>VFQM010000889.1_pt1 | contig 29402 bp, 25 predicted proteins | sample 3512391 | NCBI WGS metagenome assembly VFQM01 (sample SAMN10412369, study PRJNA504923) | tailings metagenome | isolation source: Replicate 1 from Balatoc abandoned mine | place: Philippines
AAAGCCTGGCGCAGCACAGCGACCCGGGCTTCAAGGAGAACGGCCAGCTCACCGTCACCTACCTCACCGACGCCCATCTGGCCTGCCAGCGCGAACTGATGGACCGCCTGCACGAATGCGGTTTTGACAGCGTGTCCATCGACGCTGTGGGCAATGTGGTCGGCGTGTACGAGGGCGCCGCACCCGGTGCGCCGCGCCTGCTCACCGGCAGCCACTTCGACACCGTGCGCAATGGCGGCAAGTACGACGGGCGCCTGGGCATCTTCGTGCCGGTGGCCTGCGTTGAACGGCTGCACCGCGCGGGCCGGCGCCTGCCCTTCGGCATCGAGGTGGTGGCCTTCGCGGAGGAGGAAGGCCAGCGCTACAAAGCCACCTTCCTGGGTTCGGGCGCGCTCACGGGCCACTTCAACCCCGCGTGGCTCGACCAGCGCGATGCCGACGGCGTGTCCATGCAGGACGCCATGCGCGCCGCCGGCCTGCCCGGCACGATGGACGCGATTCACACCATCCGGCGCGACCCGGCGCGCTACCTCGGTTTCGTCGAAGTGCACATCGAACAAGGCCCGGTGCTCAACGAGATGGGCCTGCCGCTGGGCGTGGTCACGTCCATCAATGCCAGCGTGCGCCACGTGGGCGAGGTGATCGGCATGGCCAGCCACGCCGGCACCACACCCATGGACCGCCGCCGCGACGCCGCTTGCGCCGTGGCCGAACTCGCGCTGTACTGCGAGCGCCGCGCCGCGCAGGACGGCGATTCGGTCGCCACCATCGGTCTGCTCAACGTACCGGGCGGCTCGATCAACGTGGTGCCCGGGCGCTGCGCGTTCTCGCTCGACCTGCGCGCGCCCAGCAATCCGCAGCGCGACGCGCTGGAGCGCGACGTGCTGACCGAGCTGCGCGCGATCTGCGAACGCCGCGGCGTGGCGCACCGGCTGGAAAAGACCATGGACGCCAGCGCCGCGCCCAGCGCCCCGGCGTGGCAGCAGCGCTGGGAACGCGCCGTGGCCGCGCTGGGCCTGCCGGTGCACCGCATGCCCAGCGGTGCGGGGCACGACGCCATGAAGCTGCACGAGGTGATGCCCCAGGCCATGCTGTTCGTGCGCGGCGAGAACAGCGGCATCAGCCACAACCCCCTGGAGAGCAGCACCAGCGACGACATCGAGCTGTGCGTGCTGGCCTTCGACCAATTGCTTGAACAACTGGCCCACGAGGCCTCGTGACGGCCGCATGAACATGACCACCCCCCACCAACAACTCGACGCCTGGATCGACGCGCACTTCGACGAGCAGATCGCCTTTCTGCAGCAACTGGTGCGCGTGCCCACCGACACGCCACCGGGCAACAACGCGCCACACGCCGAGCGCACGGCCGAGCTGCTGCAGGCCTTTGGCTACGCGGCCGAGAAGCATGTGGTGCCAGAGGCGGAAGTGAAGGCCGCCGGCCTGCAAAGCATCACCAACCTCATCGTGCGCCGGCGCTTCGCCGACGGCGGCCCGGTGATCGCGCTCAACGCCCACGGCGACGTGGTGCCGCCCGGTGAAGGCTGGACGCACGACCCCTATGGCGGCGAGATCAGCGACGGCGCTCTGTACGGCCGCGCCACAGCAGTCAGCAAGAGCGACTTCTCCACCTTCACCTTCGCGCTGCGCGCGCTCGAATCGCTCAACGCCACGCTCAAGGGCGGCGTGGAGCTGCACTTCACTTACGACGAGGAGTTCGGCGGCGAGCTCGGCCCCGGCTGGCTGCTCGCCAAGGGCCTGACGAAGCCCGACCTGATGGTGGCCGCGGGCTTCAGCTACCAGGTGGTGGTGGCGCACAACGGATGCCTGCAACTGGAGGTGACGGTGCAGGGCGAAATGGCGCATGCCGCCATTCCCGACAGCGGCACCGACGCGCTGCAGGGCGCCACGCACATTCTGAACGCGCTGTACGCACTCAACCGCGACTACCTGCAGGTAACGTCGTCGGTCGAGGGCATCAGCCACCCCTACCTCAACGTCGGCCTCATCAGCGGCGGCACCAACACCAACGTCATTCCCGGCAAGGTGGTGCTCAAGCTCGATCGGCGCATGATCCCCGAGGAAGACCCGGCGCAGGTGGAGGCCGCGCTGCGCGACACCATCGCCAAAGCCGCGGCCAGCTTCCACCCGCCGCGCGGCGGCAAGGCGCTGCAGGTCAGCGTGCGCCGCATGTTGCTGGCGCGCGCCATGCAGCCGCTGGCAGGCAATGCCGCGCTGGTGAAGGCGCTGCAGACGCACGGCGAGCAGGTGTTCGGCGAGCCGGTTCCTGCGATCGGCACGCCGCTCTACACCGACGTGCGCCTCTACGTGGAGCGCGGCATTCCCGGTGTGATCTACGGCGCCGGCCCGCGCACGGTGCGCGAGTCCAACGCCAAGCGCGCCGACGAGCACGTGCGCCTGGACGATCTGCGCCGCGCCACCAAAGTCATCGCGCGCACGCTGTTCGACCTGCTGCAGGCGCGCTGACGCCAGCGCCCTGATCGGGTTTGGCGCACGGGCGCCGGCGCGCACGAATGCGGTGCCAAAATCCCCTCGGCACCGCATCACACAGGAGACCGCCATGACCCCCGCCGAACAGGCGCTGCGCGACGCCGCGCTCGACTACCACCGCACGCCGCGCCGCGGCAAGATCGCCGTCACGCCGACCAAGCCCCTGTCCAACCAGCGCGACCTGTCGCTGGCGTATTCCCCCGGCGTGGCCTACCCCTGCCTGGAGATCCAGGCCGACCCGAACAAGGCCGCCGACTACACCAGCCGCGGCAACCTGGTGGGCGTGATCACCAACGGCACCGCCGTGCTCGGCCTGGGCGACATCGGCCCGCTCGCGGGCAAACCGGTGATGGAAGGCAAGGGCTGTTTGTTCAAGAAGTTCGCGGGCATCGACGTGTTCGACATCGAACTTGCCGAACGGGACCCGGACAAGCTGGTCGAGATCATCGCCGCGCTCGAACCCACGCTGGGCGGCATCAACCTCGAAGACATCAAGGCGCCCGAGTGCTTCTACATCGAGAAGCAGCTGCGCGACCGATTGAACATCCCCGTGTTCCACGACGACCAGCACGGCACCGCCATCATCAGCGCGGCCGCGCTGCTCAACGGGCTGGAGCTGGTGGGCAAGGCCATCGGTGAAGTCACCGTGGCGGTGTCGGGCGCCGGCGCTGCCGCCATCGCCTGCCTGGATGTGATGGTGGGCCTGGGCGTCGCGCGCGATCGCATCTTCGTCTGCGACTCCAAGGGCGTTCTCTACCAGGGCCGCCCGGGCGGCATGGACGAGTCGAAGCAGCGCTACGCGCAGGCAACCGACAAACGCACGCTGGCCGACGCGGTGAACGGCGCCGACGTGTTCCTGGGCTGCTCGGCCCCGGGCGTGATGACGGCGGAGATGGTCAAGACCATGGCGCGCCAGCCCATCATCCTGGCGCTGGCCAACCCCGAACCCGAGATCCGCCCCGAACTCGCCAAGGCGGTGCGGCCCGACTGCATCATCGCCACCGGCCGCAGCGACTACCCGAACCAGGTCAACAACGTCCTGTGCTTCCCGTACATCTTCCGCGGCGCGCTCGACTGCGGCGCAACGCGCATCACCGAGGCCATGAAGCTGGCCTGCGTGCGCCAGATCGCCGACCTGGTGAAGAGCGAGACCAGCGAGGAAGTGGCCAACGCCTACGCCGGGCAGGAGCTGCGCTTCGGCCCCGAGTACCTGATCCCCAAGCCGTTCGACTCGCGCCTGATCCTGCGCATCGCGCCCGCGGTGGCGCAGGCCGCGGCCGAGTCGGGCGTGGCCACGCGGCCCATCACAGACATGGACGCTTACCGCCAGCAGCTCGGGCGCTTTGTGTACCAGACCGGCATCCTCATGCAGCCCATCTTCAACGCCGCGCGCGCGGCCGCGAAGAAGTGTCGCGTGGCCTATGCCGACGGCGAGGACGAGCGCGCGCTGCGCGCCGCGCAGATGGCGATTGACGACGGCCTGGCGCACCCGATCCTCATTGGGCGCCCGGCGGTGATCGAAGCGCGCATCGCCAAGGCCGGCCTGCGCATGAAGCTCGGCGCGGACGTGGAGAACGTCAACCCCGAGGACGACCCGCGGTTCCGTCAGTACTGGGAGCAATACCACCGCCTCATGGGCCGCCACGGCGCCACGCCCGAGGTGGCCAAGGCCGCGGTGCGCCGCTCCAACACCATCATCGGCTCGCTCATGATCGCGCTCGGTGATGCCGACGCCCTCATCTGCGGCCTGGTGGGCAGCTACATGACGCACCTGGAGCGCATCGACAGCATCCTGGGCCGCCGCGAAGGCGCCAACCTGCATGCCGCAGTCAACGCGCTCATGACCGACCGCGGCCCGGTGTTCATCGCCGACACCTATGTGAACGAAGATCCGAGCGCCGAAGAACTGGCCGAGATCGCCTGGATGGCGGCGCAGGAAGTGCAGCGCTTCGGCCACCCGGCCAAGGTGGCGTTCCTCTCGCACTCCAGCTACGGCTCCAGCAAGCGCGCCTCGGCGCGCAAGATGGCGCGTGCGCGCGATCTGTTCGTGGCGGCGCACCCGCAGATCGAATGCGACGGCGAATTGCACGGCGACGCCGCGCTGCAGCCCGAGATCCGCGAGGCCTACCTGGCCGAAGGCACGCTCAGCGGCTCGGCCAACCTGCTGATCTGCCCCAACCTGGATGCCGCCAACATCCTCTACAACGTGATGAAGACCACCGCCAGCGGCGGCGTGACCGTGGGCCCCATGCTCATGGGCGTGGCGGGCACGGTGCACATCCTCACGCCCGCGGCCACGGTGCGCCGCGTGCTCAACATGACGGCGCTGGCCGCGGCGCAGCGCTGAGCCGCGGCGTCGGTCAGGTCACCGGCGCCGGGTTGAACAGCACGAGCTGGTTGTGCAGCTTCCAGCGTTCGGCCCAGGTCTTCTGGCGGCCGCTGGCCACGTCGAGCATGTAGCGGAACAACGCCCAGCCCACGTCCTCGATGGTGGCCGTGCCGTCTGCGATGGTGCCGGCGTTGACGTCCATCAGGTCGTGCCAGCGGCGCGCCAGTTCGCTGCGCGTGGCCACCTTGATCACCGGCACCGCGGCCAGCCCGTAAGGCGTGCCGCGGCCGGTGGTGAACACATGCAGGTTCATGCCGGCGGCCAGTTGCAGCGTGCCGCAGATGAAATCGCTCGCGGGCGTGGCGGCATACGTCAGCCCCTTGCTGCGCAGCTTCTCGCCCGGCGACAGCACGTTGCTGATGGGTGCGGTGCCCGATTTGACGATCGAGCCCATGGCCTTTTCGACGATGTTGGACAGGCCGCCCTTCTTGTTGCCAGGCGTGGTGTTGGCGCTGCGGTCCACGCTGCCGCGCTTGAGGTAGTCGTCGTACCAGGCCATTTCGCGCACCATCGCCTGCGCCACCTCGGGGGTGGTGGCGCGTGCGGTGAGTTGCGCGATGCCGTCGCGCACCTCGGTCGTCTCGGAGAACATCACGCTCGCGCCGGCGCGCACCAGCAAATCGGTGCAGAACCCCACCGCGGGGTTGGCCGTGACGCCGCTGAACGCATCGCTGCCACCGCATTGCACCCCCACCACCAGTTCGCTCGCGGGCACGGTCTCGCGGCGGCGCGCGTTCAAACGCGTCAGGTGCACCTCGGCCTGGCGCAGGATGGAATCGACCATGCTCATGAAACCCACGTGCGCCTCGTCCTGCAGGCAGACCACGTCGAGCGCCTCGGCTTCGCCGCGCTGATCGGCGATCGCAATGCTGCCCGGCGGCAGCAAGCGCTCGGGCTGCAACTTCTCGCAACCCAGGCTCACCACCATCACCTCGCCGCCAAAGTTCGGGTTCTGGCTGATGTGGCGCAACGTGCGAATGGGGATCACCGCGTCGGGCGCGTCGATCGCCACGCCGCAGCCGTAGCCGTGCTCCAGCGCCACCACGTCGTCCACGTTCGGGTACCTGGGCAACAGCTCGCTTCTGATGCGCTGCACCGCGAAGTCGGTGACGCCGGCCACGCACTGCACGGTCTGGGTGATGGCCAGGATGTTGCGCGTGCCCACCGAACCATCCGGGTTGCGGTAGCCCTCGAAGGTGAAGCCCTCCAGCGGCGGCAGTGCTTCACCGCCGCGCGTGGCCATGGGCAGGTTCTCCAGGCCGCGCGCCTCGGGCATCTGCAGGCGCCGCTCGTGCACCCAGGCACCGGCGGGTATGTCTTCCAGGGCGAAGCCGATCGGCACGCCGTAGCGCAGTACCGTGGCGCCGCGCGGCAGCGCCACCAGCGCCACCTTGTGGCCCTGCGGCACCTTCTCCACCAGCACGGTGCCGTCGGCCAGCGCGGTGCCCGCGGGCAGGCCGCCGTCGTTGGCCACGATGGCCACGTTGTCGTCGGCGTGCATGCGAACGATCCGCGGGGTGATCGAGGTGGGCGGCGTGGCGGCCGCGCGCGTCGCAAGGGGGTCCAAGATCCGCGTCTCCTATGATTCGGCGCGCTGCAGGTGACCGGCTTCAAGGCCGGATTGCTTCCACAATGCGCTTGGTACCGGTACCATTCTACGCCGCAAATGAAAGAATCCGACAACCTCCGGCGTTCCCGCCGCGGCAGCGGGGCCATCACCGTGCGCGACGTCGCCCGCCTGGCCGGCGTGGCGCCGATCACCGTCTCGCGCGCGCTCAACACGCCCGAGCAGGTGTCGCCCGACGTGCGCCAGAAGGTGCTGGCCGTGGTGCAGAAAACAGGCTACGTGCCCAACCGCATGGCCGGGGGCCTGGCGTCTTCGCGCAGCAAGCTCATCGCGGCCGTGGTGCCGAGCACGGTGATGTCGGTCTTCATGCCCACCATCGAGGCGCTCAACGACACCCTGTTCGGTGCCGGCTACCAGCTCATGCTCGGCCAGTCGGACTACTCGGCCCAGCGCGAGGAAGCGCTGATCGAGGCCATCGTCGGCCGTCGCCCCGACGGCATCTTCCTCACCGGCATCCTGGGGCCCAGCCAGGGCCGCACGCGCTTGCTGGCGTCGGCCATTCCGGTGGTCGAGACGTGGGATCTCACGCCCACGCCGATCGACATGCTGGTGGGTTTCTCGCACGCCGACATCGGCCGCGAGGTGGCGCGCTTCCTGATGGCCAAGGGCCGGCGGCGGCTGGCACTGATCCGCGCCGACGACGAGCGCGCCGAGCGCCGCGCCAATGCGTTTCGGGACGCGGTGGCGCGCGCCGGCCTTGGCCCGGTGGCCGAGGTGAACGTGGGCGCATCGCGCTCGCTGCGCAGCGGGCGCGATGCGCTGGACCGCCTGCTGGCCAATGCGCCGCAGACCGACGCCGTGTTCTGCAGCTCCGACCTGCTGGCACTGGGCGCCGCCACCGAGGCCCGCGTGCGCGGCATCGCCGTCCCCGGCGATCTGGCACTGGTCGGCTTCGGTGATGTGTCCTTCGCCGCGGACATGGCGCCCGCGCTCAGCACGGTGCGCATCAACGGCGCCGACATCGGTCGCCTGGCCGCGCGCTGGCTGATCGACCGCGCCGAGGGCCGCGACGTGTCGCCGCGCGTGCTGGACGTGGGCTTTTCCATCGTCGAGCGCGAAACGAGCTGACGCACCGGCCTCGCGCCACCGCCGCCGCCACCAGGCGCAGCCCATGCCGCCTGCCCCCGCCACAAGCAATCGACCGGTACCGGTTGACGGGCCCATTTGGTACCGGTACCATGCCCATCGGTTTTGTTTGGTACCGGTACCAAACAGAGGCCTTTCCACCCCTCAGGAGACACACCACCATGAAAAAGCTGCTGTGCGCGCTCGGCGCCGCCATGACCCTCACCTCGGCCATGGCCTGGCCGACCAAACCCGTCACCCTCGTGGTGCCCTTCCCGCCCGGCGGCTCCACCGACGCCATCGCCCGCACGCTGCAACCCAAGCTGCAGGAGAAATTCGGCGGCACCTTTGTGGTGGACAACAAACCCGGCGCCACCGGCACCATCGGCGCCACGCTGGTCACGCGCGCCGCGCCGGACGGCCACACGATCTTCGTGTCCTCGCTCGGCCCCTACGTCATCGCGCCGCACCTCACCAAGGTGACCTACGACGCCACCAAGGACTTCGACTACATCACCGTCGCCGTGCAGGCGCCCAACGTGCTGGTGGTGCCCGCCGTGTCGCCGCACAAGAGCATGGCCGACGTGATTGCCTACCAGAAGGCCAACCCCGGCAAGATGACCTTCGCGTCCTCCGGCAACGGCAGCAGCGACCACCTGACCGCCGAGCTCTACTGGCAGCAGACCGGCACCAGCGGCGTGCACGTGCCCTACAAGGGCGGTGGCCCCGTGATGACCGACCTGCTGGGCAACCAGGTGGAGTCGTCGTTCATGAACATCAACACCGCCATGCCGCAGATCAAGGCCGGCAAACTGCGCGCGCTCTCGATCACCAGCGCCCAGCGATCGCCCCTGCTGCCCGACGTGCCCACGCTCGACGAGCTCGGCATCAAGGAGGCCAACGTCTATTCGTGGCAGGCCATCGCCGCGCCCAAGGGCCTGCCGGCCGACATCAAGAGCAAGCTGCACGCCGCCATCAAGGAAGCGCTCAACGACCCGGCCGTCAAGTCCAAGCTGGTCGACGTGGGCTTCGAGATCGTGGCCAACACGCCCGAGGAGTTCACGAAGTTCCAGGCCGCCGAATTTGCGCGCTGGCAGAAACTGATCACCTCACGCAATATCAAGGCCGACTGAACGCGCCATGCTGAACCCCGTCCCCGTCGGCACCACGCCGCGCATCACCGAGCTGATTGCCATTCCCGTCGCCGGGCGCGACGGCATGTTGCTCAACCTCAGCGGGGCGCACGCGCCCTTCTTCACGCGCAACCTGCTGATCCTGCGCGACAGTGCGGGCCGCACCGGCGTGGGTGAGGTGCCCGGGGGCGAGAAGATCCGCCAGACGCTGGAAGACGCGCGCGAGCTGGTGGTGGGCCGATCGATCGGCGACCACCAGCGCGTGCTGCGCGAACTTCAAACGCGTTTCGCCGACCGCGACGCCGGCGGGCGCGGCTTGCAGACCTTCGACCTGCGCACCGCGATCCACGCTGTCACGGCAGTGGAATCCGCGCTGCTCGATCTGCTGGGCCAGCACCTGGAGGTGCCGGTGGCTGCGCTGCTCGGCGAAGGCCAGCAGCGCGACTCGGTGGAGATGCTGGGTTACCTGTTCTTCGTGGGCGACCGCACGAAGACCGATTTGCCGTACGTTGATCCGGCCAGCGAGCCCGATGCCGACAACGCCTGGTTCCGCCTGCGCCACGAGAAGGCCATGACGCCCGAAGCCATCGTGCGCCTGGCCGAGGCCGCGCGCGAGCGCTACGGCTTCAACGACTTCAAGCTCAAGGGCGGCGTGCTGCGCGGCGACGAAGAGGTAGACGCCGTGACCGCGCTGCACGAGCGTTTTCCCGATGCGCGCGTGACGCTCGATCCCAACGGCGGCTGGTTGCTGAAAGACGCGATTCGCCTGGGCCAGCGCATGCGCGGCGTGGTGGCCTACGCCGAAGACCCGTGTGGTGCCGAAGACGGCTTCTCTGGCCGCGAGGTAATGGCCGAGTTCCGCCGCGCCACCGGCCTGCCCACGGCCACCAACATGGTCGCCACCGACTGGCGCCAGCTCACGCACGCACTGTCGCTTCAGTCGGTCGATATACCGCTGGCCGACCCGCACTTCTGGACCATGGGCGGCAGCGTGCGCGTGGCCCAGACCTGCCGCGACTGGGGCCTGACCTGGGGTTCGCACTCCAACAACCACTTCGACGTGTCGCTGGCCATGTTCACGCACGTGGGCGCGGCCGCACCGGGCAAGGTCACCGCCATCGACACGCACTGGATCTGGCAGGACGGCCAGCGCCTCACGAAAGAGCCGCTGCAGATCGTCAACGGCCATGTGGCCGTGCCGAAGAAGCCCGGCCTGGGCATCGAGCTCGACATGGCCGAGGTGGAGAAAGCCCACCGGCTCTACCAGCAGCACGGCCTGGGCGCGCGCGACGACGCCATGGCCATGCAGTACCTCATTCCGAACTGGACCTTCAACCCCAAGCGGCCCTGCATGGACCGCTGAACACACGGCACACCCCATGAGACCGAACAAGCTGCGCGAGATCTGGGCCCAGGGCGGCGCGGTGGTGAACGGCTGGCTGGCGATCGCCAACAGCTTCTCCGCCGAGACCATGGCCCACCAGGGCTGGGACTCGCTCACCGTCGACCTGCAACACGGTGTGGTGGACTACGCCGGCATGGTGCCCATGCTGCAAGCCATCAGCACCACGCCCACCGTGCCCGTGGTGCGCGTGCCCTGGCTGGAGCCCGGCATCATCATGAAGACGCTGGACGCCGGCGCCTACGGCGTGATCTGCCCGATGGTGAACACCCGCGCCGACGCCGAGAAGCTGGTGGCGTACACCCACTACGCGCCGCAAGGCACCCGCAGCTTCGGCCCGGTGCGCGCCCTGCTCTACGGCGGTGCCGACTACCCGCAGCACGCCAACAACACCATCGTCGCCTTCGCGATGATCGAGACCGCGCAGGCGCTCGAGAACCTCGACGACATCCTGGCCACGCCCGGGCTCGACGCGGTCTACATCGGCCCGTCGGACCTGTCGCTCGCACTCGGCTGCAAGCCCACCTTCGACGACCTGGACCCCAAGGCCGCCGACGCGGTGCAACACATCCTGGCGCGCGCCAAGGCGCACGGCGTGGTGGCCGGCATCCACAACGGCACACCCGAAGCCGCGCTCAAGCGCATCGCCATGGGCTTCCAGTTCGTCACCATCAGCTCCGACGCGCGCCTCATGGCCGCGGGCGCGCAGCAGGTGGTGAACGCCATGCGCGCCGGTCTCGGCGCGTGACAACCCAATCCCAGGGACACCGCGGAACCGGCTATGCCGGGCCGCGCGTGTCGCCCCCTTGAGGGGGTCGCGCGAAGCGCGGCAGGGGTGTTTCAAAGGATCATCATGAAAGTCGGATTCATCGGCCTGGGCATCATGGGCACGCCCATGGCGCTACACCTCGCCAACAAAGGCCACACACTCTACGTCCACACACGCAGCCAGGTGCCCGAAGCCATCACCGCCGCCGGCGGCCAGCGCCTGGCCAATGCGGCCGAAGTCGCGCGCGCGGCCGACGTCATCTTCACCATGGTGCCCGACACACCCGATGTGGAGGCCGTGCTGTTCGGCAAGGGCGGCGTGGCCGAAGGCATCACCAAAGGCAAGGTGGTGGTGGACATGAGCTCCATCTCGCCCATGGCCACCAAGGCCTTTGCCAAACGCATCAACGAACTGGGTGCCGACTACATCGACGCACCCGTCTCGGGCGGCGAAGTGGGCGCCAAGGCCGGCACCCTCACCATCATGTGCGGCGGCGACGCGGCCGTATTCGAGCGCGTGAAGCCGCTGCTCGAATGCATGGGCAAGAACATCACCCTGGTGGGCGGCAACGGCGACGGCCAGACCACCAAGGTGGCCAACCAGATCATCGTGGCGCTCAACATCGCCGCCGTGAGCGAAGCCCTGGTGTTTGCCAGCAAAGCCGGCGCCGACCCGGCCAAGGTGCGCGAAGCCCTGATGGGCGGCTTCGCCGCCAGCCGCATTCTGGAAGTGCACGGCGAGCGCATGATCAAGCGCACCTTCAACCCGGGCTTTCGCATCAAGCTGCACCAGAAAGACCTGGGCCTGGCCCTGCAAGGCGCGCGCGAACTCGGCGTGGCCCTGCCGCAAACCGCCAACGCAGCGCAACTGATGCAGGCGTGCGCAGCCCACGGCCTCGGCGAACTCGATCACTCGGCGCTGGTGCAGGCGCTGGAGATCATGGCGGAGCATGAGGTCGCGAAGGGGTAAGGCCTTCTTGGGCACATGTGCCCACAAAGCAAAACGCCGGCTACTTGCCGGCGTTTTTATTGAGAGCGAGTGTCTGGCTTGCAGCGGTTGCTGCCATTGAAATCAGTCCGGCGTACTTGCGCAATCCTCCACCGAGCGGTCATTGAGAACTGCATCTGATTTGCTCAATGCTGAGAGTCAGCTCCGCGTCGGTAACGACGCCAACACCATGTGAGCCGCGCAGTCCATTGAACTAGAACTGCAGCGAGGTTCGGCCCATGTTCCGGGTTCGTTGCCGAACGACCCATCTCATATGACTCGGAGCGTGCGAAACAGTCAGAATCTGTCCCGGGCAGGCGGGAGTGCGCGCACCTGCGCCGTCGGCGGCAGCCCCTCCGTGGCGGTCGTTGAGAGAAGCCCAAGTTGCACAGACAAGTGATGGAACTGAAGGGAGGCATGTGTGGCACTGATGGACTATCTGAAGGGCCCGGAGCACGCGGCCAAGGCAGTGCGCCTTGAGGCTGACCTGCAGGCGGCCAAGGATCGCGCACGGCATGAGTACAGCGCCCTCCGGGCCCGGTTCGACGAACTGGAGGCAAAGGCCAAACAGATCGGGCTTCTGAGCTTGTTGGAGATGCAGGAGCGCATCAGGGGCGAGGAGGTGACCCGACGGCTTGAGCCGATGGACCGAGTTGACGAACTCGGTGACGCTTCAGTGCCCTTCCGATTCGACGTACATGCTCTGGTCTTTTCCGACAATGCACCGAGGCTTGAGGCCAAGCTCCACGCGCACTTCGCAGCAGGCCGCATCAACAAGGTCAACGGACGCAAGGAATTCTTCCGCGCGGACCTGGCTGAGATCGAGGCTGTGATTCGGGCGAACTATGACGCAGTGGTTGAGGTGATCCACACCGCACCGGCAGAACAGTACCGGGAGAGCATTCGCATGGCCATGCCACTGGAGGCAATCCAGGCGGCAGAGCGCGCGGCGGCTAATGGTCGGCTGACCATCCCTGATGAGGAGAGCGGTGCCGCAGCGGCCGCTTGACGAGCATGCGTCAGTCCATTGGCGAGATCAACTGCCTGTTGCAGCCGGTGGCACTCTAGGACCGCTTGCAGCCGCTTGATGGCAGGACGCGAACGACGCATATCAGTCTGAAGCACCCGTTGCAGCTCTGAATTTCAGATGAAGCGACAGCGGCAACGGTCAACCCGTTTCAGAAAAATCGGTCAGTCGCTCGCTTCAACCTGGCGTGGTCGTCACCACGCCCTTTGCGTCGATCGCCACATAGTTCTCGGCAATCAACCGCTGGATAGCGGGCGGCCAACTCGCGATGGCCTGTGTACCATCGGTCCGTGGATTTCCTTCTTCTCCTGCCTATCACGCTGGTCGCTTTGTGGATCAGCAGGGCCAGACAGCAGCAACGGCGCATAGCCATCCTGGCCCGCTACCTGTCTGGCCACGACATCGAAAAGCACATTGAGACGCTTTCGCAGGGCTACTTTCGCGCCCTGGGCGAATCGGACCCCAACCGCAGCGAGCAGGTATGGGGCGTGCTGCGCGGGACGGAAGATGTCCTGAGCCGGCAGGTCAGCAAGCTGGCGGAGGACTTCGCGGGTGTCGAGCCCACGGCCACACGCGTGAGAAAGCTCCCGATCTGGTTGCCCGGTTCGCCCGCGTTCGACAGATCCTTCGACATGCGCGAGGCGCTGCGCATACACGCCCGCGGCATCTGCCGTGCGATCGAGCAACAGGGCGCCTCTCCGAAGGACCGCGCCTTTGCCATCCTGGCCGAGATGCTCCTGATGCAGCACACCTGTCACTGGTATTGCCGGTCGAAGTCCGTGGCGTCGGCCCGCATGCTGGCCAGCCACCACACGTCCTATGAGCAACTTGTCGCGAGCGTACTTCCGCAGACGCGACAGGAGTATCTCGAGCTGGTGACCTGACGATGGCAGGGGGCCTCTCGCGAGGTCGGCAAAGACGAGGCCGCAACTCATGGTTTCGACTGTGGGAAAAGCCTTATTTGTGCATGGTGAGCTGCTCATGAATGGGGCCTCGTCATGCTCTTTGGCTGCCTCCGCTGCAAAGCGGCGGATCAAGTTCAATACTTGATCTACTGCACCCAGTCTGCGCCAGTCCTCCGTCAACCTCACCGCTTCGCCAAGTGATACGCGACCAGCGCGTTGGCGTGTCCGTGACCCAGCCCGTGCTCGTTCTTGAGCAGCGCCACCAGTTCCATGTGCTTTCGCTCTCCCGCGGCTTGAAGGATGGCGAACCAGTGGGCTACCGGGTGGCCATATTGCTTCTCGATGGACGGGAAGTAGGACGCCGGGCCTTGAACCTTTGCTGTGCCTGCCATGTCGTGCTCCTTGAAAACAGGTGAGTCTGCACACACGACGAGCAAGCAGGCACGATATCGACATTGGCTCCGCTTCTACAGATCAGGCCTGCCCGCGCCATGCCTTTTCGATTTGCGCCACGTCAATCTTGCGCATGGTTAGCATGGCGTTGAAGGCGCGCCTGGCGGCTTCGCGGTCCGGGTCGTTGATGGCTTCGGTGAGCACGCGCGGGGTGAGCTGCCAGGAGATGCCCCATTTGTCCTGGCACCAACCGCATTCGCTTTCCTTGCCACCGTTGTGGACGATGGCGTTCCACAGGCGGTCGGTCTCGGCCTGATCGTCGGTGGCCACCTGGAACGAGAAGGCGATGTTGTGCGACACGCCGGGCCCGCCGTTGAGGCCCAGGCAGGGTGTGCCCATCACGGTGAATTCCACGGTCAGCACATCGCCTTCCTTGCCGGACGGGTAGTCGCCGGGCGCACGCATGATGCGGCCCACTGCGCTGTCGGGGCAGGTGGCGGCGTAGAACTGCGCTGCATCCAGCGCATCGCGCTCGTACCAGAGGCAGATAGTGTTCTTTGCGGGCATGGGCTTCTCCTCGTGCGGCGATCGAGAACCCGCGGTATGCGGGCAGCCCGCAGCTTACCGGGCGGCTGCCGGATTGACGCAGATCAAGCGAGTTGAGCATCGGCAGCCACTTGTGCCCTGCCGTGCGGCAAGTTGATGCGCATCAGGATCGAGCCCGCTGCGCTGCCTACATTGGATTGCAGCAGGCGCCTTGCCTGCCCAACCACCGCAGGAGTCCCCATGCTCGACCGACGCACCACCACCCTTTCGCTGCTGGCCGCTGGAGGTGGGCAAGAGCTGGACGTCCAGCCACGACGTGACCAACTTCGTCACCGGCAACAAGCAGAAGCTCACCATCCAGTGGAAGGTGGTGGCCTACGAGGACGTGATGGTGCCGGCCGGCACCTTCAAAGCCTGGAAGCTGCAATGGACGGACAAACTTGGCGAGGCGGAGACGCGATGGACGGCGCCGGGCGACGGGCTGGCCACCATCAAGCGCCATGTCGAGCGGCCGGCCTCGCACCCGCAGGGCGCGGGCGTGCTGGACGCCGAGTTGCTGTCGCGCGTGCGGCCTGTGAAGTGACGCGCATGGCCGGCCTCACACAGCACTGAAAGCAAAAGGCCGGCGCCTTGCGGAGCCGGCCTGTGCACTTTTGCCAGAGGGCGCTGCGCCTTACTTGCCGCCGCGCGCCTTGGCCACCGCAGCCTGGGTTTCCTTCCACAGGTCTTCACCCACGTTGGCGGCGATGCTGGCGTTCACCGCGCCGAGCTTCTCGCGCATGCGGTTCGCTTCGGCCGGGCTCAGCTGGTTGATCGCCATGCCTTTGGCCTTGAGGTCGGCGAGCGCCTTGTCGGCTTCGGCGCGGGTGTCCTTGCGCTCGAAGTCGCGGCTCTTCACGGCGGCGTCCATCAGCACGTTCTGCTCATCCTTGCTGAGCTGGTCCCACCACTTCTTGCTCACGGTCACGATCCACGGGCTGTAGACGTGGTTGGTGACGGTGAGGTACTTCTGCACCTCGTAGAACTTGCTGGAGAGGATGGTGTTGTAGGGGTTCTCCTGGCCGTCGACCGTCTTGGTCTCGAGCGCGGTGAAGAGTTCGGAGAAGGCCAGCGGAACGGCGTTGGCACCCAGGGTCTTGAAGCTGTCGATGAAGACGTTGTTCTGCATCACGCGCAGCTTGATGCCGTCAAAGTCTTCCAGCTTGGTGACGGCGCGCTTGTTGTTGGTGAGGTTGCGGAAGCCGTTTTCCCAGTACACCAGACCCACCAGTCCCTTGTCCTGCAGCTTGTCCATCACCTTCTGGCCCACGGGGCCGTCGAGCACGGCGTCGGCTTCCTGCGCGTTGTTGAACAGGAAGGGCGTGTCCCAGATCGCCATTTCCTTGGTGATGCCCACCAGCGTGGCGGTGGAGCCGACCATCATCTCCTGCGCACCGCCGATGAGGGCCTGCTGCATCTGCACGTCCGAGCCGAGGGCGGCGGCGCCAATGGCGCGCACGCGCATCTTGCCGCCCGAGGCTTTCTCGACCTCTTGCGCGAACAGCTTGACGGCGCGCCCCTGGTTGGAGTCTTCGTTGAGGCCGTAGCCGAATCGGATCATGCGCGGCTTGATGTCCTGCGCGTGGGCGATGCCGCCGGCCACGGTGGCCAGGGCCACCGACAGCGTGATGGCGAGTTGCTTGAGTTTCATGGTCATCTCCTGGGGTTGTTGGCGGCCAGGCACATCCAGGCCGCCGGGTAAAAACGATCGGACGTCAGAACATCCACTTGAGCGGTTGCAGCACGATGGCCGGGAACACGATGAGCAGCGCCAGCATGGCCACGTAGATCAGCAGAAAGGGCGTGACGCCCTTGATCACGCTTTCCATGCGGAGCCCGCCGACGCCGGCCACCACGTTGAGCACAGTGCCCACCGGCGGCGTGAGCAAGCCCAGGCAGCCGACAAAGATGAACACGAAGCCGAAGTACACCGGGTCGATGCCGGCCTTGGCCGCCAGCGGCGCGAGCACCGGCGCCAGGATGAGGATGGTGGGCGTGAGGTCCATCACCATGCCCACGGCCAGCAGGAACACCGCCACCACAGCCATGAACAACATGGGGTTCTGCAGCAGCGGGCCCATCACGTCGGCCAGCTGGTTGGGCAGGTCGGCCAGGGTGATCATGTAGCTGGCCGCGGTGGCCGCGCCGCACAGGAACATCACCACGCCGGTGGTGCGGCCGGCGTCCACGAACACGCGGTACAGGCCGGCCACGTTGAGCTCGCGGTACACGAACATCGCCACGACAAGCGCGTACACCGCAGCCACCACCGCGGCCTCGGTGGGGGTGAAGATGCCCAGCCGCAGGCCGCCGATGATGATGACCGGCATGAACAGCGCCCAGATGCTGGAGGCGAGCACGCTGCGCCGGTGCGGCCAGTCGGTCTTCTCGGCCACCGGCAGTTGCTCCTTGCCGGCAATGCGGCGCCACACCAGCACCAGGCTCACGGCCATCAGCAGGCCGGGCACGATGCCGGCGAGAAAGAGCTTGCTGATGGAGGTGTTGGTGGTCACCCCGTAGATCACCATCGGCATCGACGGCGGGATGATGGGCGCGATGATGCCGCCCGAGGCGATGAGGCCGGCACTGGTGCCTTCGGGGTAGCGCTGCTGGCGCATCATGGGCAACAGCAACGTGGCCAGCGCCGCGGTGTCGGCAATGGCCGAGCCGCTCATGGACGCCAGCATCACCGAGGCCGCGATGGCCACGTAGCCCAGGCCGCCGGGGATGTGGCCCACGAAGGCGCGAGCCAGGTCGATGATGCGCCGGCTCAGGCCGCCGGCGTTCATCAGTTCGCCGGCCAGGATGAAGAACGGCACGGCCAGCAGCGGAAAGCTGTCAAAGCCGGCCTGCACGTTCTGCGCGAGCAACTGGGCGTCGAAGAAGTCGAGGTGCACCATCAGCGCGAGCGCAGTGAGCATGAGCGCGAAGGCAATCGGCACGCCCACCGTCATGGCGGCGAAGAGCACCAGCAGGAAGAGCGCGATGGTCATGCGGCGTCTCCCTGCCTGTCACCCCGGCCGTCACCGCGCAGTTCGGCCACGGCCTGCAGCGCCAGCAGCACGGCCATGCAAACCCCCATCAGGAAGATGGCGCCTGCGCCCAACGCGAGCGGGTAATTCATCACGGGGCTGCGGCTGTCCATGCCCACCACCACCTGCGCCCAGGCGCCGGTGATCAGGTAGTACAGCGCCAGCGCGATCAACCCGCGCGTGAGCCAGCGCATCACGGCCGCGAGTTTGCCGCTGAGGCGCGCGGTCACGAGGTCGAAGCCCAGGTGCTTGCCCTCGGCGAAGGTGAGCGTGGCGGCCACCGACACCAGCCACACGAACAGCAGGCGCGACAACTCCTCGGACACCACCCAACCGGTGCCCCACACATAGCGCAGCACCACGTTGCCGAACACCGCCACCACCATGCCCAGCAGGCACAGCGCCAGCAGGCCCTCGGCCGCGTGCTTGACCCATTGCAACGGCTTCATGCGCGCACCTCCTCGCCCGGTGCGGGCACCGCGCGCACCCAGTGCGCCACGGCGTTCACCAGGTCGGGTAGCGGTCGCATGGCGTCCAGCGCCAGCACACCGGGTTCGCCACTGGGGTCTTCCAGCGCCTCGAACTGGCTGTCGACCAGGCTCACCGGAAACACGTGGCCGGGGCGCGCGGCCACGCGCTCGCGCGCCTGCTCGCGGCTGAGCTGCAGGAACACGAAGCGCAAGCCCGGGGCTGCCGCGCGAAGGCGCTCGCGGTAGCGGCGCTTGAGCGACGAGCAGGTGAGCACCACGCCGTCGGGCCGGCTGGCCAGTTGCCCAGCCAGCGTGTCGAGCCAGGCGGCGCGGTCGTCATCGCTCAGCGGCACGCCGGCGCGCATCTTGGCCACGTTAGCGGCGGGGTGGAAGTCGTCACCTTCAAGCAACGGCAGGCCCAGTGCCGCCGCGCCTTGCTGGCCGAGGCTGGACTTGCCGCAACCGGCCACGCCCATGACGACGAGGCGGGTGGGAACGGGGTTGAAGGTCATTGGGTAGCGCTATCCAAAGAATTCGAAAGAAACGGTCCGGGTGATCGGACCGTCCTGCACACGCAAATTCGCCCGAAGCCTACCCTGTCGTGTGGGATGATCAGGGCGAATCCGGATGCGTAGTTCGCTATGGTAGCGCTATCCTACGGCCATACCCGACCATCCATCGACAGGGAAAACCCTTGCCGCTCTCTCCGCCACCCACCGAACGCCGCCGCCGCCCCAGCGGGCGCATCACCCTGCAGGACGTGGCCCGCGAGGCCGAGGTCAGCCCCATCACCGCGTCGCGCGCCCTGCGCGGTGAGCGCGGCGTGGCGGCCGAACTGGTGGAGCGCGTGAAGGCCGCCGCCAGCCGCCTGGGCTACGTGCCCGACCCGGCCGCGCGGGCGCTGGCCTCGCAGCGCGGCACGCAGGTACCGGTGCTGGTGCCCTTACTGTCCAACGCGCTGTTCGTGGACGTGATCGAGGCGGTGCACCGCGTGCTGCTGCCGCACGGTTACCAACCCCTCATCGGCGTCACGCATTACGACCCGATGGAAGAGGAGCAACTGCTGCGCGCCTACCTGGCGCAACGCCCGGCGGGCGTGCTGCTCACCGGCTTCGACCGCACCGAGGCCGCGCGCCAGCTCGTGGCCGCCAGCGGCATGCCGTGCGTGTACCTGATGGAACTCACCGACGCGCCGGGCGTGCACTGCGTGGGCTTCTCGCAGCAGGATGCGGGCCACGCCATCACGCAGCACCTGCTCGATCGCGGGCGCCGGCGCATCGCCTTCATTGCCGCGCAGCTTGACCCGCGCGTGCTGCAACGTGCCGAGGGCTACCGCCGCTGCCTGCGCGCAGCCGGTTTGTACGACGCGCGGCTGGAATTGCTGAGTCCGCAACCGTCTTCCATGCGCCTGGGCGGCGAGTTGCTTGAAGACCTGCTGCGCACGCGCCCGGACGTGGACGCCGTGTTCTTCTGCAACGACGACCTCGCACAAGGCGGCCTGCTGACGGCGCTGCGCCTGGGTGTGGCGGTGCCGCAGCGCATTGCGGTGGCCGGCTTCAACGACCTCTCGGGCAGCGACCAGATGCTGCCGCCACTGACCACCGTGCGCACCCCGCGCCGCGCCATCGGCGAGGAAGGCGCGCGCATGTTGCTGTCGCTCATGCGCGGCGACGCGCTGCCCCGCCACAGCGCCGATCTGGGCTTCGAGCTGGTGGTGCGCGGCAGCAGCTGAGCGCCCTGCCCGACATCAACGCTCGCCCGCGCAACCCAAGGGCGGTTACAAGTCGCAACCCGAGCGACCTTCGAGCACACCCGCACTTCACACCGGCGTCAGACAATACCGCCCCATGTCTGCGCACCCGTTTTACAGAGCCACGCCCGCGCTGGTGATCGCCCTCGCCCTGGGTGTGGCGGCACCGGCCCCGGCCAGCGCGTTCGAGCTGCCCTCGCTCGATCGCATCGTCCACTACCAACCCAGGCTGCCGCTGCAGGTGCTCACCGCCGACGGCGTGGAGATCGCGCAGTTCGGCGCCGAGCGGCGCGAGTACGTGCCGCTCTCGCGCATGCCCTTGCAGTTGCAGCAGGCCGTGCTGGCGGTGGAGGACGCGCGCTTTCGCGAACACGCGGGCGTGGACCCCAAGGGCATGGCGCGCGCGCTGGTGGCGGCCGTCACGGGGGGGCGCCGGCAAGGTGCTTCCACCATCACACAGCAGCTCGTGCGCACCATGCTGCTCACGCGCGAGTTCTCGGCCGAACGCAAGGCCAAGGAGATCTGGCTCGCGCTCAAGCTGGAGGAGCAGCTCTCCAAGGACCGCATCCTGGAGATCTACATGAACGAGATCTTCCTGGGCCAGCGCGCCTACGGTTTTGCGGCCGCGGCCAAGACCTACTTCGGCAAGCCGCTGGAGCAGCTCTCACTGGCCGAGAACGCCATGCTCGCGGGTCTGCCGCAGAACCCCTATTACGCCAACCCCGTGGCCAATTTCCAGCGCGCCACGCAACGCCAGCGCGTGGTGCTGGAGCGCATGCACGTCACCGGCGTCATCAACGACAAGCAACTGGCCGCGGCGCGCGCCGAAAAGCTGACGCTGCGCACGCCCGGCCTGCGCAGCGTGCACGCCGCGCACGTGGCCGAGATGGCGCGCCAGGCGGTGGTGGAACGCTTTGGCGAACAGGCCTATTCCAGGGGCTTGCGTGTGACCACCTCGCTCGTGGCGGCTGACCAGCGCGCGGCCCACGCGGCGGTGCAGCGCGGCGTGCTGGCCTTCGAGCGGCGCGGCGCGTGGCGCGGCCCGGAGGACCACGAGCCGCTGCCCGCGGGCAACGGACCCGAGCTGGAACGCGCCGCGGCCGAAACCCTGAAGAGCCACCGCGACGACGAGACCCTGCGCGTGGGCATCGTGCTCGACGCCAACCCGAAGGCCTTGCAGGTGCAACTGGCCACCGGCGAACGCGTCACCGTGCAGGGCGAAGGCCTGCGCTGGGCGCAGCGCGGGCTCGGCCCCAAGGCCAAGGCACCGCTGAAGACCGCGCGCGGCGCGATCGTTCGCGTGGTGAGCACGGGCAAGACGAAGGACAGGAAACGCGATGTGTGGGCCATCTCGCAATGGCCCGAGGTGGAGGCCGCGCTGGTGGCGATGGACCCGCAGAGCGGGCGCGTGCGCGCACTCGTGGGGGGGTTCGATTTCACGCGCCAGCCCTTCAACCACGTCACACAGAGCTGGCGCCAACCCGGCTCGGCACTGAAGCCGCTGCTGTACTCCGCCGCACTGGAAGCGCGCGTGATGCCGGCCACGCAGGTGGACGACCTGCCCTTCACCGCCGGCAATGGCTGGAGCCCCGGCAACAGCGATGGCCAGACGCTGGGGCCCATCCGCGTGCACGAGGCCTTGGCGCGCTCCAGCAACCTGGTGAGCGTGCGCGTGCTGCAGCACACGGGCACGCCCGCGGCGCGCGCCTGGCTCGGCCGCTTCGGGCTCGACCCGGCCCGCCAGCCCGAAGACCTGACCTTGGCACTGGGCACAGGCAGCGTCACGCCGATGCAGATGGTGCAGGCCTACGCCACGCTGGCCAACGGCGGCTGGCGTGTGCCGCCGGTGGTGATCGAGAAGATCACCGACGCGCAGGGCAAGGTGCTGTTCGAGGCGCCGCCGCCCGCAGCGCTCACCGACGACAACCGCGCCATTCCCGCGCGCAACGCCTACGTGATGGGCAACCTGCTCAACGAGGTGACGCGCAGCGGCACCGCCGCACGCGCGCAAGCCCTGCTCAAACGGCCCGACCTGTACGGCAAGACCGGCACCACCAACGACGCGGTGGACGCCTGGTTCGTGGGGTACCAGCCCACGCTGGCCGCCGCCGTGTGGGTGGGCCACGACCAGCCGCGCAGCCTGGGCGGCAGCGAATCGGGCGGGCGCATCGCGCTGCCGATCTGGGCGGACTACATGGGCGCGGCTCTCAAGGGCCGGCCGGTGGCCGCCCCGCCCGCGCCACCCGAAGGCCTGGTGCGCGACGGCGACGAGTGGCTCTACAGCGAATGGCGCGACGGCGGCTGGGTGTCGCAGATATCGGACGCCACCGGCGTGCAATACAAGACCACACTGGGCGCGGAGATCGGCCGCGCGCTCGGGGCGTTTGGCGATTGGCTGCGCAGCGGCACGCCGCCCACGCCACCCGGCGACTGACAGATCACGGGCGCTCAAAACTCAAGACACAAAACACCAAACACGAAACACGAAACACAAAGCCGGCCAATGGCCGGCTTTGTGTTTGACGGGGCGGGCCGTGCAGTTGCTCAGGCCGCGCAGATCCGTGCCTTGGCCTCGGCGTATTCGCGCTTGAAGCGTGCCACCAGGTCGACCGCCGGCACCACCTCGCGGATCGCGCCGATGCCCTGGCCGCAGCCCCAGATGTCGCGCCAGGCCTTGGCGGCGTTGGCGCCTTCACCGGTCGAGAAGTTCATCTTGCTCGGGTCGCTCTGGGGCAGGTTCTCCGGGTCCATGCCGGCGTTGCGGATGGAGCCCTTGAGGTAGTTGCCGTGGATGCCGGTGTAGAAGTTGCTGTAGACGATCTCGTCGGAGTTGCTCTCCACGATCATCTGCTTGTAGCCGTCCACCGCGCGCGCCTCGTGCGTGGCGATGAAGGCCGAGCCGATGTAGGCCAGGTCGGCACCCATGGCCTGCGCCGCCAGGATGGCGCCACCCGACGCGATGGCGCCCGACAGGGCCACCGGACCGCCGAACCATTCGCGGATCTCCTGGATCATGGCGAACGGGCTCTTGGTGCTGGCGTGGCCACCGGCGCCCGCAGCCACCGGGATCAGGCCATCAGCGCCCTTCTCGATCGCCTTGTGCGCGAACACGTTGTTGATGACGTCGTGCATCACGATGCCGCCCCAGCCGTGAACGGCCTGGTTCACGTCTTCGCGCGCCCCCAGGCTGGTGATGACGATGGGCACCTTGTACTTGGCGCACAGCGCCATGTCCTGTTCGAGCCGGTCGTTGCTCTTGTGCACGATCTGGTTGATGGCGAACGGTGCGGCCTTGTTGTCCGGGTTGGCCTTGTCGTGCGCGGCCAGCGCCTCGGTGATCTCGGCCAGCCACTCGTCCAGCTGCGATGCCGGGCGCGCGTTGAGTGCGGGCATGGAGCCGACCACACCGGCCTTGCACTGTGCGATGACGAGCTTGGGGTTGCTGATGATGAACAGCGGCGAGCCGATGACGGGGAACTTGAGGTTCTTGAGAACCGGCGGCAGGTAGCGCTCGGGTGCGGGCATGGTGTCTCCGTTGGATGAACAAACTCTCCGTTCGGGCTGAGCCTGTCGAAGGGCTTCGACAGGCTCAGCCCGAACGGACGGATCAAAAGGCGTCGAGCGCCATCGCGGTCACGCCCTCGGCGCCTTCGACGATGGAGGTCGCCACGCCCGGGGCGCGACTCAGGATGTGATCGGCATAGAAGCGCGCGGTGGTGATCTTCGCGTCCATGAAGGTCTTGTCCTGTCCCTTGGCCGACAACGACTCCGCCACCAGCAGCGCGCGGCCGAGTTGCCAGCCGGCCATGAGGTTGCCCGCGAGCATGAGGTAGGGCACGCTGCCTGCGAACGCTGCGTTGGGGTTGGCCTTGGTGTTGGCGACGATGAAGTCCACCGCCTGCTCGAAGGCCTCGCGCGCGGCCGTGAGGCGCTTGGCAACGGCCTTGGCGTTGGCACCACCTTTGGCCAACTCGGCTTCCGTGGTGCGGATCTGCGCCGCGATCGCCTTGGCCACGGTGCCGCCATCGCGCGCGGTCTTGCGGCCCACCAGGTCGTTGGCCTGGATCGCGGTCGTGCCTTCGTAGATGGTGAGGATCTTGGCGTCGCGGTAGTGCTGGGCGGCGCCGGTTTCCTCGATGAAGCCCATGCCGCCGTGCACCTGCACGCCCAGGCTGGTGACCTCCAGACTCATCTCGGTGCTGTAGCCCTTCACCAGCGGCACCAGGAATTCGTAGAACGCCTGGTTCTGCTTGCGCACCTCGGCATCGGGGTGGTGGTGGGCGGCGTCGTACGCCGCCGCGGCCACGCTGGCCATGGCGCGGCAGCCTTCGGTGGCGGCGCGCATGGTCATCAACATGCGCTTAACGTCGGGGTGGTGAATGATCGGCGCGGCGGTGTTCATGGAGCCGTCCACCGGGCGGCTCTGCACGCGGTCGCGCGCGTACTGCACGGCCTGCTGGTAAGCGCGCTCGCTGATGGCAATGCCCTGCACGCCCACCGCGTAGCGCGCGGCGTTCATCATGATGAACATGTACTCCAGACCGCGGTTCTCCTGGCCCACCAGCGTACCGATTGCGCCGCCCTTGTCGCCGTACTGCAAGACAGCGGTGGGGCTGGCCTTGATGCCCAGCTTGTGTTCCACGCTCACGCAGTGCACGTCGTTGCGCGCGCCGAGCGAGCCGTCCTTGTTGACCATGAACTTGGGCACCACGAACAGGCTGATGCCCTTGACGCCCTCGGGCGCGCCCACCACGCGCGCCAGCACCAGATGGACGATGTTGTCGGCCATGTCGTGCTCGCCATAGGTGATGTAGATCTTGGTGCCGAAGATCTTGTAGGTGCCGTCGGGCTGCGGCTCGGCGCGCGTGCGCACCGCTGCGAGGTCGGAGCCGGCTTGCGGCTCGGTGAGGTTCATGGTGCCGGTCCACTCGCCGCTCACCAGCTTGTGCAGGTAGATCGCCTTCTGCTCATCGCTGCCCGCGGTCAGCAGGGCCTCGATGGCGCCGTCGGTGAGCAGCGGGCACAGCGCAAAGCTCAGGTTGGCGCTGTTGAGCATTTCGCCGCAAGCCGCGCCAATGGTCTTGGGCAGACCCTGGCCGCCGAAGTCCACCGGGTGCTGCAGGCCCTGCCAGCCGCCCTCGGCGTACTGGCGGTAGGCGTCCTTGAAGCCGGGCGTCGTGGTGACCACGCCGTCCTTCACGAACGAGGGCTTGAGATCGCCTTCGCGGTTGAGCGGCGCGACCACGCCTTCGTTGAGCCTGGCGCATTCCTCGAGCACGGCCTGCGCCGTTTCCAGGCCGGCGTCTTCAAAGCCGGGCAGCTGGGCCACCTGGTCGATGCGCGCCAGGTGCTCGATGTTGAACAGCATGTCCTTGACGGGGGCGGTGTAACTCATGACAGGTTGTCTCCGGGAATGCGCAAAAGCCGAAAAAAAGGCATCGCAAGCGATGCCCTTGGGAACATGGTCGCCGCTTCAGAGCGCCTTGACGAGGGCCGGCACGGCCTCGAACAGATCGGCCTCCAGCCCGTAGTCAGCCACGCTGAAGATCGGGGCCTCGGGGTCCTTGTTGATCGCCACGATCACCTTGGAGTCCTTCATGCCCGCCAGGTGCTGGATGGCGCCCGAGATGCCGGCGGCGATGTAGAGCTGCGGCGCGACGATCTTGCCGGTCTGGCCGACCTGCAGGTCGTTGGGTGCGTAGCCCGCGTCCACCGCGGCGCGGCTGGCGCCGATGGCAGCTCCCAGCTTGTCGGCCAGCGGCGTGATGACCTCGTTGAACTTCTCGCTGCTGCCGAGTGCGCGGCCACCGCTGACGATGATCTTGGCGGCCGTGAGCTCGGGGCGGTCGCTCTTGGCGATCTCGCTGCCCAGGAAGCTGCTCTTGCCGCTGTCGGCCACGGCGCTCGCGGTTTCCACCGCCGCGCTGCCACCGCTGGCCGCCGCCGGGTCGAAGCCGGTGGTGCGCACGGTGATGACCTTGATCTTGTCGGTGCTCTGCACGGTGGCGATGGCGTTGCCGGCGTAGATCGGGCGCTCGAAGGTGTCGGCGCTGATGACTTTGGTGGCGTCGCTGATCTGCGCCACGTCCAGCAGCGCGGCCACGCGCGGGGCCACGTTCTTGCCCGCTGCCGTGGCAGGGAACAGGATGTGGCTGTAGCTGGCGGCGAGTGCCACCACCTGCGCGGCCACGTTCTCGGCCAGACCGTGGTCGAGGCCGGCGGCGTCGGCGTGGATGACCTTGGCCACGCCGGCGATCTGCGCGGCGGCCTGCGCGGCGCCCGCGGCGTTGTGGCCGGCGATCAGCACGTGCACCTCACCACCACAAGCAGCGGCGGCGGTGACGGTGTTGAGGGTGGCGCCCTTGATGGAGGCGTTGTCGTGTTCGGCAATGACGAGTGCGGTCATGATCAGATCACCTTGGCTTCGTTTTTCAGTTTCTCGACCAGGGCGGCCACGTCGGCCACCTTCACGCCGGCGCCGCGCTTGGGCGGCTCGCTGACCTTGAGCGTCTTGATGCGCGGGGCGACATCCACACCGAGGTCCTCGGGCTTGAGCGTCTCCAGCGGCTTCTTCTTGGCCTTCATGATGTTGGGCAGCGTCACGTAGCGCGGCTCGTTCAGGCGCAGGTCGGTGGTGATCACCGCCGGCATCGCGACCGACAGCGTCTCCAGGCCGCCGTCGACTTCGCGCGTGACCTTGGCGTTGCCACCGTCGATCTCGACCTTGGAAGCAAACGTGGCTTGCGGCAGGCCCGCGAGCGCGGCCAGCATCTGGCCGGTCTGGTTGCAGTCGTCGTCGATCGCCTGCTTGCCCAGGATCACGAGACCCGGCTGCTCCTTGTCCACCAGGGCCTTCAGGAGCTTGGCCACGGCCAGCGGCTGCAGTTCTTCATTCGTCTCGACCAGGATGGCGCGGTCCGCGCCGATGGCCATGGCCGTGCGCAGCGTTTCCTGGCACTGCGCCACGCCGCAGGAGACGGCGATCACTTCGGTGGCCGCGCCCTTTTCCTTCAGCCGCACGGCTTCTTCCACCGCGATCTCGTCGAACGGGTTCATGGACATCTTCACGTTGGCGATGTCCACACCCGTGCCGTCGCTCTTGACGCGAACTTTCACGTTGTAGTCGACCACGCGTTTGACGGGGACGAGAACCTTCATGCTGGCTTGCTCCTGTGATGGTTGATGCGGTCGCGCAGTTGACGTGCACGTCAACTCGGCATTGTAGGGGGCGGGGCAGGAGCCCCGGCCGAAGCGATGAAAACGAACGGTCGTGCTTTTTTGGATTATATCGATGCCACCCGGGGTATCCGCCACGAAGACCCTGCCAATGGTCGGATGTCGCCGCGCCGACATTTCCCGACCGAGAGGTCGGCGAACTCGGGTAAGTCTGGAGACCGGGCGCAGACCCCATCCCCTATAGTGGGACAGCACCACTTGCTTATGTTGAGTAACCAACCGGTGCCCGTGTCCAACGCCCTTCTCCACCGCCCTTCCGGAGCCCGCGCATGAAGTTCTCGTTCCTTCTGGCCACCAGCGCCGCTGCCCTGCTCGCCGCTGCACCGGTCAGCGCCCAGACCGTGTTCTCGGTTTCGTCCTGGGTACCGCCCTCCCACACGCTCAGCGTGGCCCAGAAGAACTGGTGCGACGCACTCGAGAAGGAGAGCGCCGGACGCATGAAGTGCAACATCCTGCCCAAGGGCGTGACCGCCGCCCCCGGCACCTTCGACGCCGTTCGCGATGGCCTGGCCGACATCTCCTATACGGTGGACGGCTACACCCCCGGACGCTTCATCAACACGCAGGTGGCCGAGTTCCCCTTCCTGGGCGACAGCGCGGTACCGACCTCGGTGGCCTACCAGCGTATCTACGACAAGCATTTCGCACCGCTGGGCGAGCACCGCGGCGTGAAAGTGCTGGCGGTGTTCACGCACGGCCCCGGCATCATCTTCAACAGCAAGCAGCCCGTGAAGACGGTCGAAGACGCCTCCAAGCTCAAGTTCCGCATCGGCGGCGGCAACATCAACGAGCTGTCCAAGCTCATGGGCTTCAACACCACGCTCAAGCCCGCGCCCGAGTCGTTCGAGCTGCTGTCCACCGGCGTGATGGACGGCACCTTCTTCCCCGACGAGTCGATCGCCTCATTCAAGCTGAGCATGATCAAGCACGCCACCACCTTCCCGGGTGGCCTGTACAACACCAGCTTCGTCTTCATGATGAACCCGGGCAAGTACAACGCGCTGTCGCCGCAGGACAAGGCGGTGGTGGACAAGCTCTCGGGTGAATTCGCCGCGCGCCTGTTCGGCGAGGGCTGGGACAAGGTGGACGCGGCCAGCCGCGAGCTGCAGAAGACGCAGGGCGTGGCCCGCGTGCAGGCCGACGAGTCCTTCGTGAAGGCCGTGGCCGCCAAACAGGCAGAGCTGGAGGACAAGTGGGCTGCTGCTGCCGCCGCCAAAGGCCTGAAGGACCCGAAGGCGGTGCTGGCCGAATTCCGCGCCGAGATCAAGAAAGTGAAGTAACCGCGGCCATCGAAGCGCCGCCACCGGCGGGCAGTCGCGAACCCGACTGCCCGCCGGTTTTTTTGCACCTGCCCTGCCATGCTCACATTTCTTGACCGCGCGCTGCGCTGGTCGACCGGCCTGATGTCCGCCATGGCCCTGCTGTCGATCATGTTGCTCACACTGGTGGATGTCACCGGCCGCAAGTTTTTCAACCATTCGGTCCCGGGCGGACTGGAGATCACCGAGATCCTCATGGTGGTGGTGATCTTCGGCGCGCTGCCCCTCGTGTCGTGGCGTGGCGAGCACGTGGTGTTCGACTCGCTGGACGCCTTCATTCCGGATTGGCTGCACCGCATCCAGCAGCGCGTGGTGCACCTGTTCTGTGCCATCGCCTTTGCCTGGATGGCCCGCCTCATGCTCCTGCGCGCCGATCGATTCAGCGAGTACGGGGACATCACCGTGCATTTGCAACTTCCGCTGGCGCCGGTGGCCTGGGTGATGGCACTGTTCCTGTTCATCACCGCCCTGGTGCATCTGGTCTTCGTTTTCGTGCGCCCGCCCGAGCCGGCCTTTCATGGCGCCACGCAGCAGGGAGACGCGGCATGATCGAAGCCTTGCTGGGTTTCCTGGCCGTCTTTGCGATGGCCTTTCTGCGCATTCCGCTGGCGGTGGCCATGGCCACCGCGGGCTTTGTGGGCATGGGCGTGTTGCGCGGCTGGCAACCTGCGCTGGCCAGCACCAGCCAGGTCATCTTCGAGACCGGTTTTGCCTACGTGCTGTCGGTGATACCGCTCTTCGTGCTGATGGGCAACTTCGTGGCACGCGCCGGCATGGCGCGCGAGCTGTTCCAGGCCGCCAA
>VFQM010000895.1_pt1 | contig 29224 bp, 31 predicted proteins | sample 3512391 | NCBI WGS metagenome assembly VFQM01 (sample SAMN10412369, study PRJNA504923) | tailings metagenome | isolation source: Replicate 1 from Balatoc abandoned mine | place: Philippines
AAAGACCCGTTATCCAGTGGATCGAAAGGCTGCTCCGCTTAAGTGAACAGCATTACGGCCTAGGCCGGGTTTGTTGTTTTCAACCTGAGCTATAACGGCAAGGCATAGGTACCGGTGACATGCGCCACCATGTCCTGCTCGCATCCCTGGGAATACAGGGCAACCTCGCAGACCGCCTGACGACGTGTCAGGCGCAGGATCCGCGCTTCGGCCAGCAAATCAACCGGCTGCGGCCGACTGAGGAAGTTGATGTTGAGATTGGCGGTTACCGCCATTTCCACACGCCCCAGACGCCCCAGCACCACGGCGTACATAGCCGCATCGGCCAGCGCCATGATGGTCGGCCCCGACAAGGTACCGCCCGGCCGTACCAAGCGTGCCTGAAACGGAACACGGGCCAGCGCATGTTCGGCGTCCAGCCTATCGATGCACAGCGCGATATCCTCGGCCATCGGTACGCCCTGGCGAATCAGCGCCTGCACCTGCTCTGCGCTCAACACACTCATACCCAGCTCCTCTATAAACCCCACAGGCCGGCAAGGCGCCTGTACGCCAACGCCCGCAGGGCCTTACAATGCCGGCCTAATAGTCGCCCCTGCAACCGACAAAACGGCCAATCATGCGTACCAGCCAATACCTGCTCTCGACCCTCAAAGAAACCCCGTCCGACGCCGTGGTGATCAGCCACCAGCTGTTGCTGCGCGCCGGGATGATTCGCAAGCTCGCTTCCGGCCTGTACACCTGGCTACCCATGGGCCTGCGCGTGCTGCGCAAGGCCGAGGCCGTGGTACGCGAGGAAATGAATGCGGCGGGAGCGCTGGAAGTACTGATGCCGGCTATCCAGCCTGCCGAACTGTGGCAGGAATCAGGGCGCTGGGAGCAATACGGCCCGGAACTGCTGCGTATCAAGGATCGCCATCAGCGCGATTTCTGCGTCGGCCCGACCCACGAGGAAGTGATCACCGACCTGGCACGCAATGAGCTGAACAGCTACAAGCAGCTGCCGATCAACTTCTATCAGATCCAGACCAAGTTCCGTGACGAAATTCGTCCGCGCTTCGGCCTGATGCGTGGTCGCGAGTTCCTGATGAAGGACGCCTACTCCTTCCACCTCTCTCAGGAGTCTCTGCAGGAAACCTACGATCACATGCACCAGGCGTATTGCAACGTATTCACCCGCCTGGGCCTGAATTTCCGTCCAGTACAGGCAGACACCGGCTCCATCGGTGGTACCGGCTCCCACGAGTTCCATGTACTGGCCGAGTCGGGCGAAGACGACATCGCCTTCAGCGACAGCTCTGACTACGCAGCCAATATCGAAAAGGCCGAAGCCATCCCGCGCGAGCAGGCCCGCGCGGCGGCCAGCGAGGCACTCCGCCTGGTCGACACCCCCGACGCCAAGACCATTGACGAGCTGGTTACCCAGTTTGGCCTGGCCATCGACAAGACCGTCAAGACCCTGGTGGTGCATGCCGCCGAAGAAGGTCAGCTGATCGCCCTGATCGTGCGTGGCGATCACGAACTGAACGAAATCAAGGCGGCCAACCATGCCCGCGTCGCCAGCCCGCTGCTGTTTGCTTCGGAAGCCGAGATTCGCGCAGCCATTGGCGCCGGCCCCGGCTCGCTGGGCCCACTGAATCTGCCGATTCCCTGCATCATCGACCGCAGCGTCGCGCTGCTGAGCGACTTCGCAGCGGGCGCCAACCAGGACGGCCAGCACTACTTCGGCCTTAACTGGGAGCGTGACCTGCCGCTGCCGGAAGTGGCCGACCTGCGCAACGTCGTGGCCGGCGACCCCAGCCCCGACGGCCAGGGCACCCTGGTCATCAAACGCGGCATCGAAGTGGGGCACATCTTTCAGCTGGGTACCAAGTACAGCGAGGCCATGAAGCTCAACGTACTCAACGAAATCGGCAAGCCGGTCACCCTGATCATGGGCTGCTACGGCATTGGCGTATCGCGCGTGGTGGCGGCGGCCATCGAACAGAACCACGACGAGCGCGGCATCCTCTGGCCGGACGCCCTGGCGCCCTTCCAGATCGCCCTGGTTCCGCTGAAATATGAAACCGAGGCGGTCAAAGCGGCTACCGACAAGCTGTATGCCGAACTGACTGCCGCCGGCTTCGAGGTTCTGCTCGACGACCGTGATAAGAAGACCAGCCCTGGGGTGAAGTTCGCCGACATGGAGCTGCTGGGCATTCCGCACCGCGTCGTGATCAGCGATCGCGGCCTCGGCGAAGGCCAGCTGGAATACAAGAACCGCCGGGCCAGTGACAGTCAGCACGTGCCGGTGGATCAGGTACTGGCCTTCCTCACTCAGCAGATTCGCGGGTAAACAGCAATGCGCGCCAGGCTGGTTTCTGCCATCCCGCTGCTTGCCAGTGCCTTGCTGGTCACTGGTTGTGCCAACCAGTTGCCGCAACGCAGCGAGCATGAGGAACGCATTGAGCGCAGCACCCTCGATCACAGTATCCAGATCGACCTGGGCCAGACGCCGCTGCTGCAACTGCCGCAGCGGCGCATTCGCTTCACCGAGCAGTACACCTATGAACTCAGCGAGTTCGAAGTGGTACGCCGTTATGATCGTTACACGCCCTACCAGCCCTGGCGTGAACTCTATGAAGTGCCCCTCGGCGCGCTGGCCATCGTTGGCGGGGTGACTGCCAACGTGTTGAACGTTGCACTATTGGGCAGCCTGCCGAAAAGCGCCACGCGTGACTGGATTCGCTACGGCGTGGCCGGTATCAACCCGCTGATGAACGTCGAGTCCAACGGCCGCGCCGAACAAAACCTGGCGAGCATCGAGGAAACCCTCAAGGACAAGCGCCTGGAGCACAGCAGCCTGCCCTGGGCTGAGCGCCCGGTTTCCCTGCAGGCCGCTGAGCAGCATTACGAGCTGCTCACCGATCGGCATGGCGTGCTGCATCTGAACCTGCTGGACAATCCCCTCGCCGAGCAGGATCTCGATGCGGTCAACTACCTGCAATTGGCAGCCAGCGATGGCCAGGTGCGCGCCGAAGCCCGCCTACTGCTCAGTCGCAGTCTGCGCGGCAAGCTCAAGGAAGCGCATGCGCTGGTCTACGACGATCTGGAAAGCGACAGCGTCGAGCGCTGGGTGGAGCGTGTCCAGCGCCTATCCAGCCTGGGCCTTGAAGAAGAAGCCAGCGAGCTGGAACAGAGCCTGATCGAGTTGACGCGTAACGACCCCGAACTACAGGCAGAGTTCATCCAGCTGCTGTTGAACAAGGCCGGACGCATTGCCGTTGATCCAGGCGAAGGCGACTAGCCCTTTCTCCAAGGCGCTTAAGCGCCAAACGCTGGCAACTCGCGGGGCAGGCTGAGACGAAAATGAACGCCCTGCCCGGGCTGCGAACTGAACTCCAGCTTGCCGCCCAGCTTACGGGTTACCAGGTTGTAAACAATGTTCAGGCCCAACCCGGAACCGCCGCTGCCACGTTTGGTGGTAAAGAACGGCTCGAAAATGCGCTCGCGCAAGGACTCCGGCACACCACAACCATTGTCACGGTAGTCCAACAACACCTGCTCGCCCTGCTCTTGTAGGCGAATCTCGATCAGCGGGGCGGCCTGATCCGCAAACGCATGCCGCACACTGTTGAGAATCAGATTAGCCAGCACCTGGGTCAGCACACCTGGCAGGCTGTTCATCTGCAGTCCCGACGGGCACTCAAGCAGCGGCTCTACCGGTACCTTGCGGGTCTCCGGATGCAGGCTGGCAATCAGCGCACGCAGCACCTGTTCGACCTGGAACTGACTGCGCGCCTCCGACACCTGATCAACCGCCGTCTGTTTGAAGTCACGGACCAGGCGCGCCGCCCGTTGCAGGTTGTTGACCAGCATCTGTGTGCTGTCGCTGGCCTGCGCCAGCAGATCACTGAACTGCTGGCTGGTCAGGGTCTGCGCAGTGAATTGCTGACGTAGACTGTCCAGGGTTTCGCTCAGCACCGACGTCGCGGTAACAGCGATGCCCAGTGGCGTATTGACCTCATGGGCTACCCCGGCAACCAGGCCACCCAGAGCGGCGAGCTTTTCCGACTCGATCAACTGGCTCTGTGCCTGCTGCAACTGCTCGACACTCTGCGAAAGCGCCAGGGTACGCTCGGCCACCTTGCTTTCCAGGGCATCCGAATACTGCTTGAGGCTGCTTTCCGCAGCACGCAACTGTTCCAGCGTCAGAGCGATAGCCTGCAGGTGCTGGTTGGTCAGGCGCACCAGCAGGCCAATCTCGCTGTCAGCATGACCCTGCGGCTCGTGCAGGCGCGCCTGCTCGGGGCAATCCATATCGACCTGGGCAATCGAACCAATCACACTGAACAAGGGCCGGCTGACCTGCACGCTGAACACCCAGAGCAAGGTCAGCGACAACAGCAGCGCATAGCACAGGGTACCGAGCAACGTCAGCAGGGCACGCTCCAGGAAGACCTTACCGTAATGAAAGGTATCCACGACGAACAGCAATTCGCCGAGTTCCTCTCGCTCGGCCAGTTGTTCGGCATACAGCGGCCAGCGGTATTCACGGGTACGACCGAACAGGCTGTCGCTGAGCGGCCGTAGCGCACCGCTTTGCAGGTCGCGTTGACGTTCTGCAAACAGTTCGCCACGTCGGCCAGGGTATATACCAGCTCCTTGGAGGTTTCCTGCAGATCCTCCATCAGATTGATGTTCTCGAAGGTCAGCGCCACGTTGTGGATATAGATTGCCAGCAACTGCCGGTCCAGTTCGCTGAGCGGCTCGACATGGGTGACATACAGCAGGTTGGCGCCACCCCGTTCGTCAGCCATCTACATCACGTAGGCATCGTCGAAGTGCTGGGCCTGGCGCTGCGCCAGGACCTGGCGGAAACGCGCAGCCACCTGCGCCGGCAACTGTTCCAGGGAGCTACCGGCCTGGTATTCGGCAAATTCGCCGGTCGCCGCCAGAGTACGTGTTTCGCGGTCACTGTGGCCCTCGCCAGGCAGTACCAGGCAATACAGAGCCGAACGATCCAGATGCAGCAGCGAGGTCAACTGCTCGAGCACCGTGGAAGAAAACAGCTTGAGGGTCGCGGCATTCTGCACCTTGGCAGAGGCTTGCAGGACACGACTCAGGCCACTGCGTTGCGCCTCGATCACGCCCAGGTCACGGTAGGAGCGCAGCATGGAATAGAACAGAGTGCGCAGCTTCTGCGTGGTGAGCTCGGTCTTTTCCTTGTAGTCGTCAATGTCGTAGTCGCGGATCACCCGGTCTTCCGGGGCCTGGCCCGCCTGGCCGGTACGCAAGACCAGGCGCGTCAACCGGTTATCGCAGGTTTCGCGCAGGTAACGCACCAGATCCAGCCCGGCATGCTCGGTCTCCATGACCACGTCGATCAGGGCCAGAGCAATATCGTCACGTTGCGCAAAGACCGCCCGCGCTTCTGCCGCCGAATAGGCCGACAGCAGCTCCAGCCCACGTTGCTGAAACTCGAAACCGCGCAGGGCGAGGCGCGTCACCTCATGAACCTGCGGTTCGTCATCCACCAACAATACGCACCAGGGCGCGATAGCCGGCACGGGAGCAGGCGGGCCCACGCCCGGCGTGTGGTCGGCAAAGAAATCCATGGAAGACCTCGCAGCAGTCAGATGCTTCTGCTCAGTCTAGGCAGCCCTCGGGGATTGTGCCGCTCAGCCCGGCAAGTTGTCCCAACGGCTGGCGGCCTGCTGATCGCTGTCGCGCCCGTCGACCCAGCGCGCGGCCTGGCCGCTGCTTTCCTTTTTCCAGAACGGCGCACGGGTCTTCAGGTAGTCCATGATGAACTCGCAGGCCGCAAAGGCTGCCTGGCGATGCGCACTGGCCGTGCCGACGAAGACAATCGGCTCGCCGGCCTGCAGGTGGCCCACCCGGTGCAGCACCTCGACACGCAACAACGGCCAGCGCTGCTCAGCCTCGGCGACAATCGCGGCCAGGGCTTTCTCGGTCATGCCCGGGTAATGTTCGAGGAACATGTCACTAACCGGCTGGCCGTCGTTGTAGTCACGCACATAGCCGACAAAACCGGTCACCGCACCGATGCCCCGCTGCGCGGCATGCAGGGCATTGAGTTCCGCCCCCGGATCGAAGGCCGCCGTCTGTACACGAATGGCCATCTCAGCCCCCCGTGACGGTGGGGAAGAAGGCCACTTCATCACCGTCCAGCAGCGGCTCGTCGAGGCTGCACAGTTCCTGATTGCGCGCACACATCAGGTTCTGCTCGGCCAGCACCTGCCAGGCGCCACCACGCGCCAGAAGTACCTCACGCAACTGGCGCAGACTGCTCAGCTCGCCGGACCAGGCCAGCTGCTCGCCGTCCAGGCCGAGGGTTTCCCGGTAACGGGCGAAATACTGGATACGGATCATCGGGCTTCTCCGGCGATGAAGTGCCCACTCTTGCCACCCTGCTTTTCCAGCAGGCGTACCGCTTCAATGGTCATGTCACGATCCACTGCCTTGCACATGTCATAGATCGTCAGCGCGGCCACGCTGGCGGCGGTCAACGCTTCCATTTCCACGCCGGTCTGCCCGGCCAGCTTGCAACGCGCACGGATCTGCACCACATCCTCACCAAGCGCCTGCAGCTCGACGCTGATACCCGTCAACAGCAGTGGGTGGCAGAGAGGAATCAATTCATGCGTGCGTTTGGCCGCCTGGATGCCGGCAATCCGCGCCACAGCGAATACATCACCCTTGGGGTGTCCGCCAGCGACGATCATCTGCAGGGTCTGCGGACGCATGCGCACACGCGCTTCGGCCAGCGCTTCGCGGCTGGTCACCGCCTTGTCGGTCACATCGACCATGTTGGCACGGCCTTGGGAATCGAGGTGGGTCAGCATATCGGCACACTATCTCGGAGGAATCTCGGCCGATTGTACATGCCCTGACCGGCAAGGCGCCGCGCAGCAGCCAGCCGTCAACGGCCAGCCCCCAGCCAGGGCCCCTACCCTGACTGGCTGGCAGGCCTCTACATATGACTTTCGGCATACTCCGCCAGGATGGAGCGCGGCACGCCCTGCAAGCTGATGTGCACGCCATGCGCGAAGCCCTTGAAACGTTCGGTCAGGTAAGTCAGTCCGGAACTGGTCGCCGACAGATACGGCGTATCGATCTGCGCCAGGTTACCCAGGCAGACCACCTTGGAGCCATTACCGGCACGCGTGATGATGGTCTTCATCTGATGCGGGGTGAGATTCTGGCACTCATCGATCAGCAACAGACTCTGCTGGAAGCTGCGTCCACGGATGTAGTTGAGCGATTTGAACTGCAAGGGCACCTTCTGCAGGATGTAGTCGACACTGCCATGGGTACTCTCGTCCTCCAGGTGCAGTGCTTCCAGGTTGTCGGTTATCGCCCCCAGCCAAGGCTCCATCTTCTCGGCCTCGGTGCCAGGCAAAAAGCCGATATCCTCGTCCAGCCCCTGCACGCTGCGCGTGGCGATGATGCGTCGGTAACGCTTGCTCACCAGCGTCTGCTCGATGGCCGCGGCCAAGGCCAGGATAGTCTTGCCGGAGCCCGCCGCCCCGGTCAGGTTGACCAGGTGGATATCCGGGTCGAGCAAGGCGTGCAAGGCCAGCGCCTGGTACATGTCGCGCGGTCGCAGGCCCCAGGCTTGCTGCTCGAGCAACTTGTCCTGATGCAAGTCGAGCACGCTCAGGCGACGACCATCAATCGCCTTGATCCACCCAACGAAGCCCTGCTCATCGACGATGAACTCATTGACGAACAGCGCCGGCTGCGCCTGCAGCAACAGCACCTCATGCCAGGTGCGCCCATGGCCATGGCGGGTCTCCACCTTGTCCACGCCATCCCAGAAAGAACCCGGCACGCTGTGGTAGCCACGCGACAGCAATGCCACATCATCCACCAACTGGTCGGTCTGGTAGTCCTCGGCGGCAATCCCACAGGCGCGCGCCTTGAGACGCATGTTGATGTCCTTGGTGACCAGCACCACCGGCGAGCCGCCGCGACGACTCTGCAGGCCTACCAGCTGGTTGATGATCTTGTTGTCGTTGAGGTGCTCGGGCAGCCCACTGAGCGGCTCGACATGCCGGCTCATGAGGATCGACAGACTGCCGCGCGGCGCGTTCTTGCCGCGGCGAATCGGCACGCCCTGCTCCACCTCCTGCGGCGTCGCAGCCCCCAGTACCTGGTCGATCAGGCGAATCGCCTGGCGACACTCGGCCGCCACCGAATGCTTGCCCGCCTTGAGCTGGTCCAGCTCTTCGAGCACCGTCATGGGGATGGCTACCTGGTGCTCCTGGAAGTTGAGCAACGCGTTGGGGTCGTGCAGCAACACATTGGTATCCAGAACATACAGGGTGGTCGGGGTCTTGCCGGTACGAGCTGCGGACATAGGCGTTTCCTCTGGCGGATCAACCCGGCGCCAGCAGCTGCCGGCGCCCTGCAAGCCATGCATCCCTCAAAGGCGGCCGAGACGAATCGACCAGAGGGTACGCATGCTCCTGAGTAAAGCAGCCCGCCACTGGTGCGGTACTGCCCGAGCAGGCTGTTGAAACATCACCTGCCATGCCAAGCAAGCCGCATGCCCATGACAACGACGCGACAGTCCTGTGACACATTCACGGCGCATGAGCGCAGCGATTGACCTCCACGGTGATATGCACCAGCTCGGCATACTCGGCCAGGCTGGCCTTGTAGTCGTCGGCATTGCGCGGGCCGTGAGTAACCAGGCTGATGATGCAGGCATACTGAGCCTGCCCTACCCGCCACAGGTGCAGATCGGTCAGCTCGGTGTCATCCAGGTCTGCCAGGCGCTGGCGCACCTGCGCCACCAGCGGGTTATCCATCTCCCGGTCGAGCAACACCCCAGCGGTCTCCAGCAGCAGCCCCTTGGCCCAGACACCGATGATCAGTGCACCCAGCAGGCCCATCAACGGGTCCAGCCAGTGCCAGCCCAGCCATTGGCCGGCAAGCAGGGTCAGGATAGCCGCCACCGAGGTCAGGGCATCGGCCAGCACATGGATGAAGGCCGCATGCCGGTTGAGATCACGCCCGGCCGGCACGCCGTGGTCGTGGTCGTGGTCGTGGTCGTGATCGTGATCGTGATCGTGATCGTGATCGTGATCGTGATCGTGATCGTGATGAGCATGGCCGAGCGGGCTGCCGTGGCTATGTTGCTCGCGCAGTAGCCAGGCCGACACCAGGTTGACCAGCAGACCGATCAACGCCACCCACAAGGCCTGCTGCTAAGCAATTTCCGCCGGCGACCACAGGCGCATGGCCGACTCCACCGCCATCAGGCCGATTACCACGACCAGCAGCACGGCACTGGCAAACCCGGCGAGCACCTCGATCTTCCAGGTACCGAAGGCATAGCGTGGATCATCGGCATGCCGGCGGGCCAGCCAGTAGGCCAGGGCCGCCAGGCCGATGGCCAACATATGCGAAGCCATGTGCCAGCCATCGGCCAGCAGGGCCATGGAATTGAACCAGTAGCCGGCACTGATCTCCGCCAGCATGGTGCCGCCGGTCAGTGCCACCACCAGCCAGGCCCGACGCTCGGCCGCCTGCGCCGGTGCGCGGTAATGGTGCGAAGGACGCCAGCGTGCATGGTTGCAGGTCGACATGTGCATTGCTCCCAGTCATTCGATGGCCGTGATCATTGGCCTTGCCCCCATGGCAAGGTCAAGCCTCCCCGGCAAGGTACACCGCATGGCAGCACACCTGCGACCGGGCACGCTACAATCCCGGCAACTGCAAGGAGACTCGTTATGCTGCTGGTGCTTTCCCCCGCCAAGACCCTCGACTACGACAGCGCGCCGGTAACCGAGCGCTACAGCCTGCCCGAGCACCTGGAGCAGGCCGCCGAGCTGATCAATGTGCTACGCGAGCTCACCCCTGCGCAGGTCAGTGAACTGATGCACCTCTCCGACAAGCTGGCCGGACTCAATGTCGCCCGCTATGCCAGCTGGCACCGCGACTTCACCCCGCAGAATGCCAAGCAGGCACTGCTGGCCTTCAAGGGCGACGTATACACCGGCATGCAGGCCGAAGACTTCAGCAGCGAGGATTTTGCCTTCGCCCAGCAACACCTGCGCATTCTCTCCGGCCTGTACGGGCTGTTGCGTCCGCTGGACCTGATGCAGCCCTACCGCCTGGAAATGGGCACGCGCCTGGCCAACCCGCGCGGCAAGGACCTCTACGCCTTCTGGGGCGAGCGCATCAGCCAGTGGCTGAACCAGGCGCTACAGGCGCAGGGCGACGACATCCTCATCAACCTCGCCTCCAACGAATATTTCTCGGCCATCAAACGTCAGGCGCTGCAGGCCCGGGTCATCGATACCGAGTTCCGTGATCTGAAAAACGGCCAGTACAAGATCATCAGTTTCTATGCCAAGAAAGCCCGCGGCCTGATGGCCCGCTACATCATCCAGCAGCGTCTGCAACACCCTGAACAACTGCAGGCCTTCGACCTGCAGGGCTACTACTACAGCGCCAGTCACTCCAGCGCCGACAAGCTGGTGTTCCTGCGCGACCAGGCCGAGGACTGAACATGCTGTTCGGCGTGGTACTGGCCATCACCTGGCTGATCCTGCTGCTGCGCTACCCGACGCGCGCCCTGCCCCTGTCGCTGGCGGCGCTGGCCGGACTGGCCACGCTGGCGGGACTGCTGCTGTGGCAGGATGCGCGCCACAATGCACGCCTGGAGAGCCTGACGATCACCCTGCGCCATGATCGCCAGCAATGCCCCGCCGAACGCCCCCTGCATATCAGCCTGCACAACCCCCAGGCACAACGCCTGGACAGGCTGGACTGGCAGATCGAAGCCTGGCTGCCCGGCGAGTCGATCAATCTGGTACAAGTGCACTACGACAACCCGCGCTACAGCCTGCCCCAGCCGCTGCCAGCCGGGCAGACCTGGCAGGACTGCCTGCCCCTGCCGGCGTTGCGCAGGGGGTACCGGGCCGCCAGCCTGGAGTACCGCGCGACAAACCTGCACGGTGTATTCCATAACCAATAACAATCCGGAATCCCTGCCATGACGACACCTGTTGCCCTGATCACCGGCTGCTCCAGCGGCATTGGCCGTGCCCTGGCCGAAACCATGCGCGATGCGGGTTATCAGGTATGGGCCTGCGCCCGCAAACCGGCCGACCTGGCCAGCCTGCAAGCCGCCGGCTTGCGAGCGCTGGCACTGGATGTCAACGATGCCCAGGCCATTGCCCGCGCGCTGGCCGAACTGCACCAGGAGGCCGGGCGCCTTGATGTGCTGGTCAACAACGCCGGCTACGGTGCCATGGGCCCGCTACTCGATGCTGGCGCAGCGGGTATGCGCCAGCAGTTCGAAACCAACGTGTTCAGCCTGGTGGAACTGACGCGCGCCTGCTTTACGCTGCTGCGTGCCAGCCAGGGCCTGGTGGTGAACATCGGCAGTGTCTCCGGCGTGCTGGTCACACCCTTTGCCGGCGCCTACTGCGCCTCCAAGGCGGCCGTGACCGCGCTGTCCGATGCCCTGCGCATGGAATTGGCGCCGTTCGCCATCGATGTCATGGAAGTCCAGCCCGGGGCGATTGCCTCACGCTTCGGCAATACCGCCAGCCAGCAGGCCAGCGAGGTACTGCGCGAAGATTCGCCCTGGTGGCCGCTGCGCGAGGCCGTGCAGGCCCGTGCCAATGCCTCCCAGCAGGACGCCACCCCGACCGAGGCCTTTGCCCGGCAGTTGCTGGCCGCCATACAGCGGAAAAACCACCCGCTGCGCGTGCGTATCGGCAAAGGGAGCCGCGCCCTGCCGCTGCTCGCTGCGCTGCTGCCCAAACGGCTGCTGATGCGCGTGCTGCAACGCCGCTTTGCCCTCGACAAGCGGCTGGGCTGAGCCATGCCAACCCGTCATGCAGCGCTGCTGCACTATGTGCTGGGCGCCCTGGCCGCAGTGATCCTGCTCAACCTCGGCGTGCGCGGTCTGCTCCGCGTGGGTGGCTTCACGGCCACCCTGCTGGTGGCCCTGCTGACCGCCGGCGGCCTGCGCCTGCTCTTTCAGTGGTGCCAGCAACGCGCACCGAATGGCGCTGAAATCATCCGTCTCAGCCTGGGCTACGCCCTCGGCCTGGGCGCGCTGTATCTGGGCCTGTACCTGCTCATGTGGTTGCAGGATGCCCCCGGGCACATGGGCCAACTGCTGTTCCTGCTGCACTACCTGATCTATCCGGCCTGCATGGGCATTCTGCTGCGCGCGGGGCATCGCTGAGCCGCCTGTTGCCGGCGCCGGCACTGTGCAAAAATGTCCGGCTGAATTGGCCCGCGACCCTCATCATGCCGCTCTCTGATTGCCTGCCGGGCAGCTCCTACTGATGCCTGCCGATATCCAGCAACTGCGCAGCAACGACTGGCGCAACGAATTTGCGGCCGGCGACTTTCGGCGTGGCCAGGACGATGCCGCGGCAGGGCGCAGCCAGCTTGAGCGCCTGCATGACAACCGCCTGCAGGCCAGCTGCCTGGACAGTGCCGGACAACGCTACCAGCAACGCATCACCCTGAGCCCTTATGGACGCCAGTGGCGAGTCAACGGCCGCTGCACATGCCCCGTAGCGCACAACTGCAGGCACGTCGCCGCGGCGCTGCTGACCCTCGAACAACTGCAACGCAGCGGTGCGGACCTTAGTGCCATTCGCAGCAGCCCGCCCAGCGCACAATCACGCGCCGATATCGCCCCGCAACCGATCCTGTCCCTCGGCAGCCTGTCCCGCGTGCACTTCGACGCCCGCAAGGGGCGCATGCTCGAGCAGACCCAGCATCGCGCCGCCCTGGCCTTCAGTTATGCCGGCAAGCGGGTGCATGGCAAGCAGCCAGACAGCGTGCGCCTGCGTGATGATCAAGGGTTGTGGGTTATCCAGCGGCAGGCCGCCGCCGAGGCCCGCTGCCGCCAGCAACTACTCGACGCGGGTCTGCAGCTGGCGCTGCGGCGAAGCGATGCGCTGCCGGAAAGTGCCGGGGAAGCCTTCGAACTCCCCAGTGATGCCGCGTGGATTGACTTTGTCAGCCAGCAACTACCCGTTCTCGCCGAGCAGGGCTGGCAGATCGAACCGCGTAACGACTTCCAGTTCAACCTGGCCGCAGTCGACCGTTGGTATGCCCAGGTCAACGAGAGCCCCGCACAGGACTGGTTCGAACTGGAGCTGGGTATCGAGATCGATGGTCAGCCGCACAGCCTGCTGCCCATTCTCCTGCAGGCGATACGCCGCTCGCCCTGGTTGCTCAACCCGCAGGCCATGGCCTTGCGTGACGACGATGAGGTCTTTCTTGCCCAGCTGCCCGGACAGAGCCGACGCATCGCCATCCCGTTCGCTCGCCTGCGCCCCCTGCTGGCCAGCCTGGGCGAGCTCTATCAGGACAGCCCTGACGACTGGCCGAGCTGCCTGCGCCTGGCGCGGGCCGATGCGCCGCGTTTACTCCCACTGAGTCAGGCAGCCGGGCTGCATTGGCAAGGCGGCGAACAGCTGCGCGAACTGGCCCAGCGTCTGCAGCACAGCCCGCAGGCCCGTGAGCCAGAGGGCTTGCAGGCACAGTTGCGCCCTTACCAGCGGGAAGGCCTGGCCTGGTTGCAAACCCTCGGTGAACTGGGTCTGGGTGGCATACTCGCCGACGACATGGGCCTGGGCAAAACCCTGCAGACGCTGGCCTATCTGCTCGGCGAGCAACAGGCCGGACGCCTGCAACAGCCGGCGCTGCTGGTCATGCCCACCAGCCTGGTAGCCAACTGGCAGGACGAAGCGGCGCGCTTCACCCCCAGCCTGCGCGTACTGGCGCTGCAGGGCAGCCAGCGCCAACGGCACTTCGCCACGCTGGCCGATTATCAGGTCATCCTCACCACCTATGCCCTGCTACCCCGTGACTGCCCGGCGCTGGCCAGGCAAGCCTTCAGCGTGGTGATCTGTGACGAGGCACAGTACCTCAAGAACCCGCGCAACAAGGCCTACCAGGCACTCAGCCAGCTGACCTGCCGGCAACGCCTGTGCCTGACCGGCACGCCCCTGGAAAATCACCTGGGCGAGCTGTGGGCGCTGTTCAACCTGCTGATGCCAGGCTGGCTCGGCGACAGCCGGCAGTTCACCCGGCATTACCGCCAGCCCATCGAAAGCCAGCCGGACAGCCCGCGCCTGACTCAACTGCGCCAGCGCATCCACCCCTTCCTGTTGCGTCGGCGCAAGGAGGACGTGGCCCGCGAGCTGCCCGCCAAGACCGAAATCACCCACTGGGTCAGCCTCAGCCCCGCTCAGCGCGACCGTTATGAAACCCTGCGCCTGGCCCTCGATCACAAGGTCCGGGCAGAAATCCAGCGCCAGGGCCTGGCACGCAGCCAGATCGTCATTCTCGAAGCCTTGTTGCGCCTGCGTCAGTGCTGTTGTGATCTGCGCTTGCTGGATGGCCCGACCAGCAGTGGCGAACCTTCCGCCAAACTGACAGCCCTGCTCGACATGCTCGACGAACTGCTCGCCGAAGGTCGCCGGGTGCTGGTGTTCTCGCAATTCACCGGCATGCTAGCGCTGATCGAGCAGGCGCTACAGGCACGCGGCATTCGCTATGGCCTGCTGACCGGCGGCACCACGGATCGCCGCACGCCGGTTGCGCAGTTCCAGGCCGGGGCTTTCCCGGTGTTCCTGATCAGCCTCAAGGCCGGCGGCACCGGTCTCAACCTGACCGCAGCAGATACAGTGATTCACTTCGACCCCTGGTGGAATCCGGCGGCCGAGGCCCAGGCCAGCGATCGTGCCTACCGCATCGGCCAGGACAAACCGGTGTTCGTCTATCGGCTGATCAGCCGCGGCAGCGTCGAGGAAAAGATTCAGCAACTGCAACAACGCAAGGCACAGCTCGCCCACAGTCTGCTCGACCAAAACCAGGCCAGCGGCTGGCAGCTTGATGAACAGGCATTGGCAGAGCTTTTCGCGCCTCTGCACTAGAAAGGCTGGTCAAATTAGCGCTTACTGTATATAAACACAGTATCGCAACCGACACAGGCAGATGAGGTGATGAATGGCCGTCGAAGTGGTGTACCGCAGCAGCCGCGATCCGGAGCGCCTGTTCATGGATAAGGCCGAAGCTGATCGTCACGATCGCATGCTGGAGCTGGCCGAAGCGCTGGCCAGCACACTGCAGCAGGCCGTACCCGGCCTTGCCGAAGAGCAGGCGGAAGAGCTCGGGGTATTCATGGCCCGCCATCGCGAGGTTTTCGCCCGCGCCTTCAAGAATCAGCCTGAAGCCCTCGGCGAACTGCACAGCACACCGGCCTGAACCGGCCACGCTTCCCCATTGCCCATGCCTGCCACCCGACAGGCATGGGCTTTTTTATGCCCCTCAGAAGCTGGTGCGGTAATGCAGGGTATAGGCCTCTACACCATCGTTGGGCTGCTTGATGCCGGCATTCGAGTAATGCAGGGCGCGCAGACCGATTTCCTGGCCGGAGAAGCGCACACCGAAGCCCAGGCGATCTTCAAACTGGAAGGACGAGCCGAGGCGGTTCTTGTCCAGCTCAGTGCTGGAGAACAACGCCACACCGATACCGGCCTCGATATAGGGGCGCAGGGTGTTGCCAGCGAACTCATAAACGAAGACCGGGGCCAGCGAGACGCTGTGATTGCTCGCCGTGCTGCCACCCTGCCAGTAGGTGTAGCCCAGGTCCCAGTAGCCGCTCAGGTGGCCGGTATCACTGGCCCACCAGCGGCTCTCGAAGTTGCTCTGCAGGCCCAGGCGGTAGACCATCTCCGAATCGCCACTCTGGCCGATCGCGGCGGTTACATCGGCGGCCTGGGCCAGGCTGCTCAGGGAAAGACTCAGGGCGCTGGCCAGCGCCAGGGAAATCAGCGGTTTCATGGAAATATCCCTTTCTAGTTGGTATTGGCAGAACACCAGCGATTATTGGAAACATCGGCTATTTGCCTAGGGGCTAAACGGGCAGAACCTGTACCGGCGCGGCCTGCCCCCACAGCAGGGGCAGCACCTGCTCCAACTGCTGCGGCGCAGCACTGCTCCAGAAATGCGTTGCCTGCGGCGGGCCGCCGGCCAGCAAATCATCCGCCTGCAACAGGCGCTGTAGCTGACGGGCCACCGCCGCGCCGGTATCGATCAAGGTGACATCGGCTGGCAACAGTTGGCGCAACAGGGGACGGATGAACGGGTAATGGGTACAGCCCAGGATCAGCGTGTCACAGCCTTGCGCGAGCAAGGGTGCCACCCAGCCCTGCAACAGCTCACGGGTTCGCGGACTGTCCAGAGCCCCCGCTTCGATCTGTTCGACCAACCCCGGACACGGCTGGGTGATCACCTGCACATCACTGGCAAAGCGATCGAGCAAGGCAGCAAAACGGGCGCTTTTCAGTGTACCGGTGGTCGCCAGTACGCCCACCACACCGCTGCGCGTGGCTGCCGCGGCCGGCTTCACCGCCGGTTCCATGCCGACGATAGGCAGATGCGGATAGACCGTACGCAACTCGCCAACCGCTGCCACCGTGGCGGTATTGCAGGCCAGCACCAGCGCCTTGGCGCCCTGCTGCACGAGAAACTCGGCGATGGCCCGGCTGCGCTGCACGATGTAATGCGGGCTTTTCTCGCCGTAGGGTACATGGCCGCTGTCGGCCACATAGAGCAGCGATTCGGCGGGCAACAGGCGGCGGATTTCGCCCAGCACCGACAGGCCGCCAACCCCGGAGTCAAAGACGCCGATCGGTGCTTCACTGGGCATGCGTGTTCCCGCACACCGCGCAGGCCGGGTCGCGCCGGACGCGCAACTCGCGAAAACGCGAACCGAGGGCATCCACCAGGAGCAGGCGGCCAACCAGCGGCTCGCCAAAACCAGCCAGCAGCTTGAGCGCCTCCAGTGCCTGCAGGCTACCGACCAGCCCGACCAGCGGCCCCAACACCCCGGCCTCGCTACAGGTCAGCTCGGCTTCACTGCCATGGCCATACAGACAGTGATAGCAGGGGCTCTGCGCCTGGCGCGGGTCGAACACGGCCAACTGGCCCTCCAGGCGGATCGCCGCACCGGATACCAGCGGCTTGCCCGCTGCCACGCAGGCGGCATTCACCGCCTGGCGAGTGGTGAAATTGTCGGAGCAGTCCAGCACCAGATCTACCGCTGCCACGGCGGCAGCCAGTGAGTCGGCATCCAGGCCCTGCGGGTAACGCTGCACATGCAGCTGCGGATTGATCGCCAGCAGGCGGCTGGCTGCCGAGTCGACCTTGCGCTGACCGACGCTGGCCGTGTCATGCACGATCTGCCGCTGCAGGTTGGTGATATCCACCGTATCGAAATCCGCCAGGTGCAACTCGCCCACCCCAGCTGCCGCCAGGTACAGCGCCACTGGCGAACCCAGACCGCCCAGCCCGACGATCAGTGCACGGCTGCGTTTCAGGCGCAGCTGCCCCTCGATATCCACCTGCGCCAGCAGGATCTGCCGGCTGTAGCGCAGCAGCTCGTCGTCCGTCAGCATTGCTTCACCCATGTTTGCTACACCCCAGGCTGATGCGCTCGTGGCCGGCCAGGTCACGGCGGCTATGCACCTCGTGGAAACCGGCCGCGACGAGCAGCGCACGCACCGCCTCGGCCTGGTCGAAGCCATGTTCCAACAGCAGCCAGCCACCGTCCTCGAGATAAGCCGGGGCCTGGGCGATGATCAGACGCAGATCATCCAGGCCATCGGCCCCGGCGACCAGCGCGCTACTCGGTTCGAAACGCACATCACCTTGCGTCAGGTGCGGATCATCGGCACGGATATAGGGCGGATTGCTGAGAATCAGCGCGTAGCGCTGCCCGGCCAGTGCGGAGAACCAGTGACTGCGCAGAAAGCGCACGTTGTCCAGGCCCAGGCGCTGGCGGTTGCGCTCGGCCAGAGCCACCACCTCGTCCAGGCGATCCACCCCGCACACCTGCCAGGCCGGCCGTTCACTGGCCAGGGCCAGAGCAATCGCGCCGCTACCAGTGCCCAGGTCAAGAACCGCCAGCGGAGTCTCCGCACACAGCTGCAAGGCGCTCTCCACCAGTAGCTCGGTATCCGGCCGGGGAATCAGCGTGTGCGCGGCCACTTCCAGGTGCAGGCTCCAGAAACCCTGCTGGCCAAGGATATAGGCCACCGGCTCACCGGCGCGGCGGCGCTGCAGATAGGCCTGGAAGCAGGCCTGCTGTGCGGCCTCCGGCTCACGCTCGGGCCAGGTGCGCAGGTAGCTGCGCGGTTTGCCCAGCGCAGCGGCCAGCAGCAACTCGGCGTCCAGCCTAGGGCTGGGCGATTCGGGCAGATCGGCGCTTTCAAGCAGGAATTCGATGCTGGCCATAATGTTTAGCCTCAGGCTGCAAGCCTCAAGCGACAAGCAGGCCCGCACGCAACGGGCGACTTGTGGCTTGTGACGGACTGCTGTGGTTAGTCGCCCAGTGCTGCCAACTGGTCGGCCTGGTACTCGGCCAGCAAGGGCTCGATGACCGCCTCGACACTCCCGGCCATCACTTCGGACAGGCTGTAGAGCGTGAGATTGATGCGGTGATCGGTCACCCGCCCCTGGGGGAAGTTGTAGGTACGGATACGCTCTGAGCGGTCGCCCGAGCCCACCAGCAACTTGCGCGTATCGGAAATCTCCTTGTGCGCGGCGGCTTCCTGCTGGTCCTTGAGTTTGGCTGCCAGCCAGGCCATGGCCTTGGCGCGGTTCTTGTGCTGCGAACGTTCTTCCTGGCACTCGACCACCGTGCCGGTGGGAATGTGCGTGATGCGGATCGCCGAGTCGGTGGTATTGACGTGCTGGCCACCGGCGCCGGAGCTGCGGTAGGTATCCACACGCAGATCCGCCGGATTGATCTCGATGGCCGCCTGTTCATCCGGTTCGGGCAATACCGCCACGGTACAGGCTGAAGTGTGGATACGCCCCTGGGACTCGGTTTCCGGTACGCGCTGCACACGGTGTGCGCCGGATTCGAACTTCAGCTTGGCGTAGACGTTCTCACCCTCCACCCGGCTGATAACCTCCTTGAAGCCACCGTGTTCACCCTCGCTGGCCGAGAGAATCTCCACCCGCCAGCCCTGCCTTTCGGCGTAGCGCGAGTACATGCGAAACAGGTCGCCGGAAAAAATCGCTGCCTCGTCACCGCCGGTACCGGCACGGATTTCCAGATAGACGTTGCGCCCGTCGTTGGGATCCCTGGGCAGCAACATGCGCTGCAGACGATCTTCCAGTTCCTCCAGCGAGGCCTTGGCCTGCTCGACCTCTTCCTCGGCCATGGCCCGCAAGTCCGGGTCGCTGTCCTTGAGCAGCGCCTGGGCGCCCGCCAGGTCATCCTGCACCTTGCACAACTGCCGATAGGCCTGCACCACCGGCTCGACTTCGGCGTACTCGCGCGAATAGGCGCGAAACTGTGGCTGGTTGGCAATCACTTCGGCATCGCCGAGCAGTGCGGTGAGCTCCTCGAAGCGATCCTGCAGGGTCGCCAGCTTGTTCAATAACGACGGTTTCATGATCAGTGCTCGCTCCGCTCATCCAGAGCAAACAGCTCCTGCGCCAGAGCCAGGGCATCCAGGCGACCGGCGGCGGTCAGTTTCTTCAACTGCACGCTGGGCGCATGCAGCAACTTGTTGGTCAGGCCTCGGGCCAGTTGTTGCAGTACTTCTTCGGCCGGGCTGCCATTGGCCAGCGCGCGCTGCGCCTTGGCCAGCTCTTCGTCGCGCAGGCTTTCGCACTGCTGCCGGTAGGCCTTGAGCACGTCCACGGCAGCCAGTTCACGCAGGCGCAGCATGAACTCATCGGCACCATTGGCCACCAGCTCCTCGGCCGCGCGCGCAGCACCCTGGCGGCTCTTGAGGTTTTCCTCGATGACTTCATGCAAGTCATCGACGGTATAGAGGTAGACATCATCGAGATTGCCCACTTCGGGCTCGATATCCCGCGGCACGGCAATATCGACCATGAAGATCGGCTTGTAGCGCCGCTGCTTGAGGGCACGCTCCACGGCGCCCTTGCCAAGAATCGGCAACTGGCTGGCGGTAGAACTGATGACGATATCGCTGTTGACCAGCTCGTTGGGAATCTCCGAGAGCAGTACCGCATGCGCGCCAAACTGCTCGGCCAGCTGGCTGGCACGTTCCAGGGTGCGGTTGGCCACCACGATACGCTTGACCCCCTGCTCGTAAAGGTGCCGGGCCACCAGGGTAATGGTTTCACCGGCGCCAATCAGCAACGCCTGGCTACGGTGCAGGTCGGCAAAGATCTGCTTGGCCAGGCTGACCGCGGCAAAGGCCACCGACACCGGGTTTTCGCCAATCGCCGTATCGGTACGCACGGTTTTGGCGGTGCTGAAGGTCGCCTGGAACAGGCGCCCGAGCAGCGGCCCGACCGTGCCGGCCTCGCGGGCCACGGCATACGCCGATTTCATCTGGCCGAGAATCTGCGGCTCACCCAGCACCAGTGAATCCAGCCCGCAAGCGACCCGCATCATGTGCCGCACGGCGGCTTCATCGGCATGTACATAGGCGCAATCACGCAATTCGGCGACATTCAGCTGATGGAAATCAGCCAGCCAGGCCAATACCTCGTCGACAGCCAAGGCATCCTGTTCCAGGTACAGCTCACTGCGGTTGCAGGTCGAGAGGATCGCCGCCTCGCGACTGGGCGTCAGCCGGCACAGCTCGCGCAACGCCTCCACCAGCTTCTCCGGGGTAAAGGCCACGCGTTCGCGCACGGCTACCGAAGCGGTTTTGTGATTGATGCCAAGGGCTAGAAAGGCCATGCAGGATCGCTGAACAGTCAGGAAAGGGGACAGATTGTCCTATTTCACCCGAACGAGAACAACCACCGACATGTCTCAGGTCAAGAGGAACGCCAGTGGGCTTGCCCACGGCCTTATGTCATCATGCCGCAAACCCCAGTCACTACCTGTCATGACCATGTCGCCAGCCTTGCTTAAGTACCCTCTCCTACTGGGCCTGGGCCTGCTCAGCGGTTGCCAGCAGCTGCCCCTGGGCGAACCGCCAGCCGAGCAGACCACCACGGCGCAACAGACACCCAGCTTGCCGCCCAAGCAGTACGCGTCATTCAGTCAGGACACGCTGTTTAGCCTGCTCGCCGCCGAACTGGCCGGCCAGCGCAACCGTTTCGACCTAGCCCTCGACAACTACCTGACGCAGGCCCGCACCACCGGCGACGCCGGGGTTGCCGAACGCGCCTTCCGCATCGCCGAATACCTTGATGACGGCCCAGCCAGCCTGGAAAGCGCGCAACTGTGGGCGAAAAGCGCCCCGGACAGCCTGGATGCCCAGCGCAATGCAGCCATCCAGTTGGCTCGCGCCGGCCAGCACGAGCAGGCCATGCAGGTCATGGAGCGGGTCCTCCAGCAAAAGGGCGACACGCATTTCGACTTCCTGGCCCTGGCTGCCGCGGATACCGACGAGCGCACCCGCGCCGGCCTGCTGGATGGTTTCCAGCGCCTGCTGGAGCGCTATCCGGACAATCAGCAACTGCTGTTCGGCCAGGCATTACTGCTCTACCAGGACGGCCGCAACGAGGAGGCCCTGCAACAACTGCAGCGCCTGCCCCAGGCCAGCCAGGCCAGCGCCATTCTCCTGCAGGCACGCCTGCTGCAGGACCTCGGTCGCCACGAGCAGGCCCTCAAGCGCCTGCGCCAGGGCATTGGCCAGCACCCGACCGACAAGCGCCTGCGCCTGGCCGAAGCACGCCTGCTGCTGCAACAGGAAGACCTGCAGGCGGCTGGCGAGGCATTTGCCGAACTGTTGCAGCGCTTCCCCGAGGATGATGACCTGCGCCTGTCGCTGGCGCTGATCAGCCTGGAGAACCGTGACTGGGAACGCGCCCACCAGCACCTTGGCGAGCTGCTGTTGCGCCAGGTGCACGTCGACGCCGCGCACTTCCACCTCGGCCGCCTCTACGAACAGCAGAACGAGCCCGAGGAAGCCCTGCAGGCCTACACCCAGGTCGGCCCGGGCAGTGACTACCTGCCCGCCCAAGCACGCATCGCCCAGCTACTCGCTGACAGCCAACGCTTCGCCGAGCTGTCCAGCCTGTTGCAGCAGGCCCGCCAGCAACAAGCCGAACAAGCCGTGGCACTGTACCTGCTGGAAGCCGAGACACTCGCCGAAGCACAGCGTGGCGAGGCTGCCTGGCAATTGATCGAACAGGCGCTGCGCCAGTACCCGGACGACCTCAACCTGCTGTACACCCGCGCCATGCTCGCCGAACAGCGTGATGATCTGGTTCAGCTGGAAGCCGACCTGCGCTTCATCCTCAGCCAGGAGCCCGACAACGCCATGGCCCTCAACGCGCTGGGCTACACCCTGGCCGATCGCACCGAACGCTACGACGAAGCCTTGCAACTGATCGAACTGGCCCACCAGATCAACCCGCAGGACCCGGCCATCCTCGACAGCCTGGGCTGGGTGCATTACCGCCTGGGCAACCTGCAGCAAGCCGAACAGTACCTGCGCCAGGCCTTCGCCGCCTTCCCCGACCACGAGGTGGCCGCCCACCTCGGCGAAGTACTCTGGCTGCGCGGCAAGCAACGCGAAGCACGCCAGGTCTGGCGCCAGGCCCTCGACGCGCAGCCGGACAGCCCTATCCTGCGCGAAACCCTGCTGCGCCTGACCGGCGAGGAACACCCCTGACATGCGCCTGAATACCCTGCTGGCAGTCACTCTGCTGCTCGCCTCCGGCTGCTCGACGTTCACCCCGCGCGAAGTGCTCCAGGGCCAGGGCAACGCCCAGGCCTGGCAAGTACACAAGACCCAGACCAGCCAGATCGATGGCTGGCAGATCAGCGGCAAGCTGGGCATCCGCGCCCCGCAGGACTCCGGTAGCGGCACGCTGTTCTGGCTGCAACGCCAGGACTATTTCGACATACGCCTGTCCGGGCCGCTCGGCCGCGGCGCCGCGCGCCTGACCGGACGCGATGGCGCGGTCAATCTGGAGATCGCCAACCAGGGCCGCTATCAAGGCGAGTCGGCCCAGGCCCTGCTCGGCGAGCAACTGGGCTGGCAACTGCCGGTCAGCCAGTTGCACTGGTGGATTCGCGGCCTGCCCGCCCCCGGCAGCCGCAGCCAACTGACCCTGGACAGCGACAGCCGCCTGGCCGCCCTGCAGCAGGATGGCTGGCAACTGCAATTTCTCGACTACCGCGACCAGCACGGCTTCAGCCTGCCGCAACGTCTCAAGGCGCAGCGTGGCGAGCTGCAGATCATCCTGGTGATCAAGGACTGGCAAGCCCGCCAGCTCGGACACTGACCATGCCGCATACCCCTCCTGGCGATGCCCTGCAACTGCCGGCACCGGCCAAGCTCAATTTGTTTCTGCACATCACCGGGCGTCGTGCCGACGGCTACCACGAACTGCAGACCCTGTTTCAGTTTCTCGACCATGCCGACCAACTGAGTTTCATCCCGCGCCAGGACGGCAAAATACAGCTGCATACACCGATCGATGGAGTGGATCACGAGAGCAACCTGATCGTCCGCGCCGCACGCCTGCTCCAGGCACACAGCGGTTGCCGGCTGGGCGCCGATATCTGGCTGGACAAGCAGCTGCCCATGGGCGGCGGTATCGGCGGCGGCAGCTCGGATGCCGCCACTACCCTACTGGGACTCGACCATCTCTGGCAGACCCGACTGGATGAGGACACGCTGGCCGAACTGGGGCTGCGCCTGGGCGCTGATGTGCCCGTCTTCGTGCGCGGCCATGCGGCCTTTGCCGAAGGCGTCGGCGAACGTCTGCAGCCGGTCCAACTGAGCGAGCCGTGGTTCCTCGTTGCCGTGCCGCAAGTCTTTGTCAGCACAGCAGAAGTTTTCAACGACCCCGAGTTGACACGCAATACGCCGGCCATTAAAGTTCGCAGCCTTCTTGCAGGGGGCGGTCATAACGACTGCCAGCCGGTGGTCGAGAAGCGCTACGCCGAAGTGCGTAACGCGCTGATCTTGCTGAACAAATTTGTCCCAGCAAAACTCACCGGCACTGGATCTTGTGTGTTTGGGAGCTTCCCAAGCCGCGACGAAGCTGATAAAGTCCGCCGCCAACTTCCAGCCACTCTGCCGAGCTTTGTAGCTCAGGGGCGCAACATCTCCATGTTGCACCGCAAGCTCCAGGCACTGGCCAAGAAGTGATGCAAAACGGGTTGTACGACACAGGGGCGTCGCCAAGCGGTAAGGCAGCAGGTTTTGATCCTGCCATGCGTTGGTTCGAATCCAGCCGCCCCTGCCATATTCCGCAAAAGCTGTTTCGAGATCTGCCAAGGCAGCGTCTTGGAACGGCTTTTGGTTTGTAAGGCCCACCCTCAGCTGGCAGGTACTGCGCGTGTCCAAGATGATGGTTTTCACGGGGAACTCCAACCCCGATCTGGCGCGCCGCGTCGTTCGTCAATTGCACATCCCCCTTGGTGAAGCAGCCGTTGGCAAATTCTCCGATGGCGAGGTGAGTGCAGAAATCCTGGAAAACGTGCGCGGCAAGGATGTCTTCATCATTCAGCCTACCTGCGCGCCGACCAACGACAACCTGATGGAACTGGTGGTGATGGCCGACGCCTTCCGCCGCTCCTCCGCCAGCCGCATCACGGCCGTGGTTCCCTATTTCGGTTATGCCCGCCAGGATCGCCGTCCGCGTTCGGCACGCGTAGCCATCAGCGCCAAGGTAGTGGCCGACATGCTGACCGTGGTCGGCATCGACCGCGTGCTCACCGTTGATTTGCACGCCGACCAGATCCAGGGCTTCTTCGATATTCCAGTCGACAACATCTACGGCTCGCCGGTACTGGTCGACGATATTGAAGACCAGCGCTTCGACAACCTGATGATCGTTTCCCCGGACATCGGTGGCGTGGTGCGTGCGCGCGCCGTGGCCAAGAGCCTGGGTGTAGACCTGGCGATCATCGACAAACGTCGCGAGAAGGCCAACCACTCCGAAGTGATGCACATCATCGGTGATGTCGAGGGCCGCACCTGTATTCTGGTCGACGACATGGTCGATACCGCCGGCACCCTGTGCCATGCCGCCAAGGCGCTCAAGGAGCGCGGTGCCGCCAAGGTCTACGCCTACGCCACGCACCCGGTGCTGTCCGGCCGCGCCATTGAGAATATTGAGAACTCCGTACTCGACGAGCTGGTGGTGACCAACACCATCCCGCTGTCTGCCGCGGCCCAGGCCTGCTCGCGCATTCGCCAGCTGGACATTGCCCCGGTAGTCGCTGAAGCGGTGCGCCGCATCAGCAATGAAGAATCGATCAGTGCGATGTTCCGCTAAGCGGACATCGCCTGACGTACCCTGCCCCGCCACCTGGCGAGGCTTTTTGCCCGCCCCGGAACACGCTGGTCGCAAGCCGTGTACCGAGAAGGGATATTTTGGAGAATGCCATGACTGTTGAATTTGCCCTGAATGCCGAAGTGCGTTCCGACCTGGGGAAAGGTGCGAGCCGCCGCCTGCGTCGTAACGTCGCCATGGTGCCTGCTGTCGTCTACGGCGGCGACAAGGCCCCGCAATCGATCAGCCTGCTGGCCAAAGAACTGGCCAAGCTGCTGGAAAACGAAGCAGCCTTCAGCCACGTGCTGAACCTCAACGTTGCCGGCACCCAGGAAAGCGTACTGATCAAAGCCCTGCAACGTCACCCGGCCAAAGGCTATGTGGTACATGCTGACTTCGTGCGCGTCGTTGCCGGCCAGAAACTGACCGCCCACGTACCGCTGCACTTCATCAACGAAGCCAGCTCGGTTGGCGTCAAGCAGCAAGGCGGCGAAATCTCCCACACCATCGTGGAAGTCGAAGTAGCCTGCCAGCCGCAGGATCTGCCGGAATTCATCGAAGTCGACATGGCTGCCGTTGAAGTAGGCCAGACCCTGCACCTGTCCGACCTGAAGCTGCCGAAAGGCGTTGAGCTGGTGGCCCTGGCCCACGGCAACAACCTGGCAGTCAGCAACATCCACGCCTCCCGCGTGAAGGAAGAAGGCGCCGAGTAATACTCGCCCCGCTTCCTGACAAAGGGCCCCTGTCGTGACTGCCATCCAACTGATCGTCGGCCTGGGTAATCCAGGCCCCGAATACGACCAGACCCGGCATAACGCAGGGGCTCTTTTCGTTGAGCGCCTGGCCGAGCAGCAACGCGTCAGCCTGTCCCTCGACAAGAAGTACTTCGGCCTGGTCGGCAAATTCAGCCACCAGGGCCGCGACGTTCGCCTACTGATTCCCACCACCTATATGAACCGCAGCGGTCAGGCAGTGGCGGCGCTGGCGAACTTCTTCCGCATTCCCATCGAAGCCATCCTGGTCGCCCACGATGAACTCGACATGCCCCCCGGCGTCGCCAAGCTCAAACAGGGCGGCGGCCATGGCGGGCACAACGGGCTGCGCGACATCATTGCGCAGAACGCCAACCAGAACGGTTTCTACCGTCTGCGCCTGGGCATTGGTCATCCCGGCCATGCCAGCCAGGTTTCCGGCTACGTACTGGGTCGCGCGCCACGCAGCGAGCAGGAACTGCTCGACAAGAGCATCGACTTCGCCCTGGACAGCCTCGGCGATATGCTCGACGGCAACTGGACCCGCGCCATGCAACAGTTGCACAGCCGCAAGGCCTGATCACCTTTCACCCAATTCAGCTCCGCGAGGGATACACCATGGGATTCAACTGCGGCATCGTCGGCCTGCCCAACGTCGGCAAGTCCACCCTGTTCAACGCCCTGACCAAATCCGGCATCGCCGCGGAGAACTTCCCCTTCTGCACTATCGAGCCGAACAGCGGCATCGTACCGATGCCCGACCCGCGCCTGGACGCCCTGGCGGAGATCGTCAAGCCCGAGCGCGTGATCCCCACCACCATGGAATTCGTCGACATCGCCGGTCTGGTGGCGGGCGCATCGAAAGGTGAAGGCCTGGGCAACAAGTTCCTGGCCAATATCCGCGAAACCGATGCCATCGCCCATGTGGTGCGCTGCTTCGAAGACGACAACGTGATCCATGTCGCCAACAGCGTCGACCCCAAGCGCGATATCGAGATCATCGACCTGGAGCTGATCATGGCCGACCTCGACAGCTGCGAGAAGCAGCTGCAGAAGGTCGCACGTACCGCCAAGGGCGGCGACAAGGACGCCGTGGCACAGAAAAATCTGCTGGAAAAACTCATTCCTCACTTCACCGAGGGCAAGCCGGCACGCAGCCTGCTGAAAAACCTCGGTGACGAAGAAAAGCGCCTGGCCAAGACCTTCCACCTGCTCACCACCAAACCGGTGATGTACATCGCCAACGTCGCCGAGGACGGTTTCGAGAACAACCCGCACCTTGACGTGGTGCGAGCCATCGCCGAGGAAGAAGGCGCCATCGTCGTGCCGGTGTGCAACAAGATCGAGGCCGAGATCGCCGAACTGGACGATGCGGAAGAAATGCAGATGTTCCTGGAAACCATGGGCATGAGCGAACCCGGCCTGAACCGGGTGATCCGCGCCGGCTATCAGCTGCTCAACCTGCAAACCTACTTCACCGCAGGTGTGAAGGAAGTGCGCGCCTGGACCGTGCGTGTCGGCGCTACCGCACCGCAAGCGGCCGCGGTCATCCATACCGATTTCGAGAAAGGCTTCATCCGCGCCGAAGTCATCGCCTATGACGACTTCATCCAGTACAAGGGTGAAGCTGGTGCCAAGGAAGCCGGCAAGTGGCGCCTGGAAGGCAAGGACTACATCGTCAAGGATGGCGACGTCATGCACTTCCGCTTCAACGTCTGAGTCGCTAAGCCGTTTTCCTGATGTTTCATGAAACACCAGGAAAGCATGAAAATCCCAATAAAACCGCGCATTTGCGCGGTTTTATTGTTTCATAGCGCTGCTTCAAGTTTCCCGAGCAGTCAATGCATGCCTGAGTACGCTAGCGAGTACAGCTCTTGGAGTATGTGCGAGTAAGTGAGTATAGTGCCGCTGTCGCCATGACAAGGGGTCAGCCACCATGCTTACCGACACGCACTGCCGCAACGCCAAGCCCAGGGAGAAGCTCTACCGCTTGAATGACCAGCGAGGGCTCTACCTCGAAGTCAAGCCCAACGGAGTCAAGGCTTGGCGATACCGCTTCACACTGGATGGCAAGGCCAGCATGTTTGCGCTTGGCGAATACCCTGCTGTTACGCTCTCTGAAGCCAGGGAACGCAGCGAGGCCGCACGCAAACTGGTCAAGCAAGGCATCAATCCCGCCCAGCAAAGGCAGCTCGACCGCATCCGGCAAGCCAGCGAAGCTAAGAACACCTTCGAGATCGTAGCCAAGGAGTGGCTGCAGACAAAGGACTGGGAAGATGTCACCAAGAACCGGCGTCTGGATATGCTGGAGCGCGTGGTATTCCCCAGTATCGGCAGCATGCCGGTTCGCGAAATAACGCCAACCCATGTCCTGGACATCCTGCAGAAAACAGCAAAGCGTGGCGCCCCCACGGTCGCCGCCGAGGCGCGGCGCACCATGTCCGCCGTATTCGAGTTCGCCGTCGCCACCCTGCGAGCGGACAGCGACCCGGTTTGGCCGGTACGCAAGGCGCTACCAGCAAACAAGACCCAGCACAAACCGGCGCTGAGTAAAGAGCAGATCGGCAAACTGCTGAGTGACTTCGCAAACCACCGCTGCAGCTTTCAGGTAAGTCATTGCATGCAACTGATGTGGTGGACCCTGGCGCGACCGACCGAAGTGGCCGAGGCGGCCTGGGATGAGTTTGACCTTGAGAAGGCTGTTTGGCGTATCCCGGCGCAGCGCATGAAAGCGCGCAAGGAGCACGTCGTGCCTCTGCCACGACAGGCAGTGGAGATGCTCAAAGGACTGCATGCCATTACCGGCAATCGCAAGCACCTGTTTCCTGGCCGGGATGATCGCAACGCTCCTATGTCCGCCGCATCGCTTCGCCAGGCGCTCAAGGTTTTGGGGTGGAGTGGCGCTTATAGCCCACACGCCACGCGGACCAGCGGCAGTACCCGTCTTAACGAGATGGGCTACCGCCCCGATGCCATCGAGGCGCAGCTTGCCCATGCCGACCAGAACAATGTGCGTCGCACCTACAATCACGCCACCTATTTCGATGAACGTCGCGCCATGATGCAGGAATGGGCGGACAAGTTGGATGAATGGAAAGAGCAAGCACAGGCATGACCACAAAGATCATGGCTCCAGATATTCCCAACTCCGATGCCGTCGCCGAGCTGCGCACCAGAGCAGAGGCAACCTGCGACCGATATGGCGTTCAGCGCCGCGAGCAATGTGTAAATGCTTTTCT
>VFQM010000898.1_pt1 | contig 29171 bp, 24 predicted proteins | sample 3512391 | NCBI WGS metagenome assembly VFQM01 (sample SAMN10412369, study PRJNA504923) | tailings metagenome | isolation source: Replicate 1 from Balatoc abandoned mine | place: Philippines
GCCCTACAAGCGGCAGGAGCTCGTCCTGGCTCTCACCCGCGCGCTCCAGTCGAAAAGTTGAAAAATCTCCATCACTCCAACGCTGTGCTGTCAGAGGATTTTTCATCTTTGGTCTACGTCGGCGACAAGCCGAGGACTCGCAAATCACGGCCAGACGAGCACGGTGGCTGAGCGGGCGAAGCAGAGAAGAAGACGGTTGGGAAGCGATCGTTCCCGATCGCCACACCCTGCCACCATCCGAATGCCCGAGCATGATCTGGATGATATCAAGCCGGCCGAAGCGGCGCCTGTCCGACTTGATGAGAGCGGAAGTGGGGCGGCGCGGGGTCGCTCTGTCGCGCCGCCCCTGCCCAGCACTGCACGGGGAGTGCGGTGGCTGGACTGCGCAAATAATGCCGCAATTTGAACCGCGATCAAGCCATATAAGTATTCTGCTCCAAGCGGCGGGATTGCGCGCGAAGACGGCCCGGCACGGGTCTGCCGGACCGCCTTCGGCCACTATCGAAAGCTAAGCCACGATAGCGGATTAGTCACGCCAGTCTGCGGCCCGGTGAAACAGTACGGCCGATGGGATAGCCTTAGGAGCCATGGTCCATGTGCGGAGAAAAACGGCCGCCAGCGATTGGGGGGCACGAGCTGGCGGCCGAGTCACCTTGGTTGCTGGGTATTGGGACTCCATACACAACCAGTCAGCCTCTTGGCTTATCAGAATGGATATTACGATTGGGGTAATAAGCCAATACGGTATTCTACGAATGGGGGCGTTCCAACGGACGTGGCAAAAACAGAGATGCCCGCGCTGGAGCATGAACAGAACCTCAACCCTCATGGCTAGAATCGAAATACCTTAGCGCCTGCCATAGTCCGGCTTCGCGAAAGCCTGAACGACAGGACAGAAGAAGGCCGGAGTTAACCGCTCCCATAGGAGACCGAGCTATGCCGCAACGGGCGCACTTTGCGCCAATCCGGATCCGCCCCGCAGGCGCGCTCGCGCTGTTTTGCGGGATGGCTTTGGGCGCAATGAGTGGGAGCACAGTGCAGTGGCAGCTGGAAGCGAAGGTTCCCGTGATGTGTACCATCCTCGACGTGAACACGGTTGCCGGTGAGCCCACAGATCTCGCCATTTCGACCTCATGTAACACCGAGAGATACCAGCTGATCCTGCAGCGTGCCGGCACGCAAGTTAGATTGCGCGCGGCACGCAGTTCGGCAGGGCCCGTCCAGATCAATAAGGGCGTGTTGACCATTACCAGCACCCGGCCCGGCCAGGCGCTCACCACCGTCGAACTGGCAGCAGACGCCAGCATGGAGGCGGTATCAATATCCCTCCACCCCTTCCGCTAGGCGATAAAGGCAGCGACAGGACGTTGCAGCAATTGCCGGCGCAGGTCGGCGGCGGGCATCGCCTCAGCCGTGCAACGCATGGCGTCCTACCAACCGACTATAGAATACTCGACTAATTCACGAGAATTAAAGCCCCGTGACGGCTTTCGGAATTCACGCATGGGTTCACCCGCCGAAGGAATATGCGTCCATGCGCAGCACTCCATAGGTGTTGCTTGCGTGGAGGCGGCGGGCGAAAGCTTTGGGACCAGCTGCCCCCAAGGCTACAAAAAGTGGCAGAAGATGCTCCTCAGTCGGGTGGTTGCGCGCAGCGTGAGGTGCCAACAGGCGATATTCGAGCAGGGCACCGATACGATCTTTGTAATAATGGTCCATAAATATCCCGCCATATCGTTTCGCGGGCTATTTATAGCTTGCGGACCTTGACGCCGAAGGTTTCGGATCATAAATATCCCGCAAAACGGCTCTACGCGCCATTCATGGACCATGTCATGCCCAAGCCCGCTAATCGCGCTACATCGCGCTACGCTCAGGATGCGATCACCTTGCTCGGCCACAGCATCCGCATCGCTCGGCTCGAACAGGGTCTGCGCATGGACGCGACCGCCGAGCGCGCCGGCATTTCGCGCGCGCTGCTCCGCCGTATCGAAGGTGGCGACCCAGGCTGCTCGATCGGCGCGGTCTTCGAAGTCGCGGCGATTGTCGGGGTGCAATTGTTCGAAGCGGAGCGGAGCCGGTTGGCAACGCATCTGGCGCATCAGGCGGACAAGTTGACGCTTCTCCCTACCGCCGTGCGCTCGCGCCGCAACGCGGCGGTCAAAGATGACTTCTGACACTCGCTATGACGAGGCGTATGTCTGGACCTGGCTCCCCGGCGCGAAGGAACCCGTGGTGGCCGGCCTGCTTAGCCGGAACCGCAACAAGCTCGTCTTCAATTATGGGCGATCCTATCTCCAGCGTCCCGACCGCATCGCCATTTACCACCCCGAACTGCCGCTCCAACCCGGCCAATTGCCGCTCGTACCCGGCCTGTCGATGCCGAGCGCGATCCGCGATGCCTCGCCGGACGCTTGGGGGCGGCGCGTCATCATCAACCGCACGCTCGGCAAAAAACGCGACAGAAATGAGGGCAGCGAGCTCGATGAGCTGACCTATCTGCTCGAGTCGGGATCGGATCGGATCGGCGCGCTCGATTTCCAAATGTCGGCGACCGAATATGTTCCGCGCCAACGGCAAGCGGCGTCGCTCGCCGAGCTGATGGAAGCCGCCGAGCGCGTCGAGAAACAGTTGCCGCTGACGCCTGAGCTGGACCAGGCGCTCCAGCACGGGACATCGCTCGGCGGAGCGCGACCTAAGGTTCTTCTCGATGCCGAAGGCGCCAAGTTCATCGCCAAATTCTCGGCGAGCAACGATCTGCACAATGTCGTGAAAGCGGAATATGTCGCGATGCGCCTCGCCGCGATCGTCGGCCTCGCCGTCGCGCCGGTCCGCCTTGAGCGGGCAATGGGCAAGGATGTCCTGCTGGTCGAGCGCTTCGATCGGATACACGAACAGGGAGTATGGCATCGCCGCGCGGTCGTGTCTGCGCTGACGATGCTCGCATTGGACGAGATGATGGCGCGCTACGCCAGCTATGAGGATTTTGCCGAGTTCATCCGTCACCGCTTTACCAAACCGACCGAGACACTGCGCGAGCTCTTCGGGCGTCTGGTGTTCAACATCCTGTGCGGCAACACCGACGATCATGCCCGCAATCATGCCGCCTTCTGGGACGGGCAACGTCTCACTTTGACGCCGGCTTATGATATCTGCCCGCAAATCAGGACGGGCGGCGAAGCAGGACAGGCCATGCTTATTCTAGGTCAGGTCAATGCCAGCCAGCTGCGGCACTGCCTCGAGGTAGCGCCGCGCTTCTTGCTCTCGGCGGAGGACGCGAAGGCGATCGTTCGCCATCAGGCTAGAACGATTTGCGAGCATTGGGACAAAGTCTGCGACGATGCCCAAATGACCGTCGGCGAGCGCGACATTCTTTGGAACGGCGCCTTCTTCAAACACTATGCCTTAGAAGGCCTGCCGGCTGACATTGCGGAACTCTGACAACGCCGGTCGAGCAGCAACTGGATGCGGCCATCGCCGCCAATCAGATTGGCTTCATCACTCTCGATCCGAGGTTGTGAGGTGCGAAGATGCACCAGCAAATACGCTTATGCGCGACATTATCAGGCTCCTAATGGGGCGTCCGATGACCACGCCAAGGACTTCAGCATCTTTCTTGAACCGGACGGGCGTTTCAGCCTCACGCACTTCGATGATATGCTATCCGCCCAGCCCGCCCCCGCCAGAAGCCAGATTGCTCAGCGAAGGTCCGCATTGCGATGTCGGCAGGCACTAACCGCCACTACTGGTTGTCCCAACTCATTTGCCGTCACTTTGTCCAAACTGGCAAGGCAGCAGGGCTCGGCGTTGACCTCATGCGCCGCGCCATATCGGAGCTACATGACCATCCGGCGAACGGTGTCGGTGAAGCCCGTACGGCAATGCCGGCAGACTTCGCAGATGAAGTCCATGCCAGCATCGCCGCTGCTATCGACCGGCGCTTGCCGCGCCCCGTTCGCGCGCCGAAGGGCATCTAAGGGCGCATGATTTTTTCTATTTCCTTATGAACTTCCCTTCCGAATGAGCTCGAAAGGGGCTTCGTCCCGCGTTCACCCTTGCCCCTGAAGTCGGCGCAGCAAATCCGGCGATATGCTCACCACAAGCGCTTAGCTGGACGGCGCACAACGGCTTCAACGCTCTATCTGGTCTGCGAGTGCGGCAAAATATAATATCATAACATTTTGCTGCTGTTAGTTAATGTCTCATTTCAACACCGCCGCCATTAGCCACTTGTTGCCTAACTCAGGTTAAACTATCGCACCTCCAACAGCGACGCGGGCCTCGCCACATCGCCTGTTCGATCATGTCTCCATGGGGGAACACGTGAAGCTTCTTCAACTTTAAGTGGAGCAAAATACCAGCGGTTAACGAGACAAATCAGACGATAAGACACAGGGGTTTCTCCGGTCCTATCTTACCGCGTCGGATCGCAAATAAGCAATGATGGCGGCACGCTCGGCGGGATCGGAAACCACCAGGTACATCCTCGAGCCCTTCACCACTTTCTGGGGACCTTGGAGCCACTGATCGAGGGTCTTCTCGTCCCAGGTTAGCCCGGATTTCCGAAGCGCGGGAGAATAGTTGTAGCCCGCAACAATAGCCGCCTTGCGCCCGAAGATACCCTTGTGGGAGGGGCCAATCTTGTTACCCGCAAGACCGTGGCAGCTGGCGCATTTCGCCTGATAAAGCTGCGCGCCGTCCAAAGACCCTGACTGGGCGCGCCCGCCGACAGGCAGGGCGACGGTGACGGCGACCAGCGCCGCCACCGTCAACGTGGCCTTGCCCGACTTCGACAATATGCTCACTTGTCGATGATGTCGCGATGCATGGGCGCAAGCGCCGCGATCAGCCGGTTCTGTGCGGCAAAGGGCACCTTCTTTGCGTTGAGCGTGAGCTGGAGTTCCTCGACGAGGGCATAGAAGGCACCCTCGTTGACGTTCATTCCGCGATGAGCCTCAGCCATAGTCCGGCCCGAATACTCGCACGGTCCCTTCATGATGACGCAGAATTGTTCCACAAGCTGCAGCTTGATGCGCTGCTGATCGGAGTTCTCGAAGAATGGCCGGGTGCGCGGGTTCTGCAACCAGCGGGGCATCACATCGTCCATGATCGCCGTCAGGCCCTCGCGGCCCCCGAAGGTCTCGAACAGGTTCGTGTCATCGGTGATGACCGGCAGAGTGGGAGCACTCGGCTTGATCGAGGGGTCAGACACTGCCGGCTCGCCATTGCTCGCAACTGCGGGTTGAGCAATGACGATCAAGGCGGCGACTGAGGTGAGAAGAACGTTTCGCATGGAAGTCTCCTTGAGCAGGGCAGGCAATCAGAAACCGATCTGGATGGATGCGTAGGCACCATCCTGACGACGCAGCGCGATCTGACCAAGGCGCGCATAGGCCACGGTCAGCGAGACATTCCGGTTGAGCGCATAGGCCGCAAAGAGATCCCAAGCGTCCTCTTCGCGGAAGGTGGTCCCACCAAGTGCGCCTTCGAGACGATTAGACTTGGTCCGATACTCCCCCCCGACTGCAAGCTTGCGCGTCACGAGATAGGCGAGCGAGCCTTCGAACTGCGCCTCGTAATCCTGATCGGCATCACCAAACCCGCCGAAGCCGAGGATCCCGTACTGGTTGGCCTTCGTGAGGCGTACTGTTCCATTGAGCAGCAGGCTTTTGGAAAGGATCAGCTTTGTTGCTGAGAGGTAGAAATCGAGGCCTTTACGCTCAAGGCCGAGGGCGCCGCCGACCACACCCTTATCGTCATTGAGTTTATACTGAACGCCAACAGCGACCTGAGGCAGCACGCTATCCTGCTCAAGAATCGCGTCGCCAAACACGCGGACTTTTGCGCCAAGGATCGTCTGACTAATGGTGTAGCGATTACCCAGATTGAGAGCATTCCCCAGTTCGCGCAGGTTGAAGTTCTGCCGCGCCACAGAGAGCTCAACCCTGTTGGCGACGTTCAGGCTCCCGCCATAGGAGGCTAGTGTGAAGTCCCGGGTATCAACTCCGGTTGCGTAGGCATTCAAGCCGAACTCATCGCGAGTGCCGTACCCACCGATCAGGGCCCACGGGACAAGACCACCGCCGCCCGCACCCTCGATTGTCGAGACGCCACCCGTCAAAAGCAGGCGGCCATTGCTGGGGAGAAAATCGTGCCGTCCGTCGCCATCGCCCCTGACTTCGGCAACCGGATCTTCTTCCATTTGCGCAGCGGCAACAGCGACTTCGGTCTCCTCCGTCTCCTCGGTACCGTCGCTAGCGAGTGCCGGACATGACAGGCTCGCTGCAGCAAACATCAATGCAACCGACTTCGCGCCGACTGGCGATCGCGAACATTTCCTCATCACGCATGTGCCCCTTGCCTAAGGTGTGGACTTCAGCTCCGCCCTTCTGGGCTCGAAGGAAGCTACGACGAGGTTTTGCCAACTGGATGCAACCGCCGAACTGCGTGTCGATATTGCGGGACCAAGCAATCTGAGAATGGCCCGGCAGAGGGGGAATTTCTTTGAGGTCGTTGCCGGTATGTGGAAGCCTGATAAGGATTGGCCAGCTACGAGAGTTGACAGGATTTGCGCTTGACGATGCTGGTCACGAGGAGGAAGCTGCTCCTGCTCGCTCGCGTCAAACCCTTCACGGTGGCACCGGGCGGACAGATTTGGGGCGGATGGGGATCGTCTGCCGGACTGCTTGGCACGGCATACCCGCGCCTTGTTTGCCGCTTATCCTCGTCTCCTTTGTGGGAGAGGGATATGCTGAAAGGCTCCGCTGATTGGGTCGCGTGCCTGACCTACCAGAGTATCGCGACTGCCTCCCCTCGCCCGAACGACATCGAAATGCTCGCCCAGAAGGCACGGGCCCGCAATCGCAGTCTCGACGTGACCGGCATGCTGTTGTTCGAAAACGGGAGCTTTCTTCAGACGCTCGAGGGCCCGGCGCAGGCCGTCGCCACTCTGTGGTCATCAATCAAGCGCGATGTGCGGCACGATCATATTGAAGTGCTGAGTGAGCATATGGCGGCCGCTCGCCTATTCTCAAATTGGGACCTACTGGTCGAAGGGCGCTTCAGCGATCTGTCCCGGCCAGATCTCACCGCGACGAAAGCGCCGCCGGCCGTGGCAGAGCACTTGACCCGTCTAGTCGATCTCGCGCTCAACGCTGACGATCTGGCGCTCAACACGTTGATTGCGGGCTTTGCAGAGCAGGGTTGGACGAGCGATGCGATCCTCGCGCTACTGATAGAGCCCGCGGCCCGCGCGTTGGGAGACGCCTGGCTGTCCGACCGCTGCAGCGAGCTTGATCTGACAATCGGCCTGAGCATGTTGCAGATGGCTGGCCATGCGGTGCGCTACATCCCCTCGCCGCAGTCGATCCGCAACAGCTGCTACCGAATTCTGCTGGCAACTGCGCCAGGTGAAAAGCACATGCTCGGTACAACGCTGCTGGCTGACCAGTTCCTGGCAGGAGGCTGGCAGGTCGACATGGCCTTCCCTGAGAGCGACGAGGCGCTGACGAACCAAATGAATGCTCAACATCCCGACGCGGTGGATATTGGCCTGTCTGATGCCATGCCGCGCGAGCACGCTATCGACCAGCTTCGAGGCACCATCCAGCAGAGCCGCTTGATTGCGTCCGAGCACCCTACAGTGGTTTCGGTTGGCGGTCGGCTCTTTGCTGAAGCTGCAGCAAGCGCGCTGTCGGTTGGAGCCGATCACGCTCGCAAAGGGCTGCCGGGAACCAGCGTGCAGCTTGCCGAACTGGTCCGCCGAAGCCGGCTCCGTTAAATAGCCTACCGGAACGGCCTTGAAATTTCGAAATATCCGACTAAATTACAAGATGCTTCACGTCGCTTGCGACGGAATATGTTCGACGCCGGGCGCGTTCCTGAGCCTAGCCTTCGCGCTTGCTGGCTGTGAAACCGTACTAGGCTGCCACATTTTCCTTTTCATGCAGAATAGCCTCGCGGCGGGATTGGCCCGTCAGCGCTGAATAATTATTTGTAGAGATTGCATGAATTTTATCACGACCGGCGCGTATTCCGAGCGCGCCATGGCGACCCCAGCAGCACTGCTGCAGCATTGCCAACACGATTTGTCGCAAGAACCTTATGCCTTCTTGTCGGCTCGCGAACTTCGCGGGCTGGTGGCGGGCATGGCGGACTGACCTACCGCCCGCAAGAGCAAACGGGCTTCGCGGCCCACACCGGAGCCCCGACATGGACATCAATTTCGAGTACGCCGCGCATCAATCGGCCCTCATGCGGGCAGCCGGCACTTTGTCTGCATCCCACCGTAGGGACCAATTTGCCAAGGCAGCGCACATCGCGGGCAGAATCAGAGCATTTCAGTTGGGGCTTGGCGCTGCTGCCGCTTGCGCATGGAGCGCTGCACAACTGTCGGCTGCGGAACAGAGCTAACTTGAGATCAATGAACGGAAAGCCGTGCAGTTCAGCTGCAGCGCGGCAGGAGAAATCAGATGAATGGCTACAATTCACCCTCTTTTCAGGATCGTGCTGCGGCTTCGTTCCGCGCCAAGCAAAAGGCGCTGGCGGCGATGAAAGCTGCTCCGCCGCCGGATGCAGCCACCCTCGCCGAACGCGCGGAACGGCACGCCAAGCGCGATGCACTTGCGAAGGCGAAGACCGAGAAGGCGCGTCAGGCGAGGTTGGATAAGCAGCGATTGGCAGACGAGAAGCGCGCTGCTGCGAAGGCAGACACAGCCCAGGCCGAACAGCCGAAGAAGACCGAAGCCGAGCTGAAGGCCGCGCGCGACGCGCGCTATGCGGCGCGCAAGAACCGCAAGTAAGTGCATCTTACCCGTGCTTGCGCGTTGCTAGAGCACGTCGTGCCTTACGGTGACAGGTCAGGTGGCACAATCTGCTGGCGACAGTCGGCTGCGTGCAGGCGTCTGGGTGCCGATTAGACGGCGCGAGGACCTTGGGGCAATTTGGCAGAACAAAGCGTCGCTGATCGCATCATCAACGCTTAAGCCTCATAGTTCGCCCTGAGGCGGATCGGGCTACAGCGTCGCTGGCTCACCCCTCTACCTAGTGCTTTCCCCTCGTCCGGTCAGGGTTGCCTGTCCTCGTAAGGTGCCTCACCGCCCCCCCTGCTCCTTCTGCGCCCACTTGAGCTGTAGCTGATGCTCGAGTTCCCGCACCACCTGGGATCCTTCGGAGGGCTTCGCCAATAGCGCGCTAGCGGACAGGTCTTCAGGCAAGATTTCGCGCGAATAGCCTGTCAGGAAAACGAACGGCACATTAGCCTCTCTCAGGGTTCGAGCCACAGGAACCGAGGATTGGCCAGCAAGGTTCAAATCGAGGAGGGCCGCGTCAAACTTGCATCGTTCGACCATCCCGAGCGCTTGTGGCACGTTGCCGCAAAGAGATACCTCTGCCCCCGCCTCTTCGAGCGTTTCTCCAGTGTCTGTGGCCAGAAAATAATCATCTTCGAGGTAGAAGATACGGCAGGCTGCCAGCGGCTTTGCATGCATAGTCATCACCATTCAATTCTGATGACATCATGAGGGATGCCGAAAGGCGATCCAGCAACTAGGTTATAGTGCCAATCTGATCGATCAGACAATTTCGCCCTGAATTGGCTCCGAGTTGTGGCCTAGCTGATACGCAAGCAGAACCGAGGTGCGCCGAAATTTCGGCGACCACACGATCCCGAGCAGCCAGCTTCGCTATGACCGCTCGCGCACTGAGGTCGGGCGGAACCTCGCTGCTTCATATCCGGTGAGGAACAGTACCGGCCTGCAATGTTTAATGAACCTACCCGCCAAGGCGAGCTCGGCATGGGCTTACGGCGTTTACGGTGATATGCTCAAGGTGGGCTTGTGGCTGATACACTTCCCGTACGACCTCGCTGGACAATCTTGATCTGCGCTCAAGCGAGCGCGGTCTTTATCTCGCTAATGCCCGCCCCAATGCTCCCAGTACTGCGGCCATCGACTCCGGTTTGACGCAGATGGCCTCCGCCTCGTATCGTGGGGGGATATAGGAGGGGTCGTAACCGGTCGAAAAGATAAGCGGCACTTTCTTCTCAAGCAGCAGATCAGCGACCGCGAACACGGTCTGCCCATGAAGGTTTACGTCCAGCACTGCCGCATCGATGACAGCTCCCGACTGCACGAGACCGAGCGCCTCTTCAACATGCCCAATCGGGCCGATCACTTGAGCGCCGGCACCCTCGAGTTCCCAGCGCAGCTCTTCAGCGAGAACATATTCGTCCTCGACCACGAGAATGCGACGGTGGCGCAATGCCTCAGACATAAGATGGCTCCTCTACCCCCGTTGTTTCCGACACGGGGACCGAGATCGAACAATGCACACCGTCAGCTGCGAGCTCATATGTCGTGCGAGCGCCTAGTTGGTAAGGCAGCGCAATTTCGATCAGTTCGCGCCCGTCGCCGCCCTGCGGTCTTCGATGCGGCCCCGGCATCTTCACGCCGCTTTCCCGCCAATCGATGTGCAACCACGGCCTATGCATCTCGCCCACTTCTTCATATCGCCAGCTAACGGCGAGTTGCGCGCTTTTCTGGTGCAGCGCACCGTATTTTAGGGCGTTCGTAGCGAGTTCGTGCAAAGCCATGGCGAGCGTTTGGACCGTCGATGACCGCAGACGGATCCCTCGCGGCCCGTCCAGCACGACGGATGCGCGCACGGCATCGCCGCTGATGGCTACTAGTTCCGTTTCGAGCAGTTCTTCGAAGGTTACCCGGTCATCATCTGCGAGGCGCGAAAGCAGCCCTTGCACCCGTGCCATAGCGCCGAGACGTTCCTGAAACTTGGCGTGGAAGTCTGCAAGGCGCCTGCTGCTGCGCGCGGTCCGATAGGCTATCGACCGGATCACACCCATGAGGTTGCGCGTGCGGTGCTGCAACTCTGCGACAAGGACGCGCTGACGCTCCTGAAGCACTTTTGGCTGGGTGACGTCGATAGCCGCGCCAATCATTCGGAGCGGCTGCTTCTGGTCATCATAGAAAAACCGGCCGCGCGCGCTGACCCAATGCACCGAACCGTCCGGATGCGATGTCCGAAACTCAGCTACATAGTCATCGCCCGTCGCCATGCTTGATCGTACAGCGGCATCCTGAGCCTCGCGCTCGTCGGGATGCACCCTGTCCAGCCAAGCCTGGTAGCTCGGCGCCACCTCGCCGATCTTATAGCCTTGCATGAGGTAGTGCTCGTCCGACCAGTTCACTTCACCGGTCGCCACATTCCAGTCCCATAATGCGATCCTGGCAACCTTCAGGGCGCTTTGCAGCCATTCCTCGCTCGCCTGAAGCTGGTGCTGTGCCCGGCGGTGCTCAGTGATATCGCGCCAGACGAGCGCGAGATTGCCGTCCTGAGCGGGATAGGCGTGCAAGTTGAGCCAAATCTCTTGACCTGTGGGAAGAACATGCGGGTGATCGATGGACATCCGCTTGCGATGTTTCATCGCATCCCTGAGCACTTTCCCGGCATCTGAATGCTCGAGCCGAGGGTAGACCTCCCAATGGGACTTACCAATTACATCATCGGCAAGCCGTCCAGCGAGGCGCAGGGCCTGCTGGTTGTGCTCGCGGATGGTGAAGTCCGGGGCGAGCAGGCAGAAACCTTCACCCATCTCATCAAGCGCCTGACGTAACCTGGCGTCGCGCTCCCGGATCTGTTTCGGGGCTTCTTCCTGCTGTGCCGCGACCAACAGTCGGTCGATCACTGGTCCCAATGTCATGGCATAGGTCTTAAGGAAATCGATGTCCTCGTCGTCGAAAGCTCGCACACGGCGGGCGTCCACTTGCAAAACTCCCCATGGCTTTCGGCCCGGCAAGAAGATTGGCACGTTGACGAGCGCGACCACGCCTTCGTCACGGAGAAAGCGCGGAAAGTGAAAGCGGGTTTCCTGCGCCACATCATTGCTGATCACAGGCTGGCACGTTTCGATCGCAAACGCTTCCGAAGAATCCTCGGTCAAACAAATGCGCTCCTTGCCAACTATGCCATCCCGCCAGCCCACTCCCGCACGTACCAGAGCAGTGTTGCTCTGGCTCTCGATCTGGAGGACCTTCGCAAGATCGGCGCCAAGCGCATGGGCAATCAGGCGACAGCCTTCGGTGAGGATATCGTCAAGATCCTCATGATCCAGGACGAAATCTCCGAACTCGGCGAGCGCCTGCTGCCGCTTCCTGCTTTCATTCGGTTCGCGCAGCATGATTACACCGGAGGTCATGTCCCGCAAAAGCCGGATGCTTCCGTTTCAAAGCAATAAACCAGATCAGGATCGCTCAAATGGCCGAATGATGATGTTTCGCAGGACGCCGTCTTAACACATTGAGACAATGTGCGCGCTCAATCGACCGGAAAGTGGAGCGGGCTTACGCGACGCTGCTATTTAGTTCGAGACCCTTGCTGTCCTTTAGCCAACATCTGGTCGACTGTCGTGATTAAGTCAGAAGCCGCGAAAGGCTTCGCGACGACCGCACAGTTTCGAAAACGCTCAGGCATGGCCTGACTGCCAGCGTAGCCAGTCACGAATGCGAACGGCACATCAATCAGTGCAAGGGCGTCCGCCACCGGGTAACTCATCTCCCCTGCGACGTTTACATCAAGAAGGGCTGCATGGGGGCAAAAGGCTTTTAACAACTCCAATGCTTCTGGAACTCGGCTCGCTGGACCGAGCACCTCACAGCCGGCCGAGCGCAAAGCCTGTTCTATTTCGATGGCAACTAGTGCCTCATCCTCAAGAACCATTACGCGGCTTCCCCGAACGCGAGCCATATCGACGAGCGACAAGGCCTCATTATGCTCTGTGACCCCAACATTGGCTCTGCTGACCACGAAGCCATTGGTGGGGATCGACAATTCGCAAACGAGACCACCAGGAAGCCAATGTAGCTCAACCTGACCTTGGAGCTGGCTTTCAACTGATGCTTTTATAACAGTCGATCCGAAGCCAAGCCGGTCCGGCTCCACTACGGGCGGGCCGCCTCTCTCTTCCCAGCGGAACATAAGGTTCGCCTGCCCTGCCTCACCTGCGATCGACCAATCCACACGCAGTTCACCAGCGGAAACCGACAATGAGCCATACTTGGCTGCATTGGTCGCCAACTCGTGAAAGACCATCCCGAGCACTTGGGCTGCAGTCGGGCGAAGGAGCGCTGCAGGGCCAAACACCTTAATCCGATAGCCGTCGTCACCTTTAAAGGGTGCGAGTTCTTCGCATAGCAATGTCTTGAAGTCTGCGCCCTCCCAGCGTGACGCAGCCAGTAACGAGTGGGCACGTCCGAGCGCCTGCACTCTGCCGCTAATTGTCTTCTTTAGCTCAGCAACGGAATTCGCCTGTGACAGGCGAACGACAGATTGGGCGACAGCAAGCAGATTTTTGGCGCGGTGATCGACCTCTCGGGCGAGCAGTCGCTCACGCTCTTCGGCTTTACGTCGACCGGTTATATCACGCATGATGCCGGTGAAGTAGCGGTTGCTCGCAGCATCAAACCATTCAGCAATCGAGAGGTCGAGGGGAAAGGTCGAGCCGTCCTTGCGCTGGCCCACAACCTCGCGGCCAATGCCGATGATCTGCGCGATCCCACTCGCCCTGTAAGCATCGATGTAACCCGGGTGAGCTGCCGCTTGCTCGTCCGGCATCAACATGCTGATGTTCCGACCAAGCGCTTCACCCGCGCGATAGCCGAATGTGGCTTCAGCAGCTGGATTGAATTCGTGGATCGTGCCGCGCTCGTCAATCACGGCGATCGCATCGACCGCCGATTCGACGATGGCCCGTACACGCGCTTCTGCCGCGGCGCGATTGGCGACCTCCCTCTCCAGCGCCTCCTTGATCCTTCGTTCGTCGGCCGCGCCTGCGAGCATCAGGATCGTCACCGAGGTAAGGCCAATAAACTGTTGCACATAAGAAAGCTGAGCTGTGAGCGTCGAGGCGAGTTCGGGGAAAGGGCCAAGGCCAAGCGTCACCCCCGCGATGGCGAGCACCGATGCGATAAGGAGGGCTATGGCCGCGCCGCGCGCCTGGAACGCAACGGCTGCCCAGACCAGCAGCGGGAAGATGTGCCAGGTTCGGAGCGGCAGGGCCTTGTCCGTAAAGAATACGAGGGCGCAGCCAGCAGCGACGCTCATGATGCACACCGCCAGGTGAAGCAGGCGCGTACGTGTAAGATCTTCCAGCCCTAGGGTCGCCCAAGCGAGGATCAGAGGGGTCAGGGTGATTGATCCCCCCAAGTTTCCGAAGAGCAAGTCTCTAAAAACGATTGCGGACCGACCCGCATCAAGGCCCGATGACAACCCTAAAATCAACGTGCCTGGAATAGCAGCTGCCAGCGATGCAACGACACAGCCAGCGATGAGCCAGATCATATCGCGCAATGTGGAAAGGCGAAGGTCCATACGCCCGAGCCCCGTTACTGCGGCGGCGGCGAAAAGAGCCGCGGCTGCGTTAGCTGCCGCGAGCGCGAGCTCTGCCCACACAGGTTGCTCCGAGCCGGTCGACCAAGCAGCCAGCAATCGGCCCAGGACGATCGCGGGCCACAGCGATCGTCCAAAGAGAAGCAATCCCGCAAGCCCTACACCGGCCGCCGGCCAGACAGGCGATCCCGCACCCGCCACAGCAGCCCACCGGAGACCGAAATGCGATAGTGCCCAATAAAGGAGGACAAGACCGATCAAATTTCGCAGATTCGATGCTTGCAAGAGGATATCCTACGACCCTGATATATCATCATTATATCGCCCGACAGCCGTTGGGCAGCGCTATGATTGGTAAGCGGCAGGCACCGTGTAATCTCGCAAGCAGGTAAGGATCGTCCGCTCAAATGACCCCCCGCTCCCGATCAGGCTCGGAAGGGTGTTTGGGAGCGGTTGAATGCGATCAGGCTGCGAGTGAACCCCAGACGCACGTCAGCGGGCGGGTACGATAAAGTCGAGAAAGGATTGTTTGTATGTCGTGGCAGGTCACGATCCTGCGCCCTGATCTGAGTTTTTCGCACAGACGCTCGTTCAACACGCGAGGTGTTGCCCATCTACGTAATGAATTGAAACCAAACGGACACTCTAAGCTCCTCGTCTTGTAGACGCCATGCACTCGCTTTCACCTTCTCGACAGCGGGCAAACTGAGGGAACGGAACGATGGAACTCTGGGCGGGCCACGAATGCACCATCAACCGGACCGGCGATCGCTACTGCGATCAATCTGAGCTATCGGGCTTTTCAAGACGCGACGACGATATCGACCGCTTCGCCGCCCTTGGTATTTCGGCGTTGCGCTACCCCGTTCTATGGGAACAAATTGCCAGTGGCGCTCTCGATCTGTCTTGGCATGCTGCCCGGCTCAACAGATTGCGCACTCTCGGAATCCGGCCGATTATTGGTTTGCTGCATCATGGCAGCGGGCCCGCCGGCACTGATCTTCTCGACCCGGCTTTTGCCTCGCGACTGGCTTACCATGCACGGGCGGTCGCCGAACAATTCCCGTGGGTCCGCGATTGGACGCCGGTCAACGAACCGCTGACGACGGCACGCTTTGCGGCGTTGTATGGCCATTGGTATCCGCACCTGGTCGATGAGAGGTCATTCTGGACCGCCTTGCTGAATCAAATCGACGCCACCAGGCTGGCAATGGCCGAGATCCGTCTGGTCAATCCTACAGCGCGGCTGATCCAGACCGAAGACCTTGGAAAGACCTGCGCTACACCACCATGCACGGCGCAAGCGCAATTCGATAATGAACGTCGCTGGGCGACGTGGGACCTCCTTGAAGGGCGGGTCACGACGGGCCATCCGCTGTGGCGGCGGCTGTGCCGGTTCGGTCTTCAGCGCAGGCTGGAGGCCATCGAGGCCGCCCCCTGCCCCGCCGATGTCATAGGGATCGACCATTATCTTACGAGTGACCGTTTCCTCGATCATCGGATCGATCTGTACCCGCACAGCCTGCGCGGTCGCAGCCCGCTTGGCCGCTTTGCCGATGTAGAGGCGGTGCGGGTCGGCGGCCTGGAAGTTCCCGGCCTTGAAACAGCGCTGCGCGAATGCTGGTCACGCTATGCCCGGCCCATGGCGGTCACTGAGCTTCACAATGCCTGCACACGAGAGGAACAGATGCGCTGGTTTGCTGAAGGGTGGGCCACCGCCCGGCGCCTGTCCAACGAGGGCTTGACGATTGAGGGCGTAACCGCATGGAATGTGCTCGGCTCGCGCGGGTGGGAGCGATTGCTGACCTGCGAGAATGGCGAATATGAATGCGGCGTTTTCGACACAAGGTCCGATCCGCCGCGAGAAACCGCCATGGTTCCCATGTTGCGGGAATTGGCCGCGGGCAAAACACCCTCGCACCCTTCGCTCGCCAATCCCGGGTGGTGGCGCCGCGAGGACCGTATGCAGCTTGCGGCGCTGCCGGGGCACCAGCCCGATTCAAACGCCATGCCGATATTTGCCGGACAGCCAGTGCTGATCACCGGGGCCAGCGGAACGCTCGGGCGCGCACTGGCCGGAGCCTGCAGTGAGCGCGGCCTTTCGCATCGGCTGACATCGCGGCGCGAGCTTGACCTCGGTGCTCTTGCCTCGATGACGGCGGCGATTGCCCGCTATCGGCCATGGGCCGTCATCAATGCCGCAGGCTGGGTCAGAGTTGACGAGGCTGAAGCGCAGGAGGCCGCCTGCCACGCCGTCAACTGCACAGGCAGCATCGCCCTTGCGAGGATGTGCGCTGAACAGGGCATTCACTACACGGCCTTCTCCAGCGATCTTGTGTTTGATGGACGCAAGGCCGAGCCCTATGTCGAGGGCGATCCGGTTGCGCCGCTAAATGCTTACGGCCGCAGCAAGGCCGCCGCCGATGCGGCACTAGTTGCCATGGCCGCCGAGGGGGCCGGTGTCCTCGTTGCACGCACCGCAGCTTTCTTCTGGGAAGGGGACTGCTTCAATTTCGCCGATGCGGTGATCACTACAGTGCGAGCCAAGCGGCGCTTTTCGTCGTCGGACAAGCATGTCATCTCGCCCACCTATGTGCCCGATCTAGCCCGTGCAGTGCTCGATCTTGTGATCGACCGAGCGGCAGGACTATGGCATCTGGCAAACCGTGGGGGGCTGTCGTGGCACGATTTTGCAACACGCATCGCGGCGGCCGCCGGGCTCGATCCTTCGCTCATCATAGCTGCCGATGGCGATCAAAACTGGTGCGCGCCGCGGCCACAACATATCCCCTTGGCCAGCGCTCGCGGCGCGTTGCTCCGCCCACTTGATGAAGCAATCGAATGCTATGTTGCTGCACTTCCTCTCAAGCCGCCGCTTCGAGCGTCGGATTCCAGCATGAGGTAGCCGGTCCAGCTGCGTCCAGCGCGCGTTGAAGAAGTTAGTCATGTGCATTGAGAAGGCCTTTGGCCTGTCAATGGAGACGCTTATGTTCGACCATAACGAACGAACTTCTGACCCCGGAAACACGCTAGCTGACAGTGGAGACGGCGCATTGGTCAAGGCCGTGGGTCTAGCTTCAACCAACCGGAACACGCGAGCAGCTGCCCGCTGGCATTTTGCCATGAGGGCAAGGCCGCCCAAATGCTTCGCCTAAACCTGCCCCTTTGCTTGCTATCGCTCGACGATCTGACCCGACATGGGAGCAAGCTTGGCTAGCAAGCGGTTTTGCGACGCAAATGGCACGCCCGCTTCGCGCATCGCCGCTTGAAGGTTCTCTACAAGAGCATTCATGTCCGCCTTGGTGACACCCATCTCAGCGTGCGCGATCCTCATATCACGCCCGGTGTAATCACAGCCCGCGCCCAACAAGTAGCAGAACTGTTCGCCAAGAGTGCGCTTCAAGCGAACAGTGTCGTGGCCTACAAAGATTGCGGCAATCCGCGGGTCGGCTTCGGCAAGCTCCACTGTGCGCGCCGCAATCCGCGCAATCCCCTCACGCCCCCCAAAATCAGCACTCAGTTTGCCGCTACTATAGGGCTGCGCCCCCGCATTGGCATTGGACTGCTCGTAAGGGTCGACAGGCAACTCGCCGGTTATGGGGTCGCGCTGTTTGACCTCTACTCCAAACTCGGCATCCCAGTCGGGGTCTTGTGGCGGAACCTGTTGTAGCACCATCAGGGCAGCGGAGGCGGCGGCGATAGACAACATGAGCTTCGCTCCTGAGAGGTGTCAGAATGCTACCTGCGCGGAGAGGTATGCTCCGCGTTGGTCAGGTATTGTGGCAATCGAACCGAGATCGGCATAGGCTGCCGTCAGCGTCACATGCCTGTTGAGCGCATAGGCCGCAAAAACGTCCACCCAATCATCTTCACCCAGCCCAAGGTTGTCCGGCTTGCTGCGATATTCCGCCCCAATCACCGCCCGGCGCGAAAGCTGATAGGCCAAGGAACCTTCAACCTGCAGACTGTGACCGCTTGCGTCCGATCCGAAGCCCAGTAATCCTAGCTCGTTCGCCTTTGTGTAGCGTAGAGTTGCATTGAGCAGGAGGCTATGAGCGAGCAGCAGCTTAGTTGCGCTCAGCGTCAAATCCGTCCCTGCGTCATTGGCCGCGCCCAAAGCGCGGACGAGGGCGCCATCGCTGCTGCGTTTGTGTTCGATGCCGATGGCAATTTGAGGCAGCCATGCCTCGCCATAAACGATGTCGCCAGCAACTCTCGCCTTCGCCCCGAATGTGTCGAGGTTAAAGGTATAACCCTGACCGATCCCGAGCGCCGTGCCCACGTCGCGGGTATTGAACTCAGCCCTCGCCAGGCTGACCTCCAGGCGGTCCCCTACGCCGACCAAAATCCCATAGGAACGCCACCCGAAATCACTGAGTTCGATGGCGGTAACATGGGCCGCGGCTCCGACGCCTCCCGACATCTGGCGACCACCAATCGTTGCCCAGCGAGCGATCCCCCCCCCTGAACTGCCTTCGATGGTGCTGACCCCGTTCGTCAGGAGCAGCTTGCCCCCCTCGAAAAGTTCCGACCGCTTGGGCTGCAGCGCGGTCGGCGGGAGGGGATCAGAAGTTCCCTCGCTTCTTTCGGAACCGCTTCCGTTCGGGACCTCGATCTGACTGTCTTCAGCGAGGGCGCCGTCTTTCTGCACGAGCACTACCTCGGCCGGAGCAGACAATGCACCATATGAGCATAGGGCGAAAAGACAGGAAGCTAGGAACGACATGGCCGCGTTGATCCACCTTGCAATCTCAATGCTTAAGCGACGCTTTCTTAATATCTACGTATTATCAGATTATTTGTCATGGCTTATCGACCCGCCCCCTTCAATCACGTGCTGAGTGCCCTAGCCGCGGTGACCCTCATCGGCAGTGGTGCGGCCGCTGTCGACGCCGCAACGCCGGCCAGCTTACGAGTGCAGGTAATCGATGCTGGCGGTTTTCCTGTAAGAGATGCTGTGGTCGAGTTACATACGGCCCGATCAACGAGCGGCCCAATTCGTTTCCCCTGGAAGATGGCTATTGCACAAAAAAACCAGCAATTTACCCCGGGAACACTGATCATCGCGAAAGGTAGCACGGTCGCGTTTCCAAACCTCGATTCAGTGCGTCACTCGATTTACAGTTTCTCCAAGCCGGCGCGCTTCAAGATCGATTTGTACGGTCGCGACCAGACCCGCACGCACACCTTCCCAGTGGTCGGTAGTGTCAAGCTAGGTTGCAACATCCACGACCACATGCGTGGCTACATCCGCATCACCGATACGCCTTTCGCCGGCAAGACCGATGGTAACGGCTATGTCACCCTGAGCGGTATGGAGACCGGAGCTGCACGCCTAACGGTCTGGCATCCTGCGCTGCGCACAGCGACGGGGGAGATCAAATCGTCGCTCAACATCGCAGGCGGTGCTCAGACGCATAAGTTGAAGGTCGCGCTTCGATGAGCCCTGTGAGGATGACGCAAGCTCCAAAGGGGGCGTTCGTGAGGCGGATCGCGGCTCTTCGCTTCGGTTCGCTTCGCTCTCGTATCGCGCTACTTTATGCCAGCCTCTTCGCGTTCGTGTTGGGTTTGGTCGTTTTCCTCGCCGCAAGTGCGGTCGAACGGTTCGGAGAGGAAAGCACCGCCCGCGACATGATCGCGAACGCGCGCGTCTTCGACGAAATCCTCGCCGCCCGCTCGCGGCAGATGAGCGATCAGGCGGGCGTACTGTCGCGAGACTTCGGCTTCCGTCAGGCGGTGGCCACAGAGGACGAACCCACCATTGCCAGCGCGCTCCTCAGCCTGAAAGCACGCGCCGGGAGCGACATGGCCTTCGTTGTGACACTCGACGGGACCGTGCTCGCCGCCGATGGTAGCGGAGTGCCAGCGCCCGAGACGCTCTGGAAGCGGCTCGAGGGGGGCAAGTTGCGAGGGATCATTCGTTCGCGGAAAGGATTTGCGCTCGCTGCCGCTGCGCCGGTCGAGGCGCCCGATCTGATAGGCTGGCTGGTGATTGCTCAACCCCTCAACCGCGCCGAACTCGATCGCCTGGTCGAACTCGCACCGATCGCTTTGACGGCCGATGTCGCCGATGCCGCGAGCCAGCCCGCATGGTTGCGCGCGGCGAGAGCCAATGCCGTATTCGAACGTGAGGCGGAAGGCGAGCGCGTCTTGTACCACGTCTCTGACCTTGCCGTATTGCAGGAGGGCATCAAACCTCGCCTGGTACTGCGCCACTCGCTTGCAGCCAGTCTTGCTGCTTACGCCACTCTCAACAGCCTGCTGATGGTGCTCGTGCTGATCGGCATTGCTCTTGTGCTCTTACTGGGCTGGCGTATCGCGCGGTCGGTCACCGAACCACTCGAGCAACTCGATGCTGCTACGCGGGCAATCGGGGAAGGCCGTGAGGTAAATCTCGACATCACCACCGACGACGAAATCGGCCGTCTCGCCGAAAGCTTTAGTCATATGGTCGCCGCGATCGAGGAGCGCGAACGAGAAATCATACATGTCGGCCTACATGACGGGCTCACAGGCCTTCCCAACCGGAAGCTATTTACCGAACAGCTTGCTACCACCCTCGCCCGTCGACGCCACCACGAGCGGGTCCTGGTCGCTTATGTCGACCTAGACGACTTCAAGATGGTCAACGATACGCTCGGCCATCCTGCGGGCGACGCTTTGCTTGGGGTTGTCGCCGACCATCTGCGAGAAGACCTGCCGGATGCGCTTATCGCGAGGCTCGGGGGTGACGAGTTCGCAATCCTAATCGACGGAATTGAGAAAAACGAGAATCCCGGCACAATTGCCGACCGGCTTCAGCGCAGCTTCGACCGGCCAATAACCATTGACGGTCAGATCGCCGTTTGTCGGGCGAGTATCGGCATCGCAGTGGCGCCCGGCGACGGCCAAGACGACACCACATTGATGAAGAACGCCGATCTGGCCCTTTACCGCGCGAAACACGAGGGCAAAGCGACCTACCATTTCTTCGAACCCGCACTCGACGAAGCCGCCCGACAGCGCCGACAGCTCGAGCTGGATCTACGTACGGCGATCAAAGAAGGCGGCTTTGTGCTTCAATTTCAGCCGCTCTACAATCTTTCAGAAAAGCGCCTTACGGGCTTTGAGGCGCTGATCCGATGGGATCACCCAAACCGCGGTCGCATCAACCCGGCTGAGTTCATTTCGCTCGCCGAGGAGACTGGACTGATTATCCCGATCGGCGAATGGGTTCTGCGCGAAGCTTGCCATCAGGCGAGCACATGGCCGGCTGATGTCACTGTTGCCGTCAACGTATCACCAAAGCAGTTTGCGACGAGTGGCATAGTCAGCACTGTGCTTTCGGCCCTCTCTGCAAGCGGCCTGCAGCCGTACCGTCTCGAACTCGAGATCACGGAAAGTATTTTCATCGCTGATGTCGATACTACGCTGGCCACGCTACACAATCTACGAAATCTTGGCATCAAAATAGCACTTGATGATTTCGGCACTGGCTACTCGTCGCTGAGCTACCTCCGATCATTTCCGTTTGACAAGGTCAAGATAGACAAGAGCTTCGTTGAAGACCTGGGCACCAACACGAGTGGCCACGCTATGATCCGCGCGATTACTACACTCGCCAACGCGCTGGGCATGGAGACGCTGGCCGAGGGAGTGGAGGACATTTCCCAGTTCGAGGTTCTTGAGCGCGAAGGCTGCCAGAATATACAGGGGTACTTGTTCTCGCGCCCAGTCAGCGCAGATGCCGTTGCAGCACTACTGCGCAGTGGACGAGTAAACCTGCGACAAGTACGGGTCTGATATTCTCGAATATGCCCGCGGCAGAACCAGCGCACTTGAATTCTCGATTACCCAACCTGCCATGACCCGTCCTCTAGGCTACTAAGGGGGGGGCCTCATGAGTTGAGCTGACGGCGGCTTTCTAGTTGGGAAATGCCCGTCATCGCTGGGCATCGTGTCAGCAGCTCCTGCCGAAGGTAAATTGTCCAAGCGTTGCGCTGCAGCCAAAGGCGCTCAAGCAGCATGTACTTTTAAAATAGCCGGATTCCGTGACGCTTCCCCAGCAGACTGTCACGATAGCGGCCCAGCCACTGGACTTGCCGGTAGCCACGCCTCGTTGTGCGCGCGAGAGTGTCGACCGCTAATCAGTAGCCGAGAAGGTACGCGGGACGGCCGCGCAGGCATCGATGGTCATACGTATTGATCCTAGCTCCCCTTCATCAAATTGCATCATGCGGCGCTCCTAATTGCCAGCTGATTTTTTTAGCTGGCAGACTTCATGACATCTCCTATTCGCTCGTTCGGCTCCCTGCTTTCCAAGCTTCTCGGGACACTTGTGATCATTCTCGGATCATTAGTCTTCGTCGCGGGATCAGCAGAGGCAGCCGAACTGAAGTTCCAAAGAGCTTATCAGGGAGGTCTGTCCGGCCAGACATTCACTACCACGTCGCTGCTGAATGCAGACCCCGGTTCCATCCGCTTCTCCGACGGCGGCACGCAGCGGGCATTCCAGAACACCACCGGCACGTTGTATTATACCGTCGGCGGGGTTCCCAGATCAGAAACCGGCGTGCTGAATTCGCGCTATCCTAACGGTAGCGTGATGATGGACGCGGTCGCGTTCAGCGGCACGGGTGGCGATCGGCTGCTCGTGCTGGGCGGCTCCTACACCACCAACTCTGCCTACAGCGGCAGCTCGAACGCAATCGTTGCCAAGCTCAATGAATACGTTACCGCCACAGCTCCGGACCCTGCGGCATCGACCTTGAAGGTCAATGGTGGCTCGTCTGCGAGCGCGATCGTCGGTCAGAATGTCTCGATTGTAGCCACGATCAAGCTCTCCTCGGGAACCCCGATCAGCGGCGCAATCGTCACCCTCGCAGCCAGTCCGTCGGGCGGATCGACCATTTCGCCTGCAAGCGCCACGACGAACGCGAACGGCGAGGCAATCTTCACCGTTCAGGGGTCTTCTCCTGGCACTGTGGTCTACAGCTCCACCTCGCAGGCCAACGGAACGACGACCAGTTCGGGCACCGTTTCCATAACATTCACTGCTCCGTTAAGTGCCGCCAATTCAACCGCAACCGTGCCTGCAGGAACTGCCGGCGTGGCAACAACGGTTACGATCGCCGTCAAGGACACATCATCGAACCCAGTTCCCGGTGCGGCCGCAAGCCTTGCCGCAGCGATTGGCGGAACCAACGCAGGAGCGACCCCCAGCGCAATAAGTGATCTTGGCGCAGGCAATTATAGCTTCACCTACACGCCTACGCTCGGGGGCACAGACACCATCGCCATTACGCTTGAAGGCATCGCAATCAGCGGATCGCCTTATCAGAGCACGGTCACCGCGCCCACGCTCGTGCTTGCCCCGGCGGCCGGCGGACTGCCCGGCGGCACGGTCGGCACCGCCTATAGCCAGACCCTCTCCGCCAGCGGCGGCAACGCGCCCTACACCTACAGCGCCACCGGCCTGCCGGCCGGGCTCACCCTCGATCCGGCCACCGGCACGATCAGCGGCACCCCCACCCAGGACGGCAGCTACACGGTCACGGTCAGCGTCACCGATGCCAACGGTGCCACCGGCACCGCAACCTACACCATCGTGATCGCGGTCCAGGCCCCGAGCGCCGGCGCGGTCGCGGCAACGGTCGCGGCCAACACCAGCGGCAACGCGATCACCCTCAACCTCACCGGCGGAGCGGCTGCATCGGTTGCGGTGGCAAGCGCTCCTGCCCACGGCACCGCCAGCGTTGCCGGCCTCACGATCAGCTACACCCCTGCCCCCGGCTACTCCGGCTCCGACAGCTTCACCTACACCGCCACCAACGCCAGCGGCACCAGCGCGCCTGCCACCGTCACCATCACGGTCACCGCGCCCACGCTCGTGCTTGCCCCGGCCGCCGGCGGACTGCCCGGCGGCACGGTCGGCACAGCCTATAGCCAGACCCTCTCCGCCAGCGGCGGCAACGCACCCTACACCTACAGCGCCACCGGCCTGCCGGCAGGGCTCACCCTCGATCCGGCCACCGGCACGATCAGCGGCACCCCCACACAGGACGGCAGCTACACGGTCACGGTCAGCGTCACCGACGCCAACGGCGCCACCGGCACCGCAACCTACACCGTCGTGATCGCGCCTCCGCCGGCACCAGTAGCTGCGAACTCTGCCTCCACCTCTATGCCTGCAAACACCCAGACTGCGGCCGGACAATCCGTCAACATCAACCTTGCAAGCCTGGTCTCAGGCCGCTTCACCGACATCAGCATCGTCACGCAGCCGCGTCATGGCCGGGTCGAACTTCGACGCACCCTCGCCATTCACCTGAGGGGTGGCGGCGTTCTGTCCTTTGCGGCCGCAGGCTTGTCGTCGCTGACGGTGCCCGGTCAGGTCGTGGCGATCTATACGCCCGACGTGAATTTCCATGGCGGCGATAGCTTCCAATTCGTTGCGACTGGTCCCGGCGGCAGCTCTGCACCGGCCACGGTTTCGATTGAAGTGATCGGAACGCCGCCCGTTGCCCAACCGAAGGTAGCTAATACGCTCGATGGACAGGCCGTGACCGTCAATTTGACGCAGGGCGCCACGGGCGGGCCGTTTATCGCGGCAAACGTGGTGAGCGTTTCGCCGGCCGAAAATGCAGCGGTGCGAATTCTTCCGGGTAGCGGAGCGGCAGCTGGCACCTTCAGTATGGAAGTAACGCCCGCTGCTCGCTTCCAGGGACCGATCGCGATCACCTACACCCTGACGAGTGCTTTCGGCGTCTCACAGCCGGCGACTGTGTCCGTCAATGTGCAACGACGCCCCGATCCCTCCCGCGATCCGGCCGTGCAGGCGATCAGCGATGCGCAGGCCGAGGCTTCGCGGCGCTTTGCTCGCACGCAGCTGACAAACTTGCTGCAGCGGGTTGAAAGTCTGCACAGCGACTGCCGGCGGTCTGCCAACGGGCTACGCCTGACTGCCACTAATGTTGGCGGAATGTCGCAGACAAGCGAGGCCACCTCTGACCTGAGTACTTCGGGGACAGAAAAACCAGAGGGCGCCGCGCCTGAGACCGATGAACAATCCTGTGCCAGCGCCGTCGCTGTGTGGGCCGGTGGTAGCATCGATGTAAGCACCCTTGATGCCATAACGGGTCGGCCCCGCATTTCGGCCGGATCGTCCGGGATTACAGCTGGTATCGACTTGCGTGTCGCGAAGAACTTCAACCTGGGTGTTGCCGCCGGCCTCGGTCACGAGAAGGCCCGCGTTGCAGGCGGCGAAGGTTGGGTGAACAGCGATGCGAGCACCGTGGCAGTTTACGGCAGCTTTGCACCCGCACGAGGCGTATTCATTGATGCTGCCCTCACCAAGGGATGGACGAGCTTCGAAATCCGCAGAGCTGTCGAGCAAACCGACACACTTGCTCTGGGATCGCGGGATGGACGCTTTACTGCAGGTGCAATCAAGGCGGGCTTTGACGGGCTGTCGGGCACGTTCAACTGGTCGATCTATAGCCGCGCAGATTTCATGCGCGGGAGCCTCGACGCCTATGCTGAAACGGCATCAGCGCCTTGGGGCCTCCGGTTCGATCGCCGCTCACTCCGCTCCACTTCAGGCGTGCTCGGGTTTAAGGTAGGCCATTCCAGTTCGGGTGCCTCAAGCAGAACCACCCTGAGCCTGCGCGGTGAGTGGCTCTACGAGTTTAGCGGCGGGACGGCCCAAGGTGTCGATTATGCCGACATTCCGGGGGCTGCGATGTATGCAATCCAGGCTCGTGGCTGGTCGCGTGAGCAGCTCTCCTTGGCCCCGGCGGTCCTTCTGGTCTTCCCCGACGGGTGGCAAGTGGATTCAGAGGTGGGTCTCAGGATAGGCACCAACGAATTTGCGGTCGCGAGCGGCTTGCAGATACGCAAGCAGTTCTAGACGTGAAATCGCAGCTCGGTCCGCGCCATGCCCCGAGTTAGCGTTACCTTGTCAAACGGCCGCCTCATTGCGCCGTCGTGCTGCAGGCCGGCGAGTGCGGCGTCCCGCGCTGCTCATGGCTCTAGCAGATGCTGGTCAGAAGGCCGCTCAGATCATCTAGGCGGTCCTAATGAGGGGTGAGGTTTACAAGGCTCCCGTTACGGCAGCAGCGTAAGCTGAGGCGGACCAGAGGTCGTCGATAAAGGTATGAGACCGAGGGAGGGTATGGCACCACAGCCGACGAGACGGCGCCGAATGACCGATGCAATCCACAGCGCCCCAGACCACGCATGGTTGATATGGACCCAGTTCGGGAACTCCCAAACCGGCCAGCGGCATCACCCCCGGACAGACAGGCCGTACAGATGGCGGCATCCGACTACTGCCAATGCCCGAACTTAGTCTTACATCTTCTGGGGCGTCCAAGGATGGATCCCTGCCGGAGGAGGCGACCTGCGCCTCCTCCGGGGATCAGCCTTCAGAATGCTAGACGCGCGGTGAAGCGCGCATTTATCGGCGCACCCGGTGTGATGTTGTTGTTGTTGTGGGCGTCCGAGAAGTAGTCCTCATCGAGGACGTTCTCGACATTGACCTGAAATTCGAGGGTGTCGGTCGCCTTGAAAAACAGGGCGGCGTCAGCACGGGTGAACGCCGGAAGCCGCGTGGTGGTCGGCAAGGTGCGGATTGCGGCGAACTGGCTCGACTGATGGACCACACCAACGCCGACGCCAAACCGTGGAGTGAAGTCGTAACGGTTCCACAGCGCGACCTGGTGTTCTGGCACTTGGGCCAGATGTACGAGGTCGTTGCCGCGTAGCTTGGCATCCTGATAGGTATAGCCGCCGCTCACCTGCCATTTCGGCGCGATCCGGCCGGTCAGCGCCAGTTCCACACCCTGCGTGCGGGTTGCCCCGATATTGATGGTTGTCGTGACATTGGCCGGGTCGGGCGTCGTCGCGTTGGTCCGGTCGAGGCGGAACACGGCCACCGTAGCGTTGAAATCAGGACGAATATCCCACTTTGCGCCCACCTCGTAATTGGTGAACCGTTCCGGCGCGAGGTTCTGCTGGGTTGCACTAAGAGTGAGGAACTGGTCGCCCGAGCGCGGGAGGAATGACTGGCTGTAGCTGCCGTAGATCGAGACGTTCTCCTGCGGCTTGAAGATCACTCCTACGCGCGGCGAGACCTTCTCGTCCGTGCGGGCGAAGGTCCTTGGCACGCCGATCCGGTCGGTGCCGTTGATCTCGAAGCGATCGTAACGCAGTCCCACAACAAGGTCGAGGTGCTCGCCAATGCTCATCTGATCCTGCACATAGGCAGAGAAGAATTCGACATCGGATACGGTATCGCGCGCCAGCGCCCCGAAGGTGACGGTCGGATAGACGATGTTGGCAAGGTCCAACGTGCTGTTCGACAAAATGCCGTTGCGCCGCTGGTTGGTTGAGTCCTGATCGCCATATTCAAGCCCGAACAGGATTTTGTTGCTGACCGAGCCCAGATCGACGTCCCAGACGAGGTTGCTCTGGGCGATGAAGTTCTGACGCGTGGTGGGATCGATGTAGCTTGAAAGCGCAACCGTGCCCGTTTGGCCGGTCGCTGGCCCGTTGGCGAACACGTTCGCATAATACTTGTCGTAATCGCCATAGAGCAGTGTGGTCGACCAACGGAGATTTTCTGTCAGGTCGCCATCGAGCCTCGCCTTGACGATGTGCGCTTCGAGACCTGTGCGATTGATCCCGGGCACGCCGAAGAAGGTATCGCGGTAGCCAGTCAACGGTCGGTTCGGCTGTCCGGGCGCGGTCGCGATCGACGGAACGCCGCGATCGGTAACCCGGTCATCGTTCACATACTCGTAGGAAAGCCCCGCCTTCCACCCCCCACCAAGATCTACCGCGAAGTAGGGATTAATCGCGTAACGCTCGCCGCCGAAGAAGTCGCGGAAGTTGTCCAGGCTCTCGTAATTGGCGTTGATCCGGAACGCAGCGGTGGCACTGAGAGGCGCGTTGAGGTCTGCGGTGACATCCCATGCGCCGAAGGTGTTCGCGCTCGCGACCCCACCGACCCGGAATGCCTCGGCCGAGGGTGTCTTCTGGACGCGGTTGATGATGCCCCCGCTTCCGCCCCGACCAAAGATGAGCGCGAAGGGGCCTTTGAGCACTTCAACCCGCTCGATGTTGTAGAGGCTGCGGAAGTATTGAACGTCATCGCGCACGCCATCCAGGAAGAAGTCAGCGGTGGTGTTCTGCCCGCGCAGGGTGATCTGGTCACGATTGCCCTCGCCCTGGCCAATCGTCGTGCCTGGGACATAACGCAGAACGTCTGCGATACTACGCGAAGCCTGATCGTCGAGCCGCTCGCGAGTAATCACAGTGATGGATTGCGGCACATTGATCAGCGGCGTGTCCGTCTTGGTGGCCGTAATGGAGTCGTTGGCGAGGTAACCTTCGGCCTTGCCCGTCACGATGATCGTGCCTGGACCGTGGCTACCAGCCTCTGTCGCATGAGCAGCGATGGGCGTCGCTAGGACGGCGGCGGCGGAAGCGAGCAACATATTTTTCACGGCAGGAACCTTAGTCAGCATGGAACAGATCTGGCCCCTAATGCTATTGAGAACGTTTTGCAACTGTTTGCGCCATCAAATAGCTCATCGCGCGCCAGGGTCGCTTGCTGACCGGTGACGGCTCTCGCCCCAGACCCCGTCGTTTACGGACCCCTGATCGAACGTCTGGTTTTCCCAGAATCCGCCATTCCGCTTTTGGGATCGCTGCTCGGACCCGCTAATGGCCGATTGTGGGTGGTTTGCGGACCTAAGGCTGCCGTTCGCGAAGCCTTATGACGCTTCCGT
>VFQM010000899.1_pt1 | contig 29167 bp, 28 predicted proteins | sample 3512391 | NCBI WGS metagenome assembly VFQM01 (sample SAMN10412369, study PRJNA504923) | tailings metagenome | isolation source: Replicate 1 from Balatoc abandoned mine | place: Philippines
ACCAGATCGGCACGCTCACCGAAACGCTCGCCGCGGTCGATATGGCGCACCGCGCCCGCTACACCTGCGTGATGAGCCACCGTTCGGGCGAGACCGAGGACGCGACCATCGCCGATCTCGCGGTCGCCACCAATTGCGGGCAGATCAAGACCGGCTCGCTCGCCCGGTCCGACCGGCTTGCCAAGTACAACCAGCTGATCCGCATCGAGGAAGAACTGGGCGACAGCGCGTTCTTCGCCGGGAAGGGCTGCTTCGGCGCGCGGGCCTAAATACTGCCGACCGCGTCGAAGAAGCGCTCCATCGCGCTGACCCCCTTGGGAGTCAGCCGCACCAGAACCCGTCGGTTGTCCTCGGCATCGTTCTCGCGCACCACCAGGCCTTCATCGGCCAGCACGCCGAGCCAGCGCAGCCCCGTGGTGGCGGGCGCGGCCGAGCCGATGCAGGCGCTCGATACCGAAACCGGCTTGCCCTCGGCATGGGCGATGTAGAGATCGAGCAGGATGTCCCACGCCGGTTCGCCGAACAGTTCGGGATTGCCGAAGATCGCGGCGCGCTTGCGCCTGAGGCCATAGGCCTGGCGGGCGAGCGCGAGGTAGCGCCGCTCGCTGCGCTGCTGCGGTCGGCCGATGGCTTCCGCGACGGTGCTTGCGGCCAGATCGCGCAGTCTTGCCGCAATCGTCGCCAATTCGTCGGCCAGCGGTTGCCGCACGGCCCCGTCGCTGTCCGGCGCATTCCCGCCAGCGGAATAGGGCGCGGCGTCAGGCATTCTCGGGGCCTTGCCGGGGGTTTGACAGATGGGGGGAACTAGGTTGAACCACGCAGGCAAATTAGCCCTGCGCTGCGGATTTGGCTTTAAGGGCAAATACGCAGGCCCCTCTTTTCACGGGATAAACCGTCGCGGCGGGGTGTCGCGTCAGGCAAGCGTCAGAGCGTCTCGCTCCGCGCCTGCTCCAGCCGCAACTGCTGGATCGCGGCATCGACATGGGCCGCGCCGATATGGAGGTTCATCCGGTCAAGTTCGGCCAGCTGGTGTTCCAGCGCGGCAATGACACGGGGCAGGCCGGAGCGATCCGGTGCCGGAGCGGTTATGGTGTTCAAGGCGATATCCCGAAGCTGGCTGCACGAAGCTGCTAACCCGTGCGACCGGCGAGCAACAGCAGAAGCTGGTCGGATATCGCGTTAATGGCTTACGGAAATCTACAGAGGGAAAATACGTAATCGGGGGCAGGTTTCAAAACGGAACAGACTGCCCCCCGATCCCTCAACCGAAACGTTCCTGCAATGCCATCAGGGCGAGCGCTGCCTTGGCCGCCTCGCCGCCCTTGTCCTTCTGGGCCGGATCGGCACGCACCAGCGCCTGCGCCTCGTTTTCGACGGTGAGGATGCCGTTGCCGATGGCGATGCCGTCCATCGTCAGCGCCATGATCGCGCGGGCGCTTTCGCCGGCGACGATCTCGAAGTGGTAGGTCTCGCCGCGGATCACCACGCCGATGGCGACGAAGCCGTCATAGAGATCGGCCTCGGCGGCGAGCGCGATGGCGCCCGGGATTTCGAGGGCGCCGGGGACCGTGAGCACCTCGACCTTGTGCCCCGCAGCCTCCAGCGCGGCGCGCGCGCCCGCGATAAGCATGTCGTTGAGATGGGCGTAGAAGCGCGCTTCGACGATGAGGATGCGGGCCATGATGGGTTACTCCGGAATGGGGTGGAAGTCGGTGATGGTCAGGCCATAGCCTTCGAGCGCGACCAGATCGGGGCGGCTGTTCGACAGCAGCACCATGTCGGTCACGCCGAGATCGACCAGGATCTGCGAACCGATGCCGATGCTGCGAAGCTCCTCGTCGCGGCTCCATTCGCCGGTGCCGACGCGGCCGGTGAGGATCACGATCACGCCCGAGCCATGATCGCCGATCGCCTGCATCGCGCGCTGGAGCGTGCGCTTGCGCGGGCCGGGCTGCCCAAGCACGTCGTCGAACACCGAGATCGGGTGGACGCGGGCGAGGGTGGGCTCGCCGGGGATCACGTGGCCCTTCTGCAGCACATAGGCCTCGTTGCCCTCGATCCGGTTGCGGTAGGTGATCATCCGCCACTGGCCGCCATAGTCCGAGGTGAAGGCCCGCTCGCCCAGCCGCTCGACCAGATGGTCGTTGCGCATCCGGTAGGCGATCAGATCGCGGATCGTGCCGATCTTCAGATCATGCTTGCGGGCGAAGGTCACGAGATCATCGAGGCGGGCCATGGTGCCGTCCTCGTTCATGATTTCGCAGATCACCCCGCTCGGGTTGAGGCCGGCAAGGCGCGAGATGTCGACCGCGGCTTCGGTATGGCCGGCACGCACCAGCACCCCGCCGTCGCGCGCCATCAGCGGGAAGACATGGCCCGGGGTGACGAGATCGTCCGCGCCCTTGGTCGCATCGATCGCGACCGAGATGGTGCGCGCGCGGTCGGCTGCCGAGATGCCGGTGGTCACGCCTTCCTTCGCCTCGATCGAGATGGTGAAGGCGGTCTGCATCGATTCCTTGTTGTTGCGGCTCATCGGCTGCAAACCGAGCGTCTCGACGCGATCCTTGGTCAACGCCAGGCAGATCAGCCCGCGCCCGTGCATGGCCATGAAGTTGATCGCCTGCGGGGTCGCCATCTGCGCGGGGATGATGAGATCGCCCTCGTTCTCGCGGTCCTCGTCATCGACCAGAATATACATCCGGCCGTTGCGCGCCTCGTCGATGATCTCCTCGATGGTGGCGAGCACCGGGCGATCGTCATTGGCTTCGAGAAAGGCTTCGAGCTTGGCTAGCGTCTCGGCGGTGGGGTTCCAGCCATCTTCCCCGCAATCGCGCAGGGTGTTGGCGTGCAGGCCGGCGGCGCGGGCGAGGCCGGCGCGGGTCATCGTGCCCGATGTGACGAGATCGCGAACGCGTGTGATGAGCGATGTGTTCATGCGAGCGCTCTATCACACCGCGATGTGATTGCAAGCAAAGTGCGAGCGGCGGCTCCTAGAGGTCGGAACAGCGAATGCGGGTCCCGGCATATTCCAGCCGCGCGCGTTCGGCAGGGCGCGCCTCGAACACGTGCTTCGACCCGTCCTGCAGCGCCATGGTCAGCACGAAAGGGCCTTCCATCGTGCAGGGAAAGACGTCGCACATGGCATTGATGCGCTTGGCCTCCTCCTCCGAGTATTCGACCGGTTCGAGCTTGAAGCTGAAGCTGCTGCTTCCGCCCGTCACCAGACGCTGGGCGAGGTTGAGCGTCTGCATGTCGAAAGCACGCACGGTGCCTTTGACCTTCTTTTCTTTCATCGGCAGCTGCGCCGCCATGCGCTGGCAGAAGGAAGGCGCGGGCTCGGCATTGGCGGTCACTGCGCCAAGCGTCGCCAGGATCGTGGCAAGAGCCCGTCTCATGCGGCTCGTTTCCCCATCTTGTCGGCAAATTGCCCAAGGATTTCAGGCTTGGCCGTCAATAACGGGAGCCATGCCTCGAAGCAAGCGATGCGATGGAGGGGAAGGGGATGGTGGACGCACTAGGGCTCGAACCTAGGACCCGCTGATTAAGAGTCAGCTGCTCTACCAACTGAGCTATGCGTCCATTCCGACAATCCCCGATAAAGGGGCCGGAACCGCGATCCGAAGCGCCGAAGCTGCATCCCGATTCGCGTGAGGCGCTGCATTTAGCGCGTCCCGCCCCGATGGCAAGGGGCTAATTGCCGCGAAATCGCTCCTCAGGTGGTCAGCCCGCGGCGTGGGGCGTTCTGGTTCCAGCGGTTGACCATCATGAGGAGGCCGATGCAGATCATGTTGGTCATCATCGAGGATCCGCCATGGCTCATCCACGGCAGCGGGATGCCCTTGGCCGGGGCCATGCCCATCACCATCAGGAGGTTGATGGCGATGTAGAAGAAGATCGTCGCCGTCGCCCCGGCGGCCAGCAGCGCGGTGAAGCGGTCCTGCGACTGGCGCGAGACCTTGGTGCCCCACCACAGGATCATGCCGTACATCGTCAGCACGAACAGCCCGCCCATCAGGCCCCATTCCTCCGCCATGGTGGCGAAGACGAAGTCGGTATGCGGTTCGGGCAGATATTCGAGATGGCTCTGGGTGCCCGCGTTGAAGCCCTTGCCGAAGATCCCGCCCGATCCGATCGCGATTTTCGACTGGGCGATGTGGTAGCCCGCCCCCAGCGGATCGCTCTCGGGATCAAGGAAGGTGGTCACGCGCGCGCGCTGGTAGTCATGCAGGGCGAAGAAATAGATCAGGGGTGCGGCGGCAACAGCCGCGCCGCCGGCGGTCAGGAACCACCACAGGGGCAGGCCGGCCAGGAACATCACCACCACGCCGCCGAACGCAATCGCGACCGAGGTGCCGAGATCGGGCTGCATCAGCACCAGCCCCATGGGCAGGGCGATCAGGCCCCCGGCGGGCACCAGCGAGCGCCAGGTGCCGATCATGCCCGACGGCAGCGTCTCGTAGAAGCGTGCCATCGCCAGCACCACCGCGGGCTTCATCAGCTCGGATGGCTGGATGCGGATCGGCCCGAATTCGAGCCAGCGCTGGCTTCCCCCGCCGACCTGGCCGACCACCTCGACCCCCAGCAGCATCAGCAGCACAAGCAGATAGGCCGGATAGGTCAGCACCCGCACCGCCTCGCGCGGCATCGCGGCGATGATCGCAGTCATTACCATGAACACGGCAAAGCGGATGAAATGCGAGGTGGCGAAGGGCTCCATCGCACCGCCGCCTGCCGAATACAGCACCATGCCGCCGAACAGGGTGAGCAGCAGCACCGGGATCAGCATCTCCCAGGGCTGGCGGGCGATCGGGGCGGGGACAATCCCGCTGGACGTGCCGAACGTATCGTTCATTGCGCCCCGCTCTCGATGTTGGCGGGGCTGGCAGCGGGTGGCGCCGGTGCCGGGGAGGGCGCCGGTGCCGGAGTCTGCGTAGTGCCAGCCGGCGCGGCGGGAGTGCCAGCGGTGCCGGACCCAGTGACATCGGCATTGGGCGCGCCCGAAGGATTGGCCTCGGGCCGCGGTGCGATAACCTCCTCGGCAATCGCCTGCGACTGGCGTGCGGCCACGCGGGCCTCGGCCTCGACCCGGTCGAAGATATCCTCCTCGCGGCGTGGCGGGCGCGAGACGTTCTGGCCGCGCTCGGCAGCATAGGCGGCATAGCGCGCCTCCAGCCGCTGCTGCGCGGTGCCGCCCCATCCGGCCTCGAGCGCGCGCAGCGCGTCCATGCCCTTGGCCGGATCGAACAGGAAGGTCATCACGTCGCGCGCGATCGGATAGGCCGCGCCCGAGCCGCCGCCATGCTCGATCACCACCGCGCCGGCATAGCGCGGATTGTCATAGGGGGCGAAGAAGATGAACAGCCCGTGGTCGCGATACTTCCACGGCCCCGACTTGCCGTTGGAGATCGACAGCGAGACGACCTGCGCGGTGCCGGTCTTTCCGGCCATCAGCGTGTTCTCGATCGGCAGGCGCGCGCGGCCCGCCGTGCCGGGGCCGTTGACGACGTCGCTCATCGCCTGGCGGACATATTCCACCTGTTCGGCCGGGAAGTCGATTTTGTCGAAGCCTTGCGGCTTGGTGTCGAGCGTCAGGCGCGGCATCACGTGCTTGCCGGTGGCCAGCCGCGAGGCCATCACCGCCAGCTGCAAGGGACTGGAGAGCATGTAGCCCTGACCGATCGTGGCATTGACCGTGTCGAAGGTCTGCCATTCGCGGCCCCACTTCTTCATCTTCCACGCCGGATCAGGGACGGTGCCGTAGAACTGGCTGGTGACCGGCAGGGGGAATTCCTGCCCCATCCCGCAGCGCCGCGCCATCTCCGCAATCGGATCCATCCCGACGCGCTGGGCCATGGCGTAGAAATAGACGTCGCAGCTCTGGTAGATGCCCTTGGCCATGTTGACTGCGCCGTGCCCGCGCCGGTTCCAGCAGCCGAACACGCGGTTCCCGACGCGCAGGCCTCCGCCGCAGAACACGGTTTCCTCCGGATCGACCCCGGCCTGCATCAGCGCCATCGACACCATCGGCTTGACGGTGGAGCCGGGCGGGTAGAGGCCCTTCAAGACCTTGTTGCGCAGCGGCACACGCTCGTCGTCGCGCAGCATGCCGTATTCGACGCTGCCGATCCCGTCGGAGAAGGAATTGGGATCGAAGCTGGGCATCGAGGCCATGCACAGCAGGTCGCCGCTGCGGCAGTCCATCACCACCACCGAGCCGCTTTCGAGGCCAATGCGCCGCGCGGCATAGTCCTGAAGCGGGCCGTCGATGGTGAGGCGGACGGGATTGCCCTGCACATCGTCGCGGGTTTCGAGATCGCGGATGATCCGCCCGCCCGCCGTCACCTCCACCCGGCGCGCCCCGGGGATGCCGCGCAGTTCCTTTTCGAACTGCTTTTCCAGCCCATCCTTGCCGATCTTGTAGCCCGGCGTGATCAGCAGCGGGTTGGGGTCCTTCTCGAATTCCTCGGCAGACGCAGGCCCGACATAGCCGATCAGGTGGCCGACGCTGGAGGCGGTGGGATAGAAGCGCGAGAAGCCGCGCTGGGGCACCACGCCCTGCAGATCGGGCAGGCGCACGCTGACGGCGGCGAACTGTTCGTAATCGAGCCCGCTGGCGACTTCGATCGGCTGAAATCCGCGCGCCTCGGCGACCTTGGTCTTGATGTCGGCAATGCGGGTCGGCTCCAGCGCCAGCAGTTCGCCAAGCTGGTCGATGGTACGCTCCGGATCGGTCAGGCGCTCAGGGATGATGTCGACCCAGAAATCGGCGCGGTTTGACGCCAGCGGGGCGCCGTCGCGATCGAGAATCCAGCCCCGCCGCGGCGGGATCAGCGTGAGGTTGACGCGGTTGCTTTCGGATTCGAGCCGGTATTTCTCGTTCTCGGCAATCGCGAGATAGGCCATGCGCCCGGCCAGCAGAACCCCGATGCCGCCCTGCACCGTGCCGATCAGCACCGAGCGGCGCTCGAAGGTGTCGCGCAGGATCGAAGGATTGATGATCCGTCCGGGGCGCCCCGGACGCTTCGGGCGCGAGAACAACGACTTCACCCGATCCTCCGCGCCCGGGCGAGCCGGAACCGGTCAAGGCTGGCCACCATGCGCGCCACTATCGGGTAAAGCAGCAAGGCCAGCAAGGCCTGCGGCAACGCCACCACCAGCATTTCCGGCGTGACCGGCGCGCCTGCGAGCATCAGGCCGGCGAGCCACACCAGAACGGCGGCGAGGCCTGCGGTGAACCAGTCCTGCCAGAAGCCGCGCCAGGGAAAGCGCGCCTCGATCAGCTCGATCGCGATCAGCGCCAGCGACCACAGCAGCATCGCGCTGCCGAAAGGCTGGCCGCTGAACAGATCATCGAAGGCGCCAAGCGGCGCTCCGGCCCACAGCGGCAGCAACCCGGGGCGCACCATCCGCCAGGCCAGCAGCATCAGCAGGCCGAGCGAGGGCAGCAGCGGCATGACATCGGCAATCAGCAACACCGGCAGCAGCGAGGCGAGCATGATCGAGAGATAGGGCACGCTGCCGACCCGGATCGGGGACTGGGTGCGGTTGATGCGGCTGCCATAGCGATCGGCCCGGGCATGCGGGTTGAGCCGCTCCATCACTGGCCGCCCTGTTCCGGGTCGGGAGAGGCGGTGGCGGAAGGCGAGGGGGAAGGCGCGGCCGCCGCAGCCGGCGGGGCAGCCGCGTCCGCGTCATCCGCATCGCCCGATGCCGTGCGCTGCGCATGCAAGGCGGCAACCGCTTCGGGCTGGTGCACCGGCTCGACCGCGACAAAATTGGTGGCGGAGGGTTCGGCCACCAGCCTGGCGATGCCGCCATCCGGGGTGGTCTTGGTGATCACCGCAACTGCTACGCCCGGGCGGTAATAGCCGCCGGCGCCGCTCGTCACCATCAGATCGCCGGGCTTCAGGGGATTGATCCCGAGATTGACGAGCCGCACCCGCAAAAGGCCGTCCCCGCGCCCTTCGGCAAAGGCGACCACATCGCCCTTGGCGCGGCGCACCGGCAGCACGCTTTCGCTATCGGTGAGCAGCAGCACCCGGGCCGAGGCGCGGCCGGTCTCCAGCACCCGTCCGATCACGCCGCGCTCGGACAGCACCGGCATGCCCGGCCTGACGCCATCACGGCTGCCGGCGCCGAGAAAGGCGAAACGGCGCCCGCTGGTCGCGGTGGAGCCGACCAGCCGCGCGACCGCGACCGGCTTGACCGCCTTGTCCTGCAATCCGAGCAGCGCCTTCAGGCGCCGGTTCTCGGCCTTGACGGCCTCCGCCTCGGCAAGCCGGATGCGCGCCAGTTCCATTTCCTCGCGGAGCGCCGCGTTCTGGCTGCCGGCGCGGAGGTAGCCCGCGATTCCGTCGAAGAACCCCTGCTGGCCGCTGCGGGCCACCGCCGCCGCCTCGCCAGCGGGCGCGACCGCATCGCCGGCAAGGCCGCGCAAGGGGGCGAAGGCGGAAGGCTGCCACAGCGACAGCAGCAAGAGCGCGAGCCCCAGCAAAGCCCCCGCTCCGGCCAGCAGGTAGCCGGTGAACAGCGAGAACTGCGCCTTCTTCGAGAAGCCCGACCGTCGCGATGAAGGCGGCGCCATGGCTTGTCGTCCCTTCTGCCAGATCCCCCGGCGTCAGGCCGATGCGGCTTACGCCGTCATCAGCACGCCGCGATAGACCGGATCTTCCATCGCGCGGCCGGTGCCGATCGCGACGCAGGTGAGCGGATCCTCGGCAACCGAGACCGGCAGGCCGGTTTCCTCGCGCAGGTGCTCGTCGAGGCGGCGGATCAGCGCGCCGCCGCCGGTCAGGACGATGCCCTGATCGACGATGTCGGCGGCGAGTTCGGGCGCTGTGTTTTCCAGCGCGATGCGCACGCCTTCGACGATCGCGCCGATCGGTTCGCTCAGCGCCTCGGCAACATGCGCCTGGTTGATGGTGATTTCCTTGGGCACACCGTTGACGAGATCGCGGCCCTTCAGGGTGATCGTCTCGCCGATCCCGTCTTCGGGGATCATGGCGATGCCGTAATCCTTCTTGATCCGTTCGGCGGTGGCGTCACCGATCAGCAGGTTATGGTGGCGGCGCACGTAGCTGACGATGGCTTCGTCCATCTTGTCGCCCCCGGTGCGCACCGAGGTGGTGTAGGCCAGGCCGCGCAGGCTCAGCACCGCAACTTCGGTGGTGCCGCCGCCGATGTCGACCACCATCGAGCCGACCGGCTCGGTCACCGGCATATCCGCGCCGATAGCGGCGGCCATGGGTTCGAGGATCAGGTGGACTTCCGATGCGCCCGCGTTCGAGGCGGCGTCGCGGATCGCGCGTTTTTCCACCGAGGTCGAGCCCGAGGGCACGCAGATCACGATTTCGGGGTAGCGGAACAGGTTGCGCTTGCCGTGGACCTTGCGGATGAAGTGCTTGATCATCTCTTCGGCGATTTCGATGTCGGCGATCACGCCGTCCCGCAGCGGGCGGATCGCCTCGATGCTGTCCGGGGTCTTGCCCATCATCATCTTGGCGTCATCGCCCACGGCCTTCACGCGCTTGATCCCGTTGATCGTCTCGATCGCGACGACCGAAGGCTCGTTCAGCACGATCCCCTGATCCTGCACATAGACGAGGGTATTGGCGGTGCCGAGATCGATCGCCATGTTCTGCGAGCCGAACTTGAATAGATTGGACAGGAAGCTCATGGGTTTTGGTGTTCCAGTGGTGGCGGGGCGGGGCTGCAGGCCATAGATGGGGATGGCTGCAGGGGATTTCGACCCGGTTATGACATCAAGCCTCGCGCCTAGCGAATCCGCAGACAAAACGCCAAAATAATTATGGCCGCGCTTGGTGATTTCTGGGGTGTTCCCCTCGAATTTGCGACCATCGCCCGTTAGCGTGCGACAAATGCCCGAAATCCGCCGCCTCCCGTCTGCTCTGGTGAACCGCATTGCCGCGGGCGAGGTGGTCGAACGCCCGGCTGCGGCCCTCAAGGAGCTGGTCGAGAACGCCATCGACGCCGGCGCGCGGCGAATCGGGGTGGTGCTGGCCGACGGGGGTTTGCAGCGCATCGAAGTGGTCGATGACGGCTGCGGGATGGGGCCGGAGGCGATGGCCCTGGCGCTCGAACGCCATGCCACCTCGAAGCTGCCCGATGCCCTGATCGGCCCCGACGGCGCGATCGAGCTGGTGACGACGCTGGGCTTTCGCGGCGAGGCGCTGCCGAGCATCGCCAGCGTCGCGCGCCTCACCATCGAGAGCCGTGAACAGGGCGCTTCAGAAGGCTGGCGGCGCGTGGTCGATCACGGCGCGCTGCTGGCGGACGAGCCCGCCGCGCTCCCGCCCGGCACCCGCGTTCGCGTCGAGGAGCTGTTCGCCAAGGTGCCCGCGCGCCGCAAGTTCCTGCGCTCGGCCCGCAGCGAATATGCCGCCTGCCTCGATGTGGTGAGGCGCCTCGCGATGGCGCGGCCGGATGTTGCCTTCACGCTGGAGACCTTGGGCGACGGCACGAAGCGCACGGTCCTCAATCTGCAAGCTGACGAGGAACTTGCGACTCGCGTGGCGCGGATCATCGCGCATGAATTGAAGGACAACTCGGTCGCAATCGAACTCGAACGCGACACGCCCCACGGGGTCATGCGGCTGACGGGCGTGGCGGGCCTGCCGACGTGGAACCGCGGGGTGGCCGATCACCAGTATCTCTTCGTCAATGGCCGTCCGGTGAAGGACCGGCTGCTGGTCGGTGCGGTGCGCGGGGCCTATGCCGACATGCTCGCACGCGACCGCCACGCGGTGCTGGCGCTGTTCCTCGACCTGCCGCCGCAGGATGTGGATGTGAACGTCCACCCGGCCAAGACCGAGGTGCGGTTCCGGGATAGCGCGGGGGTGAGGGGGTTCATCGTCTCGGGCCTCAGGCAGGCGCTGGCGACGGGCGACCGGCGCAGCGCGCAGGGGCCGGACCGTGGCGCGATGGCGCGGTGGCAGGCGGAGCCGATAATGGAGCAGGGCGACCTTCTCCCCTCTCGCTTGCGGGAGGGGGCGGGGGTGGGAATGTCCCAAGCGCCGCTCTGGCCCCAACAGGCCCACCCCAACCACGATACCCGCCCCGGCCCAGGAGCTGGGGGCGAGCGGGAGGGGCTATTGCTGCGCGAAGCCGCGCTGGCATGGTCACAGCCTCAGGGCCGCGCCGAGGAAGCCGCACCCGTCCCCGCCGAAGCCCAAGCCTACCCCCTCGGCATCGCCCGCGGGCAAGTGGCCAACACCTATATCGTCGCGGAGGCTGCCGACGGGCTGGTGCTGGTCGATCAGCACGCCGCGCACGAACGCCTCGTCCTCGAACGCCTGCGCGCTGCCGGAGCCGACGAGAGCGTGCGCCGCTCGCAGGCGCTGCTGGTGCCCGATGTGGTGGAGATGGACGAGGTCGATTGCGACCGTCTGGAAGACGCCGCCGGAGGCCTTGCGCGCTATGGCCTCGTGATCGAGCGCTTCGGCCCGTCCGCGATGTTGGTGCGCGCGGTGCCCTCGGCCATCGCCAAGGCCGACACCGCCAAGCTGCTCACCGACCTTGCCGACGACATCGCCAAGCATGGCAAGCAGGAGGACAGCGGCGCGCTGCTCTTGGCCGAGCGGCTTGAACTGGTGCTGGCGACGATGGCCTGCCACGGCTCGGTGCGGGCAGGGCGGGTGCTCAGCGTGGCGGAAATGAACGCCCTGCTGCGCGAGATGGAGGCAACCCCGCGTTCGGGCCAGTGCAACCACGGGCGGCCGACCTGGGTGAAGCTCAGCATGGAAGATGTCGAGAAGCTGTTCGGGCGGCATTGAGGGCAGCACCAACGCCCAATTCGTCACCCCGGACTTGATCCGGGGTTAGGCTCCCTTTCCCACCTTGACCAAGAAAGCCAAGCCCCGTGTCAAGCACGCGGCGACGGGGCGGGGATCAGACGTTGAACTTGAACAGCAGCACGTCGCCGTCCTGCACCACGTATTCCTTGCCTTCCTGCCGCAGCTTGCCCGCTTCCTTCGCGCCCGCTTCGCCGCCCAGCGCGACGTAGTCCTCGTAGGCGATGGTCTCGGCACGGATGAAGCCGCGTTCGAAGTCGGAGTGGATCTCGCCTGCTGCCTGCGGAGCCTTGGCGCCAGCGGGGAACGTCCAGGCGCGGGCTTCCTTGGGGCCGGCAGTGAAGAAGGTCTTGAGGCCGAGCAGCTTGTATCCGGCGCGGATCACGCGGGCGAGGCCGCTTTCGGTGAGGCCCAGGGCTTCGAGGAACTCGCCCCGGTCGTCCGCCGGCATGGCGACCAGTTCGGCCTCGATCGCGGCGGAGACGACCACGGCCTCGGCCCCTTCGGCAGCGGCCTTGGCAAAGACCTTGGCGGACAGGTCGTTGCCCTCGGCCGCGTCCTCTTCGGCGACGTTGCAGACATAGAGCACCGGCTTGGCGGTGAGCAGCTGCGCCTGCTTGAACAGGCGCGCTTCCTCGTCGTCGTTCGGCACGGTCAGGCGCGCAGGCTTGCCTTCGCGCAGCAGTTCGAGCGCCTGTCCGAGCACGCTTGCCATGGCCTTGGCTTCCTTGTCCCCCGCCGCGCCGCGCTTGGCGGCGGCGGGTACGCGCTTTTCGAGGCTTTCGAGATCGGCCAGCATCAGCTCGGTCTCGACCACTTCGGCATCCGCAATCGGATCGACCTTGTTGGCGACGTGCTGGATGTCGTCATCCTCGAAGCACCTGAGCACGTGGACGATCGCGTCGACCTCGCGGATATTGCCGAGGAACTGGTTGCCGAGCCCTTCGCCCTTGCTCGCGCCCTTCACGAGGCCAGCGATGTCGACAAAGCCCAATTGCGTGGGGATGACCTTGGCGCTTCTGGCAATGGCGGCGATCTTATCGAGCCGCTCGTCGGGCACCGCGACCAGTCCGACATTGGGCTCGATCGTGCAGAAGGGATAGTTGGCGGCCTGCGCCGCCTGCGTCTCGGTCAGCGCATTGAACAGAGTGGACTTGCCGACATTCGGCAGGCCGACGATCCCGCAACGGAAACCCATGATGATTGTCTCTTGGCTAGCTGGAAAGCGCGGCCCTTAGCGGCAGGGCGGGGCGCTGGCTAGAGCCTCACCGCCCGTGCACATCCTTGACCAGCGGGCCATAGGGCGAATTGCCGAGCCATTCGGTCTGCACCTGCGCGGTCACCGTGTTGATCGGAGTCTGGGGAATCGCCCCGCCGCTTACCGGCAGGCGCAGCGGGCGGGTGCCGGGGGCCTGCGCAATCAGCGCGGAGATGGCGCGGGCCACGTCCATCGGATCGTTGCGGCGGCCCGATCCGTCCTCCTTGCCCATCTGCTCCATCTGCGCCGGATAGCCGTCGGCATGCGATTTGAGCGAGCGTTTCCTGAGGTCCGCCGAATAGGCATTGCGGTTGACCCAGACCTTGGTGGGATAGCCGCCCGGCTCGATGATCGTCACATCGATATTGTGCGGCACCAGCTCGTAGGCGAGCTGTTCGCTCATCGCTTCCAGCGCGAACTTGGTCGCCGAGTAGTGCCCCGAATGGGGGACGATCACGCGCCCGAGCTGGCTGGAGATCTGGATGATCAACCCGCTGCGTGAGCTGCGCATCCCCGGCAGCACCGCGCGCGCCATGCGGTGCGGGCCGAACACGTTGGTATCGAAGATCAGGCGCGTGGCGGTCATGTCCTGCACCTCGACCGGCGAGGTGATGCCGATGCCGGCGTTGTTCACCAGCACGTCGATGGCGCCGCCATTGATGCGCTCGGCTTCCTTGACGCCGGCATTGACCTGATCGAGCTCGGTCACGTCGATGCCGATGACGTGCAGCTTGAGGTCTTCGGCCTTGGCCAGCGCGGTCAGCTCGTCGGCCTCGGGGCGGGGGAGATTGCGCATGGTGGCGAACACCCGCGCGCCCTGCCGTGCCAGCAGTTCGGCCGTCAGCCGTCCGAAGCCCGATGAGCAGCCGGTGATCAGCACGCTCCTGCCCTTGAGGCTGATGCCCGGATTGAAGACGGGCTGGGCGGCGCCCGCGGGCCGGGCGGCGAGGGCGGCGGTGGCGGCGGCACCGGCAAGCAGCGTGCGGCGGTCGAGGCTCATGGAACGATCCCTGTCTGGCTGATGTCAGGCAAGGTTATTGGCTTTGCGCCATTCTGCAAGCATCTGCGGGCTCTGCAGGCGGATCACCTTGCCGGCATGGGGCGCGATATGGGCCTCGGTGCGCGGGCGCGGGCCTGCGTTCCAGTTCATCACGTACCAGAAGAAAGCGGCATCGAAGCGTTCGGGGCAGCCTTCTGGCATATCGGCGCGCGACTGGCCGCGCAGGGTGACGATGCGCTTCACCAACCGCCACAGGCACAGGGTAACCGGGAAATCGAGGTAGATCACCGTGTCCGCGCGTTCGAGCCGGGGGGCGAGCGTGCTGCCGTAATTGCCCTCGATCAGCCAGCGCTCTCCCGCAATGGCTTCGGCGAGGCGGGCGTTGAGTTCGGCCTTTTCGGTTTCGACCCAGCCTGCCTGCCAGCCGAGCTGGTCCATGTGGATGAGCGGCAGGCCCATGCGCGGCGCGAGTTCGCGGGCCAGCGTGCTCTTGCCCGATCCGCAGGGGCCGATGACGAGGACGCGGTTCATGGCGCTCAGTCGGCGCGGATGGGCAGCAGCCGGGAATCGCTGATCGCCGCGGTGCGGTGGGCGGTGACGGCTTGCGCTTCGGGGTCGCTGGCAAAGGCGAGGAATGCCGCCTTGCTCGCCTGCCGCACCAGCAGCACGTGATCCCAGCTTTCGTCCTGCGGCCCGATCAGGAAGGGCTCAGCTGTGCCGGAAAACAGCACTTTGCCGCCGCTCGTCTCCAGCAGCGGCGTCATTTCCCGCATGTAGCGATCATAGGCCTCGCGGCCCGTGCAGCCGCCCGCCGGTTCCAGATCGGGCGCGTGGGCATAGTCTGCCGTCTCGCGGAAGCGCAGCAGGTTGAGCATCACCACTTCGCCTTGGTCGGGCGTGCCGAAGAAGGCCGCGCCTTGCGCGGGACTGACGTCGAGATAGGCCGTGCGTTCGCTCATGGGGTCATGTCCTGCATCCTCAGCGCCACATCGTTCATGAAGCGCACGTCGTCGCCCTTGGCGAGCCATTCCGCCTCCGCGCTCACTGCGCCGAGCATCGCGGCAAGATCGTCTTCCTCGGCCTTGGCGAAGTTGCCCAGCACATGGCCGGTCACGCGATCCTTGTGGCCCGGATGGCCGATGCCGAGCCGGATGCGGCGGAAGTCCGCCCCGCAATGCTGGTCGATCGATCGCAGCCCGTTGTGGCCCGCATGGCCGCCGCCCTGCTTCACCTTGACCTTGAAGGGGGCAAGGTCGAGCTCGTCATGGAACACGGTGAGCGCTTCGGTGCCGAGCTTGTAGAAGCGCAGCGCCTCGCCGACAGAGCGGCCGCTTTCGTTCATGAAGGTCGCGGGCTTCAGGAGCAGCACCTTGTGGTTGCCGATCCGTCCTTCCTGCGCCCAGCCCTGGAATTTCTTCTGTACCGGGCCGAAGCCGTGCATGTCGGCGATCACGTCCAGCGCCATGAAGCCGACATTGTGCCGGTGGAGCGCATAGCGCGGTCCGGGATTTCCGAGGCCGACCCAGATCTGCATGATGTTCCCCTAGCTGCGCCCCCCACAAAGTTAAACGCCGGACTTCCCGCGAAGGAAGCCCGGCGCTTGCGAAAGCCGTTACCGGCGCACCGCTTATTCCGAAGCGGCTTCGCCTTCGCTGCTCTTCAGGCCCGAGGGGGCGATGAGCGTGGCGATGGTGAAATCGCGGTCGGTGATCACGCTGGTGACGCCTGCGGGCAGGGTCACGTCGCTGATGTGGATCGAATCGCCGATGTCCTTGCCGGTCACATCAACCTGGATTTCTTCCGGGATGTCCGCGTTGGGGCACAGCAGATCGAGTTCGTGACGCACGATGTTGAGCACGCCGCCCTTCTTGAGGCCCGGCGAGGCGTCTTCGTTGACGAACACCACCGGCACCGAGACTTCGACCTTGCTGTCACCCGACAGGCGCAGGAAATCGACGTGGGTCGGGCGGTCGGTCACCGGGTGGAAGGCGACATCCTTGGGCAGGGTGCGGACGGTCTTGCCACCGATCTCGATGTTGACGATCGAGTTCATGAAGTGACCGGTGTTCAGCTGACGCACCAGTTCCTTCTGCTCGACGTGGATCATGGTGGGTTCTTCCTTGCCGCCATAAATGACAGCAGGAGTCCGACCATCGCGGCGAAGTGCTCGGGAGGCTCCCTTGCCAGCCCGTTCGCGCGCTTCGGCCGGCAGGGTAAGAGTCTCGCTCATACAGATGCCTTTCGAATGCGTGTTTGAAGTCAGTTTGCCGGCGAGCCGCCTCCAGGGATGACCGGAACGCCGAAGCGCGGGCCCTTAGAGAGAGATTGTCCGAAAGGCAACCGCTTTAGGGAATGCGGCGCAGGCGGTAGCCGCGTTCTTCGAGCAGCACCGCCAGACCTTCGGGCCCGACCAGATGCGCCGCGCCCACCGCAATCAGCGGGCGGGGCGTTGCTTGCAGCATCGGCGCAATCGTTTCGGCCCAGCGCCGGTTGCGGCCTGCCAGCAGCGCCTCGCGCAGTTGCGGATCGGCCAGAAAGCCCTCGCGGGTCGATTGTTCGATCGCCGCCGCATCGCCCGCCAGCCAGGCGCGCTGGAGCCGGGCCGGGTCCTTGCGGGCCTGTTCGCTTCCGCGCACCACCGCTGCCAGCATGGTGGCCTGCGCGCCCTCGGGCAGACGATCGAAGATCGAAAGCTGGCCGCGCAGCCCTTCCAGTTCGCGCACCGGTCGGCCGGCGAAATCCGCGATCAGGGCACGGTCGACGCCGTTGGCGGGATCGCCGGTCGCATCGATCCGGGCGAGCGCGATGGCCGCCGCCCAGGTTTCCTCCGAGGTGAAATCGTCCATCGCCATTCCGCCCCGCTTCAGCAGCGCGGCCAGTTGCGGGCGCAGTTCGGGCGGGAGGCGCTGGTCGAGCGGGGGCTGGCCGGGGCTCTGCGCGAGGCTGAAATAGATAGAAGGCCCCTCGTCGCGGCCCTTCAGTTCGCCGATCTCCACAACCAGAAGATCGGCCGTGTCGATGACCCGGCCGATCTCGTCGGTGCGCCACCGGGTGCCGTCGGGGAGGGCGTGGATGGTGCCGAGCATCCATCCCTCCACCGTGCCGTCGGCACTGGCGATTTCGTAGAACAGCGGGCTTGGCGGCGGGCCGGCTGCCTGCTCGGCGGGGGCATCGCTGCACCCGGCGAGCGCGAGGAGCAGGAGCGGGGCGATGATCGCGGCGGAGCAGCGCCCGATCATCGCCCGGATCTTCCGGGCCATTACTTGACCCGGGTGACCGTGATGCCCTTTTGCGCGAGGTAATCCTGCACGCTCTTGGCACCGGCAAGGTGGCCTGCACCGACCGCGATGAACACGCTGCCGGGCTGGTCGAGGCGGGTGTCGATCCATTCGGCCCAATTGGCGTTGCGGCTGTAGAGCAGCGCCTCGGCCACGGCCGGATCGCTCATGCCCTCGTTCATGATCGCGGCGAGCTTGTCGGCATCGCCCTTGGCCCATTCCGCCACCATCCGATCAAGCATCGGCTTGACCTCGTCCATGCCGGTGACCGACTCCATCAGGAAGGCGACCTGCCCTTCGGTCGGCATGCCGTCGAAGATGCCGAGCTGGAATTCGGGGGTCTCCAGCGCGTCCTGGGCCTTGGTGCCGACCTTGGCGAGCAGCACCTTCTCGACCCCGCTATTGGGATCATAGCCCTGCTGCATCAGCGGGATGATCGACAGGGTGAGACCGGCCAGCCACGGCTTGAGCGTGTCGAAGGCCGCCGGAGGCGCACCAATCTTGGCCAGAGCGGCTTCGTAGGCGGCAGTCTGCTCCGGGTTCAGCAGCGAGCGCAGCGTGGTGCCCGAGGGCAGCATCCCCATCGACATGCTCAGCTCCTGGAGCTTGGTCTGGCTGGCCGGGTCCATCTTGATCTCGGTGACGATCGTGTCCGAGCCTTCCAGCGCGTTGGCGATGGTTGCGTCATACCACTCGATGCCCTGCGGCAGGACGTGGACCGTGCCGAACAGGTAGATCGTGGTGTCCTCGTCGGCGACCTTCCACAGCGCCGGGCCATTGCCGCCGGTGGCGGGCACGGCAGCGGCGGTTTCGGTCACCGCATGGTTGTCGGCAAGCGCGGGGGCGGCGGCGAACAGCGCCAGCGGGGCAGCGGCAAGCGTGAGCAGGTTGGCAAGTTTCATGGCAATTCCTTTCGCACGGGGGGTTAAGATGTGGGGGATTTCAGGGACTTGAACAAGAGTGCTGGCGCGGGACCGATCAAAGCCGCCAGCGGGCATAGAGGAACGAAACTATCATCGAGACGAAGGCGATGGCGTAAATCCCGAAGGCATGGGGCGGTGGCACGAAGCCGCCGGCATGGAGCACGGCCCAGACGGGGAAGCCGCCCAGCACCGCGACACAGCCACCGGTGAAGGCGACATAGTTGTGCTCCCGCTTGTAGTCGTCGATCATGCGGAAGCCCGAGAGCGGCAGCACGACGAAGCCGCCAAGCAGCATTACCGCCAGACCGATCGCCAGCATCGGCGGGAGCTTGAGGCTCTCCCAGTCTCCGGCGAAAAGATTGCCCTCGCCCTGGTCGAAGAAGCCTGTGGCAAAGCCGATAAGACCGCCGATCACCCCGGCAAGGCCGATATAGAGCGCCTGCCGGATGTTGCGTTGCCGGGTGCGGGCCTCGCCCGGGCCAAGCTCGCCGGGGTTGTTGTTCCAGATCATGCCGGGTCTCCGTCGTCGAAGAAAATGTCCTCGATCCGCATCTCGAACAGGCGGGCAATGCGGAAGGCGAGGGGGAGGGAAGGGTCGTGCTTGCCGGTCTCGATCGCGTTGACCGCCTGGCGCGAGACATCGAGCCGCCCGGCGAGCTCCGCCTGGCTCCAGTCGCGTTCCGCACGCAGGACTTTGAGGCGGTTTTTCACGGCGCTCAGAATCCCAGCGCGTTCATCAGCCTGGCGATGATCGCACCGGTGGCATAGCCGCTCAACAAGACCATCGCGAACAGCATCCACTGCTTCACGGTCACGTTTTGCTGGAGGAAATTCATCGGGTCACCTCATCAGGTCTGCCTGACGATATGTCAGGTATGCATGACTATATGTCGTGATTCGCTGACTATGTCAATCAGACCTGACTTATTGTCGCCAAGATGTGACCTTTGACCTGGGCATCCACGTCTTGCTGCGCTGCGGCATTGACGCTTTGGGGGTGTTCGGCCATGGCGAGCCGCCATGAGTGCCGCACCCCTCTTTACGCCGCCTGCACGCGATCCCGCGCGCTCGTTCCAGGACATGATCCTGACGCTTCATGACTTCTGGAGCGCGAACGGCTGCGTGATCCTCCAGCCCTATGACATGCGCATGGGAGCAGGCACCTTCCACACCGCGACGACGCTGCGCGCCTTGGGGCCGGAGCCGTGGAATGCGGCCTTCGTCCAGCCCTGCCGCCGCCCGACCGACGGGCGCTATGGCGAGAACCCCAACCGGCTCCAGCACTACTACCAGTATCAGGTGATCCTGAAGCCGAGCCCGTCCGACATCCAGCAGCTCTACCTCCAGAGCCTCGTCGCGATCGGCATCGATCCGCTGGCCCACGACATCCGCTTCGTCGAGGACGACTGGGAATCGCCCACGCTCGGCGCTTGGGGGCTCGGGTGGGAAGTGTGGTGCGACGGGATGGAAGTCACCCAGTTCACCTACTTCCAGCAGATGGGCGGCTTCGACTGCAAGCCGGTCGCGGGCGAGCTGACCTACGGGCTGGAACGCCTCGCGATGTACATTCAGGGCGTCGACAACGTCTATGACCTCGCGTTCAACACTGCCGGGGTGACTTACGGCGACGTGTTCCTCGAAAACGAGCGCCAGATGTCGAAGTGGAACTTCGAGGTCGCCGATACCGAGACCCTGTTCGAAGGCTTCCGCCGGGCCGAGGCCGAGTGCCTGCGCTCGCTCGAAGCCGGGGTACCGATTGCCGCCTACGAGCAGGCGGTCGAGGCCAGCCACCTGTTCAACCTGTTGCAGGCGCGCGGCGTCATCAGCGTGCAGGAACGCGCCAGCTACATGGGCCGCGTGCGCGACTTGGCGCGCTCCAGTTGTGAGGCCTATGCCGCAAAGATGACGCCCGAGTGGCAGGCCAAATACCCCGGGTGGAGTCTCGTCTGATGGCTGACTTCCTGCTCGAACTGGCTTGCGAGGAAATCCCCGCCCGGATGCAGCCCAAGGCCAAGGAGGATCTGGCGCGCCTGTTCGGCGAGGCGCTGGCGAAAGCCGGGTTGGCGGCCGAAGCGATCGAAACCTTCGCCACCCCGCGTCGCCTCGCTCTGATCGCGAAGGGCCTGCCGCTAGCGACCATGGCGGTCAGCGAGGAAACCAAGGGCCCCAAGGTCGGCGCACCGCCGCAGGCGCTCGAAGGCTTTCTGCGCAAGGTCGGCCTTGCCGCTGAACAACTCGTCGAGCGCGACGGGGTCTATTTCGCCGTGGTCGAAAAGCCCGGGCGCGATACGGCCGAGGTGCTGGCCGAAGCCGTTCCGGCGATCATCCGCGCCTTCCCCTGGCCCAAGTCGATGCGCTGGGGCACCGCCTCGCTCACCACCGAGTCCTTACGTTGGGTGCGCCCGCTTTCGGGCATCATCGCGCTGCTCGATGGCGAAGTGGTGCCGTTCGAGGTCGACGGGATCGCCAGCGGCCGCACCACGATGGGGCACCGCTTCCACCATTCCGGCCCGGTCGAGATTGCGGACGCTGGCTCCTATGTAGAAACCCTGCGCGCGGCGCATGTGATCGTCCATTTCTCCGAACGCTGCCGCCTGATCCGCGAAGGCGCAGAGAAGGTTGCAGCGGAAGCCGGCCTCACGCTGGTTGCCGATGAAGGGCTGGTAATCGAGAACGCGGGCCTCACCGAATGGCCGGTGCCGCTGCTCGGCCGCTTCGACGAGGCCTTCCTCGACGTGCCGCCCGAGGTGATCCAGCTCACCGCGCGGGTGAACCAGAAATATTTCGTGTGCGAGGGGACGGACGGGAAACTGGCCAACGCCTTCATCTGCACCGCCAATATCGAAGCGCGCGACCCCGCTGTGGTGGTCGACGGCAACCGCAAGGTGCTCGCCGCGCGGCTCTCCGACGCGCGCTTCTTCTGGGAGCAGGACCAGAAGACCCCGCTCGCCGTTCATGCCGAAAAGCTTGCGCGCATCACCTTCCACGAGAAGCTCGGCACCGTTGCCGACAAGGTCGAGCGTGTGGCGAAGCTGGCGCGCTGGTTGGTGGAAGAAGGCATCATCAAGCCCACCTCCGTTCGCCCTGAGCCTGTCGAAGGGCCGTCCTTCACTTCCGAAGAGAAGGGCAGGGCTTCGACAAGCTCAGCCCGAACGGTTGAAGAGTTGGCCGACATGGCCGAACAGGCCGCGCGCCTCGCCAAGGCCGATCTCGTCACCGAGATGGTCGGCGAGTTCCCCGAATTGCAGGGCCTGATGGGCGGCTACTACGCCGCGAAGGAAGGCCTGCCGCAGGACGTTTCGGACGCGATCCGCGATCACTACAAGCCGGTCGGGCAGGGCGACAACGCGCCGACCGCGCCGGTGACGGTGGCGGTGAGCCTTGCGGACAAGCTGGATACCCTCTTTAGCTTTTTCGGCATTAGCGAATTGCCGACCGGATCAAAGGATCCTTTCGCGCTTCGTCGTGCAGCGATTGCTGTCGCGCGGCTTATCGAGACGAATTCTGTTCGCTGTCTGATCAGTGAAGTAGCGAGGGCTTGGAGCGTAGACGCCAATACAGGGCCGGGGCTTCAAGTCGAAGACTTCTTGCACGATCGGCTTGGCGTAATGATGCGAGATAACAACGTCCGCTATGACATTGTTCAGGCATCGACCGAACTTGGCACTCGACTCGATGGCGATATCTGGCGCGTTCGGCGGCGAGCAGAAGCCCTGCAAGCCTTCGTCACCACCGAGGACGGCATCAACCTCCTCGCGGGCTACAAGCGCGCGGCGAATATCCTGAAGAAAACTCCCCTCCCCGAGGGGGAGGGGCTGGGGGTGGGGGGTGCCACCTCCGATCCAGCGAACCCCCATCCCCAACCCCTTCCCCTTGGGGAAGGGGCTCAAGAGCTTTCCTACACGCCCGAACCGGCCGAAAAGGCGCTGATCGACGCGCTCGCCGCCGCCGCCCCTCGCGCTGCCGAGGCGGTGGAGGCCGAGCGGTTCGCCGATGCGATGGCGGCGCTCGCCACCTTGCGCAGCCCCATCGACCGGTTCTTTGAAGAGGTGACTGTCAACGCCGATGAGGCCGAAAAGCGCAGCAGCCGCCTCGCACTGCTTGCCGCTTTCCGTGATGCGGTCCACCGCGTCGCTGATTTCAGCCGGATCGAAGGATGATTCCGGCGCTTGTCCCTGTGTCCGTCACCTTTACACAAGGTGCGCAAGATCAGGGGGTTAATGCCGATCCGCAAGGTTGACACGGTGTCAACTTTGTCAACTTTGTAACTTTTGAACATTCGCGGGAAATTTCATGACTTTGAAGACGGTCTATGTATTCGGAGGCTCCGCCGACCACTCCGATCCGCGCCAGAAGGACAAGACCGTCGTCGGCGGCAAGGGCGCGAACCTTGCCGAGATGGCCAGCATCGGCCTGCCCGTGCCGCCGGGCTTCACTATCACGACCGAAGAATGCATTGCCTATCTGAAGGATGGGGCGGATTTCTCGGAAGGCTTGCGAAGTGCGGTCGCCGCCGCGCTGGCCCATGTCGAAGCCACGGTCGGTAAGAATTTCGGTGATGCCGCCGATCCGCTGCTGGTCTCGGTCCGCTCGGGCGCGCGGGTGTCAATGCCGGGGATGATGGACACTGTCCTCAACCTCGGCCTCAACGACGCGACGGTGGAGGGCCTGGCCGCCTCCTCGGGCGATGCGCGGTTTGCCTGGGACTCTTACCGCCGCTTCATCCAGATGTATTCCGACGTGGTGCTCGGCCTCGATCACGGCCTGTTCGAGGAAGCGCTGGAAATCGCCAAGGAAGACAAGGACTACTACAACGACACCGAGATGAACGCGGCCGACTGGCAGGCGCTGGTCAAGGAATACAAGCAGATCGTCGCGGACGAACTGGGCAGGCCTTTCCCGCAGGACGTGCACGAGCAGCTGTGGGGCGCGATCCGCGCCGTGTTCGACAGCTGGGATTCGGACCGCGCCAAGGTCTACCGCCGGTTGAACGACATTCCGGGCGACTGGGGCACCGCGGTCAACGTGCAGGCGATGGTGTTCGGCAATATGGGCGAGACCAGCGCCACGGGCGTTGCCTTCACCCGCGATCCCGCCACCGGAACAAGGGCTTATTACGGCGAATACCTGATCAACGCGCAGGGCGAGGATGTGGTGGCGGGGATCCGCACCCCGCAATACCTCACCAGAGCCGCGCGCGAGGCCGCCGGGGCCAAGCCGCTCTCGATGGAGGAGGCCCTGCCTGAGGCCTATGCCGAACTCGCCCGCGTGTTCGACCTGCTGGAGCTCCACTACAAGGACATGCAGGACATCGAATTCACGGTGGAACGCGGCAAGCTGTGGATGCTCCAGACGCGCTCGGGCAAGCGCACCGCCAAGGCCGCGCTCAAGATGGCGGTGGACATGGTGGCCGAGGGCCTGATCGACGAGCGCGAGGCGGTGCGGCGGGTTGACCCGATGGCGCTGGACCAGCTGCTTCACCCCACGCTTGATCCCAAGGCCGAGCGTCATGTGCTGACGACGGGCCTGCCGGCGTCCCCGGGCGCCGCGGCGGGCAAGATCGTGCTCGATGCCGACACCGCCGAGCAATGGGCGGGCAGGGGCGAGAAGGTCATTCTGGTGCGGGTCGAGACCAGCCCTGAGGACATCCACGGGATGCACGCGGCGCAGGGCATCCTCACCGCGCGCGGCGGGATGACGAGCCATGCGGCGGTGGTCGCGCGCGGCATGGGCCGGCCTTGCGTCTCGGGGGCAGGGGCCGTGTCGATCGACCGCGCCAGCCGGTCGCTGCGGATCGGCAGCACTGAATTGAAGGAAGGCGATGCCATCACCCTCGATGGGGCGACGGGGCAGGTGATGCTCGGGATCGTGCCGACGGTCGAGCCGGAGCTGGCGGGCGATTTCGGGACACTGATGGTGTGGGCCGACAAGCTGCGCCGCATGAAGGTGCGCACCAATGCCGAAACGCCCGACGATTGCCGCATGGCGCGCCAGTTCGGGGCCGAGGGCATCGGGCTGTGCCGCACCGAGCACATGTTCTTCGAGGCCAGCCGCATCAGCGCGGTGCGCCAGATGATCCTCGCCGATGACGAAGCCGGTCGCCGCCGCGCGCTCGAAAAGCTGCTGCCCGAACAGCGCGCCGATTTCACCGCGATCTTCGAGGTGATGGCGGGCCTGCCCTGCACCATCCGCCTGCTCGATCCGCCGCTGCATGAATTCCTCCCCCACGCAGACGAGGAATTTGCGGAGCTGGCGGGCGCGACCGGCCTCGGGGTCGATCACCTCAAGCGCCGGGCGGGGGAACTCCACGAATTCAACCCGATGCTCGGCCACCGCGGCTGCCGCCTGGGGATCACCTTCCCCGAAATCTATGCCATGCAGGCGCGCGCGATCTTCGAGGCGGCCTGTGCGGTGAAGCAGGCAAGCGGCGAAGCGCCGCTGCCTGAAATCATGATCCCGCTGGTGGCGACGCGGCGCGAACTCGCTATTCTGCGCGCGCTGGTCGACAAGGAAGCCGAGGCTGTGTTCCTCGAAACCGGGGTGCGGGTCGACTACCTCGTCGGCACGATGATCGAACTGCCGCGCGCCGCCTTGATGGCGGGCGAGATCGCCGAGGAAGGCGAGTTCTTCTCCTTCGGCACCAATGACCTGACCCAGACGACGCTGGGCGTGTCGCGCGACGATGCGGCGCGGTTCCTCAGCGTCTATGTCGACAAGGGCATCTTCCCGCGCGATCCCTTCGTCAGCCTCGATATCGAGGGTGTGGGCCAGCTGGTCGAACTGGCGGCGGAGCGGGGGCGGGCGACCCGGCCCGGCATCAAGCTCGGCATCTGCGGCGAACATGGCGGGGACCCGGCGAGCATCGCCTTCTGCGAGGGCGTGGGGCTCGATTACGTCAGCGCCTCGCCTTACCGCGTGCCGATCGCACGGTTGGCGGCGGCCCAGGCGGCGCTCGCGCGGGGCTAGGTTCCGGCGAGCGACCGCCGCCCGGTGAGGGTGATGATCTCGAAGGTTTCGGTGGTCTTGCCATCAGCATCGGCGCGGTCGGCAAAGGCGGCGCGGGCGCGGGCAAGGGCGGGTTTGCCAAGCGGCGCGGCGGGCTTGGCGAGCGCGTTGCCGAGGCCCTGGTCGCGCAGATCGGCGACCAACCGGTCGAGCGAGCTGTAGCGCACTGTCAGCGCATGGGTATCGACCACCGGGTCCTTCCATCCAGCGCGCTGGAGCAGCGCCGGGGCAGCGCGCGGATCGACCAGAGGGTGAATGCGGGCGGCGGGCCTCTCGGGCTCGGCGGCGAGCATCGCGGCGCGCAGGGCGGGCAGGCTCTGGCCGCCGATGAAATGGGCGATCACCAGTCCACCGGGCGCGAGCGCATTGCGCAAATGGATCAGCGCGCCGGGCAGATCGTTGACCGCGTCAAGCAGTCCTGTGACGACGATCAGATCGAACCCGGCGAGCGGGTAGGGCGCTTCAAGGTCGATTCCGGCAGGCGGTGCGACCTCGGCCCCGGCGGCCTGGAGATGCGCAGCCAGGGCGCCGGTCCACTCGCCCAGCACCAGTGCGCGGACGGGCCTGTGCCGCACGAAGGCGAGTCGTTCGAGCGTATCCTCGATCATGTCCTCTGCGAGGAAGCGTCCGGCATCGGGGTGCCCGCAGCGCTGCCGCGCGCGCGCGAGGCGATGGTCGCGGCGGCGGGCGCTGAAGATGGTGGGGATCGCAGGTGCGCTCATGCCTGTCGCCCTGCCGTGCTTGCCAGTCGAGTGCAAGCCGTGCGACACTCACGCCGATGGCCGTGGTCGCTCACTTCGCCCGGGGCATGAAGCCGCTGGTGGATCTCGTCTATCCGCCGCGCTGCCCGCTGTGCGGAACGGCTCTGGCCGAGCAGGACGGGCTTTGCGCAGCATGCTGGGGCCTGCTCGACATCCCCGGGAGCGACAGCGCGGGCGCCTCTGTTCTCATGCCGACCGGCGTGGTCCCGGTTTACGCGGCAACGCTCTACAACGATGCCTCGCGCCAGCTTGTGCTTGATTACAAGCATGGCGGGCGGATCACTCATGCACGGCTGCTTGCGCGGCTGATCGCGGCACGGCTTCCCGATCCGCCGACAGCGCGCGCAATGCCGCTGCTGGTGCCCGTGCCGCTCCATCGCTGGCGGTTGTGGAGCCGTGGCTTCAATCAGGCGGCGCTGCTGGCGAAGGAACTGGCAGGGATGGGCAAAGGCGAGGCGCTGGTCGATGGATTGCTGCGCTGCCGCCGGACGCCAAGTCTTGGCGGGCTGGGCCGCGAGGCGCGAGACCGCGCGCTGGCCGGAGCGATCATCGTTCATCCCCGACGACGCACACGGATCGCAGGGCGCGATGTGGTGCTGGTCGATGACGTCTTCACCAGCGGCGCGACCGCCCGCGCGTGCGCAGCGGCACTGGCACAGGCGGGCGCACGCAGCGTGATTGTGGCATGCTTTGCGCGGGTGGACGAACCGGGTGCGGTGCGGCATTGGCCAATCGGCAATAACGAAACGCCCGAGGCCTTGTGAGCCCCGGGCGCCGCGTGACGAAACGGTTCGGACCCACCCTTGCGGGCGATGATGGCCAACCCCCTAGCTTTGGCCACCGGGATCCTGTCCCTTATCGTTCAACCGGTCGCGCTGGCACCCCGCTGCCAGTCCTGCGGTCCGGTCACCCCCTGAACGTGACATCAGGCGATGTCATTGTTCGGTGGAGAACCCCCTCGCGGGAGTTCCTGAGGCCTTCTTTCATTCCGTCACGCGCTGCGGAAGGCCAAACCTGCGTGACGCACATTTTTTGCAACGCGCTGTTGTGATCGTGCAACATTCCGCGCAAGAGCGCGCCGGTTTGGGCATGATCTGATTTGCGGAGTCCCGGAGATGGCTGACAAGACCCTGACCACCGAGGAGCGCGAGCAGGGCGCGCGCTTCGCCCCCAGGTTCGACGCGGCGGGTCTCCTGACTGCGGTGGTGACCGATGCCGCTTCGGGGGCGGTGCTGGTGGTTGCGCACATGAACCGAGAGGCGCTTGATGCGACGCTGTCGAGCGGGCGGGTGCATTTCTGGTCGCGCTCGCGCGGCAAACTGTGGCTCAAGGGCGAGACCTCCGGTCACTTTCTCGATGTCGTCGAGGTGCTGGTCGATTGCGATCAGGACGCGTTGGTGATTCGCGCGAGACCGGCAGGGCCGACCTGCCACACCGGGGCCCCTTCCTGCTTCTACCGGCGGATCGAGGCGGGCGAGGATGGTCCCGTTCTCGTAAAGGTCAAGACTTGACGCTCACGTAAAGGGAAGGTAGAGGAGGGGCATGGCTACTGCTCCTGCTCAGAACGAATCCGCCAGCGCCGTCGGGGCCGAAGCGCGCCGCAACGGCGCCCATCTCGATCGGCCCGACATCCACGAACGCGAACAGTTCACGATTTCCGACCTGACCTCGGAGTTCGGCTGCACCGCCCGTGCCCTGCGCTTCTACGAGGACGAGGGGCTGATCAGTCCGGCGCGCGTCGGTCTCACCCGCGTCTATTCCAAGCGCGACCGCGCCCGGCTTGCCTGGATCATGCGCGCCAAGAATGTCGGCTTCAGCCTCACCGAGATCCGCGAGATGATCGACCTCTACGATCTCGACGACGGCCGCGTCGAACAGCGCCGCGTCACGATCGAGAAGTGCCGGGCGCATATCGCCAAGTTGAAGGCTCAGCGCGACGACATCGATTCCTCGATCAACGAGCTTACCGATTTCGTTGCCGAGATCGAGAAGCTGGACCTGCGCTGAGCCGCAGGCCTCCGTTTCAACCCCTTAACCGACCGCTCACCCAAGGGAAAAAGTGATGCCGACCTACACCGCGCCCACCCGCGACACGCGCTTCATCGTCAACGAGTTGCTCGACCTTGCCAGCTATGGCAACCTGCCGGGCTTCGAGAACGCCACTCCCGACATGATCGACACCGTGATCAACGAGGCCGGCAAGTTCTGCGCCGAAGTGCTCGCGCCGATCAATCAGGCCGGTGACGAACACGGCTGCACCCGTCACGAAGACGGCAGCGTCACCACCCCTCCCGGCTTCAAGGAAGCCTATGAGGCCTATGTCGAAAGCGGTTGGGGCACGCTGGCGCAGCCCGAGGAATTCGGCGGGCAGGGCCTGCCGCATGTGCTCGGCTTCGTTCTCGAGGAATACACCGGGACCGCCAATCAGGCCTTCGCCATGTATCCCGGCCTCACCGCCGGGGCGATCTCGGCCATCCTCGCGAAGGGGTCTGACGAGCAGAAGGCGCTCTATGTGCCCAAGATGATCTCGGGCGAATGGTCGGGCACCATGAACCTGACCGAGCCGCATTGCGGCACCGATCTCGGCATGATCCGCACCAAGGCCGTGCCGAATGGCGATGGCACCTATGCGATCACCGGCACCAAGATCTTCATCTCGGCCGGCGAGCATGACCTGACCAGCAACATCATCCACCTGGTGCTGGCCAAGACCCCGGGTGCGCCGGATTCGACCAAGGGCATCTCGCTGTTCATCGTGCCCAAGTTCATCCTCGACGAGAACGGCAATCCCGCGCAGCGCAACGGCGTTTCCTGCGGCTCGATCGAGAAGAAGATGGGCATCCACGGCAACGCCACCTGCCTCCTCAACTATGACGGCGCCACGGGGTACATGGTGGGCGAGGAGAACAAGGGCCTTGCCGCCATGTTCATCATGATGAACGCTGCGCGGCTCGGCGTCGGGATTCAGGGCTATGCCCAGGCCGAAGTCGCTTATCAGAACGCCGTCACCTACGCACTTGATCGCCGTCAGGGCCGCGCGCTGACCGGCCCGGCTGACCCTGCCGCCAAGGCCGATCCGATCTTCGTCCACCCCGACGTGCGCCGGATGCTGATGGACGCCAAGGTGTTCAC
>VFQM010000900.1_pt1 | contig 29166 bp, 26 predicted proteins | sample 3512391 | NCBI WGS metagenome assembly VFQM01 (sample SAMN10412369, study PRJNA504923) | tailings metagenome | isolation source: Replicate 1 from Balatoc abandoned mine | place: Philippines
CCGGGTGTTCGAGGATCACGTCCTCGACCACGCTCGGGAAGACCTTGAAGCCGCCCACCGCGATCATGTCCTTGATGCGGTCGACGATTTCGAGAAAGCCGTCCGCGTCCACCCGCGCGACATCGCCGGTGCGCAGGTAACGCTTGCCCTCTAGCTGCACGAAGGTTTCGGCATCGGTTTCCGGGCGGTTCCAATAGCCGCGCATCACCTGCGGGCCGTGCACCGCGAGCTCCCCCGGCTCGCCTGCGGGAGCGAGTTTGGTGTGGTCTTCCTTGTCGAGCAGCACCACCTGCGTCCCCGGAATCAGCTGGCCGATGGTGCCGCGCTTGCGGGTGCCGTCATAGGGATTGGCCGAAACCACGCCCGCGCTCTCGGTGAGGCCATAGCCTTCGCACACTCGCACGCCGGTGGTGGCCTCGAATCGCTCGTGCACCGGCCCCGGCATCGGCGCACCGCCCGAGATGCAGACCTTGAGGCTGGAGAGATCGGTCTTCGCCAGATCGGGATGATCGAGGATCGCCTGGAACATCGTCGGCACGCCGGGAAAGCCGGTGCAGCGGTAACGCTGGATCGTCTCCAAGACCTGCTTCGTCTCGAAGCGCGGCACCATCGCGATTGCCGCGCCGGTCACCATCGCGTGGTTGAGCAGCGCGGTGTTGGCGAAGACGTGGAAGAAGGGCAGCGCGCCCATGAACACCTCGCCCGTCGGATTGCCGAAGGGGTTGAGCGCGGCGACCTGCTGGGCGTTCACCGAGAGCTGGTCATGCCCGAGCATCGCCCCCTTTGGCCGCCCGGTGGTGCCGCCGGTGTATTGCAGCAGGGCGAGGTCCTGCGGGCCGACATCGACCGGTGCGGGGGCACGGGCCGGGGTCATTTCGGCCCAGTTCAGCACGTTCCTGCCATAGGCGACATCGGCGATCTGTTCCCGCTTCAGCAGCTTGAGGGCGATGCCCTTGTACCACGGCAGCATGTCGGCAAGGCTGCCCACCACCAGCGTCTCCAGCCCCGAGCCGTCGAGCACCTTGTGCGCCGTCTTGTAGAGCTCCGGCACATCCAGCGTCACCAGCACCCTGGTGCCGCTGTCGGCCACCTGCCAGCTCAGCTCCTCGACCGAATAGAGCGGGGAGAAGTTCACCACCACCGCGCCCGCCATCATCGCGCCGTAATAGGCCGCGGCGTAGATCGGCACGTTGGGCAGGAACAGGCCCACGCGGTCGCCCTTGGCGATGCCGAGCGCCTGAAGCCCGGCGGCAAAGGACACGGACTGCTTGTGAATGTGAGCGTAGGTGTAGGTCCGCCCGAGGAAATGCAGGAATGGCGCCTGCGGGTTCTTTGCAAGCGTGCGTTCGAGCAGCGCCGGAAGGCTGGCCGGCGCGAACTCCGTGTCGAGCGGGGTCGGGTGATGGTAGGCGGCGGCGGGCGCGAGGCTACTGACAGTCATGTCAGTAATCTTGGCGCACAATGGCTTGGCGCACAAGCGAAAGTGGGACAAGTGCGCCTGAAAACACCCCGCCCCGAGCCTGACCCGGGGCCCGGCTTGTTCCGGCGTGACGACAAGGTCGCAGGAAGGAAGCGGGGCCCCGGATCACGTCCGGGGCCGGGGAAGCATCAGGCTATCAGATGAACCCGCTTTCAGGGTCGATCTTCACCTCGGCGGCTTCGGCTTCGCGCTTGCGGGCGAGCCAGGCTTCGGCCTCGGCTTCCTGCGCGGCCTGAGCGGCGGCCTTGTGGCTCGCATCGCGTTCGGCGCGCAGTTCCTCGATCAGCTTTTCACGATCGTTGCGGTCGCCGCGCACAGGCGCGTCCGCATCCTCGGTAATCCCGGCGCGCTTGGCGGCCTTGGCGACCATCGCGTCCAGTTCCCGCTGCGAGCACAGGCCGAGCGTCACCGGGTCCTTGGGGGTGATGTTCTGGATGTTCCAGTGCGAACGGTCACGGATCGCGCCGATGGTGTTGCGGGTCGTGCCGATCAGCTTGCCGATCTGCGCGTCCGACACCTCGGGGTGGTTGCGCAGGATCCAGGCGATGCCGTCAGGCTTGTCCTGCCGCTTGGAGACCGGGGTGTAGCGCGGGCCCTTGGTGCGGGTCACCTCTACGGGCGCCTTGTGAATCCTGAGCGAATAGGTGGAATCCGCCTGACCCTTCTCGATCTCGGCCTGGGTCAGTTCGCCCGCATGGACGGGGTCGCGCCCGGTGTACTTGCTGCCCGCGAGGTCGTCGGCCATTGCCTGCACTTCGAGGATATGGAGGCCGCAGAACTCGGCGATCTGTTCAAAGGACAGCGCGGTGTTGTCCACCAGCCAGGTCGCGGTGGCATGCGGCATCAGCGGCTTGGGCTGATCCTTGGTCGCCATGGGGAAATCTCCGTTGAAAATGAAAGGGCCGCCCCTTTCGGAGCGGCCGCCTTGGATTCTCAGATAGGCGAAACTGCGCAGAACGGCAAGGAATGGATTCAGAAGGCAGGGAGAGCCTGGAGGCTGACCGCTTCCTCCTCCTCCAGCGCCACCAACCCGGCGAGAAACTGCCGGGTCGCCGCCTCCCAGCTGAAGCTCGCGCCATAGGCGGCGCAGGCCTTGCGGTCGCAATAGCGGGCAGCGTCGATCGCGCGGGTGAGATCCTCGCTCATCGCGCCGACCGTGTCGGTGACGATGTCGAGCGGGCCCGGCACCGGGAAGGCGGCGACCGGCGTGCCGCAGGCGAGCGCCTCGATCATCACGAGGCCGAAGGTGTCGGTGCGCGAGGGGAAGACGAAAACGTCCGCCCCGGCATAGCACCCGGCAAGCGCCTCCCCGGTCTTCTTGCCGAGGAACATTGCCTCCGGAAACCTGGCCTCCAGCGCGGCACGGGCCGGCCCGTCGCCGACCACCACCTTGGTGCCGGGATAGGGGCAGGCGAGGAAGGCTTCGATGTTCTTCTCCACCGCCACCCGGCCGACATAGAGCAGGATCGGGCCTTCGATCCCGGCGTACTCGGGCGGCGGGGGCGCATCCGGCGAGAAGCAGGCCAGGTCGACCCCGCGGCTCCAATGGGTGAGCTGGGTCAGGCCCTGCTGCCGCAATTGGGCACGGATCGTCTCGGTCGCGACCATGATCCGCTGCGCCGGGCGGTGGAACCAGCGGATATAGGGCCAGAAGACGCTCGCGGGGAGGCCAGTGCGGCGGGCGAGGTAATCGGGGAACTGGGTGTGGTAGGCCGTGGTGAAGGGCACCTTGCGCCTCAGGCAGTAACGCCGCGCAGCAAAGCCGAGCGGGCCCTCGGTGGCGATGTGCACCGCCTCGGGCGCGATCCTTGCGAGGCTCCGCCCGACCGCACCCGGCGCAGTCAGAGCAAGGCGGATCTCGGGATAGGTCGGTGCGGGGATCGAGGGATAGCCCTCGGGGCTGATCACCGTGACCGCGTGCCCCCAGCCGCGCAGCACCTCGCAGGTGGTCGAAAGGGTGCGCACCACGCCGTTCGTCTGCGGGTGCCAGGCATCGGTGACGATCGCTATGGATGCGGGGGCGATCGACGCCGGAGCCATGGCGGTGGGTGCGGCGCTGTGGGGAAGGATCGTCGCCAGCCGGTTCACGCCGCCTCGCGCGCGGGGCGGAGGGCGGGCGCGGTCGCTTCGGCATCGGCCCGGCGGGCCGCGTGCTCGGCTTCCGCGGCGCGGCGCTTCATCTCGAGAGGCCAGTGGAGGATTTCCATGCGCCCGTCGTGATGTTCGACCAGCGCGTTGCAGCCTTCGACCCAGTCGCCGTCATTCCAGTATTCGATGGCCTTGCCGCCATGATTGAAGTGGCGGAAATCGGCATTGTGGATGTGCCCGCACACCACGCCGTCGACGCCCCTTTCGCCAGCCGCGCGGGCCACCGCTTCCTCGTAGCGGGAGATGAACTCGACCGCGTTTTTGACCTTGTGCTTGGCCGCCTTGGAGAGCGACCAGTAGGGCTTGCCCATCCAGCGGCGCACGGTGTTCACGGTGACGTTGAGCTTCATCATCAGATGGTAGGCATGATCGCCCACGAAGGCGAGCCAGCGGTGGGAGAGCATCACCGCGTCGAACTCGTCGCCGTGGAGCACCATCAACCGCCGCCCGTCGGCGGTATCGTGGAAGGCGGCGCGGCGGATCTCGATCCCGCCGAAGTTCAACCCGGTGAACTGGCGGAACATCTCGTCGTGGTTGCCCGGGATGTAGACCACCCGCGTGCCGCGGCGGGCGCGCTTCATGATGCGCCACACGATGTCGTTATGCGCGGCGGGCCAGTAGAACTTCTTCTTCAGCCGCCAGCCATCGATGATGTCGCCCACGAGGTACATGGTCTCGCTGTCGACGCTGTCGAGGAAGTCGATCAGCATCTCCGCGTTGCAGCCCTTGGTGCCGAGATGGACGTCGCTGATCCACACGGTGCGGAAGGACCGGCGCTCACGCCCCTCGGGCTCGGGGGTGCGCGGGGCGGTCGGGAAGCTGGCGATATTGGCGCTGATCAGATCGGAGAGGTCGGCACTGGTCATCGGAAACCCTCGAGTGTCATGTCCCTTTCGCTCCCCATGGCAGCGAATTGTTACAGCCGACTCACAGGCGAATGACGGTTTCGCGTCATTTTCGGAAGTGCGCCGGCGCCGAAGTCGGTTCCTGACGCATCTTTCCTGACCAGATTATGACTGAACCACGACAAATCAAGCGGTTCGCCGCACGTTTTCGGCACACAGCGCGATCAATCCATCGGCACGAAACCGGGGAGAGCCCGAACCCGGTCGATCCATGCCGCGACGTGGCGGTGATCGGAGAGCGTGAACCCGCCTTCCTCGGCCACATGGGTGTAGGCGAACAGCGCGATGTCGGCGAGGGTGACGCTCTCGCCGCAGAAGAAGGCGCGGTTCGCGAGGTGTTCGTCCATCACCCTGAGCGCGGCATGACCGGCCTCGCGCTTGTGGGGAAGCATCCGCCGCTGATCCTCGCTCAGGGCGGCCTCGCCGAGGATGGCCAGCCAGAAACGCAGTGTGGCGACGTTGGGTTCGTGGTTGTACTGCTCGAAGAACATCCAGCGCAGCGTATCGGCCTGTTCGAAGCGCCCCTGCGGGATCAAATCGCTTCCTGCAGCGAGGTACCAGCAGGCCGCGTTGCTCTCGGGCAGGAAGCGCGCCCCCTCGCCCGTCCCGATCTGAAGCACGGGGATGCGCCCGTTGGCGTTGACCTCCGCCAGAAACGCCGGGGTCCGCGTCTCGCCTTTTGTAATGTCATAGAACCGCCGCTCCAGCGGAAGGCCGAGCAACGCGGCGGTGAGGCGGATCTTGTAGCAGTTCCCGCTGCAGGGGTCTTCGTGGAGGATGAGGGTGTCAGCCATCGGGCGCTCCGTTCAAGGGTCCGTGACGCGAAGTCTTGTGCGCAGCGCCGCCGCATGACAATTGGCCGAAAAGCCATTTCCCGAAAGGATCCTGCCAATGCAGTCCGCCGAGTGCCATGGACCGCTGGTGGTCGCAATGGGATTTGACGGCGCGCCGATCTTCGAACTGAGCATCGCTGCCGAAGTCTTCGGCCTGCCGCGTCCGGATTTCGGGCCGGGGTGGTACCGCTTCGCCCTCGCCTCGCAGGACGGCGCGCCGGTCCGCACGGGTCAGGGATGGCACCTGTCGGTCGACGGCGACCTTGCGCTGATCGAGGCTGCGGACATTCTTGTCATCCCCGGCTGGCGAACCGGAGACAGCACCGTGCCCGCGCCCATCGCGCGGGGCTGCCGCGCCGCCCATGCGCGCGGAGCGCGGCTTGTGTCGATCTGTTCGGGCGCTTTCCTGCTCGCGGAACTGGGCCTGCTCGACGGGCGGCGGGCGACGACCCACTGGCGCTACACCCCGCTGCTGGCCCGCCGCTATCCGAAGATCGCGGTGGTGGAGGATGTGCTCTACACGGACAGCGGCGATGTCTTGACGTCAGCCGGCTCGGCGGCGGGAATCGATCTTCTGCTGCACATCGTGCGCAGCGATTTCGGCGTCGCGCGCGCCAATGCGGTCGCCAAGGGGCTGGTGCTCCCCGCGCAGCGCGACGGCGACCAGCGGCAATATGACGATTCGCTGCGTCCGCCCCCGGCTACGGACCGGCTGGCGGCGCTGATGGCGCAGATCCTCGCGCGCCCGGCCGAGGCCTGGCCGGTGCAGCGCCTCGCCGACGAGGCCGGCATGAGCATGAGGACGCTCGCCCGCGCGTTTGCCGCGCGCGCCGGGTGTGCACCGGGTCACTATGTCCTCAAGGCCAGGGTCGCCCGGGCGCGCGCGCTGCTGGAGACCACCGCCCTGCCGGTAGAGCGGGTCGCGGAGCTTTCGGGGTTCGGTTCGGCGGCCAGCCTGCAGCAGAACTTCCGCCGTCAGCTCGGCTGCGCCCCGACTGTCTACCGCCGCAACTTCGCGCCGGGTGTGGCTCAGGCGGGGTCGCCCGCCACCTCCAGCACGATCTTGCCGACGTGATCGCCCGCCTCCATCCGCGCATGGGCGGCGGCGGCTTCGGCGAGGGGGAAGCTCATGTCCATCACCGGCGACAACTCCCCATCGGCGAACAGCGGCCAGGCGTTGTCGGCGATCTCGTCGGCAAGGGCGGACTTGAACATGTCCGAACGCGGGCGCAGGGTCGATCCGGTGAGGGTGAGGCGGCGCATCATCACCAGCGCCATATTGATGTCGGCCTTGGCGCCGCCCAGCACGGCGATGGTGACATGGCGGCCATCCTCGGCGAGGCACTTCAGGTTCCTCGCCACATAGTCGCCCGACACCATGTCGAGCACCACGTGCACGCCCTTGCCCCCGGTATGGGCCATGACCGCCTCGACGAAATCCTGTTCGCGGTAGTTGATCGCGAGGTCCGCACCGATGCGGGTGGCGGCGGCGCATTTGGCGGTGTCGCCGCAGGTCACGATCACCTCCATCCCGAAAGCCTTGGCGAGCAGGATCGCCATGGTGCCGATGCCCGACGTGCCGCCGTGGACCAGCACGGTTTCACCGTCACGGGCGAGGCCGCGCTCGAACAGGTTGTGCCATACGGTGAACAGGGTTTCGGGCAAGGCGGCGGCTTCGGACAGCAGCATCCCTTCGGGGACGGCCAGGCAGTGCTTCCAATGCGCGGCGCAATATTCCGCATAGCCTCCGCCCGGCGTGAGGGCGGCGACGTATTGGCCGATCATCTCGCGCGGGACTTCATTGCCGACCGCGACCACCTCGCCCGCCACTTCGAGGCCCAGCAGCGGCGAGGCTCCGGGCGGCGCGGGATACATTCCGGCACGCTGGAGGCAATCGGGGCGGTTCACCCCGGCAAAGGCGACGCGGATCAACACATCGTCGGGACGCAGGCGCGGAAGTGGCGAGGTCTGGAGCCGCAGCACCTCGGGGCCGCCGGGTGCCTCGAAGCCAATCGATTGCATGATCTCGGGCAAATGCGCCCCGTTGCTCACGACCATTATGACAGCCCCCGAAACCGCGAATTAACCACTTTGCGCCTGCGAATAACCGTCTGGCCGATTGACAGCAAGCAACTTGGGGGGGATGCTGCGCTGCAATGGAAGAACCCGATCGCCCCAGGCCGAGCGGAGACGCGGCGAATCGCCTCGCGGGCGAAGACCTCGGCCCCTATTCGCAGGCCGAACTGGACGAACGGATCGCCCTGCTGGAAGCGGAGATCGCCCGGGTGAGGGCACACCGCAGCAAGGCCGCCGCCCACCGCGTTGCCGCCGATGCACTCTTCGGCAAGGGGGGCGGATGATCCACGCCGCAATTTTGCGCGTAATGCGATTGGCGGATTCGCAATTCCTGCCCGTCCACCCATATTGTCGGAAAGTGGCTCCCTCCGCTCGCTCGCCACGAGCATCCATCCGCTGAAAAGGCCTCTCCCATGCCCAGCTTCGCCCAGAACCTCGAACGCACGCTGCACAATGCGCTTGGCAATGCGTCCGAGCGGCGGCACGAATATGCCACGCTCGAACACCTGCTGCTCGCGCTGATCGATGATGAAGATGCAGCCGCCGTGATGGCCGCTTGCGGGGTCGACCTGGCCGAACTGGGCGAGGTCGTGAAGCAGTATCTCGATCAGGAATACCAGTCGCTCAAGACCGAAGACGGCGCCGATCCGCAGCCGACGGCCGGTTTCCAGCGGGTGATCCAGCGCGCGATCCTCCATGTCCAGTCTTCGGGCAAGGACACTGTCACCGGCGCCAACGTGCTGGTCGCCCTGTTTTCCGAGCGTGATTCCTATGCAGTCTACTTCCTCCAGCAACAGGACATGAGCCGCCTGGATGCGGTGAGCTATATCAGCCACGGCATCGGCAAGGGCGGCCGCCAGATCGAAAGCAAGACCCCGCAGGGCACCGACAAGCCGGAAGAAGCCGAAAAGACCAAGGAAACCGGCGGCAACAAGAAGGAAACGGCGCTCGACCAGTTCACCGTCAACCTCAACGTGAAGGCGGAAAGCGGCAAGATCGACCCGCTGATCGGCCGCGGGCCGGAGGTCGACCGGACGATCCAGATCCTGTGCCGCCGTTCGAAGAACAACCCGCTCTATGTGGGCGATCCGGGCGTCGGCAAGACCGCGATCGCGGAAGGCCTCGCGCGCAAGATCATCGAGGGTGACGTGCCCGAGGTTCTGCAGGACGCAGTGATCTACTCGCTCGACATGGGCGCACTGCTCGCCGGCACGCGTTATCGCGGCGACTTCGAGGAGCGGCTCAAGCAGGTCGTCTCCGAACTGGAAGGCATGCCCCATGCCGTCCTGTTCATCGACGAGATCCACACCGTGATCGGCGCGGGCGCGACCAGCGGCGGGGCGATGGATGCCTCGAACCTGCTCAAGCCCGCCCTGTCGAGCGGCGCGATCCGTTGCATCGGGTCGACCACCTACAAGGAATTCCGCAACCACTTCGAAAAGGACCGCGCGCTGCTGCGCCGGTTCCAGAAGATCGACGTGAACGAGCCGACCATCGAGGACACGATCAAGATCCTCAAGGGCCTGCGGACGGCCTTCGAAGATCACCACAAGGTCAAGTACACCCCCGACGCGATCAAGACCGCGGTCGAGCTTTCGGCCCGCTACATCAATGATCGCAAGCTGCCCGACAAGGCAATCGACGTGATCGACGAGGTCGGCGCGATGCAGATGCTCGTCCCGCCGAGCCGCCGCAAGAAGACCATCACCGCGCGCGAGATCGAACAGGTGATCGCGACGATGGCGCGCATCCCTCCCAAGTCGGTCAGCAAGGACGACAAGAAGGCACTCGAAAACCTCGAACGCGATCTGAAGCACGTGGTATTCGGGCAGGACGATGCGATTGTCCGGCTGGCGACCGCGATGAAGCTCAGCCGTGCGGGCCTGCGCGATCCGGACAAGCCGATCGGCAGCTTCCTGTTCTCCGGCCCCACCGGCGTCGGCAAGACCGAAGTCGCGCGCCAGCTCGCCACGATCATGGGGATCGAGCTCAAGCGCTTTGACATGTCCGAATACATGGAGCGCCACTCGGTCAGCCGTCTCATCGGCGCGCCTCCGGGCTATGTCGGCTATGATCAGGGCGGTCTGCTCACCGATGCCGTCGACCAGAACCCGCATTGCGTGTTGCTGCTCGACGAGATCGAGAAGGCCCACCCCGACCTGTTCAACATCCTGCTGCAGGTGATGGATAACGGGCGGCTCACTGATCACCACGGCAAGACGGTCGATTTCCGCAACGTGGTGCTGATCATGACGACCAATGCGGGCGCGGCCGACATGGCGCGGCAGGGCATCGGCTTTGGCGATGTGTCGAAGGAGGATGCAGGCGACGAGGCGGTGAAGAAGATGTTCACCCCCGAATTCCGCAACCGTCTCGATGCGATCGTGCCCTTCGCCTATCTCGGCAAGAGCATCGTCGCGCGCGTGGTCGACAAGTTCATCCTCCAGCTCGAACTCCAGCTGGCCGAACAGAACGTCCACATCCAGTTCGACAGCGATGCGCGGAGCTGGCTGGCGGACAAGGGCTACGACAAGCTCTACGGCGCCCGCCCGATGGCCCGCCTGATCCAGGAAAAGATCAAGCAGCCGCTCGCCGAGGAACTGCTGTTCGGCAAGCTGTCCGAAGGCGGCGAAGTCCATGTCAGCATCAAGGACAACAAGCCGAGCTTCGAAATGACCCCGGCCCCGCCCAAGGTGAAGCCGGTCAAGAAGGCCGCCGCCAAGAAAAAGCCCGCAAAGAAGCCCGAGACGGAAACCGACGAGGGCTGAGCCAAGGCGAAACACAATCGGGGCGCGGGAGAGGAACCTCTTCCGCGCCCTTCTTGTTTAATCGAGAAATGAGCCTCCCCTTCTCCTGGATCCGGCCCGAGCCGTGGGGCATCCACATCGTCCCCGCCGATGCCTGGGTCGATCCCTCGCGCCCGGTGCCCCGCGCGCTGGTGACGCACGGCCATGCCGATCACGCGCGCGGTGGGCACGGGGTGACCATCGCGACGCCTGCGACCCTGGCGATAATGGAGCTGCGATACCAGACGCGCGAGGGCGCCTCGGCGGCAGAGTATGGCGAGGCACTGGATATCGGCGGCGGCGTGACGGCAACCTACCTGCCCGCAGGCCACGTCCTCGGCAGCGCGCAGATCCTGCTCGAACACGCGGGCGAGCGGGTGATCATCACCGGCGACTACAAGCGCGCCCCCGATCCCACCTGCGCGCCCTTCGCCGTCACCCCCTGCGACATTTTCATCACCGAGGCGACCTTTGGCCTTCCGGTCTTCACCCACCCCCCTATCGGCGAGGAAATCGGCAAGCTGCTGGCGGCACGCGCGGAGAACCCGGATAGCTGCATCCTCGTCGGCGCCTATGCGCTCGGCAAGGCGCAGCGGGTGATCGCGGAACTGCGCGCGGCGGGACACCGCGAGACGATCTGGCTCCACGGCGCGATGGAGGCGATGTGCCGGCTTTATGAGGAACACGGCGTGCCGCTCGGCGACCTGCGCCTTGTCAGCGATGCGCCTTCAAAGGACTCGATGCGCGGCGGTATCATCCTCGCCCCGCCCTCGGCGCTCAATGACCGCTGGAGCCGCCGCCTGCCCGAACCCGTCACCGCGATGGCGAGCGGGTGGATGCGCGTCCGCCAGCGCGCCCGGCAGCGCGGGGTGGAACTGCCGCTGGTCATCTCCGACCATGCCGACTGGGGCGAGCTCACCCGCACCATCGCAGAAGTGAACCCTCAGGAAACCTGGATCACTCACGGCCGCGAGGAGGCGCTGCTGCGCTGGTGCGAACTATCCCAGCGCCGCGCGCGGGCGCTGGCCCTGGTGGGTTACGAGGACGAGGATGACTAGGCCCCCCGTCCTCCGGTGCAGCTTACTTGATCTCGGCCAGATCGGCGGCGATCTTGGTCAGCATTTCCTCGGTGATCAGCCCTTGCGAGAAGGGCGCGAGGGTCTTGAGGCTCAGCGCCTTGAAATCGGGGTAGGCCGGGTGCTGGTCGACCGGGCCGAGGTGCTTGGTCAGCACGGCCTTGGCACGCTCGTCGGCCATCAGGGCTTCGATCGGGGTGTCGATCGAGAAGGCGGCTGCAGGGGCAGGCGCGGGCGCAGGCGCGTCCTGGGCAAGAGTGGCGGCGGGAGTGGTAACGGCGGCAAGAGCAAGGCCGAGGGCAGCAAGAGGCGCAAACTTCATGTGGCGGTTTCCTTGTTGGCGACCCGACTAACATCGGTGTCAGCAACGCGCTCTAGCGCATCCATATGTCGGCGCAATGAACGAAAGCACGGCCGTTAGGATGGAGGAATTCGCCGCCCTGCTCGATGCGCTCGTCTACACCACCAGCCGCAACCGCAAGCTGGCGCTGATCGCCGCCTACCTGCGCGCTGCGCCCGATCCCGACCGCGGCTGGGCGCTCGCCGCGCTGACCGACGGGCTCGATTTCCCGGCGGTGAAGAGCAACACGATCCGCACCTTGATGATGGAGCGCATCGATCCGGTGCTGTGGACCCTCAGCCGCGATTTCGTCGGCGACACGGCCGAGACCGCCAGCCTGCTCTGGCCCGAGCCTGAGGACGCCGCCCCGCAAGGCCCGCTGACGCTTGCCGAGCTGGTCGAGCGCCTCGCCGCCCTCACCCGCGCGGCAGCCCCTCGGGAACTGCCCGGCCTGCTCGACCGGCTCGACGCCCGGGGCCGCTATGCGCTGATCAAGCTGGCCACCGGGGGCATGCGTGTGGGGGTTTCGGCGCGGCTGGCGAAAACCGCCTTCGCGCTGGCCTTCGAGGTGCCGGTCGAGGCGGTCGAGGAATATTGGCACGCCCTCGCCCCGCCCTATGCCGAGCTGTTCCAATGGGCGGCGGACGGCGGGGCCGCGCCCGACCTCGCCCACACTCCGCGCTTCCGGCCCTTCATGCTGGCCCACCCGCTCGAGGATGGTGTGGTCGACCTCGCCGATTACGCCGCCGAGTGGAAGTGGGACGGCATCCGGGTGCAGCTGGTGCGCGCCACCGATCACGAAGGGCGCGGCGAGACGCGGGTCTATTCGCGCAGCGGCGACGATATCTCGGCGACCTTCCCCGAACTGCTGGGCGTGCTGCCGGTGGACGCGGTGCTCGACGGGGAGCTGCTGGTGAGGGGCTCCGCACAAGGCGGTGAGGCCGGAGGCGCGGCGAGCTTCAACGCGCTCCAGCAGCGGCTGGGGAGGAAAACCGTCTCCAAGGCGATGCTGAAGGACTACCCCGCCTTCGTAAGGCTCTATGACGTCCTGCTGCTGGAGGGCCACGACTGGCGCGAGGCCCCCTGGAAGTTGCGCCGCGCGACTTTGGAAGGCCTGATGCCGCGCCTGCCCGCCAGTCATTTCGATCTCTCCCAGCTGGTCGAGGCCGAGGACTTCGCCGCGCTGGCCCGCATCCGCGACACCGCACGCGACGAGGCGATCGAAGGGCTGATGCTTAAGCACCGCGAGAGCCCCTACGTGGCGGGCCGCAAGGTCGCCCTGTGGTACAAGTGGAAGCGCGATCCGCTGCTGATCGATTGCGTGGTGATGTATGCCCAGCGTGGCAGCGGCAAGCGGTCGAGCTTCTATTCGGACTACACCTTCGGCTGCTGGGCGGGCGATCCTGACGCGGGGGCCGAGCTGCTCCCCGTCGGCAAGGCCTATTCGGGCTTCACCGACGAGGAGCTGAAGAAGCTCGACCGTTTCGTGCGGCAGAACACGCTGAACAAGTTCGGACCTGTCCGCGAGGTGAAGCGCGAGCTGGTGTTCGAGGTCGCCTTCGATTCGGTCCACGCCAGCAAGCGCCACAAGAGCGGTCTCGCCATGCGCTTCCCCCGCATCCACCGCATCCGCTGGGACAAGCCCGCGCACGAGGCGGACCGGGTGGAGAGCCTCAGGGCATTGATCAAGGATTGACGCGGAGCGGCACCGCGCGCATCGAGTTGCAAATCGCAACCGGAGAGAGATGCCATGTCCTACGCCACCGCCGCCCTTGCCACCTATGCCAATATGCTCGGCACGCTCGACACCCTCGTTGCCAAGGCCGAGGGTCACGAGAAAGGCGAGGCGCTGCTCGCGGCGCGGCTGGCCGAGGACATGTTCCCGCTCGCCACGCAGCTGCGGTTCGTGTGCAACATGCCGGGCGAGACCCTCGCGCGGATGACGGGGCTGACCTTCGCTTCGAGCGACACCGATCCTGCAACCCTCGCCGAAGCGCGCGAACGGATCGCGGCCGCCAAGGCGCTGATCGCGGGGAGCAACCCCGCCACCTGGCCCGCCAGCGACGCGGCGGTCGAATTCACTCTCCCCAACGGCATGACCTTCGCGATGCAGGCGCATGAATATTGCCGCGACTGGGCGATCCCGCAGCTCTATTTCCACGTGACCGCCGCCTACGCGATCCTGCGGATGGAGGGTCTGGCCATCGGCAAGGTGGAATTTGTCGGCTACATGTTCAAATACCTGAAACAGCCCGCGCCCACGGCCTGAACCAAAGGCTCCTGATGCACCGCTACGACCCCGCGCGCCAAAGCCTTGCTCTGGGGCTCGCCGCGTTGGCGGGGTTGGTCGATGCGACGGGGTTTGTGGTCGCAGGCGGCTATTTCACCTCGTTCATGTCGGGCAACACCACGCGGATGGGGGTGGAGCTGGCGGCGCGGCCCGCATTGGCGCTCGCTCCGCTGGGACTGATCGCGTGCTTTCTGGCGGGGGTCATCGCGGGCGCGGTGATCGGCAGGCGTGTGCGCGGTCGGCACAAGCGGGTGCTGCTCGGATCGGTCGCTCTGCTGCTCGCCAGCGGTGCGGGATTGCTGGCGGCGGAGTTCCCGGTGCCTTTCCTTGCGCTTTCCGCCATGGCGATGGGCCTCGCCAACAATGTCTTCGTGCGCGATGGCGAGGTCACCGTGGGCGTCACCTACATGACCGGCGCGCTGGTGCGCTTCGGTCAGGGGATCGCCGCGCGGTTGGGGGGCGAGCCATTGCCCTCGACGCGCGGATACGGGCTGTTGTGGAGCGCGCTGGCGCTCGGAGCGGCGGTGGGCGGAGGCCTATGCCTCGTTGCCCCGCTTGCGGCGGCGGGGACAGCGGCACTGGCCGCGCTGGCGTTGTGGCTGTTTGCCCTCAGGGTCGAGCGTTAACCCAGCGCTGCCGACACGGCTTCGGCGTGGTGCCTGGCGTTCTCGGCGTAGTGCATCACGCCGGCGCGCATACCGGCGATGGCGGCCTCGCCGAGCTCCTTCATCTTCACCGCAGGCCGACCCGCCCACAGCTCCCGCTCGCCCATCACCTTGCGCTCGGTCAGCATCGCGCCCGCCGCCAGCATCGCGTCGCTCCCGATCACCGCCTTGTTCATGACGATCGCGCCGAGGCCGACGAAGCCGCGGTCGTGGATCGTGCAGCCGTGCACCATCGCCATGTGGCCGATCAGCACATCATCGCCGATCACCAGCGGGCACCCGTCGGGGTCGCCGGGGCGCGGCGGGTCGCAGTGGAGGATGCTGCCGTCCTGCACATTGGTGCGCGCTCCTATGCGGATCGAGAACACGTCCGCGCGCAGCACGCAGTTGTACCAGACCGAGGAACCCTCCCCGATCACCACGTCGCCGATGATCGTCGATCCGGGCGCGATGAAGGCGGTTTCGTGGATCTGCGGGGTCTTGCCGTGAATGGGCACGATGTTCACGCCCGGACGCTGGGGGTGGCGGAGGGGGGCGGCAGTCATGGTCTACAGGTTCTTCCAGATCAGGTGCGGCAGGATCGAGGCGTAGTCGTCACGCCACACATCGGAGGCGGGCTTGCCGAGGCTCTTCCACTTGCCATCGCCGGTCAAGGCCTTGAGCTGCGCCGGATCGCGCGACAGCGCCACCCAGGTCGAAGCGGTGAGGCCCTTGCCCTCGGGCTTGTCGAAGCGGATTGCCGAAGCGAGCTGCCCCTCGCGGGCGAGTGCGGAGAGCACCGGTTCGAGATCGATGAAACGGTTGCTGATATGGATCAGCAGCAGGCCGTCGCTGGCAAGGGTGCGGAAATAGCTCGCTTGGGCTTCCTTGGTCAGCAGGTGCAGCGGAATCGCGTCGGACGAGAAGGCGTCGACCACGAGGATGTCGAAGCTGTCGGCAGGCAGCCCCTCCAGCTTCAGGCGCGCATCGCCGATCACCGTGGGCGCCTCGGGCGCGCAGTTCTTCAGGAAGGTGAACTGGCCGCGGGTCGAATAGGCGAGCACTTCGGGATCGATCTCGAAGAAGGTCCAGGTCTGGCCCGGCTGGCGGTAGCAGGCGAGCGTGCCGACCCCGAGCCCGACCACCCCGATCCGCGCGTCGGTGCCATAGAGCCGCTCGGCCGAGGACAGCGCGAGGCCGACGCCCGCCTCGGCGCCGTAATAGGTCGTCGCCGCCGTCGCTCCGTCCGCATCGAGGCGCTGGACCCCGTGGAGTGTCGTCCCGTGGATCAGCTGGCGGATGCCGTCGGTCGAATCGCGCACCGTGTAGATGCCGAAATAGCTGCGGCTGCGGTTGCCCGCGATGCTGGTCTGCGCCTGGGTGAGCGCGCCCAATGCCGCGATCAGCGCCGCGCAGGCTCCGACATAGGCCCAGCGCCGCGCAGCGAGCACCACCGCGGCGGCGATCAGGGCGACGAACAGCACCGCGATCAGCGCGCTCGAACCGTCCTCCGCCGCGGACAGCGTGCGGATCTGCAGCGCCCCGACGAAGACAAGGAACAGCAGGATCACCACCGCCATGCGGAAGCTCTGCGGCTGGGAGACAGCACGGCCGAGCAGCCCCGACCACGAACCCAGCGGCAGCAGCGCGGCTGCGGCGACAATCAGCAGCGGGTGCTCCCACGTCCAGTCGAACACCAGCGGCGCGATCAGCGCGGTGAACAGCCCGCCGAGCACGCCGCCCGCCGACATCACCAGATAGAACTGGGTGAGGCGCGCCGGTTCGGGCCGCTCTTCATAAAGCCGCGCATGGAGCGTCACCGCCGCGACGAACAGCAGGATCAGGCTCGCCGCCACCGCCAGCATGCTCGGGCGCGAGGAGCCGAGCATCGCCAGCGCGCCGGCCCCCGCCAGCACCACCGGCGCAGCCATGGTGAAGGCGCGCGACAGGCTGCGGTTCGCGGCAAAGGCGATCGAGAAGGACAGCAGGTAAAGGCCGAGCGGGATCACCCACAGCAGCGGCATGGCGAAGATATCGGTGGTGAGGTGCGTGGTGGTCGAGAGCATCAACCCCGAAGGCACCGCCGACAGTGCCAGCCACATCAGGATGCGCCGCGTGGTCGGCGCCGCCTCGTGCGCCGTCTCGCCCGCAGCGGCCGCCAGCGTCGCAGGGGCGGGTGCGCCGCGCCGCGCGAGCCCGACGACCGCGACCAGCACCACCAGCACGCCGTAGCCCGTCGCCCAATAGCGGCTCTGCTCGCCAAGCGGCAGCAGCGGCTCGACCAGCAGGGGATAGGCGAGCAGCCCGGCGAAGCTCCCGAGGTTGGAGGCGGCGTAAAGCGGATAGGGATCGCCCGCGCGGGGGTGGGCGGCGAACCATTGCTGCATCAGCGGGGCCTGCGCCGAGACGACGAAGAACACAGGCCCGATGGTCAAAAGGAACAGGTAAGGCACCCACAGCGCCTCGCTCCCCGCTGCGGGCGGTGCGAGCGCGGGCAGCGTGATCGGCAGGGTGAAGGCCGCCGCCACGAGCAGCGCGACATGGATCAGAGCCTGCCGCCCGACCGGGAGGCGCGACAGGGCATGGGCATAGGCATAGCCGCCCAGCAGCAGCGCCTGATAGACCAGCATCGCGCTGTTCCAGACATTGGGCGCGCCGCCGAGGCGCGGCAGCGCGAGGCGCGCGACCAGCGGCTGGACGAGGAACAAAAGGAAGCTCCCCGTCAGGATCGTTACCGCGAACAGCCAGCGGCGCGGCGCGGTGCCCTCGCTCGCCACGAAAGCCTCGGGCGACGCCGTGGCGGCATGATCAGTCATTGCAAGGTCTCCGGCTCAACATGCGCCACCGTTAGGAGATTATGGTTTCCACTCGGTTGACAGCGCGCGAAAGGCGAAATCAAGTGCAAGGGCGCGGGCCATGCCCGGTTTCCCGGGAGATGACGTCAGCGCAGGCAGGACGACCGGTGCTTGTCCCACTGCCCGCGGGTAAGGACGTACTGGATCGTCGGGCTTTCTTCGGGCGGGTCTGAGGGATTGACGAAGGCAAGCTCGCCGCGAGGCACCATGCCGAGCTTTTCCATCAGCCGCCAGCTGCCCGCATTGGCATCGCAGGTGATGGCGACGAGATGCGGCACCGCATGGACCGTGAAGGCCCAGTCGATCACCGCGCGCATCGCTTCATGCGCATAGCCCCGCCGCCAGCGGTCCTCGCGCACCAGCCAGCCGATCTCGTGATCGCCGCGATTGGGGGCGTGCGGGTTGTCGAGACGCTTCATCCCGCAATGGCCGACCAGCTCTCCGCTCGCGCGTTCCTCCATGATCATGAAGCCGAACCCCTCGGCGGCGAAGCTTGCGCGCGAGGCGTCATGCTTGGCGGCGATGACTTCGCGCGGCTGCACCCCGCCGAGCCAGCGCATCACCGCCGGGGTATTGAGCAGCGCCATGTGCCGATCGAGATCGTCCGGCCCGATCCGGCGCAGGGTCAGCCTTTCAGTGGCAAGGACGGTTACCTCCGGGCCGAGGCCGAGGTCAGCCAAGCGCGGGTTCCATCGACCACACGGTGGTGGGATTGTCCTCCGGCGGATAGTCGGGATCGACATAGCCGAGCTCGGGGCGCGCAATGAAGCCGAGGCGCTGCATCATGCGGGTCGAGGCGGCGTTGGACTCGCTGGTTTGCGAGTAGAGCACCGGCAGAGCCAGCGTTTCGAAGGCATAGGCGATGACGGCGCGCGCCGCCTCGGTCGCATAGCCCTGACCCCAATGGCCTTCCGCGAAGGTCCAGCCGATCTCGCGCTGGCCTTGCAGCACCGGAGGCGCGGCAGGCGAGCGCAGGTGGAACAGCCCGACCCGGCCGACCCGCGTTGCACCGTCCCTGAGCCACACTGTCCAGCGCTGATGGCCGCCGCTGTGGAAGTCCTCGATATCGTAGGCGAGGCTATCCGCCACATCCTCGGGCGGGCGCACCCCGGCGAGGTGGCGCATAACGCCTGCGGTGTTCATGTGTTCGAGCACCCACGGCAGATCCTCCGCCACAGGCGGGCGCAGGATCAGTCGTGTCGTGGCAAGGACGCCCTCAGCCATTCAGCAGGCGCGCGACATGCGCGGCATGATAGGTCAGCACCCCGCTGCACCCGGCGCGCTTGAAGGCGATCAGCTTCTCCATCACGAGCGCGTCGCGATCCCCGATCCCGGCGGCCTGCGCGGCCTCGATCATCGCGTATTCGCCGCTCACCTGATAGGCGAAGACCGGCACGTCGAAGCGCTGCTTCACGCGGTAGATGATGTCGAGATAGGCAAGGCCCGGCTTGACCATCACGGAATCGGCGCCCTCGGCAATGTCCATCGCCACCTCGCGCAGCGCCTCGTCGGCGTTGGCGGGGTCCATCTGGTAGGCCTTCTTGTCGCCCTTGAGCAGCCCGCCGCTGCCCACCGCGTCGCGGAACGGGCCGTAGAAGGCGCTCGCATACTTGGCCGCATAGGACATGATCTGCACGTTGGGGTGCCCGTTCATCTCCAGCGCCATGCGGATCGCGTGGATGCGGCCGTCCATCATGTCGGAGGGCGCGATGATGTCCGCGCCCGCATTGGCCTGATTGACCGCCTGATCGACCAGCATCGCCACGGTCGCGTCGTTCAGCACATAGCCGGTCTCGTCCACCAGCCCGTCCTGCCCGTGCGAGGTATAGGGATCGAGCGCGACGTCGGTCAGCACGCCGATGTCGTTGCCGCACGCGTCCTTGATGGCGCGGATCGCCTGGCACATCAGGTTGTCGGGATTGTGCGCCTCGGCCCCGTCTTCGCTGCGCAGGTCTTGCGGCGTGTTGGGGAACAGCGCGATCACCGGGATGCCGAGCGCCGCCGCCTCCTTCGCCCGGGCGACGATCCCGTCGACCGACCAGCGCGACACGCCCGGCAGCGTGGCGATCGGCTCCTCCACAGCCTTGCCGGAGGTCACGAACAGCGGCCAGATGAGGTCCGCCGGAGTGACGATGTTCTCGCGGTGGAGCGCGCGGCTCCAGCCGTGGGCGCGGGTGCGGCGCAGGCGGGTGTTGGGGTAGCTTCCAGTCATGGGAGGCAGACTTAGGCGCAAACCCCGCTTTACGACAAGCGCTCGTTACAGCGTGGCGGGCCGGACCCCGGCGCGCGCGCCGATACGGGCGGTGTCGACCTTCTCGATCTCGCGCACCGGCGCCTTCACCTCGCCCGGCTGCGGCTCGAGGTCCTTGAGCGCGGCGCCGACCTCGATCTGCTTGAGGCGGTTCAGCTGCATGCGGAAATCGATCAGCTCGCTGCCCGACAGCAGCGCGCGGCTGACGAACTGCACGGTGGCCGGATTGATCACCCGCCCGCCGCGATACATCTCATAATGGAGGTGCGCGCCGGTCGACAGGCCGGTCGATCCGACATAGCCGATCACCTGCCCGCGCCGCACTGACATGCCGGGGGCGACCGCCATGCGGCTCATGTGGCAATAGCGGGTCGAAAGGCCCCCGCCGTGGTCGAGCATCACCGCGATCCCGCACCCGCCGGCGCGGCCCGCGCTGCGCACCCGCCCATCGCTCACCGCGACGATCGGCGTGCCGTAACGCGCCTGGAAATCGACCCCGGCGTGCATCCGCATGTAGCCGAGGATCGGGTGGCGGCGCATTCCGAAGTTCGAGGTCACCGCGCCCGGCACCGGCGCCAGCAGCCCGCGGCGCTGTTCGCCCACGCCCGAAGCCTCGTAGAAGCGCCCCTCGCTCCCCCAGCGCATCAGCTGGGTGCGAGGAAGCCCGCTGCGATCCACCCCGGCGTAAAGCAATTGCCCTGCCTGCCGTTCCCCGGTCGCCGCGCGGCGGTAGGCGATGATGATGTCGAACTCGTCGCCCGCGCGCACCTCGCGGTCCATGTCGATCTGCGCGTCGAGGGCCTTGAGATACTCCTGCACCGCGCTCGCCGGCACCCCGGCCTGACGCATCGAGCGGTAAAGGCTACTGCCGACTTGCCCGCGCACGCGCAGCGGTGTCTCGTCGACGCGGATCACGTTGCGTTGCAGGGCGAGCGGTCCGGAGGGCACCACCGGGGTGCCATCGGGGCTGATCTCGCCCACGCCGGGCCGGGTCAGCGCCAGTTCGAGATCGAAGCGGGCGCGGAAGGCGAGACTGTCGAGCGGGCGCGGCTGGCCCGGTGCCGGGCGGCGGCCGAGGATCAGGTCCATCTGCGTGCCCGGCTGGATATCGCCGACCGCCACCGCCTGCCCGACCAGCGCGGCGGCGCGGTCGATATCCTCGCCCGCCACGCCTGCGCGGCGCAGCATCGCGGCAAAGCTGTCGCCGGGCGCGAGGGTCACGACCATCTGGATCTGCGGCCGTTCGGGCGCGCTCTTCAGCGGGATCACGGCCTCGGTCGGCCCCATCCTGCGCCCGCTGTCGGCGCCGAAGGCGAGCGGCAGGATCATCTGGCTGCGCAATTCGCTGCGCACATCCTCGCCCTGCGGCATGGCGGGCCGCGCTTCGAGCGGGGTGAGATCGGGCCAGAAGGCGAGCGCCACCACGCCCAGCCCCACCATCGTCCCCAGCCCGCGCAACCAGCGGCGGCTGCCGATATCCTCGGCAAGATCCGGCGCGAGATCGAGCTTCGCGAACCAAGCGGAGGCGTCAAGACGCCATGTTTCGTGGCGTTCGATCAACAGGCCCAGCCCGGCGGCGAGCTTGCGGCGGGCTTGCCGGGTGCGGGTCGGCGGGGTGAACTGCCGCGAATTGCGCAGATAGGGGATGAGCTCGCGCGCGGTTTCGGGATCGACGGGTGCGGGCGCGGCGGGAACAAGCGCGCGGCCCTGCGCGGCAGCGTCGTCCGCGGCCGGCGCTTCGTCCGGCTCGGCTGCCTCGTTCAATCTGCGCGCGTGATCCAACATCTTTGCCCCGGAAGCGGTGCCGAACGCGAAAGCGTGCCCGCCGCCTCGCCCGGGGTGCAACCCCCAATCTACCCGATGCACCCTCGCATGTCCCATTTCTCTGCCAGAACAAAGTAAATGCGCGCTTAACCATCGACCAGCCGCACCGCGCTTGCGATAAGGTGTTGTGCATGGCCGGGCCCGATCCTGACCCATGCGCTTGCCCCCCTGCCGGAAGCCTGACACAACCCGAGGCCCGTGACCGCCCCTTCCCCCACCCGCCCCGGCGACGAAGCACGCGTGCGCGCGGTGCTTGGCCCGACCAACACCGGCAAGACACATCTGGCGATCGAGCGGATGTGCGGCCATTCCTCCGGCATGATGGGCTTCCCGCTGCGCCTGCTGGCGCGCGAGGTCTATGACCGGGTGCGGGCGCTGAAGGGCGACAGGCAGGTGGCGCTGATCACCGGCGAGGAGCGGATCGAGCCGCCAGACGCCCGATATTTCCTGTGCACCGCCGAAGCCATGCCGCGGAGCACGGGCGAGGTCGCCTTCGTCGCACTCGACGAGGCGCAGCTGGGCGCCGACCCGGAACGCGGGCACATCTTCACCGATCGACTGCTGCACGCGCGCGGGCGGGAGGAGACGATGATCCTCGGCAGCGCGACCCTCGAACCGATGGTCAGGGCGCTAATCCCCAGGGCCGAAATCACCAGCCGCCCGCGCTTCTCCACGCTCTCCCACGCGGGCGTGTGCAAATTGTCGCGCCTGCCCAAGCGCAGCGCCGTTGTCGCCTTCAGCGTGGAACAGGTCTACGCCATGGCCGAGGCCCTGCGGCGCTTCCGCGGCGGGGCGGCGGTGGTGATGGGCGCACTCAGCCCCGAGACGCGCAACAAGCAGGTGGCGATGTTCCAGGCGGGCGAGGTCGATTACATCGTCGCCACCGACGCCATCGGCATGGGGCTGAACCTCGATCTCGATCATGTCGCCTTCGCCTCGCTTTCGAAGTTCGACGGCAGGCGCAAGCGCCGCCTCACCCCTTCGGAAATGGCGCAGATCGCCGGGCGCGCGGGACGGCACCAGCGTGACGGGACCTTCGGGACACTGTCGGGGACAGGCAAGGGGGACGGCGAACCCCTCCAGTTCACCGACGAGGAAGTCTACGCCATCGAGGAGCACAAGTTCGCCCCCCTCACCCACCTGTTCTGGCGCGAGGCCGATCCGCGATTCGATTCGCTGGGCGCGCTGATCGCCGATCTCGAAGCGCGGCCTGACAACGCCGTGCTGAAGGCCGCGCCCGAAGCCATCGACATGGCGGTGCTGCGGCGGCTCGCGGGCGATTCCATCGCCGATACCGTGCGCGGAGCGGGTGCGGTGCGGCGCTTCTGGGAAGCCTGCTCGCTCCCCGACTTCCGCAATCTTGGCGTGGAACAGCACGCCCGCTTCGTCGCCCGGCTGTGGGATGACCTTGCTCAGGGTTATCTCGGCGCGGATTTCGTCGCCGCACGCATCGCCGAGCTTGACCGGATGCAGGGCGACATCGACACGCTCCAGGGCCGGATTGCGGCGATTCGCAGCTGGGCCTACATCTGCCAGCGCCCCGATTGGGTGCTGGCGCGCGACGAGATGGCCGCGCGGGCACGCGCGGTCGAGGCGAAGCTCTCGGATGCGCTGCACGCGCGGCTGACCGAGCGTTTCGTGAACCGAAGGACGACACTCTTGATGAAATCGCTGGGGCAGGATGCAAGTGCGCTGCCCGTCACGCTCGAACCCGATGGCCACCTGACGGTGGAGGGGGAGTCGATCGGCCGCCTTGAGGGCTTCCGTTTCCATGTCGACCCTGCCGCAGGCGTCGCCGACCGACGGATGCTGCTGGCGGCAGGCGAGAAGGCTTTGCCCGCGCTGCTGGAGCGCCGCGCTGATTGGCTGTTGTCGCAAGGCATCGCCGAGCTGGAGATATCCGGCGGGGCGATCCGCTGGCAGAACCGCGCGCTGGCCGAGATCACCTTTCCCGGCCATCCCGGTTCGGGGAATTTCGGCACGCCGCGCCTCGCGCTGACCCGCGACGTGGCATTGCTGCCCGATGCGGCGAAGGCGAAGTTGGAGGCGGGTCTTGCGGCATGGCTCGACAAGCAGCTCGAACCGCTGGAGCCCTTGCGCAAGCTGGCCGAAGCCGCGCGCGATCCCAACGCTGGCTCGCAGGCGCGGGCGCTGGTCATCACCCTGATCGAGGCGCGCGGCGTGATTTCGCGCGAGGAGGCAGGGCTGGAAAATCTCCCCAAGGAAATGCGGCCCTACCTCAGGAAGCTCGGCGTGACCTTCGGCGCACTCGACATCTTCGATGCGCCGCTATTGAAGCCCGCCCCGCGCCGGTTGCTGCACGCACTCGGGCTGGACAAGCGCGCGGTGCAGGAAGGGATGCTCCCCGTTCTGGCTGAGGGGAGCTGGGCGAAGGGCCGTCTGCCTGCAGGCTATCGCTATGCCGGCGCCCAGGCGATCCGCGTCGACCTTGCCGAGAAGATCTTTCGCGCGGCGTTCGAAGCGCGGAGCGCAGTGATCACGGCGCATCCCAAGGAGCGCAATCGCCCGTTCCGGGTCGATCTGGCGCTGGCGGTGTCGGTGGGGCTGGAGGCCGACAATGCCCGCCGCCTGCTCGGCAGCGCAGGCTTCCGGGTCGAGCGCGCCCGGCCGCTGGCCGAAGGTGCCCAAGGCGCGCCCGCTCCCGACCGCTGGTACTGGCGCCCGCGCCGTCCCGAGGACCGCGAGGCAAAACGCGGGGAGCGCCGTCCGGATCGGCAGGGGAACCGACCGGATCAGGGCAAGAACAGCGGCGCTCCGCGTGGCAAGGCGCCGCAGGCCGGTGCCAGACCCCCGCGTGATGCCAACCAGCGTCCGCCCAGACCCGCCCAGACCCCTGCCAGACCCCCCGTCGATACAGGTCCGGCACGGGCCGGTGGAGCCTTCGACAAGCTGGCGGACCTGCTCAAGGGATGAGCCCGGAGGCTGCGGGAGGCGCGATCCGCATCGACCGGCTGCTGGTCTACCTGCGCTTCGCCCGCACCCGCTCCGCCGCCGACGCGCTGATCGAAACCCGGGCTTTGCGCTGCAACAGAAAGCATGTGCTGCGCGGCGCGCAGCCGGCGCGTATCGGGGATGTGCTGACCATCGCCGTAGGAAACCGTGTCCGTGTGATCCAACTCCTCGCCCTGCCCGCCCGCCGCGGCTCGCCCGCCGAGGCGGCTTTGCACTATCGCGAGATTGGCGATTTTAATGAGATTGACGGAGGCGGTCTTGACCCTATGGGGCAAATCGCCATAGCAGCGTCGCTTTCCGGGTCCGGTTCCGGGCCCGACGATCCCGAAGACTTCTCGTGAAAGAGCCGCAATGACTTACGTCGTCACCGAAGACTGCATCAAGTGCAAGTACACCGACTGCGTGGAAGTGTGCCCGGTCGACTGCTTCTACGAAGGCGAGAACATGCTGGTGATCAATCCCAGCGAGTGCATCGATTGCGGCGTGTGCGAACCGGAATGCCCGGCCGAGGCGATTCTCCCGGATACGGAGGACGGGCTGGAGAAGTGGCTCGAACTCAACACCAAGTATTCGGCGGTGTGGCCCAACATCACCAGCCAGAAGGCCCCGCCCGAAGACGCCGACGCGCACAAGGGCGAAAAGGACAAGTTCGAGAAGTATTTCAGCGACGAGCCCGGCGACGGCGACTGATTCTCGCGCCCCCCGGCATAGATCGGGACAAACGCAAGCCTCTCTGAAACGCCGACTCGCAATTTTGTTGCAGGCGTGCTATATAATGGAACGACCGCGCCGGGCCTCGAGCCCGCGCAGGCGTTGAAACCAGGAAGGCCCGACACCAGCAACCCCCTAAACCGGATGATCCGCACCCGGCGCTCGCCTCGTGAGGAGGCGGAGGTCGCGCCGCCGGGCAAGGCATCCCTCTCCCCCGTTGCGAATGTCGGCCGATTGAAAGGAACGTGCATGGCGAGCACCGCGAACGCATTCACCGTCGGCGATTATGTTGTCTACCCCAAGCACGGCGTGGGCCGGGTGGTTGAACTCCAGAAGGAGGAAATCGCCGGGATGCAGCTCGAACTCTACGTCCTGCGGTTCGAGAAAGAGCGCATGACCCTGCGGGTGCCGGTCAACAAGGTCGAAGCGATCGGGATGCGCAAGCTGTCTTCCGACAAGACGCTCAAGCAGGCCATGGAAACGCTCAAGGGCAAGCCCAAGGTGAAGCGCACCATGTGGTCGCGCCGCGCGCAGGAATACGAAGCGAAGATCAACTCGGGCGACCTCGTGTCGATCGCCGAAGTGACCCGCGACCTGTTCCGCCCGGAAGACCAGCCCGAACAGTCCTATTCGGAACGCCAGATCTTCGAAGCGGCCTCCAGCCGCCTTGCCCGCGAACTGGCGGCGATGGAAGAAACCGACGAGCAGACCGCGCTCGGCAAGATCCTCGACGTGCTGCGCGAACACGCGCCGCAATATTACGACAGCGCCGAGGAAGCGTAAGGCTTCTTCCCGGTCGCAGCGAAGACGAAGGGGCCGTCCGCCGGGGCGGCCCCTTTGCTTTGTGGGCCGGGCTTGCGGTGAACAGAGGCCCGCATCACCTGTCTTGCGCCTCGCCCCTTAGTGTATTACATCACCAATACGCTAATTGGAGGGAAACGTCATGATCCACGCACGCCTCGCGCTGCTGTTCGCCGGCACCGCCGCACTCGCCGCGTGCGAAGGCGCGGATGTCGAGATCAACGGCCAGACGGGCGTCCCCCTTTCAGAGATCGAGATCGCCGGTTCCCCGCCGGCCAAGCTGCTGCTCGCCTCGGGTGACACGGTGATCCTCACCGAGGGTGACACCTTCGCGATCAAGGTTGAGGGCAGCGACACCGAATCGCTGCGCTTCGTGCGCGACAGCGAGCTGATCGGCATCACCCGCGAGAACGGGTGGAACGGCACGAGCAACGCCACCATCCGCATCACCATGCCCCCGCCGCAGGAAATCATCATCGGCGGCGCAGGCACGGTCAAGGCTCAGGGCCTCGCCAGAGAAGCCAGCATCAATATCGGCGGCAGCGGGCTGGTCGAGTTCGGCCAGGTCGCAGCCGAGACGCTCGGGATCAATATCGGCGGCAGCGGCACGGTGCGCGGCTCGGGCAGCGCGAAAACGCTCGAGGTGCTGATCGGCGGCGCGGGCGAAGTGCTGATGCCCGCGCTCAAGGCGGACACCGCCGAGGTGACGATCGGCGGCAGCGGCGATGTCGCCTTCGCCTCGGACGGCACGGTGGAGGCGAACATCGGCGGCGCAGGCGACGTGAAGGTCAGCGGCAATGCCAAGTGCACCGTCAACGCTTTCGGTTCGGGCACGCTGACCTGCACGCCGGTGATCGGCGGCGGCGCCAGCGGTGCGATTCCGGCCCCGGCGGCTTCCGCAGAATAGTGTTTGCCTGATCGCAAGGTCCGGGTGACACTCTGCGCGCATGTTGCCCGCACCTCTCCTCGCCCTCGGTCTTTGCGCCCTCGCCTTGCAAGGCTGTGTCGCGAAGGCGGTGGTGTCCGCCGTCACCCTGCCGGTGCGGGCGGTGGGCGCGGGCGTGGATGCTGTCACGACCAGCCAGTCCGAAGCCGACGAGAAGCGCGGCCGGGATATCCGCAAGCGGGAGGAACGGCTTGGTGCGCTCGATCGGGATTATGCGCGCCAGATGGACCGCTGCGCCGAGGGCGATGACGCAGCCTGCGACCGGGCTCAGGCGATCCGCGCCGAGATGAAGGCGCTGTTGCCGGGCATACCCGTGGAGCCCGAGGACGATTAGGCTGCCGCCCGCCGCAGCCGATCATTGATCGCGCGGCCTACGCCTTCCTCGGGCACCGGGGCAACCGCGATGCGTGGCTGAGGGGCGCGGGCGGCCTCGTGCAGGCACGCATAGAGACGCGCCGCCGCCTCGGCGAGGTCGCCGCCGGATGACAGCGTGACATGGCCCGCCACGGCACCGAAGCCGATCAGGAATTCGTCCGCTTCGGCCCCGGCGGCATTGAGCCGCACCGGCTTGCCCGGCGCATAGTGGCTGGCCAGTTGGCCCGGGGCCTCAATGCCCCGCGCCGCGCCGCGCGTGCCGACCTGCACCGGGCCCGGCCGCAGTTCCTCCACGCTGCCGTCGGCCCGCACCGCGACGATGGTCGATTCCACCCCCGCGCGTGTCGCACCGCCATCGATCACCATGTCGATCCGGCCGTCGAGCGAGGCGAGGACATGCGCGGCCGTGGTCGGGCTGATGAACCCGCTGCGGTTGGCGGACGGCGCGGCGAGCGGGAAATCCAGCGTATCGAGCAACGCCCGCATTGCCGGGTGCGCGGGCGCGCGCAGCGCAATGGTCGGCAGGCCGGCGGTGACCGCCTCGGCCAGCCCCGCATCCACGCGGCGCGGGAGGACCAGCGTCAGCGGCCCCGGCCAGTGCGCCTCCGCCAGCGCGCGGGCCTCGAGAGAGAACTCCGCATACCGCTCGGCCTGCGCCAACCCGCTCACATGCACGATCAGCGGATTGAAATCCGGCCGGCCCTTGGCGGCATAGATTTTTGCGACAGCCTCGGCAGAATCGGCGCGCGCGGCGAGGCCGTAGACCGTCTCGGTCGGCACCGCCACCAGCCCGCCCGATTCGAGGATTCGCGCGGCCTGCGCGATCCCCTTCGGCCCTGCGGCCACCACTTCCGTAACGTCCTTGCCGCTCATGCCCGGGCGCTATATTCGATTCGCCGCCCTGCCAAGTGCAGCTGCAGTTTCCATTCGCAAGGACAAGCCCCGCCGTGACCCCCTTCACTCCGCCGACCGCCGACCAGCTGCTCGCCATCCGCGTCAATGCCGGGATCGACGAGCTGGCGACCACCGAACGCTTCGCCCATGCCGAACCCGACCTCGTCGAAGCCATCGTCGAGGGGGTCGGCCAGTTCGCGGCCGGGGAATTCGCGCCATTGAACCGCATCGGCGATCTCGAGGGCGCGAAGCTGGAGAACGGCGTCGTCCGCCTGCCGGAGGGCTTCGAGGCGGCCTATCACGCCTATGTCGAACAGGGCTGGAACGCCATCGCCTCACCGCTCGCCCACGGGGGGCAGGGCCTGCCCTTCACGCTCGCTTGCAACGTGCTCGAAAACCTCGGCGCGGCCAACATGGCTTTCACCCTGCTGCCGATGCTGAGCGTCGGCGCGATCGAGGCGTTGGAGCATCATGGCTCGCCCGCCCAGCAGGCGATGTATCTGCCCAAGCTGGTGAGCGGCGAGTGGTCGGGCACGATGAACCTCACCGAACCCGCCGCCGGCAGCGACGTCGGCGCGCTGCGCTCGACCGCCGAACCCGTCGAGGATGGCGAGCACGCCGGCAAGTACCGGATTACCGGCCAGAAGATCTACATCACCTGGGGCGAGCACGACCTGGCGAAGAACATCATCCACCTTGTGCTGGCCCGCCTGCCCGGCGCGCCCGAGGGTTCGCGCGGGATCAGCCTCTTCGTGGTGCCCAAGTATCACGTGAACGCCGACGGCAGCCTCGGTCCGAGGAACGACCTGCGCTGCGTCAGCCTCGAACACAAGCTCGGCATCAACGCCTCGCCGACCTGCGTGATGAGCTATGGCGACAATGGCGAGTGCATCGGCGAGCTGGTCGGCCAGCCCAACAAGGGCCTCGCCGCGATGTTCACGATGATGAACAATGCGCG
>VFQM010000902.1_pt1 | contig 29139 bp, 30 predicted proteins | sample 3512391 | NCBI WGS metagenome assembly VFQM01 (sample SAMN10412369, study PRJNA504923) | tailings metagenome | isolation source: Replicate 1 from Balatoc abandoned mine | place: Philippines
CCGACTGGGTGGCCATGGACCTGTTCAGCCAGGCCGAGCACGACGAGCTGGCGCAGAGCATCCTGCTGTGCCCGGATGCCGCCTACATCGCCGCCGTGCAGGCCGCCATCGACCGCCTGCTGCCCGCCATGCCGCGGCGCGACGTCATCCGCGCCAGCCTGGAAGGCCGCGGCGCGCTGATCCGCACCCAGTCCATGGAGGAGGCCTGCGCCATCAGCAACCGCATCGCGCCGGAGCACCTGGAGATCAGCTCGGCCGACCCGCACCGCTGGGAGCCCCTGCTCAAGCACGCCGGTGCCATCTTCCTGGGCGCCTACACCAGCGAGAGCCTGGGCGACTACTGCGCCGGCCCCAACCACGTGCTGCCCACCAGCGGCACCGCGCGCTTCAGCTCGCCGCTGGGGGTGTACGACTTCCAGAAGCGCAGCAGCCTCATCGAAGTGAGCGAAGCGGGCGCTCACACGCTGGGGCCGATCGCGGCGGAACTGGCCTACGGCGAAGGCCTGCAGGCCCATGCGCAGGCGGCGGAGTTCCGGCTTCGTCCACGAAGGTCGTGATACACTGATTTCGTGTCACACGAGATTCGTGTCATTGCCATGAAGAACGTCACCATCACCGTCGACGAACCCGACCTGGAGTGGGTTCGGGTCGAGGCCGCCCGGCGCGGCACCAGTGTGTCGCGCCTGATGGGCAGCTTCATTGCCGACATGCGCCGCCGCGACGATGCCTACGTGCGCGCCTACGAGGCCTGGCGCTCCGACACCCGCACCTGGGTCAGCGACGGCAGCCCCTACCCGGCGCGCGAGCGGCTCTACGAGCGGGGCTGACGCGGTGAGCCAGGTCACGGTCTTCGTCGACGCCAACGTGCTCATCTACAGCGAGGACGGGCGCGACCCTGCCAAGCAGGCGCGAGCCATCGCCTGGCTGGACGCGCTGTGGCAGCGCCAGTGCGGGCGCATGTCCACCCAGACGCTGACCGAGTTCTACGTCAACGCCACGCGCAAGATCCAGCCACCGCTGCCGCAGGGCGAGGCGCGGGCCAAGATCCGCCGGTTCATGGCCTGGCAGCCCTGGCAGGTCGACCAGGCCACCCTGGAGTCGGCCTGGGCCGCCGAGAGTCGTTTCGGCCTCCACTTCTGGGACGCCCTCATCGTGGCGGCGGCCCAGCACCTGGGCTGCCGCTACCTGCTCAGCGAAGACCTGGCGCACGGCCAGCGCTACGGCGCGGTGCAGGTCGTCAGCCCGTTCGCCGCCGGCCCCGAGATCCTGGACACCGCCGCATGACCCCGCTTGCCGACCGCCTGCACGCCACCATCCGCCAGGACGTGCAGTCCATGCACGCCTACGCCGTGCAACCCAGCGCCGGGCTGGTGAAGCTCGATGCGATGGAGAACCCCTTCACGCTGCCGCCGGACCTGCGCCAAGCGCTGGGCGAGCGCCTGGCCGCGGTGGAGCTCAACCGCTACCCCGGCACCCGGCAGGAGGACCTCAAGGGTGCCCTGGCCGCCTACGCCGAGCTGCCCGCCGGCTGCGCGCTGATGCTGGGCAACGGCAGCGACGAGCTGATCGACCTGCTCTCGGTGGCCTGCTGGCGCCCGGGCGCCACGATCCTGGCGCCGCTGCCCGGCTTCGTGATGTACCAGCTCTCGGCGCAGCTGCGCGGCCTGGACTTCGTGGGGGTGCCGCTGACCCCGGACTTCGCGCTCGACGTGCCCGCCATGCGCGCCGCGGTGGCGGCGCACCGGCCGGCCCTCACCTACCTGGCCTACCCCAACAACCCCACGGCCAACCTGTGGGACGAGGCCGACGTGCAGGCCATCGTGGATGCGGTGGGCGAGCAGGACGGCTTCGTCGTCATCGACGAGGCCTACCAGCCCTTTGCCGCGCGCACCTGGATGCCGAAGCTGGCCACGCAGCCGCACGTGCTGGTGCTGCGCACGCTGTCCAAGTTCGGCCTCGCCGGCGTGCGCCTGGGCTACCTGTGCGGCGCGGCCGCGCTGATCGCCGAGGTGGACAAGGTGCGCCCGCCATACAACGTGGGCAGCCTGAACGTGGAGGCGGCGCTGTTCGCCCTGGAGCATGGGTACGAGTTCGCCCGCCAGGCCGCGGTGCTGCGCGCGCAGCGCGAGCGGCTGCAGGCCGAGCTGGCGCGGCTGCCCGGGGTGACGTCCTTCCCCAGCGAGGCCAACATGATCCTGGTGCGCGTGCCCGACTCGCAGCGCGCCTTCAGCGGCATGAAGGCGCGCGGCGTGCTGGTCAAGCACATCGCCGGCCTGCACCCGCTGCTGGCCAACTGCCTGCGGCTGACCGTGGGCACGCCCGAACAGAACGACCGCATGATGCAGGCGCTGAAGGAATCGCTGTGAGCACACCCCGCACCGCGGACATCCGCCGCGACACGAAGGAGACGCAGATCCGCGTCGCGCTGAACCTCGACGGCCGCGGCGACGCGACGCTGTCCACCGGCATCGGCTTCTTCGACCACATGCTCGACCAGATCGCCCGCCACGGGCTGATCGACCTCACCATCGAGGCCCAGGGCGACCTGCACATCGACGGTCACCACACGGTGGAGGACGTGGGCATCACGCTGGGCATGGCGGTGGCGCAGGCGGTGGGCGACAAGAAGGGCATCACGCGCTACGGCCACAGCTACGTGCCGCTGGACGAGGCGCTGTCGCGCGTGGTGGTCGACTTCTCGGGCCGGCCGGGTCTGCACATGGACGTGCCCTTCAAGGCCGGCATGATCGGCGGCTTCGACACGCAGCTGACCTACGAGTTCTTCCAGGGCTTCGCGAACCACGCGCTGGTCACGCTGCACATCGACAACCTCAAGGGCGACAACGCCCACCACCAGTGCGAGACGGTCTTCAAGGCCTTCGCCCGCGCGCTGCGCATGGCGCTGACGCCGGACCCGCGCAGCGCGGGGGTGATCCCGTCGACCAAGGGTTCGCTCTGAGGGGCAGCCGGTGACAGCTTTCGACCCGAAGCGGCCGGTGGCCGCTTCGCGCCTCAAGCCCCGATTTCCGTGGGCTCCCCCGAGCCCCCTCCAAGAAGGGGCTCCAGTGCGAGTGACGGCACCCCGCCAGCCCCCCTCCGCGAGGGGGACTCCAGAGTGCCTGTCGAGTCGGCCTGCCGGCCGACAGACCCGGCACCCGCTGTGGTGCGCTCCCGCACGCATCGCTGCGTTCGCAAGGCGGCGTGCCGAGGAACGCCACCGCCGGTGCCGGCTCGCGTGGGTACCGGAGGGGGCGACGGGAAGTAAAGGAGGAGCCGGCGGCCGCAGGCCGGCGGCGGGGGACATGAGCGGCGCCCCCTCCGGTGCCCGCGCGAGCTCGCCACGGTGCTCGAACGCGACAACAGCGAGCTTCTGCAACGGGTCGAGAGGAGCCAATCTGAGACGGCTGGAGATTCACCCATGACCCGCACCGTCGCCGTCGTCGACTACGGCATGGGCAACCTGCGCTCGGTGTCGCAGGCCGTGGCGCATGCCGCGCGCTTTGCCGACGTGAAGGTCATCGTCACCGCCAACCCGGAAGAAGTGCTGGCCGCCGAGCGCGTCGTGCTGCCCGGCCAGGGTGCCATGCGCGACTGCATGCGCGAGCTGCAGGACTCCGGGCTGCGCGAGGCGGTGCTGCACGCGGCTGCCCACAAGCCGCTCATGGGCGTGTGCGTGGGCATGCAGATGCTGCTGGACCACAGCGAGGAACAGAACACCCCGGGCCTGGGCCTGATCCCCGGCCGCGTCAGCCGCTTCCGGCTCGAAGGCCGGCTGCAGCCCGACGGCAGCCGCTACAAGGTGCCGCAGATGGGCTGGAACCGCGTGCATCAGCGGCCCCACCCGCTGTGGGCCGGCGTGCCCGACGGCAGCTGGTTCTACTTCGTGCACAGCTACTACGCCAGCCCGGCACAGGCCGCCCACGTGGCCGGCGAGACCGAGTATGGCGATCGCTTTACCTGCGCGGTGGCGCGGGATAACATTTTTGCGACCCAGTTCCACCCGGAAAAGAGCGCTGCCCACGGCCTGCAGCTCTACCGCAACTTCCTCGACTGGTCTCCCTGACCCACTCCAGCGCCCGACGCTGACTGCGCCCATGCTGCTGATTCCCGCCATCGACCTCAAGGACGGCCACTGCGTGCGCCTGCAACAGGGCGACATGGAGGCCTCCACGACCTTCGGCGAAGACCCCGCCGCCATGGCCCGCCGCTGGCTCGACGCCGGCGCGCGCCGCCTCCACCTGGTGGACCTCAACGGTGCCTTCGCCGGCAAGCCGGTCAACGAAGGTGCGGTGAAGGCCATCCTGCGCGAGGTCGACAACCGCATCCCGGTGCAGCTCGGTGGCGGCATCCGCGACCTCGACACCATCGAGCGCTACCTCGACGACGGCATCAGCTACATCATCATCGGCACCGCCGCGGTCAAGAACCCGGGCTTCCTGAAGGACGCCTGCACCGCCTTCGGCGGCCACATCATCGTCGGCCTGGACGCCCGGGACGGCAAGGTCGCCACCGACGGCTGGAGCAAGCTCACCGGCCACGAGGTGGTGGACCTCGCCCGCAAGTTCGAGGACTACGGTGTCGAGGGCGTGATCTACACCGACATCGGCCGCGACGGCATGCTCACCGGCATCAACGTGGAGGCCACGGTCAAGCTGGCGCAGGCGCTGACCATCCCTGTGATCGCCAGCGGGGGCCTGGCCGGCATCGCCGACATCGAGAAGCTCTGCGCGGTGGAGGACGAGGGCGTGGAGGGCGTGATCTGCGGGCGCAGCATCTACACCGGCGCGCTGGACTTCACTGCGGCCCAGTCGCGGGCGGACGCGCTCGCGGCAGCCGGCGGCTAGGAGCGCCGCCGCGCCATCGCCCCCACTGCCGCCAGGCCGGCCAGCATCAGCGCATAGGTGCCGGGCTCGGGGACGGGCAGGTTCGGTGCATAGAAGCCGCGGATCTCGCCGCCGGGGGCGAACGTGCTGTGAATGTTCAAGTAGGCCGATCCGTCGTTCATGCCATTCACAAACGCCGAGAAGGCCGAGGCCGGCGTGCCGCCGTTGTTGGTGATGTAGGTGGGGTTCCAGCTGGCCGCCGACAGCATGTTGAAGGTGACGTCGTAGGCGCCGGTGGACACGCCGGTCGGGAACGAAGGGAAGGACGGCGTCGGCGTGGCCACCCCGGCGGTGCCGGCGCCCGGCACGGCCGTGCAGCAGTGGATGTGGGCCACGGTGACGGTGCCGACCAGCCCGGTGAACACCGTCTGCACGCGCATCGTGAAGGCCGTGTCGTCGATGGTGACGATGCTCAGTCCGTAGCCCGGCGACGCCACCGGCGGCGACTCGCTGGCCCCGGTCAGCGTGGCCGTGTAGACCACGATGGCCGACAGGGCAGGGGCCGAGGCCAAGGCGCAGGCGGCCGCCACGGCAAGCGTCAGGGGGCGTACGGTCGTCATGGTCAGACTCCTGGTGTAGCCCGGCTGAACCCCGGGTGGGTGTGGAGTCCGCGGACTCCTGCACGTGGTATACGCTTGACCGGCGACAATGGCTCGCCAACTCCCAAGAACTTGGGGCATAGGAAACCCTCGCCTGCCATGCTCGCCAAACGCATCATCCCCTGCCTGGACGTCACCGGCGGCCGCGTCGTCAAGGGCGTCAACTTCGTCGAGCTGCGCGACGCCGGCGACCCGGTGGAGATCGCCGCGCGCTACAACGAGCAGGGCGCCGACGAGCTCACCTTCCTCGACATCACCGCCACCAGCGACGGCCGCGACCTGATCCTGCCCATCATCGAGGCCGTGGCCTCGCAGGTCTTCATCCCGCTGACGGTGGGCGGCGGCGTGCGCACGGTGGACGACGTGCGCCGGCTGCTCAACGCCGGCGCCGACAAGGTCAGCTTCAACTCTGCCGCGGTGGCCAACCCGCAGGTCATCCGCGACGCGTCCGACCGCTACGGCGCGCAGTGCATCGTGGTGGCCATCGACGCCAAGGCCCGGCGCGGCGCCGACGGCCAGCCGCTCACCGGTGCCGATGCCGGCTGGGACGTCTACACGCACGGCGGGCGCCGGAACACCGGCCTGGATGCCGTGGCCTGGGCCGCCCGCATGGCCGAGCAGGGGGCCGGCGAGATCCTGCTCACCAGCATGGACCGCGACGGCACCAAGGTCGGCTTCGACCTCGCGCTCACCCGCGCCGTGGCCGACGCGGTGCCGGTGCCCGTGATCGCTTCCGGCGGCGTGGGGGCGCTGGAGCACCTGTCCGACGGCATCCGCATCGGCGGCGCCGACGCCGTGCTGGCCGCCAGCATCTTCCACTACGGCGAGTTCACCGTCGGCCAGGCCAAGGCGCTGCTGGCCCGCGACGGCGTGCCCGTGCGGCTGTGACCGGGCCCGGGGCCGGCCCGAGGACGGTCGGCAGGGCGGCCGGGCCGCCGCACGAGGTCCGCATCATCGGCGGCCAGTGGAAGCGCAGCCGGCTGCCGGTGGCCGACCGCCCCGGCCTGCGCCCCACGCCCGACCGGGTGCGCGAAACGCTCTTCAACTGGCTGGGCCAGGACCTCGCCGGCTGGCGTGTGCTGGACGCCTTTGCCGGCAGCGGCGCGCTCGGCTTCGAGGCGGCGTCGCGCGGTGCCGCCTCGGTGCAGCTGCTCGAGCGAGACGCGGCGCTGGTGCGCAGCCTGCAGGCCGTGAAGGTGCGGCTGCAGGCCGCCGCCGTGCAGGTGCTGCAGGCCGACGCGCTGGCCTGGATGCCGCGCCAGCCGCGGGCCGGCTACGAGCTGGTGCTGCTGGACCCGCCCTTCGACGCCGGCCTGGCCGGCGCCGCGGTGCAGGCGGCGCAGCCGCTGCTGGTGCCCGGCGGCTGGCTGTACCTCGAGGCGGCGCAGCCGCTGGAGCCGCTGCCGCCGGGGCTGCGCGAGCACCGCCGGCTGCGCGCCGGGGCCGTGAGCGCACAACTGCTGCAGGTAGACTGACCCGCGAGGAGATGACGAGGAGCCCCGGATGACCACCCGCACCCTGCTGACCGCCGTCTACCCCGGCACCTTCGACCCCATGACGCTGGGGCACGAGGACCTGATGCGCCGCGCCGCCGGGCTGTTCGAGCGCCTGATCCTGGCCGTGGCCGCCGGCCACCACAAGCGCACCATGTTCACGCTCGGCGAGCGCATCGACATCGCGCGCGAGATCGCGTCGCCCTACCCCAACATCGAGGTCATCGCCTTTCGCGGCCTGTTGCGCGACTTCGTCGTCGCCAACGGCGCCAAGGTGGTGGTGCGCGGCCTGCGCGCGGTGAGCGACTTCGAGTACGAGTTCCAGATGGCCGGCATGAACCGCCAGCTGATGCCCGAGGTGGAAACGGTGTTCATGACGCCGAGCGACCAGTTCCAGTTCGTCAGCGGCACCTTCGTGCGCGAGATTGCCAGCCTCGGCGGTGATGTCTCCAAGTTCGTGGCACCCTCGGTGCTGCGGCGGCTGAAGGAGCGCGTCGCCCAGTCCGCCGCCTGAACCCCCCGCCATGGCCCTGCTGATCACCGACGACTGCATCAACTGCGACGTCTGCGAGCCCGAGTGCCCCAACCAGGCCATCTCGCTCGGGCCGGAGATCTACGTCATCGACCCCGAGCGCTGCACCGAGTGCGTGGGGCACTTCGACGAGCCGCAGTGCGTGCAGGTGTGCCCGGTGGCCTGCATCCCGGTGGACCCGTCGCGCGTGGAGTCGCGCGAGCAGCTGATGGCGCGCTACCTCAGGCTGCAGGCGGCCGAGGCGGCGCCGTCACCGTCCACGGCACCGGCTTCGCCCGCGGCGTCCTGAGCCGCTGCGGCGGCGCCTCCGGGTCCGTCGTGCGCGGCCGGATGGCCGCCGGCCCCAGCCCGCGCGCCGCCGCCTCGCGGTGGCGCTGCAGGCGCTCCGCGGCCAGGGCCTGCAGGGCCAGCCGCTCGCGCTGAACCACGTCCTGCGCCTCCTGCACCGCGGCGCGGCCGGGCGCGGCCGGCGGCGGCAGCCGCTCGCCGGCCGCGCACGGCCGGTCCTGGAAGCGCGTGCCCTCCGGGCCGCAGCGCCAGACGCCCTGCGCGCCCGCGGCGCCGGCGGCCAGCGCCACCAGGCCTGCCAGCAGCGGTGGCAGCCCGGGCTTCACGGGGCGTCTCCGGCGGCGCCGGGGGCCGGCGTCGCGCCCTCGCCCGGTGGCGGCGGCGTGGGTGGCTGGGCGGGCTGGGGTGGCCGGGGCGGCTTCGGCGGCTTGGGCCGCGGCGGCTGGGCGTGGATGGCCGCCAGCGCCTTGTCCATCTGGCCGGCGAGCATCAGGTCCACCGTCTCCAGGGTCTTGTCGATGCTGCGCTCGATGGCCTCGCGCTGGTCGGGCGCGGGCTTCTTCAGCACGTAGTGCACCACCTCGGCCTTCACGCCCGGGTGGCCGATGCCCAGGCGCAGCCGCCAGAAGTCGGGCGAGCCGAGCATGCCGTGGATGTCCTTCAGGCCGTTGTGGCCGGCGGCGCTGCCCCCGAGCTTGAGCCGGGCCTGGCCGGGCAGCAGGTCGAGCTCGTCGTGCACCACCAGCACCTGCGCCGGCGGGATCTTGTAGAAGCGCGCCAGGGCCGCCACGCTGACGCCCGAGCGGTTCATGTAGGTCATGGGCTCGAGCAGCCACACCGGACCGCCGTCGGCCGCCTTGCCGTTCACGCGGGCCAGCAGGCCCTTGGTGCCGGCGTCGGCCGCCAGCGACGTGCCCCAGCGCCGGGCCAGCGCGTCGATCCACCAGAAGCCGGCGTTGTGCCGCGTGGCCTCGTATTCCGCGCCCGGGTTGCCCAGGCCGACGAAGAGCTTGATCATGGGCCGGGATTATCCCGGCGGGCCTGTCCGTGCGCCTCCACCCGCGCGGGGCCCTCCGAGGGGGCCCCCCGCCGGGGCGCGCGCGTGGGCGTGGGCGCGGGCGTGGGCCGCGTCAGGCCAGGGTGTAGTCGGCCCAGTCCGGCCGCGCCAGGCCGCGCACGTACTCGCCCGTGAAGCCCGGCCACAGCGCGGTGATGCGGCCGCTGTCGGTGCGGTACCAGCTGCGGCAGTGGCTCCAGACGCTGCCCTCCAGCCGCGCCTGCAGGGCGGCGTTGTGGGCATCGAAGGCCGCCTGCCGCACCTCGAACCGGCGGTGCCCGGCCGCCTCGGCGCGCTGCATGGCGCTGATCGCGAAGCGCACCTGGGGCTCCACGTAGAGCAGCGTGCTGGTGTGGCCGGTGCCGGTGTTGGGGCCGAGCATCAGGAACAGGTTCGGAAAACCCGGCACCGTGACACCGCGGTGCGCCGCCGGTCCGTCGGCCCAGGTGTCGGCCAGCGTGCGGCCGCCGCGGCCCCGCACCGCCAGCGACGCCAGCAGGTGCGTGGTGTCGAAGCCGGTGGCGCAGACCAGCACGTCCAGCGGGTGCTCGGCGCCGTCGACGGTGCGCACCCCATGCGGCGTGACGCGCTCGATGCCTTCGGTGACCAGGGCCACGTTCGGCTGCGTGAGCGCCGGGTAGTAGTCGTTGCTGTAGATGATGCGCTTGCAGCCCAGCGGGTAGGGGGGCTGCAGCTTCGCGCGCAGCACCGGGTCGCGCACCACGGCCAGCTGGCGGCGCGCCAGCCGCAGCATGCTGGCGCGGGCGGCCGTGCCCTCGTCGAAGCCGCGGCGGCCCCATTCCAGCACGGCGTACCAGAAGCGGTGCACCAGCGCGGCCACGGGCGGCAGGCGCATCAGCGCACGGTCGAGCGCCCCGTAGCGGCGGTCCAGCCGCGGCAGCACCCAGTTGGCGGTGCGCTGGAAGACCATCAGGCGTGCCGCCTGTGCGGCCAGCGGCGGCACCAGCTGCGACGCGGTGGAGCCGGTGCCGATGACGCCCACGCGCCGCCCCGCCAGCGGCACGCGCGGGTCCCAGCGCGCCGAGTGCAGCCGGGCGCCGGCGAAGTCGGCCAGGCCCGGGATGTCGGGCCAGCGCGCCTGGCTCAGCGGCCCGGTGCTGCAGACGAACCAGGGCGCCTCGAACACCTGGCCGTCGGCGGTGCGCAGTCGCCACAGCGCCTCGGCGTCGTCCCAGTCGGCGGCCACCACGGTGGTGCCCAGCCGCAGGTGCGGGCCCACGCCGAAGCGCGCAGCGCAGTGCGTCATGTAGGCCTGGATCTCCGGCGCCGCGGCAAAGCGCCGCCGCCAGTGCGGGTAGGGCGCGAAGGAGAAGCTGTACAGCGGCGCCGGCACATCCACGTGCGCACCCGGGTAGCGGTTGTCCCACCAGGTGCCGCCCAGGCCGCGGCTCTGCTCCAGCACCACGAAGTCGTGGATGCCGGCCCGCTTGAGCCCGATGGCGGTGCACAGGCCCGACATGCCGGCGCCGAGCACCAGCACCCGGTGGCGCCGGGGCGCACCCGGTGCCGGCGCCGGGGCCAGCGGCGCGCCACCGTCGAGCACCTGCACGGCGAAGCCCGCCGCGGCCCGCACCGCGGCCGTGGCACCGGGCAGCAACCCGGCGTGGAGCTGCCACACGTGCCAGCGGCGCTGGCCCACCTGGCCATGCACCGGCACGCCGGCGTCCTGCAGCCGGTCGTGCAGCTGCAGGGCCTGGGCGTGCAGCAGCTCGTCGGCGCCGGCCTGCAGCCACACCGGCGGCAGGCCGCGCAGGTCGGCCCTCAGCGGCGAGCACATCGGGTGCGCGGCGGGCCTGCCGCCGCGGTAGTGGGCGGCGCAGGCCAGTGCCCAGGGCAGGGAGAGCATGACCTCGCCCGGCGGCAACGGCGGCGGCGGCCCATCGCGCGGGGCGGCCTCCATGTCCACCCAGGGCGACAGCAGCCACAGGCCGGCCGGCAGCGGCCCCCCGTTGTCGCGCTGGGCCAGCGCGGTGGCCAGGGCCAGGCCGCCGCCGGCGGAGTCGCCGGCCACCAGCACCGGCCCATGGCGTGCGGCCAGCGCGTTCAGGCAGGCCCGGGCATCGTCCAGCGCCGCCGGGAAGGGGTGCTCCGGCGCGAGCCGGTAGTCGGGCACGAACACCGGCCGGCCGCTGAAGCGGGCCAGGTGGCCGGTGATGGCGCGGTGGCTGCGCGGCGAGCCGATGCAGTAGGCCCCGCCGTGCAGGTAGAGCACCGCGCCGGGACCGCCACCGCCGCCGGCCTGCGGGCGCACCCACTCGCCCGGCACGCCGCCCTCCTGCCCCGGCTCGAAGCGGACGCCGCGCGGTGCCCGCGTGGTCCGCGCCAGCACCGACAGCCAGGCACGCTGGAAGGCCAGCGGCACGTGGGGCGAGAGCACCGGCTTGAGCAGGCACCGCAGCGTGGTGCGCAACAGCGCCGCGGCCACGGCCTCCCAGGTGCCTTGCGGGTGCAGGGTCTCGATCGACATGGCGCGCGATTCTGCCTGCGCATGCGCTCGCGGCAGGCCGGCGCGCAGGCCAGCCCGGGCGCCGGAAATGAAAAGGCCGGCGCGGGCAAGCCCGGCCGGCCGTGGCACTGCAGCGGGGCAGGCCCCGCCCGCATCACTTCTTGTTCTGCTTCTCGTCCTTCTTGCCCTTGCCCTTGCCCTTCTCGGGCGCGGCCACCGGCGTGGCGATGATCTCTTCCTCGGCCTTGGGCTCCACCACCGTCGCGATGGTGATGTCCTTGGTGCCGTGGCGCACGATCTTGATGCCGGCGTCGAGCTTGAGGTCGCGGGCGTGCACGGAGTCGCCCTTCTTCAGCTCGCTGAGGTCGACGGTGATGTACTCCGGCAGCTTCTGCGCCAGGCACTCGATCTCGATCTCGCTGGTGACGTGGTTGACCAGGCACTTGTCGGTCTTCACCGCGGGCGCGCTTTCCTCGCCCACGAAGTGCAGCGGCACCTTCTTGCGCAGGCGGGTGGTGGCGTCCACGCGCTGGAAGTCCACGTGCAGCACGATGGGCTTCCAGGCGTGCATCTGGAAGTCGCGCAGCAGCACCTGCTGGGTCTGGCCGGCCAGTTCCATCTCGAGGATGGACGAGTGAAAGGCCTCCTTCTTCAGCGCGAAGAACAGGGCGTTGTGGTCCAGCTCGATCATCGTCGGCTGGCCGGCGCCGTAGACGATGCCGGGCACCTTGTCGGCGCGACGCAGGCGGCGGCTCGCTCCGGTCCCCTGCAGGCTGCGCTCGTAAGCGGTGAATTTCATGTTCACTCCAGGTTGAAAGGGCCCCGCGACCAGGGCCCGAAAAAGGCAACGGGCCGCAGGCCCGTCACCCGACAGGGCCCCGAACGGGCCCGTTGATCCGGTCAGAAATTGCTGTTCTGCTCCGCGAACAGCGAGGTCACCGACTCGCCGTCGCTGATGCGGCGGATGGTCTCGGCGAACAGGAAGGCCACCGACAGCTGGCGGATCTTCTTGCAGGCGCGGGCCTGCTCGCTCAGCGGGATGGTGTTGGTGATGCAGACCTCGTCGAGCTGCGAACCGGCGATGCGCTCGATGGCCGGGCCCGAGAACACCGGGTGCGTGCAGTAGGCCAGCACGCTCTTGGCGCCGCGGTCCTTCAGCACCTCGGCGGCCTTCACCAGCGTGCCGGCGGTGTCGATCATGTCGTCCATGATCACGCAGTTGCGGCCTTCGATCTCGCCGATGACGTGCATCACTTCCGAGACGTTGGCCGCCGGGCGGCGCTTGTCGATGATGGCCAGGTCGCAGCCGAGCTGCTTGGCCAGCGCGCGGGCGCGCACGACGCCGCCGACGTCGGGGGAGATGACGACCAAATCCTTGTAATTCTTGCTCTTCAGGTCCGACAGCAGCACCGGGCTGGCGTAGATGTTGTCGACCGGGATGTCGAAGAAGCCCTGGATCTGGTCGGCGTGCAGGTCCATGGTGAGCACGCGCTCGACGCCCACGGTCTCCAGCAGGTTGGCCACCACCTTGGCGCTGATGGGCACGCGCGTGCTGCGCGGCCGGCGGTCCTGGCGGGCGTAGCCGAAGTAGGGGATCACGGCGGTGATGCGGCGTGCGCTCGCACGCTTGAGCGCATCGGCCATGATCAGCAGCTCCATCAGGTTCTCGTTGGTGGGGCTGCAGGTGGGCTGCACGACGAAGACATCGCGTGCGCGCACGTTCTGGCGAATCTCGACCGTGACCTCGCCATCGGAGAAGCGGCCCACGGCCGCCTTGCCCAGCTCCACCCCCAGGTGGCCAGCAATCTCCTGGGCCAGCGCCGGGTTGGCGTTGCCGGTGAACAGCACGGTGTTGAACAGCACGCGACGGACTCCCGGGGACCGCTTCAGCCGAAGGACCTCAGGCGGTGGACATCAGGCGATGAATGTTTGGCAGGGGAGGAAGGACTCGAACCCTCGCATGTCGGAATCAAAATCCGATGCCTTAACCAACTTGGCGACTCCCCTACACAGGACCCCGGCTGACGCCGTGACCCTTCAACCGTCCTGGCCCGCCCAATCCGCAAGCGGATGACGGCCCAGGCCCCGGCACATCCGACCTTCCCAGCCCGGCGGCAGTGCATCCGCCGGAAATGTCGCCATGGGAACGTCGCCCGTGCCAGCCCTCGCGAACACCGCGCTGCCCGAGCCCGTCATGCGGCTGTTGCCGTAGCGGGCCTCGAGCCACCGGGCGGCTTGCGCCACCTCGGGGCAGAGGGATTCGGCCACCGGTTGAAGGTCGTTCCTGCCGAAACCACCGCCATCACCACCGGCCCAGTCCATCCGGACGCACGCGTCGTTCAGAGAGCCCTCAACTATAACAGCTTCCGTGTCGCGTGTGAGCGCCGGGTGCGTGAAGATGCGCGCCGTGGCCAGCGCGACCGGCGGCTTGACCACGGCGTACCACTGCCGTGGCAGCGTCAGCGGCCGCAGCACGTCACCGATGCCTTCGACGAAGGCGTCCTGGCCGCCTATGAAGAAGGGCACGTCCGCCCCCAGCGTCACGCCCAGGGCCGCCAGCCGTGCGCGCGACCAGCGCAGCCCCCACAGGCGGTTCAGGCCGAGCAGCACGGTGGCGGCGTCGGAGCTGCCGCCGCCCAGGCCGGCACCCCAGGGCAGGCGCTTTTCCACCGTGATGTCCACGCCCAGCGGCGTGCCCGCCGCGGCCTGCAGCGCGCGCGCGGCGCGCAGGCACAGGTCGTCGTCGGGCAGGCGGGCGCCGAGGTCGTGGCGGGCGATGCCGCCGTCGTCGCGTCGCTCCAGGTGCAGGGTGTCGCACCAGTCGATGAGCACGAAGGGCGACTGCAGCAGGTGGTAGCCGTCGGCGCGGCGGCCGACCACGTGCAGGAACAGGTTCAGCTTGGCCGGCGCCGGCAGCTCGTAGAGCGCACGCAGGTTCATGCCGCGATTGTGGCCGCGCCGGGTCCGTCGTCAGTCGGGCGCGCTCAGGCGCACGCGCAGGGTGACGGCCGGCCGGTCGGGCTCGGCCGCGCGCACGGCCACGAACACGCCCTCGCCACGCGCCTGGTCGTCGATGCGCCAGCCCAGCTGCTCGAAGCCCGTCAGCGGCGCCGGCAGCGCCCGGTGCGGCGCGCCGGGCCAGGGCCGGCCGCGCAGCCAGTCGGGCAGGGCCTGCAGCGGCAGGGCCTCGCCCAGCACCTCCAGCGACAGGGCCTCGAGGCTGGGGTAGCGGCGCGTGCCCTGGCCGTCGTCGAGCTGCACCTCGCCCGGCGCCCAGCGGGCGCTGGCCAGCCGCGGGCCGAGCGGGGTGGCCAGGTCGAGGCGGCCGCGTCGGCCGTCGCCCCAGAGGTCGAACGCCGCATGGAACCCGCGCGCCGGCGCCGAGGGCGTGGCCGCCACCTGCACCGACAGGCGCCCGCTCAGCGGCGGCGGGCCCTCGGGCACCGCGGCACAGGCCGACAGCAGCAGCGCCAGCATCGGCACCAGCGCCCGCCTGCGTGCATGCACCGCCGGCGCCGCGGCGGGGCGGGCCGCCGCCTGCGGCCTCACAGCCCGACCTGCAGCCGCGCCAGCGTCTCGCGCAGGACTTCGTTGCTGCCGTCGCGCGCCTGCGCCTGGCGCCAGATGCGGCGCGCCTCGTCGCGCCGGCCCAGGGCCCAGAGCACCTCGCCCAGGTGCGCGCCGATCTCGGTGTCCGGCCGTGACGACCAGGCCTGCCGCAGGTGGCGCTCGGCCTCCTCGAGGTTGCCGAGACGGAACTCGACCCAGCCCAGGCTGTCGGTGATGAAGGGGTCGCCCGGCATCAGCGCCAGGGCCGTGCGGATCAGCTCGCGGGCTTCTTCCAGGCGCAGGCCGCGGTCGGCCAGCGAGTAGCCCAGCGCGTTGCGCGCGTGGCCGTGGTCGGGCTTGATCTCGATGACGCGGCGCAGCAGGCGCTCCATGTCGTCCAGGCGGTCGAGCTTCTCGGCCACCATGGCCTGCTCGTAGAGCAGGTCCACGTCTTCTGGGAAGCGCTCCGCCGCCGCGGCCAGCACCTCGTAGGCGGGCGCCCAGCGCTTGACCTCCCGCAGCAGCTGCGCCTCGGCCGCGATCTTGGCGCGCGCATCGGCCGGCGTGCGCTCGGGCACCGCGCGCAGCAGGGCCACCGCACGCTCGACCTGCCCCTGCCGCGCCAGCAGCGTGGCGCGCCGCGCCTGCACCTCGAGCGCGCGCTGCGGGTCGTCGATGCGCGCCAGCCAGGCCTCGGCGGCCGGGAAGTCGCCGCGCTGTTCCGCGGCCTGCGCCAGCATCAGCCAGGCCTGCACCAGCCCCTGCTCCGGCGCCGACTCGTGGGCCTCGGCCGCGGGGTCGGCCACCGCCGGGCCGCTGGCCGCGCCCGACGCCGGTGCCTCGGCAGCGCCGGCACCGGCCGCCGCCGGCTGCACCAGGCTCACGTAGCGCTGCAGGGCCGCCTCGGCCTGCTCGGCATGGCGCAGCTCGAGGTGCAGCGCCCCCAGCATCAGCCAGCCGGTGGCCTGCGCCGGCTCCTGGGCGGTGGCCGCCTCGAGCTGCGCAATGGCCTCGGGGTAGCGCTGCGCCGCCGTCAGCACGCGCGCCCAGGCCATGCGCAGCGCCGCAGCCGCGTCGGGGCGCGCCAGGTGCGCGGTGATCAGGGCCTCGGCGTCCGGGCGCTGCGTGCGCAGCTCCATGGCCAGCAGCATGGGCCCGGGCGCGGCCGGGTCGGCCTCGGCGCCCTGCCGGGCCAGGGCCAGGGCCTGGTCGGCGTCGCCGGCGGCCACCCAGGCGCGGCCGCGCGCCACCAGCGCCTGCGTGCGCGTGGCCGCGTCGCGGGCGTAGGGCGCCAGGGCGGTGTCGAGCAGCATGGCGGTCTGCCGCTTGTCGTTGGCGCGCTCGAAGAAGCGGGGCAGGGCAGCGATCAGGCCGCCGCGTTCGTCCGCCGGGCTCAGCGACAGCAGGGCGCCCAGCGGCTCGGCGGCGTCGCGCAGCTGGTTCAGCGCGACGAGGATCTGCAGCTCCAGCCGCACGGGCTCGGCCGAGCCGGGCAGGGCCGTGCGCCAGGCCCGCGTGGCCGCCAGCGCCTCGTTGCCGGCCCGCGACTGCAGCGCCACGTCCATGGCGCGGCGGAACAGCTGCGGGTCCTTCAGGCGGCGTGCGGCGTCGAGGAAGAGCTGGTAGGCCTGCCCGGGCTGGCCGTTGCGCAGCTCCATCTCGGCGATGAGCAGCTGGTAGAACAGCGGCGCATCGAGCGCGCTGCGCAGCGGTGCCTCTTCGGCAGGCGCAGCACCGGCGGTCTCGGGGGGCTGGGCGGCCAGCGCACCGCCGGCCAGCAGCGCCAGGCTCCAGGCCGCGCAGGCCCGGCGGCCGCGCGCCGCGACGCGCCAGCGCGATGGGTGCCACCCTGCAGGGCGCAGCCCCTGGCGCAACGACTCAGCCATGCCCACTCCGCAACGGTCCGAATTCATTCTCACATAATGCCCGCATGCCGGAACTCCCCGAGGTCGAGGTCACCCGGCGCAGCCTCGACGGCCCGCTGCGGGGGGCGCGCATCGAGGCCGTGCGCCTGGGCAAGCCGTTGCGCTGGCCGCTGGGCTGCGACCCCGCCGAGCGCCTGCACGGCCGCACCATCGGCCCCATCGCGCGCCGCGGCAAGTACCTGTGGATGCCGCTGTTCGACGCGCAAGGCACCAGCGACGGCGGCCTGCTGCTGCACCTGGGCATGTCGGGTTCGCTGGCCCTGCACGCCCAGGCGCCACCGGCGGCCGGGCCGCACGTGCACCTGGAGATGCAGACCACGCAGGGCACGCTGCGCCTGACCGACCCGCGGCGCTTCGGGGCCGTGGTGTGGTCGGCATCGCTGGCCGACGATCCGGCGCGCAAGCTGCTGCACTCGCTGGGGCATGAGCCGTTCGACGAGGCGCTGACGCCGGAGTTCCTGCATGCCGCGCTGCAGCGGCGGCGGGCACCGATCAAGCCGGTGCTGATGGCCGGTGACATCGTCGTCGGGGCGGGCAACATCTACGCCTGCGAGGCGCTGTTCGAGGCCGGCATCCACCCGGCCCTGCGCGCCGACCGGCTCAGCCGCCCGCGCGCGGCGCGGCTGCTGGCGGCCGTGCGCGCCACGCTGGCGCGGGCGCTGGCGCTGGGCGGCAGCACGCTGCGCGACTTCAGCGATGCGCACGGAATGGACGGCGCCTACCAGGCGCAGGCCGCCGTCTACGGCCGTGCCGGACAGCCCTGCCGGCGTTGCGGCACCCTGGTGCGCCGCCGCGTGCAGGCACAGCGCGCCACCTACTGGTGCCCCGGCTGCCAAAAACGCTGAGCCCCGGCTGAGCCGGGCCGCCGGGGCGTGATGCCCTGCGCGGCCCGGGCCGCAGCGCTGTCAGCAAGTGTTTCCGCATGGCAGGCGCCAGGGTGGCTGCGCTACGATGGCCCGCAAGCACATGCAAAGCCCGCTCGTCTCCCGCCTGGACAGCCAGGCCGCATGGCGTTCGTCGCTCGACCGCCACGTGGCCGCCTACGCGCGCTTCCTGGCCGACCACGACCTGGCCGACAACGGCGACGGCGCGCGCCTGGAGGCCCTGCGCCACCGGCTGCTGGCCGACCGCCTGATGCTGGCCTTCGTGGCCGAGTTCTCGCGCGGCAAGTCGGAGCTGATCAACGCCATCTTCTTCGCCGACACCGGGCGTCGCGTGCTGCCCGCCACGCCGGGGCGCACCACGATGTGCCCGGTGGAGCTGTTCCACGACCCCGAGCAGCCGCCCTCGCTGTCGCTGCTGCCCATCGAGACGCGGCTGGGCGGCCTGTCGCTGGCCGAGCTGCGCGGGCGCGACGAGCCCTGGCAACGCACCCCGCTCGACCCTTCGCAGCCCGAGGCGCTGGCCCGCGCGCTGGCGGCGGTCACGCTGACGCAGCGGGTGCCGGTGGAGATGGCGCAGCGCCTGGGCTTCTGGCACCCGGAGCACACGGCGGACAACCCGCCCCTGGAGGCCGATGGCACGGTGGAGATCCCGGCCTGGCGGCATGCGCTCATCAACTACCCGCACCCGCTGCTGCAGCGCGGGCTGGTCGTCATCGACACGCCGGGGCTGAATGCCATCGGTGCCGAGCCCGAGCTGACGCTGTCGCTGCTGCCGGCGGCGCACGCCACGGTGTTCATCCTGGCCGCCGACGCCGGCGTCACGAAATCCGACCTCGCGGTCTGGCGCGAGCACCTGGGTGGCGCGGCGCTGGAGCGCTTCGTCGTGCTCAACAAGATCGACGCGCTGGCCGACCCCATGCTGCCTGCGGCCGAGGTGCAGGCGCAGATCGATCGCCAGCGCCTGCAGACGGCGCAGACGCTGGGCCTGGCGCCTGCGCGCGTGTTTCCGCTGTCGGCGCGCGAGGCGCTCACCGCCCGCGTGGCCGGCGACGCCGCTGCGCTGCGCCACAGCCGCCTGCCCGAGCTCGAGGAAGCGCTGGCCGCCGAGCTGCTGCCGCGCCAGACCGAGCTGCTGGCGCAGGCCACGGTGGAGACCTTGCGCCTGCTGCGCGACGGCGCCGCGCGCCGCCTGTCCGACCGCCGGCGCCAGAACGCCGAGCAGATGCTGGAGCTGCGCGGCCTGCGAGGCAAGAGCGGTGCCAAGGTGCGCCTGATGCTCGAGCGCATCGCGTCGGAGTCGGCCGACTTCGAGCGCTGCACCGCGCGCCTGCAGGCCCTGCGCGTGGTGCAGGCGCGCCAGCAGCGCGACGCCCTGGCCGGACTGTCCAGCGAGCAGCTGCGCACCGAGGTCAGCGCCATGCAGTCGGCGGTCGGGGCCGCCGGCCTGGCCTTCGGGGCCCGCAAGCCCTTCGAGCTGATGTTCCAGCGCCTGCGCACCTCGGTGGACACCGCCGAGGCCCAGGCCGGCGAGATGCAGCGCATGCTGGAGGCCAGCTTCCGCCAGCTCAACAGCGAGTTCGGCTTCGCCTTCGCCATCGGCGCCGCCCCTGACCTCGGCCGCTACCGTGCCGAGCTCGACCTGCTGGCGCAGAACTACGGCCGCTACGTGGGGTTCTCGCAGGCCTGGCGGCTGGCGGTGCCGGGCTTCGTCGAGCAGTTCAGGCGCATGCTGCTGTCCAAGCTGCGCGTGGTGTTCGAGAACGCCGCCGGCGACATCGAGATGTGGAGCAAGTCCGCCGGCGTGCAGGTGGAGCAGCAGCTGCGCGAGCGCCGCAAGGCCTTCCAGCGGCGGCGCGAGGCGCTGGAGCGCATCCAGGGCGCGGCCGGCGAGCTGGAGCAGCGCATCGCCGAGGTCGAGGCCCAGGACGAACACCTGCGCGAGCTGCAGCAGCAGCTCGACCGGCTGACCGCCGAGACCGTCTCCGTGTCGCTGGGCCTGCTGGCCCCGGCCGACGCGGCGTGAGCCGCACGGCCACCAGGCTGCCGCCCGACCCCGGCACCCCCGGCGCGGCGGCCGCGACCGAAGGGCGCGCAGACGCCGACGGGCTGGCGGAGGCCGTGGTCGCCTGGCAGCGCCGCCACGGCCGCCACACGCTGCCCTGGCAGCAGACCCGCGACCCCTACCGCGTGTGGCTGTCGGAGGTGATGCTGCAGCAGACGCAGGTGAGCACGGTGCTGGAGTACTACGCGCGCTTCCTGGCGAGATTCCCCGACGTGCTGGCGCTGGCCGCGGCGCCGGCCGACGAGGTGCTGGCGCTGTGGAGCGGGCTGGGCTACTACAGCCGGGCGCGCAACCTGCACCGTTGTGCGCAGGTGGTGGCCGCGCAGCATGGCGGCGTGTTCCCGCCCAGTGCGCAGGCGCTGGCGCAGCTGCCGGGCATCGGCCGCAGCACGGCCGCGGCGATTGCCGCCTTCTGCTTCGGGGAGCGCGCTGCCATCCTCGACGGCAACGTCAAGCGCGTGCTCACGCGCGTGCTCGGCTTCGGGGGCGACCTCGCCGAGAGCCGCCACGAGAAGGCGCTCTGGGCGCAGGCCGAGGCGCTGCTGCCGCCGGCCGGCATCGAGGCCTACACCCAGGGCCTGATGGACCTGGGCGCCACCGTCTGCACCGCGCGCCAGCCGCGCTGCGAGGCCTGCCCGCTGGCGCTGCGCTGCGTGGCCCGCGCCGAGGGCAGGCCGCAGGCCTACCCGGTGAAGACGCGCCGCCTGCGCCGCCACGCCTGGGCGCACGCGCTGCTGTGGCTCACCCAGGGCGAGCGCGTGTGGCTCTGGCAGCGGCCGGCGCGGGGCGTCTGGGCCGGGCTGTGGAGCCTGCCGCAGGCCGACGACGCGGCGCACTGGGCCGCCCTGGCCGCCGGCTGCGGCGGCCAGGTGCAGCCCCTGCCGCCCGTGCTGCACGTGCTGACGCACGCCGACTGGACGCTGACCCCCGTGCGCTGGGTGCTGCCCGAGGGCGCCGAGCCGCCGGCCACGCTGGAAGGCCGCTGGTTCGCCCGCGACGAGGCGCTGGCGCTCGGCCTGCCGGCGCCGGTGCGCCGGCTGATCGGCTGACCGGCCGGCCTCGTCAGCCCACGACCTGCTTGCCGCGCAGGTACTCGTCGACGATCTTCAGCCGCAGCGCCGGCGACTCCAGCGCCATCAGCTTCTGCTTGGCCGCCAGCGGAATGGGCAGGATCTCGCACCAGCGGTTGGCCACCCAGCCCGCGTCGTCGAGCCGGTAGGGCTCCAGGAAGGGCCGCTGGCCCTGCGCCTTGAGGTTGGCGATGGCCTGTGCCAGCGCACTCACGGTGCCGGCCATGGCGGGATCGGGCCAGCCGGCCTCGTCGTCGTCCACCGGCTGCACCGGCGCCGTCCACAGGCCGTCGGGCTGCTGCACCGGCGTGCCGTCGAGCGTGAAGCGGCTGCCGCCACGGCAGCGCAGGCGCAGGATGCCGGCCTGCTCGCTGTCGACCTCCTCGATGTGGGCCAGGGTGCCCACCGGCTCCAGCGCCACCGCGCCGCGCCCGGCCTCCGGGCCCTGGCGCAGGCAGACGACGCCGAAGGGCGAGGCCTCGCGCAGGCAGCGGCTGACGAGGTCCACGTAGCGCGCCTCGAAGACCTTCAGGCCCAGCAGCCCGCCGGGGAAGAGCACGGTCTGCAGCGGGAACAGCGGCAGCGGGCCGGCGCTGGCGGCGGGGTCAGTGGCCATCGGGGTGGGCGTCCAGTTCGCGGTGGCGCACCAGCGTGGTGGCGTCGCGCCGCAGGCGCGCGCCCAGCGTCTCGGTGATGTAGACCGAGCGGTGCTGGCCGCCGGTGCAGCCCACGCACACCGTGAGGTAGGCGCGCTGGTCGGCGCGCAGGGCCGGCAGCCAGTGGCGCACGAAGGCCTCGATCTGGTCGATCATCGTGCCGACCTCGGGCTGCGCGCGCAGGTATTGCGCCACGGCCTGGTCGCGGCCGGTGAGCGGGCGCAGCTCGCGGATGTAGAAGGGGTTGGGCAGCACGCGCACGTCGAACACCAGGTCGGCGTCCAGCGGCACGCCGTGCTTGAAGGCGAAGCTCTCGAACACCAGCGTCAGCTGCGCCGGCGGCACGCCCAGCATGTCGCGCACCCAGCGGCGCAGCTGGGCCGGGCGCAGATGGCTGGTGTCGACCACGGTGGCGATGTCGCGCACGCCGGCGAGCAGGTCGCGCTCCATCTGCAGCGCCTCGGTGAGCGCGCGCGAGAGCTCGCCCTCCACCGCCGTGAGCGGGTGCGGCCGGCGCGACTCGGAGAATCGCCGCAGCAGCGTGTCGGGGCTGGCGTCGAGGAACAGCACGCGCACGTGCTGCCCTTCGTCGCGCAGCTGTTGCACGATGGGCACCAGCTGGGGCAGCGAGCCGGCGGTGCGCACGTCCACCGCCACCGCCAGGCGGCTGGTGAAGCGCTCCTGCTCCAGGCGGATGAAGTCGCGCAGCAGCTCCGGCGGCAGGTTGTCGACGCAGAAGTAGCCGGCGTCCTCCAGCGCGTGCAGCGCCACCGACTTGCCGGAGCCGGACATCCCCGTGACCAGCACGACCTCGGCGCCGCCGGGCCGGCCCGCCGGCACCGTCATGCCGACCCCCGGCCATGCCCGAGCATGGCCTCGGCGTGGGCGCGGCTGGTGGCCGGGGCCAGGCGCTCGCCACCGAGCATGCGTGCGATCTCGCCAACCCGGGCCTCGCCGGCCACCGGCTGCACGCGGCTGAGTGTCTGCTGGTCCTGCAGCGACTTGCTGACCACGAAGTGCGCGTCGGCGCAGGCCGCCACCTGCGCCAGGTGGGTGACGGCGAAGACCTGCGCGCGCGCGCCGAGCTGCTTCATCAGGCGGCCCACGCTGTCGGCCACGCTGCCGCCGACGCCCGCGTCGATCTCGTCGAAGATCAGCGTGGCCGTGGAGCCGGCGCCCTGCGCCGCGGTGACGGCAATGGCCAGCGCCAGGCGCGACAGCTCGCCGCCGGAGGCCACCTTGGCCAGCGCGCGCGGCGTGCTGCCGGCATGGCCGGCCACGCGCAGCTCCACGTCCTCCAGGCCATGGGCCTGCGGCGTGTCCTGCGGCAGCAGCGCCACCTCGAAGCGGCCCCCGTCCATGCCCAGCTGCTGCATCGCGGCCGTCACCGCCGAGGCCAGCTTGGGCGCCGCGCGCCGCCGCTGCGCCGACACCGCCTGCGCCTCGCGCCGCCATGCGGCCTCGGCGTGGCTGCAGGCCCGCTCCAGGGCGTCGAGGTCGCTGGCGGCCTCGAGTGCGGCCAGTTCCGCCCGCCAGCCGGCCAGCAGCGCCGGCAGCTCCGCCGGCTGGCGGCGGTGGCGCCGCGCCAGCGACATCCAGGTCGACAGCCGCGCGTCCAGCTCCGCCAGGCGGGCCGGGTCGGGCTCCACCCGGCCCAGGTAGGCCGACAGCGTGTGTGCCGCGTCCGACACCTCGGCCTGCGCGCTGCGCAGCACGTCGAGCACCGGCGCGAGCTGGGTGTCGTGGCGCACCACCTCGTCGAGCGCGTCGATGGCGCGCTGCAGCAGGGTGTCGGCCGAGGGTTCGCCGTCGCTGCCTTCGGACAGCGCCAGCACCGCGCCCTGTGCCCCGTCGACCAGGGCCTGCCCGTGCGCCAGGCGCTCGTGCTCGGCCTCCAGCGCCGGCCATTCGCCTTCGGCCGGGGCCAGCGCATCGAGCTCGCCGATCTGCCAGGCCAGGCGCTCGCGCTCGCGGTCCAGGTTGTCGCGCCGCGCGCGCGCATCGTCCAGCCGCGTGCGGTGCTCGCGCCAGGCGGCCCAGGCGGCGGCCAGCGGCCGGGTGTCGATGCCGCCTTCGGCGTCGAGCAGCGCGCGCACGGCGGCCGGCCGCGTCAGGCCCTGCCAGGCGTGCTGGCCATGGATGTCCACCAGCGCGTCGGCGGCCTCGCGCAGCTGCGCCACGGTGGCCGCGCTGCCGTTGATCCAGGCCCGGCTCCGGCCCTGGCCGTCCACGCTGCGCCGCAGCAGCAGCAGGCCGTCGTCGGCGGCGAAGCCGGCGTCCTCCAGCCAGGGGCGCAGGGCCTGCGGCAGGTCGAACTCGGCGCTCACCTCGGCGCGCGCTGCGCCTTCGCGCACCAGGCCGGCGTCGGCACGCGCACCGAGCGCGAACTGCAGCGCGTCGATCAGGATGGACTTGCCGGCGCCGGTCTCGCCGGTCAGCACCGTGAAGCCGGGGCCGAACTCCAGCTCGAGCTCGGCCACGAGCACGACGTCGCGCAGGGACAGGCGGCGCAGCATGACCCGGGCCCCTGCGTCAGACCACGCCCTCGTACCAGCGCAGCTTGCGCCGGAGCGTGGCGTAGTAGCTCCAGCCGCGCGGGTGCAGGAAGCGCACCTTGTGCGCCGAGCGCCGCACGCGGACCTGGTCGCCGTGCAGCAGGCTGGCGAGGTTGTGCATGTCGAAGTTGGCCGAGACGTCCTTGCCCTGCACGATGCCCACGCGCACCTCGCCCGCGTCGGGCAGCACGATGGGCCGGTTGGACAGCGTGTGCGAGGCGATGGGCACCACCACCCAGCCGCCGATGGCCGGGTGCAGGATGGGCCCGCCGGCCGACAGGGCATAGGCCGTGGAGCCGGTGGGCGTGGCCACGATCAGGCCGTCGGCGCGCATGTTGGCGACGAAGTCGTCGCCCACGTCCACGCGCAGCTCCACCATGCTGGCCGAGGCGCCGCGGCTGACCACCACGTCGTTCAGCGAGAGGCCGGCGTGGATCTGCTCGCCGTCGCGCCAGACCGTGCCTTCGAGCATGGTGCGGTGCTCTTCCTCGTAGTCGCCGGCGATCATCGGGCCCAGCGCGTCGCGCCAGTGGTTGGCCGGCACGTCGGTGATGAAGCCCAGCCGGCCCTGGTTGATGCCCACCAGCGGCAGGCCGTGGCGCGCCACCTCGCGCGCGATGCCGAGCATGGTGCCGTCGCCACCCACCACCACGCCCAGGTCGCAGCGCGCACCCAGCAGGGCGGTGTCCACCACGTCGTAGTCGGTCACGCCGGTGGCCTGCGCGGTGTCGCGCTCGAAGGAGACGTCCAGGCCCTTGGCGACGAGGAACTGCGCAATCTCCTCCAGCAGCGGCCGGATGCCGCGCGCCTGGTACTTGCCCACGATGGCGGCGTGGCGGAAACGGCTGGACATGCGGCGCATTACACCATAGCGCCCCTGCGCCCGAGGGCCTCCGGGCCGCCCTCCCGGGCGCAGGCGCGGCGGCCCGTCACTACAATGAAACCATGCTGGACGACCGGGCCAGAACCCTGCTGAAGGCGCTCGTGGAGCGCTACATCGCCGACGGGCAACCGGTCGGCTCGCGCACCCTGTCCAAGGCCTCGGGGCTGGACCTGTCGCCCGCGACCATCCGCAACGTGATGGCCGACCTGGAGGAGCTGGGCCTCATCGCCAGCCCCCACACCTCGGCCGGCCGCGTGCCCACCGCGCGCGGCTACCGGCTGTTCGTCGACACCATGCTGACGGTGCGCCCGCTGGACGAGGCCCGCCCGGATCCCGAGGTGGCGGCGCTGCTGCAGCCCGACCAGCCACAGCGCGTGATCGCGCAGGCCGCCTCGCTGCTGTCCAACCTGAGCCAGTTCGTGGGCATCGTCAGCGCGCCGCGCAAGGCCGGCGTGTTCCGCCATCTGGAGTTCCTGCGCCTGGGCGAGAAGCGGGTGCTCGTGATCCTGGTGGCGCCCGACGGCGACGTGCAGAACCGCGTGATCTTCACCGCCCGCGACTACAGCGCGGCGGAGCTGCTGGAGGCCACCAACTTCCTCAATGCCCACTACGCCGGGCTCACGATGGACGAGGTGCGGGCACGGCTGAAGGGCGAGATCGACGCGCTGCGCGGCGAGATCGCCGCGCTGATGCAGGCCGCGGTGGACGCCGGCAGCGAGGCGCTGCAGGAGAGCAGCGACACCGTCGTCGTCTCCGGCGAGCGCAACCTGCTGGGCGTGCGCGACCTTGCCGATGACATGGGCAGCCTGCGCCGCATGTTCGACCTCTTCGAGCAGAAGACCGAGCTGATGCGCCTGCTGGAGACCTCCAGCCGCGCCGAGGGCGTGCGCATCTTCATCGGCGGCGAGAGCCAGGTCGTGCCCTACGAGTCGCTGTCCATCGTGACCGCGCCCTACGAGGTCGACGGCCGCATCGTGGGCACCCTGGGCGTGATCGGCCCCACGCGCATGCCCTACGAGCGCATGATCCAGATCGTGGACGTGACGGCGCGCCTGGTGGGCCACGCGCTGTCGCAGAAGTAGCGGCTTCTAGAATCGCCCGCTGGCGGGCCGTTAGCTCAGTTGGTCAGAGCAGAGGACTCATAATCCTTTGGTCGTTGGTTCAAGTCCAACACGGCCTACCAACCTTGCCCGCCCGCGGCCCGGGCCTTGCGCTCAGCTCGCCGGCCGAGGCGCCGCCTGCACCGCCGGCGCCTTGGTCACGCGCACCTTGCCGCCGGTGGTCACCAGGATCACGGCGTCGCCAGGCTGCAGGTTCTCGTCGCCCTTGGCCTGCACGATGGCGCGGCGCTCACCGCTCTTGAGCTGCACCAGGATCTCCAGGGCGTCCTCGCGCGTGGTGCTGCGCTCGATGGCATTGCCCACCACGCCGCCGACCACCGCGCCGATCACGCCCAGCGCCACTGACTCGCGGCTGTTGCCGCGCGACGCGCCGGCAATGCCGCCCACCACGCCGCCAGCGGTGGCGCCCACGCCCGATTGCGTGCCGTCGACGGTGACGCTGCGCACCGACAGCACGGTGGCGTCGGTCACGGTGGACAGGCGTTGCGCGTCGCCGCGCTGGATGACGTCGGGGCTGGTGGTGGTGCAGGCGGCCAGCGCGAGCACGGACAGGGCGAGCAGGGTGCGTTTCATGGATGGGTTCTCCGCGGATCTGGCCGGCATTGTCCTGCCGGCGACGCCATCCCGCTGGGACCGCTGCCGTGAAGAAATGTTCCGGCAGGCAAAGCCGCGTGAACCGCCCGCGCGCGGCCGGCCTGGACGCTCAACCGTGCAGCCGGCTGCTGCGGGGCACGCTGGCGAGCAGGAACTCCATCTGGTCGGCCAGGATGCGCCGGCCGCGCAGGATCATGTCCTCGTGCAGGCTGGGCACGTAGGGCATGTAGAGCAGGGTCATGTTCGCCTCCTCCGGCAGCCGGTTGCCCTTGTGGCCATTGCAGGCCTTGCAGGCGGTGATGCAGTTCATCCAGTGGTCCTGCCCGCCGCGGGACACGGGCACGATGTGCTCGCGCGTCAGCCAGTCGGGCGCGAAGCGGCCGCCGCAGTAGGCGCAGAGGTGGCGGTCGCGCACGAAGAGCTTGGGGTTGGTCAGGGCCGGCACGCTGCGCCAGGCGCGGCTGGGCACCGCGCCGCGCACCGCGATGATGGGGTGCACCTCGATGCGCGACTGCAGCCCGCTGCTGCGCTGGATGCCGCCGCGCATCACGCGGAAGGCGTCGCCCAGCGTCCACGCGACGCCGTCGGAGGCGTACAGCACCGCGGCTTCCCGCGTGCTGATCCAGGCCTGGGGGCGGCCCGACATATCGAGCTGCAGCACGTCCATGTCGACGTAGCGTACTGCAAATGCCGTGCCCGCTTCAATGGCTGCCCATGACCAGTCGCCGGGCAGGGTCGGTCGCAGGCGCGACATCTAGGGTCGCAACCCTAAAAACGGCAAGGAAATGCACGGCCGGAACGGCCCGCGGTCTGCAAAATAGAACGAACGTTCGTTTTTGAACCGCACGCATGTCGTCACCCGCCGCCCGCCCCCAGCAGAAAGGTCAGCAGACCCGCGCCGCCATCCTTGAGGCGGCGCTGGGCATGGCCTCGCACATGGGGCTGGAGGGCCTGTCCATCGGCGCACTGGCGGAGGTGACGGGCATGAGCAAGTCGGGCGTGTTCGCCCACTTCGGCTCGCGCGAGGAACTGCAGATCTCCGTCATCCGCGAGTACCACGCCCGCTTCGAGGAAGAGGTCTTCTTCCCCGCCATCCGCGAGGAGCGGGGCCTGCCGCGGCTGGGGGCGCTGTTCGAGCGCTGGGTGCGCCGGGTGTCGGTGGAGCTGGACTCGGGCTGCATCTACATCAGCGGGGCGGTGGAGTTCGACGACCGGCCCGGCCCGGTGCGCGACGCACTGGCCTCCATGGTGCGGGCCTGGCACGCGGCGCTGGAACGCGCCATCCGCCAGGCGGTCGAAGCCGGCCACCTGCGCCCCGACACCGACCCGCTGCAGATGCTGTTCGAGATCCACGGCCTGATCCTCGCGCTGCACCACGACGCGCGCTTCCTGCGCAACCCCGGCACGCTGGACCGCGCGCGCCGCGGCTTTGCGCGCGTGGTCGCCGACCACCGGACCGGGGCCCCCGCTTCCGTTCCCGCTTCCCTGCCTTCCGCTTCGCTTCCCCAGGAGTAGTCCATGCCCACGTACACCCCGCCGCTCCGCGACATGCAGTTCGTGCTGCACGAACTGCTGGGCGTCGCCGACGAGCTCAAGACGCTGCCCCGGCATGCGGAGATCGACGCCGACACCATCGATGCCGTGCTGGAGCAGGCCGGCCGCTTTGCCGCCGAGGTGGTGGCGCCGCTCAACGTCTCCGGCGACGCCGAGGGCTGCCGCCTGGACAAGGCCACGCACGAGGTGACCGCGCCCCGCGGCTTCAAGGAGGCCTATGCCGCCTACGTGGAGGGCGGCTGGCCCAGCCTGAGCTGCGACCCGGCCTACGGCGGCCAGGGCCTGCCCATCGTGCTGAACCAGTGCCTCTACGAGATGCTGAACTCGGCCAACCAGGCCTGGACCATGTACCCCGGCCTGAGCCACGGCGCCTACGAGTGCCTGCACGCCCATGGCACGCCCGAGCAGCAGGCCATGTACCTGCCCCGCCTCACCAGCGGCCAGTGGACCGGCACCATGTGCCTGACCGAGCCCCACTGCGGCACCGACCTCGGCCTGCTGCGCACCAAGGCCGAGCCGCTGCCGGACGGCAGCTACCGCCTCACCGGCCAGAAGATCTTCATCTCCGCCGGCGAGCACGACCTGGCCGAGAACATCGTGCACCTGGTGCTGGCGCGCCTGCCCGATGCACCGGCCGGCAGCAAGGGCATCTCGCTGTTCGTGGTGCCCAAGTTCCTGGTGAACGCCGACGGCAGCCTGGGCGCGCGCAACGCCATCCACTGCGCGGCGCTGGAGCACAAGATGGGCATCCACGGCAACGCCACCTGCCAGATGGTGCTCGACGGTGCCGTCGGCAGCCTGGTGGGCGAGCCGCACAAGGGCCTCGCGGCGATGTTCGTGATGATGAACGCCGCGCGCCTGGGCGTGGGCAACCAGAGCCTGGGCCTCACCGAAGTGGCCTACCAGAACGCGCTGGCCTACGCCAAGGACCGCATCCAGATGCGCAGCCTCTCGGGCGTGAAGGACA
>VFQM010000904.1_pt1 | contig 29101 bp, 32 predicted proteins | sample 3512391 | NCBI WGS metagenome assembly VFQM01 (sample SAMN10412369, study PRJNA504923) | tailings metagenome | isolation source: Replicate 1 from Balatoc abandoned mine | place: Philippines
TATGACAGTGTTTGGAACTGACATGCATCTGGCGACATTTATTTTTGTCGTGTGCGAGGTGCTATTTTTTGTTTCTCAGTTGGTTTTATATCTCCAAAATCCTGCTGAAAAGAATCGACAATACTATTTGATCCTTTTGGGATTGTTGATCATCTACAATATTGCAGGTGGCTTGTTCCCAGATCCAGAGCTCCCTATTTCATTGAATCTTCAGATCAACTTGGCTTATGGAACCGGGTTTGTAATGGGAGCATATTTTCCATACTATTTTTATCGGGTTTTCGAACTGGATGATTTGAGGTGGAATGCGCGAATTGGGGTCTGGATATTCTTAATAGCTCCATTCCTGCTTTTCTTTTGTATTGGGCTTCCATTACTGGGTGATCTTCCCGCAACCATTTGGTATGGATTGGCGATCCCTTTGGTTTATGCGATTTATCTGATCGTGATCATTTTTCTGAGTATTAGAAAGAAATTTGAGGGGTCTCAAAATTCACTGGAAGCAATTTTGACTTATTCTGCGGCGGTGCCTTGGGTATTGCTGCCAGTTTTTAGCTATGTCGATGCTTCCCAATTTGTGGAAGTAATTTGCACAAATGGTGGCTTTATCATCATTACTTTTTTGTTTATCCGAAAGATGATCTTCGAAAACAGAAAGGTATTTGCAAAAATCAATGATACCGACCAGAGGCCACCGATTGATCCCAGTACTTTTTTCGGCCAACGATGTGCTGAATTGGGCTTTACCAAGCGAGAGTGCGAAGTGGTTGAGAAAGTAGCCCAAGGACTTACTAGCAAAGAAATCGCAGAAGTACTTTTTATTTCAGAAAGAACAGTCAACAAACACCTTCAGACGATTTTTAAAAAGGCGGACAGCAAAAACCGAGTTGAGCTGATCAACGCCCTAAACTCCTATTCATAAAACAGATTTTAAGGGACGAACCCATTGATTAAGCATATCTGCGTATAGGCGATTTTCTATACGCAGATATGCCTATTTATCGCATTTACGCAGTTCTAGGTATTTTTTTTCGCCTAGAGAATCCAATTCTTTACCCCCATCAACATGTAGCCATGAAGGAGAAAAGAGAAAATCTCTCTTGGGTATCTGTCAGGTTAAAGCCGGATGTTTTTACCCGATTGAAGGAGGAAAGTAGGTCCCTTGGTGTGTCTTTGAGTCACTTGATCAGAATGAAGCTTAGCTCTGAAACGATCAAGATCATTGACACCAAGGGAATCCTAAATGCAATTGATAAGGTGGTTGCCGAACAGGCTAGGGTTAACAATAATATCAACCAGTTGGCCAAGCATGCCAATACGTATCGAGACAAAATTTCCCCGGAGATTTTTCTGAATCACACCAAACAGATGGCCAAGCATCTTGAGCATAGGGACTTCATGAACAAGTTTTTGAAACAGATTTATCAGGCAATCAAATGAGAGTTAAAATCCTTTCCAGCGCAAGTTCATTTAATGGGGTGACCTACAACACGAACAAAACCCAAAATGAAAAGGGAGAGCTGACTAGGCTCCGGAATTTTGGGTATTTGCAGGACACCAAGGATGTGGGGCCGAATGAGGTGAAAAATTACCTGATAACTCATTCGAACAGAAATGCACTCGTCAAGGACAAGCAGTTTCATGCCATGATCAGCTGCAAGGGCAGGGAGTATTCCAAAGAAGAGCTGACAGAAATCGCCCATGAATGGATAGATAAAATGGGCTATGGGAATAACCCTTTCCTGATCGTTTTTCACAAGGATACGGCAAATAACCACGTTCATATTGTGTCATCGAGAATTGATCGGGATGGCAAAAAGATCAGTGATTCATTTGAGAAGCTAAGGGCACAAGAAGCAATCAATGAGATCATGAGACTCAATCCCAAGCATGAAGCAGTGAAGGCTGCGGATAGCTTGATGGAGTTTCGATTCAGTACCAAAGCCCAAGGATTCCTGTTCCTGGAAAACTTGGGATTCAAAGTGAGGGAAAAGGGTGAGCAGATCGAATTGATCAAGTATGGTTCGGTGCAAGGTCAAATTCCAGTTTCAGCATTCAACCAAAAGATCCAGTCCTATCAGTTGGATAAGGATCGGGCCAAACAGCTAAAGGCGATTTTGGATCGGTATTCCAAGGTTTACCAGACTCGGCCCACTTGTCTATTTGAACCTAAACCCGGCGGTAAAAAAGGAAACCAAACCGGGTATCGATCGGATCTAGGTGATTTTATACGGGATAAATTTGGGGTTCAGCTCGTATTCCATGGCAAAGATGGAAAAAGGCCTTATGGTTATTCCCTGATTGACCATGCCAATAAGATCATTTTTAAAGGCATTGAAGTATTCCCAATCCAGCGATTTTTTGAACAGGAAGGTGAACGTAAATCCTATCAATCCCAGAAACCGAACAAGGATAAGCCGATCGATTTGATCGAGGCAAAAGTAAGGCTCCAATCTGCTCTCAATGATTTCTCGACAGTTCGGCAAGGCTTGGAACACCACGCTTTGAAGTTGGAGAATAGAGATGGGAATTCTTACCTGAAAACAGCCCAAGGAGATATCGCTGCCAGTGACATTCTTTCTGCCGAGCAGCAGCTGGCATTAAGTCAATACTTCCAAGATAGCGAAGCCCATAGAGCCATACAGAGTCAAGAGATTTTTGACCTGGTTCTTGTACTCCAAATCGCCAATGACATCGATGATGAAGCTGTGCACGGTAGGAAAAGAAGCAAAAAGCGCAAGGGAGACAATGAAATCACTAGATAAAAAGATAGCCATGATCATTCTATTCGCAAACCAAAAAGGTGGAGTGGGAAAAAGTACGCTCGCGGTGCTGTTTTCAAATTTTGCCGTCCAGAAAAGGAAAAGAAAGGTGAAAGTCTTTGATATGGACTTTCAACAGTCACTTTACAACAAGTATCTCAATTCGGACCTCTTAGAAAATGAGAAGTTGTATGAAGTTGAGCTATCGAATATTCCAGGATTCAAGTCTATCCAGAAAAGAGCTGCTCAAGATCCTAAAATTCTCACCGTGATTGATCTTGCTGGGAGAATGGATGACGACAACCTGGTGCCGGTACTCAAGGAGTCTGAATTGATCATCTGCCCTTTTTGCTACGATGAATACAGCGTCACCAGCACGTTTGAATTTTGCTACGTGGTCAAAAAGGTGAATCCTGAAAGCCGGATTATCCTAATCCCCAACAGAGTCAAAACATCAGTCAAATACGAAACCTTGGAGAGCGTCAATCAGGCACTTGGCCAGTTTGGTGAATTGACCTCCCCGGTATCGGATCGGATAGACTTCCAAAGACTCACTACCTCCTACACTCCGGAATCGCTTGTGCCTATCCTGGATCCCATTTTCAACAAATTATTTGATGACCATATAGAAGCAGATTAGCCATGGCAAACGGGGACTACATAAGCAAACTTGTCCAAGGAGTAAGGTCAGAATTGGTATTGCCTGAACCTGAGGTAAAGCCTTTGGTAAAGTCTAAAAGTAATGAGACTGACAAGATCGGAAGCCAAGGAATCCATGAGCTGATAGAGGCCATCAAGAATTTTGAAGTAAACGGAGATTCCAAAAGGCTGATTCGGATGGACGCTCGAACGGAGGAAGTACTGAAGCTAATCAGTCCCACTTTTGGAGTGGACGTGACCTCCTTCGTGAATTTCCTGTGCTGGGACTTTCTGGAAAATAATCCAGAACTGGTCAATGAAATCAAACAATCCATACAAAAACTATAGCCATGAGCTGGACAGACTTCTTTCTATACCTATCCCTTTTCTATGTGGTGTACTATGCGGTAAATGTCGTCTTCGATGTTTTGCGCAAACCACAACTTTCAGAAGTGTCGACAGGGAACGCCTACACCTTCCAAACAGACCTCAATGAGTTTGACGAAAGCCCAACCGTGATTGAGGATAATGACCCGGTGCTTGAACCTGTAAGGCCCAAAACAGAATCGGCTTCAGAAGTATGGGTCAACAGCGAGGAGGATTCAGAGGAAATCGAATTTGAAATCAACGATCCCAGCCCGGTCAAATCTACAGGAGGGGTGACTACGCTCAATTCCCTCTTTGTCCTGGCTAAGGAAGGCAGTATTGAAATGAAAAAGAAAGTCGTGTTCTCATGAATCTTTCCCATCGCTTAATTCTATGCGCTATCCTTTCCCTCTTTTTCTTTTTGTCGGCAACGGAAACTTTTGGCCAATCCCCTCCGGGAGTCTCAAAATTTCAGGAGGTGGAGACCGATATGAAAAGTTTCTACGTGGCTCTTTCCCGACTCTCATTTGTCATTGGCGCAGTCTCAGGATTGCTTGGCGGTCTTCGGGTGTACAACAACTGGCAAATGGGAAGGCATCAGGTCGATGTTCAGGTAATCAGTTGGTTTGGAGCCTGTCTATTCTTAGCCACGATGGGCTTTTTTCTCAGCGGATTATATGCTGTTCCACTGACTTGACACCACAAAAAAAGCAAAATCAACAGTCACTATTTTCTCACTAAAACTATAAAAACCATGTTCAACAAAACCAAAAAAATGATCGCAAGCGCATTGTTTGCAATGCTTGCAACCACAACAGCCAATGCTCAAGGTGTTCAAGGGATCACCGCTGCCGAATCCTCTCTACTCGCCTATGTGGATCCCGTGGCTAGCCTATGTCTGGTAATTGGAGCCGTAGTCGGTCTGATCGGAGGGGTACGGGTTTACATCAAATGGAATTCCGGTGATCAGGACATCAATAAAGAATTGATGGGATGGGGCGGTTCCTGCCTGTTTTTGGTCTTGGTCAGTGTGATTATCAAAGCGTTTTTCGGTGTCTGATGGCTAAGCAATTTCCGATATATAAGGGGCTTCAAAAGCCTCTTATATATCGGGGCTTTCAGGGAAAATACATCGGATGGGGAGTCGCTTCCTTAGTCATCGCGGTCGTCTCGGGAGGATTAATCGGAAGCCTAACCAGTATGGTTTTAGGCGGGGTGATTACGCTAACCGTCATGACAACCGGACTTTTCATCACCTCTCAGCAACAGAAAAAAGGTCTGCATAGCAAAACAAGGTACAAAGGGGTATTTCAGATCACTACATCCTTAAAATCGAAGTAAACATGTTTGGGAAAAAAAGGAATGAATTTAAGCTTCCCTATCTGGGGATTGAAGATCAGATCCATGGTTTTCATTGTCTATTCAATCTGAAGGGTGACTTTGGTGTCATCCTTGGATTGGATAATCCTGTCTTGCAGTATTCAGCGGATTCTTCCAAGTACGATTCCTTTCACCAGCTATACACCAACCTGATCAAAATTCTGGGTGAAGGGTATTTGATTCAAAAGCAGGATATTTTTTCCAGAAAGACCTACAGCGAAAAATTCTCAACAGAATACCTGCAGCAAAAGTATGATGACCATTTCCAGGGGAGGCCATACACTTCGCTGAAGACATTTTTGGTGATTACCAAACGGGCAAAAGTCAGATACAGCCAAAAGTCAGTGATGGATTTTATCCAGACTTTGGGTAAGGTAACCGACCTTTTTGAACGTGCGGGAATCAAGATAGAAGCACTCTCAAAAATTGAGACTGACCGCTATGTGAAACGAATTCTCAGCATGAATTTCCATGAGGAAAAGATTGTGCTGGACAACCTACTTGCCGAAGACAGCCAAGTGGAAAGTGGAGAAAGAGCTTTTCGGTCGATCACCTTGGTAGATACCGACAAAGTAGAACTTCCGGAAAAAGTGACCACTCACTTGGAGCGTAACGACAAGGATAGCCTGAAAGGGTTTCCGGTGGATAATAAGGCCTTCCTTTTCGATGTCCCTAATTTCCAAACCATAGTTTATAACCAGGTCATTGAAATTATTGAGCAGAGATCAACGCTGAACAAGCTTGAATTGAAACGGAAGCGGCATTCCGGGATACCCGATCCAGCCAATAACATCTGTGTCGAAGATATCGACAGGTTATTGGAAGACGTGGCCAGACACAATCAGCTTTTGGTCAATTGCCATTTCAATGTGGTTGTTTCCGCCAAGAAAGAGCACATCCAAGGAGCTTGTAATTATGTGGAGTCCTCACTTTTCCAACAGGGGATTGTGGCCAATAAGAATTCCTATAACCAACTTGAGCTTTTCAGGACACTTCTTCCCTGCAATACCGCTGAGTTGAAAGTTTATGATTACTTCCTGACCACCTCGGATGCTGCATTATGTTTTTTCCTGAAGGAGTCACTGAATAAGGATGAGAAAAGCAGTTTTCAGATCCGATTCACTGACAGACAGGGAATCCCTTTGAAGATAGATCCGGCTGATTTGCCGATGCAAACCAATCGGATCAATAATCGAAACAAGTTTGTGCTGGGACCTTCCGGTTCGGGAAAATCATTCTTTATGAATGCCCTGATCGAGCAATATTGCATGTGGAATAAGCGACCCAATCCTAAATGGCTGATGGATGTGGTCATTGTCGATACCGGCCATTCTTACTCTGGACTTTGCCAATACTACCAAGGGAAATACATCACTTATACCGAGGAAAAGCCAATAACCACCAACCCTTTTTCTATTACCGAGGAAGAGTACAACATCGAAAAGAAAGACTATCTCCTGACTTTGATTTCCCTTTTGTGGAAGACTGCGGAGGGGACAGTTTCACAGGTAGAAGCAGATGTTATTTCCAGTACGATCTCGGCTTACTATTCTTCTTTTTTCTCAGGGGAAAGTAAAATCGACCGACTTTGCTTCAACAGCTTTTATGAATTCGCTTTGGAAAAAATCCCCGAAATCAAAGAGCGTGAAAGCATTGGATTTGAACTTGAAGAGTTCAGGTTCGTGCTCAAGAAATTTTACAAGGGAGGCGAGTTTGAAAACCTGCTCAACGAGGAAGTTGACCAGTCCCTGTTTACCGAATCATTCGTGGTTTTTGAGATTGACAGCATCAAGGAACACAAGGTGCTTTTCCCAATTGTCACACTTATAATCATGGATGTTTTTATTCAGAAAATGAGGTTCCGAACTAGATACCGGAAAGCGCTCATCATCGAAGAGGCTTGGAAGGCCATCGCCTCCCCGCTCATGGCAGGCTATATTTTATACCTCTATAAGACCGTCCGGAAATTCTGGGGGGAAGCGATAGTGGTAACCCAGGAGCTGGGAGATATCATCGGAAATGCGGTGGTCAAAGACAGTATCATCAATAATTCGGATACCATCTGTCTTTTGGATCAGACCAAGTTCAAGGACAATTATTCTCAAATCGCTTCCCTGCTTTCCATCAATGAAAATGAAAGGAAAAAGATTTTCACGATCAATCAGCTGGATAATCATGAGGGCCGGGGAAGATTTAAGGAAGTCTATATCCGAAGAGGATCTGCCGGTGAGGTGTATGGGGTGGAAGTTTCCCTGTACCAATACCTAACCTATACCACTGAAAAGCCTGAAAAGTCAGCCATAGAAATCTATATCCAAGCCTTTAGAGGGTACCAAATGGGACTCGATGCTTTTGTCGAGGATTTTAAGGCTTCTGAGCTTTCTCTCCATGAGTTTTTCAGTGAAGTCAACAAGCAAGGGGCTCCAGTAAGAGAAACACTAACTGCCACCTTTTAACCTAGTCCATGATGAAGACCTTGAATCTACTGGTATTTCTGATTCTCTCGGGATCTGCTTTTGGGCAGACGGTCTATGTAGATCCTGCAGTGGCGGGAGCAACGGCTGCACATTCTGCGGTGATCAATTCACAGCTGAATGCCACTAATGAACGATTGACTTTGATTGAACGTGGACAGCTGGCGATTACCGGAAACCTGACCATTGTCAACACGATGCAGGACAAAATCTACAAGGGACTTTCTGAAGTCAGTTCGATTTTAACCAATCTTTCCAACGTTCAGGAAATCGGAAGAATAGCCACCGGGATTTCCAGTGACCTCAATCAGGTGATGGACTTGGCAGGGGAAAATCCCGCTTTACTCCTGTTTGCCGAGCGGAATGCTTCGCTCTTTCAACAAAGGGCCACTTCTCTGGCATTGGAGGTCAGTTCTTTTGTCCTGAAGGGAGGAGAAAATAACCTTATGGATGCAGGAGAGCGGTACAAACTGATCAATCAGATTTTGACTGAGATGGTCATTCTGCGATCCTATACTTATGGCATGTATCGAGCCATGTATTTCGCTCAGATGAAAGGATTTGTGAGGGCCTTAAATCCTTTTCAAGGGTACATCAATGTGGATATCCAGCTTGCGCAGGATATAGCCAGAAAAGCCAAAACCCTGCAATGATGAAATCTTTTTGGCTTTTTTCCTTCATTTTGTTGGCAACCCTTGAGTTAAGTTTTGCCCAAACCAATGTGGCGCTTCTCCATCAGCTAGTTGAGGAATCCAAGTCCGAATATAACCTTCAAAAAGAGGCGAAAGAAAATCAGGGAAGGAACGCGGTCAACGAGGAGGTCAATACCAATTTGCTCAAGTCGGTAAAGGAGAAATACCGGGCCGTTCAGGATCGATTTGCCAAACTCTCGATAGTTATCGATGCTTTTGGAATTGGTGCTGCGGCTGAGCCTTTAGTCAACTCTATTATTGATAACCAACAGCAAATTGTTTTCTACTGTAGCCAAAATCCGGAATTGGTACTTTTTGCGGTAGAGTCTGAAAAGGTTTTCGTCGAAAGATCCCATTCCCTTTTGAATTACCTCTTTGGCCTTTCGGCAAGTATCGGTGTGGTCAATCAGATGAAAGTTTCGGAAAGAAGAATCCTTTTCCAGCACATTCTGGATGAGCTCAGGGAGATCAACGGACTTTCTTACACCGTTTCTAAATCACTTCAACACTATCTGGAAAGGAAGAGAGGAGTCAATCCCTACCTACAGTATGTAGCAACGGAAATGGCTTTGGTAGAAGAAATCATTCAAAACGCCAAAACCCTAACCCGATGAAAAATCTCCTTTTACTTTTCAGCTGTTTCGTGGTGGTTGAATCCTATGGGCAGACCGTAATATTTGACAGAGAACATTTTTCGATAGTCAATGCCAATGCTGCTGTACGAAATGTCAGTGAAATAGGATATCACCAATCCTTGGATATCATCAGGCAAAACACCGATGATATTATTCTTAATTCCTCTAGCCTGGCACTAGTTCAAACCATGATTGTCAACTCCCTGACCCAAATTAATGAAGGGTTCAAGGATGCAATTCAGGTGAGGATGATCGCTAAGACGGTCTTGGATATCAGTACCATTTCCGCAGAGGCTTTCCAGTTGGCGGGCGATAATCCCATCCTTTTTCTTTTTGTGGAAGAATACACGGCTCAGGCGAAAAATAGAAGTCTCAATCTGGCCACGGAAGTTTCTTCCCTGATTCTCAAAGAAGGCGATAATCTCCTGATTAATTACAATGTCCGGGATGAGCTACTTGATTCGGTTCAGAAGGAATTACAGGTAATTCTTGCCTTGGTACTGGCTGCGAAGAACAGCATCTATTGGGCCAAGACCAATGGGATAATCCGATCTCTCAATCCCTACCAAGCTTATATCAATCTTGATTTGGGATTGATCAATGAAATCATCATCAAACAGAAAATCCTTACCCGATGAAGCATACTCTCTCGTTTTTGATCCTTTTTTCTGTTTGTATTCACAGTTACGGACAGACTCCCATCCATGATAGAGCGATTGTCGCGCAGCAGGAACGGATGGTCTTTAAGCAGTGGGATGAGGATAAATTCTATCCTGAACCCAACAGATTGCTCGGAATCCCAACGAATCCGATTTGGTATATTACCTGGGGCTTGCATCCCAATTACCCGGATTTGGACAAAAGGCCTTTATCTCCAAGGGGAGAACAGACTCAAAGGCTGGGATTGGCAGCAGCCATGCAGATTTCATCCAATTACTACAAGCAGCACTCAGATACGGTCAAGAATTTGGCAACAGCTGAGATGGCGAGGATTTCAGGCGCTTTTTCATCAACAGATCCTCTCTACCAATTCTATTATAAGCGAGAGCTGAAGCCTTTGGAAAATCCCGAAGCCGCAGCTTTTCAGGGCGTTCCTACAGAAGTAATCCAGTACATGACTGATCATGGAGCTTACCAATGGTATTTAAACAACATGGCTTCGCTTTCTGAGCGATATGATTTCGCAAAAACCTTGGATATGGAAAGAGGGCAACGGATTCTGATGTATCACAGAATCATGCTTGAAATGAGGGATGTGCTTAAAAAGTGGCAGTACAAGCTGGACATGTCCTCCAATATGCTGGCCTTTCGAAGGCTGAACCAACGGAAAATCAGCGGAGAGATTATCCTTTCGGATCCAAAAAGCGAGGAGGATAGAGCTAAGAAAATTGCTAACCAAACCCAAGTGCTGAAATGAAGAAGCTGATCACAGGACTATCAATTTTCCTTGGGGTATCAATCTCCGGATTTGCACAGTCGGCCAACCATGACCAGTACAAGGAGACCATAAGCTATTTGCAGGGAAACAGCATTTATGACAGAGGAGTGATGACCTTCTTTGAAGAAATGAGGGATTATGGCTTTGCTCACTCCGACCCTTTCATGAGGGATGCCCAGACCTTGGCCTGTATTTTCATGCTGATTTTTTTCAGTCTGAAATGCTATGAAATGATGGCTGGTGACAAAAAACTTGAAATTATGCCCCTCCTGAGGCCATTTGCTTTAGTGATTCTTCTCATGTGGTGGCCAATTTTCTGCCAGATCATCGCTTTTCCTACCGATTTGATCGCAGCCAAAACGGAAGCGCTTTTCGGGACCCAAAACGATATCAATAATGGGCTACGACTTGACCGGGCGGCCTACATGATCGAGATGGCCGATCAGTTGGTAGAATATCAGGCAGTGACCGAGATGGCATCTGAACAGGCGCAAGAATCCGATAAAGATTTGGGGACGGTGATTGTGGATGGGGTAAAAGGATTTTTCTCCGATCAGATTCTAGCTCCTATTGTCCAAATGCGAATCAGGATGCAAACCAGCCTACAGCTGCTTGCTACCCAAATCATCGAATTGGTGGCCATATGGATTCTGAGGGTTTGTGTCTATATCATTTTCATGTTGCAGATCATCTATTCCACGGTGTTGGTGATACTCGGACCATTTTCGGTGGTGGTCAGTATTCTTCCAGCCTTTCGGGATGCGTTCACGACTTGGATAGCCAGGTTTGTTTCTGTCAACCTTTATGTGGGAGTGGCTTATTTGATTCTCTACATCACAGGAAGGCTTCAGCAATATGCTTTGGAGGTTGAGATAGACAAGTATGAATACTTGCTTTCAACCGGAGGTGGTGCGGATCGGCTTGAAAAAATGGCTTGGCTGGCTTCCAATGGTTTTTTGAGTTTCGGGCTTGTGATTGTGGCATTTTTTGTAAGTGCCATTGCCATTACTACCGTGCCCTCGATTTCCACTTGGATCATTTCCACTTCAGGAATCTCCTCGGCAGCAACCACCGCCGGAAGGATGGGATCTTCTGCTTCAAAATCCATTTCAAGAGCTAAACTAATCTAACCATGATCATCCAAAACATTGAATCCAAAATCAGATTGGCAACGGTTCTTTCCTTGGGAAGCCTGCTTACCTCAATCATTATCTGTGGATTTGTTTCGGTTTACGCCTTTAAACAGGTAGCCAATGCTAGGCAGTCTATTTATATCCTGGATAATGATATCCCCATATTGGCCAAGCAGGCCAATATGCAAATGAATAGGCCAGCTGAGTACAAGGCAGCTATTGACTTATTCCATAGCCTTTTTTTCAACCTGACTCCCGACGATAAGCACATCGAATATCAAATGAGCCGGGCCATGTATTTCGTGGATGAAACAGGAGTCGGTCAATACAATAACCTCAAAGAAAAGGGCTACTTCAATTCCATTCTTTCCTCAAGTTCTGTGCTTTCTATCCAGACAGATTCGATTGTCCTTGATCAGAATAGATTCCGGTATTACGGCAAGCAAAAGATAGATCGAAGAAGTGCCACGATCACCCGATCGATCATCACTGAGGGGGAATTGATCGATATCCCGAGAAGTGAAAATAACAGCCACGGGGTATTGATCACGAATTGGAAAACTATTGAAAATAAAGACCTGAGCAATGTTTCGAAAAACACCTTCTAAGGATCGGGATACCACCCTATTTCAAGAGCTCAAAAATGAGCTTTATCCTCACTTGGCAGGGGTAAATGGCCAGATGAAGGGGTTGATGGATCGATATACCAAAATCATTTTTTGTGGCATGCTACTTCTCATCGTAGCGTCTTTCATCCTGACCTTTTTTGTGCTGAATCCTGACTCGGAGAATCAGGCTAACAATTTCAAGAAAGAGCTAAAATCCATCCCCGGAGAGCTTTCAAATGAATTTTCAGCCTTGCAGGATTTGACCCTAAGGGCTGCGAAAATGGCGGAGTTAAAGGCTGAAATCGAACGGATTATCTCTCAGGATTCCATTTCAAAGACGGATTCCGCTTATCTGGAAAAAGCAATTGAGCAACTGCAATACTTTAATAACCACTCCCATGAAAATTGACTTCAAACAACCCAAATACATCCTGCCGATTATCATGCTCCCGTTTTTGTGTTTGCTGTTTTACGGGTATAAATCCTTCAGTAAAGACAGTCCGGATGAGCCTGTTCAGGGGCTCAGTGGAATCCAATCCGAGATTGGCAAGGTGTCGGAACAGATCCAGAAAAAACCGCTTGATTCTAAATTGGATGCTTCCAGAGAAACCTATAAAAGGGCAAATGATGGGTACACGGCTATCAAAGGCTTAGAACTCGAGGTGGAAGAATCCAGCCAAATCAAAACACTTTATAACGAGGAGGAAAAACGGCTGCTGGATTCAATAGACAACGCTTTAAAAAGCGCAGGTCTGTATTCGGGAAAACCCGATACAGGCACTTCAATTCCATCTGTTTTGAATCAATCTTCCAGACAGCAAAGCTTTTCCAAGGAAGATGAAGAATTGCTAAATGCAATCAATCAGTTGGAAGGGAAAAAGACCCAAGTTCCCGCCAACAGATACGAAGATCCCATGGAGCTATTCAAAGCTCAAATGGCGGTAATAGACTCCATTTCCAAGGCGAATGATCCAACTTATCAAGAGCTACAGCAAAAAGAAAAGGAAAACGAGCCAGAAGCAAATGAGACCGAAAACGCAGTTTATCGGGTTCAGAAGTCAGAGGGGTCAGCTACCTTATTCAATACCGTCACCAGAGAAAAAAAGGGAAAGTTCATCGAAGCAATCATTGACCAGGATATCAAGAGCGGTACCCTTGGAGCTCGATTGAGAATCCGACTTTTAGACGATATCCTGATCGGAAATGCCATTGTGGGCAGAGGAACTTACCTCTATGCCTTGATTTCCGGATATGAAGCTCAGCGAGTGAAGCTGACCATTTCTTCGGTCATGATCAATGATCGAATCTTTCCGATTAAGCTCTCCATTTATGACGTGGATGGGATGGAAGGTCTGTATGTTCCGGACAGTGCCTTCCGGGAATTTTCCAAAGAGCTTGGAGGAAATACCACTGGGGGAATGAATCTGAGTATGCAGCAAAACTCAGACGAATTGAGCCAACTGTATATGTCTGCGCTCCAACGAATGTTCACATCAACTTCCCAAGCCGTTTCCAAATCCATCAAAAAGAACAAGGCCAATATCAAGTATGGGACTTCAGTCTATCTGATCGATACTAACGAATTGCAGGAAAACGGAAAAATGATCCAAAACCAAAACTGACCTACCATGAGACAAAAGATTATAACTCTTATCCTTTTGGCGATATCCATTTCGGGCTATGCCCAGCAAAACGGGACGCTGTTGAAAAGCCAACTTCCCAAGATCTATATTGACGAGGAAATCTCACTTCACTTTCTTTCCCCCGAGCCCATCCAATACGTGGATATCTCGACCGACAATATGATCGGGGATATTCCATTGGAGAATGTATTTCGGGTGAAAGCAATACGGGACAGTGTTTCCAACCTCAATGGATACAATAAGTCTTTGGGAGTGGTTACCATTATCGGGCAGAAGTATATCGCGCAATACGATTTATGGTATGCGCATGATGAGCGTCAGCTGAAGACTCAAATCGAAATTCTTCCTATCAATACCAGTCCCTTGGAGGTCGGTAAAATCCCCATGAGCGACCAAGAGCTTCGGTATTTTTCAATAGAGGTATTCAAGGAGAAAAAGAAGGATAACATCACCAAAAACAGCCAGTATGGGGTTTCCGGTCAGGTGAATAGTATCTACACTGTGGACGATTACATCTTTTTGGACATCTCCTTTATCAACAAGACCAATCTCAAATTTGATCTGGACCAACTGAGGTTTAAGATCGAGGACAAGCGAATCACCAAAGCAACCAATGTCCAATCCATTGAGATGGAGCCGGAATACCAGCTTTTCACCCCGGAGAGCTTTGAGAAGAAATACCGCAATATCTACGTGTTTAAAAAATTCACCTTCCCCAATTCCAAGGTGTTCACCATCGAGCTTTCCGAATCCCAAATCAGTGGAAGAACGCTCTCTTTGGAGATCAAGTACGCAGACCTTTTAGCAGCAGACACACTTTAAAAATGATTTTTCCCTTCAACTGAGCCTTTGCCATGAATGAGAAAAGAGAATTAAAAAGCCTTCATGCGACGTTTCAATTCATTGTTTACCTGATGGTGTCTTTGGACATTCTGATGTTTGTCTATGCCCCACAGTTGTTGGCCATGGATGGGATGGAAAGGTTTCTTTCTCCCCTTTTCGAAAAGCTCCAAAACCTGAAGATTTACAGCAATGTGCTTCTTGGAAAAGTTGCCATTTTGATAGCGATTTGCCTTTCAGCCATTGGTACAGTTGCCAGAAAGAACCTGGATTTAAACCCGAGAAATCAGATCATTTTTCCTTTGGCCATCGGGTTGATTCTGTTCTTTGGTTCGATCTACCTCTATACCCTGGAAGATTCATTTTTGGTGATGGATCTCACTTCCATTCAAGACCTCGGATATTGCCTTTCTTTATTTATAGGGGCTGTTTTGATCCATACCTCCTTGGACAATGTATCTAAATTGATCAAATCGGGCCTGGGAAAGGATGAATGGAATATCGAAGGGGAATCCTTCATGCAAGACACCAAAAAAATCGAAAATCCCTATTCCGTCAACATTCCCATGAAGTTCTATTTCAAGGGAAAAGTCCGAAAAGGATGGATCAACTTGGTCAATCCATTTAGGGGAACTTTTGTGATCGGAACCCCAGGTTCAGGGAAGTCATTTGGTGTGATCAATCCGTTTATCCGACAGATGATTGGGAAGGGATTTACCATGTGTCTATATGATTTTAAGTTTCCCGACTTGGCTCAGATTGCCTACTTCCACTATCTGAAAGCTCAGGACAAAAAGAAAAACCTAAATTTCAAATTCCATGTCATCAATCTGGACGAGGTAGAATATTCCAGGAGGATTAATCCGATCAACAGAAGGTATTTGAAGACGGTGGCCAATGCTTCGGAAACAGCAGAAGCTATTTTTCAATCCCTTCAAAAATCTGATTCGTCCGGAGGAGCAGACAAGTTTTTCGAGCAATCCGCCATCAACTTTCTCTCCGCCTGTATCTTTTTTGTGTCTCGCTACGAGGAGGGCAAATATTCCACCTTCGCACATGTGCTGGATTTTCTCAACAGGGACTACGAGGATATTTTTAACTGTTTGACCAAATATCCTGAACTCAGATCTATGGTGTCTCCTTTTCGAAGTGCCTTTGAAAAGAAGGTTTACAAGCAGCTGGAAGGGCAGGTCGGTACCCTGAAGATTTTCCTTTCCAGACTGAATACCAAGGAGACGGCTTGGGTCTTTAGTGGAGATGATTTTGACCTTAAAATCTCGGATCCAAATAGCCCCTCCATTCTAGTCCTTGCCAACAGTACCGAAACCCAGAGCATCACAGGTACTTGCTATTCGGTGATCATTAACCGGCTGACCCGATTGATCAACACTAAGGGCAATCTGCCAACCGCCTTGATAGCCGATGAAGCGCCGACTTTTTACATCCATAAAATCGAAAACCTGATTTCTACTGCCCGAAGCAATAAAGTAGCGGTTTTGCTCGGATTGCAGGAATTGCCTCAATTAAACCAGCTTCAGGGAAAGGATACGGCATCGACCATGACTTCGGTGATCGGAAATGTCCTTTGCGGTTCAGTTCGCCATAAGGATACGCTGTCCTGGTTGGAGATGATGTTTGGAAAGCGAAAGCAGCTGGGGCAAAGCATTTCAATTGATCGGGATAAAACCTCGATTTCGTATAGTGAGCGATATGATCCACTGATTCCTGCGGGAAAAATAGCGTCCATGCACACTGGGGAGATTGCGGGAATTATTGCTACTGAAGGGACTCAGTTTGACGGGAAATACAAAACCTCCAATGTCCATTGCCGGGTCAATCTTGACATGAGGGAGATTAAGCAAGAAGAAAACTCTTATCGAAGCACTCCGAAATTTTATGATTTCAAGGGCAAGAAAGAAGAGATCCTGACCAAGCACTTTGAGAAAATTCACCGTCAGGTTACCGAGATTATAGAAAAGCACAGGGAAATGGCAATTCTAGATTAAGCCTTGAAATCATGCAAAGGAAACTATCAATCTTTCTTCTTTTTGTCGCTCATGAGGCATTTCCCCAATTCAATTCCTTTGAATTCCGAAAGGAATTGGCTTCGGTAAACGTGATCAAGTCCGCTGAATTCAAGCAAGAGGCAAAGAGATCTGAAATTCAGCCTTTGTCTCAAGGAGAACTACCCATGGAAAAAGGAGAGGGGCTTGTGTTGGCTTCACTTCCCTTGGAGGATTTTTTCATGACTTCAGAGTTTGGCTACCGCTCCGATCCACTTTCCGGAAAAACGAAATTTCATCGCGGAATCGATTTGAAAACCAAGCGTTCAAAGGTGCTTTCCATGCTGCATGGAACTGTAGTCTCGGTGGGCAACGATCCGCTTTTGGGAATTTTTGTCAAAGTCCAACACGGCAACTATGAATCGATTTACGGTCACCTTTCTCAGTCCCTTGTAGAAAAGGGTGAGTATGTCTTACCGGGAACTATCCTGGGGATTTCCGGAAGTACGGGAAGAGCTACCGGAGATCACCTTCACCTGAGTATCAAAAAGGGAAAAGAATATGTCAATCCGGTCTTATTCATTCAATTGATTTCAAAACTATCGACTAAAGAAGAGGCAATCACTTATTTATCAAAACCATAAAACAAGGAAAATGAAAAATCAAAATGGATTACCGATGAAGGATTTGGAGATTTTTGGAGTCATCAAGAACGGAAAATTTACCATTCCTGAAAAAGAAATAACTGCCTTAAAGAATGGCGGAATGACCGATATCGTGGAATTGACCGACCTGAAAGGGAGGGATATTTTCATCGATAAATTACCGGCCAGACTTTCCATAGTAAGGGGAGAAGATGGGAATCCCGCTTTGCGGATTGATCCGGTTTATAGGGAACCGAACCGACATCCCAATTTGAATGACCTTGAGCGTAATCAGCTGGTCCAGAAAGAATTGGCCAACATCAAGAAAAGCTATGTGGACAAAGAAGGTAACATTCAGACCGAAATCATCGAGTACGATCAGCAAACCAAACAATTTCTCTCCTACAATCCTCGAGACATCAAAGCCCCTCAATCGGTCAATGGGCAAGCGCTTGATCCACAGCAAAAGAAGAAATACAAGGAAGGGGAAACGGTGCTGTTGGCAGATGGAACAGCGTTTCAACTTTCGCCATCTGCTCCAAAAGGCCTTAGATCAAATAAGTCCGGGTTAGTAGTTTCGGTTTTGTTGGATGGAGGCTTGTCCTACCTGCTGATTACCGGGGTTCAGAAATTAGTCGGAAAGGAAAGTCAGGAGGATAAAGCGTATAGCGAAGGATACCTTCAAGCAATCAAGGAGGTTCAAAAACAAGTAGAGCGCCGAATCGCTAGAAACCCAAAAGACAGAGATGCAATCCGTGACTTGAACAACATCAAAGAAGAATATTCCAAAATTTCGGCAGATTCCTCACTTCCAAAAGCCGTTAGGGATGAATTCGATATCAATGCCATCAAACGGCTAAACAGCATCGATACGGAAGAGGGAAAGAACCCAAGAAAACGCTTCGAACAAGACAATGGCTTCGACAGAGACCTTTGATATTTTGAGTTACAAAGGAGTGGATAAGGCTATCCAAGGCCTGTTTTCAAAGTTTGCCCATCAGGATCAAACGGGCCAGATCGTTTTTGACTTCTTTGGAGAGCAAGGCAGAAAAGTGGATTGTGAAATCCTGAGCCTTTACCGGAATAAGCAGGCTTCCAGAGGGATTTCTGCCCTTAATTTATCAGAAGATTCCCGGTCAATATTTGTCTCCGACTCATATGGTTCCCTTATCTTCTTTGCCAATCAATTTAAAGCCAGAATCTCCTTTGATGAAGCAGGCTTCTTGATTATCGGGGCTGATTTTGACTTGAGCTTGCTGACCCAAGCATTCAGGAAGGTCTCAAAAAAGGCCAAGATCAATACGGTTTTCAGCTCATCGATTTTGGGTAGGGTGATGGATTGTAAGGTCCAGGATCTGGTTTATGATCGGAACTGCGGGTATTATTTGTCGGAAGATTTTGTTCAGCTTAAAAACCAAAAGAGGAATAAAATCTCCAAGGAATCGATTTTCACCTTTTCACTTCGAAGATACTGTATTTCGCAGTCGATTATCCAAACCGTTCGGACATTTAAGCCTAAGCAAAAGGGAGTTCAGTCCTTTTATCAGTTAAACCAACTGCATTGGAAAGATCTCAATTAATATGGTTTTGCTATATTTAAACGCTTGTCTTTCAAAATTATGGAGAATAATAATCTTGAATTCCTCAAAAAGAATCTGAAATTCCTTGGCTTTGGCACTTCGTTAAATGCTGCATTGGAAGCTAAAGTTTCTGAGCGACAGGATTCCTTTAGAATCGGGGTTTCAGCAGATTTTAATGCCAGGCAAAAGGATGGAAGTTTGGGAAAGGACAAGGTTAATTATGAACTGAATTTCTTGAGATCTTCGAAGCCCTACCATTATTTTTTAGATAGCGTAAAAGTCACCCTCAACGACCAGATCCAGAACACATTTTCTTATGGAAAGGGAAATGACGTGACAGCAAAGGAAGCCTATAATTTGCTCAGAGGGGCATCCATCCATAAAAAAGCCATTCTAAACAGGCAAATGGATCACATGGTAATGGCTTCGGGCGAAGTTAGTCAGGTGAAGGAGGGTTCAGGAGAAAAGATTGAGTCCATCTGGATAAAACTGGATTTTGGAAAGCTGAATGAGCTGAGGAATTTCTCCTACAAAAAGTTCTATCCTGATCATGGATTCCACCTGGAAACTGAACTGAGCAGATTCCCGATCAAGGAGCTTGAAAATTTTCAGGAAAAGGAAATGCTACTTTCCAGCTTAGGACGGGGTAATACCCAAAAAGCAACTTTGGAAAATGGTCAATCCGTATTTATCGTAGCAGATCCGGAATCGAAGAAAATCCAGTTTTATGACATGGATTTCAACAAATTGGACGTTTTACCTACTCAGACCCAGGAAATGGGTAGGTGAGAGACCAGAAAAAAACCATTGATTTTCAAATAATAATCTTTTGACTGTATACATCCCAAATCTTTAAACTAAACCATTTTGCACCATGAAAAACCTAAATTACCTCTTAGTACTCGCTGTAGCTATTTTTTCTTTTAGCTGTTCTTCAGAGAATCAGGAGCCTAAATTGGTTGAGAAAAATGTCAGCATTGAAGTGGAAATGGAGGGGGATTACACTGACTATCTGGTGACCTTTTCGGTTCATAGTATGCTCAGTGGCACATCTACTTTTGTTGCTCCGGTGTTAGATCAACCGAGCGAACTCAACTGGACCCAAGTGATCCAACAAGGTAATACCTACACGCTTTCTTTTAAACCAGAAGTTCCAACCATTTCAGCCACTTCTTCAGCCCCTATCCATAGTTTAGGTTTAGTTTTCAATGCCGTTCACTTGGGAGGTGAAACCGATGATTCTTTCCAACCACTTTCAGCAACCGTCAATGTTTTGGCTGATGGTGAGGTTTATCGACAATTTGAATACGAGGCTATGCCTCCTGGAGAAGTTTCTGTGCCACTTGCTGAGGAGATTACCCTTAATTGAGTTTTGCCAGTTCGGTCTTTTCATCTAGCCTTTTCCTCGAAGTATTTACAAGCCCTATTCAGGTTTTATCCAATTGTATGCACAAAGGTCGGATGGCCTTTCAGTTTCAAAAAATTGAGGCTTCCGGCAGTATTTTCTGAATAAAACAATAATATCAATCCCATCATGGAAGTAGTTAGCAATAAGTATTTTGGAGAGATTTAGACATTATTATAAAAAGTAACCGATAATTCTCTTTCTGAAGACCTAACAGGAAAAATTTAACTCAATGGAGCATCTTTATAATTAAGGGTCAGGTATTTTGATTATTCCACCTCGCCTTTATTCTCTTATACTTAAACTTCCATTTGGCTCGAGTGAAGCGAGGCATAGCCCGGAAGGATTGAATGATTATAGGAAATAAAATAATCAAATTGACAGGTAGCACTACCTCCCATCCCCAGCCGGAATCTAAAATGATTCCATAAAGAGCTGGCCCCACCGCTGAACTGAGCACCATCATGGAAGTGAATAAGCTTCTTACAGAACCAATGTACTTTTTACCGAAAAACTCTACCTGAAGTGCTGCCAAAATAGCTGATCCAAAACCCACTGAGAGTCCCATTAATAACATATAGACAAACATGGACCATACGTTTGGGATCAACCAGAGTCCCAGGATAGCAAAAAAGAAAGGAATCAGGTACCATGGAAAGAAAGCTTTGGCGCGATACTTATCGATCAAGGGCCCTGCCGTAAGAATGCTAATCGCACCAGCTATGGCGTAGGTTGACAATCCTGCTGCCACGATACCATCTGACCAACCTTTGAAATCTACGATAGCTATCTGATAGAAGAAAAGTCCAGTAGTTGCAAAAGGAATAAAGAAGACATTGGGTGCCAACAGCCAAAATTCCTTGGAACGCATGATATCCCGTTGACGAATGGGCTTTTCTTTGGATTCTGATTTTACCAAGTCTGCACCTTCTTCATCTTCTGGCTGAAGGTGGTTCTCTTTCAAAAGGAATAAGGTGAAAACAAACACTACTAAAGTGACTACACCGGCGTTGATCCAGAGTGATTCGCGCCAGCCTACCCAGCCGATCACCACCAAAATAATCGCAGGGAGGACTGCCTGCCCTAAGGGATGACCCAAGGAGGCTAAACTGATCGCTTTGCCACGATTAAGGTCAAAATAACGGGACATCGCTGTGATGGAAATATGGGAGTAAAGTCCCTGCCCAGCGAGCCGCAGCCCCAGAAATGAAATGGGGATGACCCACCAGACTGATGCAAGCGAAAAAGTTAGTAAAGAAACTACAAAAAGAACAGTGGTAGCCAAAGTAAACTGCCTGATGGGTATGGTGTCTATTAGCTTACCAATCTTGGGCAACATAGAAGCACTGATAATAGTGGCAATGCCGTAAAAAGTAGATACAGAACTATTGGATAGATCAAAATCAGTGATCAAAAATGGGACGTAAAGTGCCAGCAAAAATGTCTGCCCAAAACTGGACAGGGTGGTCATCATGATACCAAATACCACCATGATGCTATTTTTTCTGATGAATTGTAGATAGTTCATTGGGATATTTTCAAGGCATACAATTTTTCGACAAAAGTAAGGATAAGAGCTATGACCTTGATGACCAGATAACTCGATTTCCTAATTCATTAATCCCAAGCGATTGATTTCGCTGAGCAGCTTTACCACTTGTTGGTCATACGCTTGATTTATTTTTCCGATTTCTTCCGCGCTTACCGTTCTCCCTTCAGAAGTGAAAAAGAAAAAGACTTTGTCACCTTTGGGAAGCATCAGGAAACGGATTTGGTTAGTGAGGTAAACTTGAAGGCCTTGAGTGTAAGGAAGTCGTGAAGCCACGATTCTGCCGCTAAGAAGGTTTTTGAGTGAACCGTTTTGTAGATCTTCGACTGCTATCAGGTCAGCGAATCCGAGATTTACCGGAGGTTTTTTGCGAAATTTTTCAAATATCTTCTTAAAAAACTGCTTTTGGTTAGTCCCTTCTGTGGAAACAGAAAGTAGTTTTTCCCGCTGGTAGCCAATTGTTTGATAGATCTCAATCAATTTTTCGAAAAGTGTTCGATCACGGTTTGCCTCCTTTTTAGCTTCATCTATAATTCGGCTCAGCAAGTAGCTCATGCTGTCTCGCTGTCCTTTCAGTTCGAGTTCCTGTTGGTCAGATATAATTAAAGATCCATCGGGTATTTTATCGTATTCAGGAATCTCAGCAATTGGTGATTTTATCTCAGAAAGGATTCTGATGCCTAAGTTTCGTTTTTCAAAGAGCTTATCAGCAGCGGAAGTGATCAAAAGGGACCGATACAAGTCAAACTCAGAGTGATTTTCCAATAAAATATTACTTAGCAAAACAGTAAGCTGGTGGATGTTGAGCAAAAGGAAATTGGAGTTGGCAAACTTCCGGACCCCAATCGAAAAAAAATTTGAATCTGAATCTACAGCAATGACTAGATCAGCCTCTTGCTCTTGGGCCGCATCGAAAGTTGATTTTAGTGTAGAAAAAGTGAAAGAATCTTCCTCTGCTTCACCGCTTTTGACTAGAGGAATCCATTCCGCTTGGATTTCAAGATTTTTCAAAGGCTCAATCAAACTGGCTATGGGATTGATAGAGGTGAAAATTACTTTCAATTCTTTTCCCGTTAGTTCGGCGCTGATTTCAGTTGAATCTTGTTTCATAAGTCATTTGGGTTATTGCATTAGAAAAAAAGCGTCCAGCCCGGTACATTTTCCCGAACCGGACGCCTACAACAGGTTTAGGTTGTGTTTTTAGACGCTGGATAGATTGTCTGCCAATACTTTGTAAGTAGGATCTTCCATGATATTCACCTCGATGATTTGATCTGCTTTGGCCAGCAGCTTTCTACAATCGGGACTCAGATGCCTCAAGTGAACTTTTTTACCCACTTTATGATATCGTTCCGTGATTTTGTTGAGCGCCTCGATGGCCGACATATCGACTACTCGGCTTTCGGCAAAATCAATGATCACCTCCTCAGGGTCGTTAAGCACTTCAAATTTTTCGGCAAAGGCTGTCACCGAACCAAAGAAAAGCGGACCAAACATTTCGTAATGTTTGACTCCTTTCTCATCCACATACTTGCGGGCTCGGATGCGCTTGGCATTGTCCCAGGCAAAAAACAGAGCTGCCAAAATCACCCCGATCAATACCGCCAAAGCCAAATTGTGAAGCACCGCGGTTACGATAGTTACCAAAAACATCAGGAAGATGTCCTTTTTCGGCATTTTGGTGATGGTCTTAATACTTGCCCACTCGAAAGTGCCAATGGCTACCATAATCATCAAACCCGTCAAAGCCGCCATAGGTACTTGTTCGATCAGGCTGGATCCGAATATGATAAACACTAGAAGCATTACGGAAGCAACAATTCCGGATAATCTTGCACGGGCACCAGAGGACACGTTGATCAAACTCTGACCCAACATGGCACATCCCCCCATACCTGAGAAAAATCCTGAAGTCACATTGGCCAACCCTTGAGCTACAGCTTCTTTGTTACTTCGTCCACGGGTTTCTGTGATTTCGTCAATGATATTCAAGGTCAATAGCGACTCGATCAATCCCACCCCGGCCATGATAGCGGAATAAGGTAATATTAGCATCAAAGTATCTAAATTAAAAGGTACTGCAGGAATATGAAAGGGAGGGAATCCGCCCTTGATACTTGCAATGTCACCGACTGTTTTGGTGTCTATACCAAAGCCTACCACTACAGCAAAGACCACCACAATAGCTGTCAGAGATGCAGGGATTGCTTTGGTCAACTTGGGCAAGCCCCAAATGATCAGCATAGTCAAAAAGACCAGTCCTAATAAAATATACATGGGCATACCGGTAAGCCAGTTGCCGTCGGTCCCCTTAAACTGATCCAGTTGCGACATGAAAATGATAATGGCCAAACCGTTGACAAAGCCAAAGATTACCGGATGAGGAACCAAACGAATGAACTTCCCGAGCTTTAAAGATCCTGCTGCTAATTGTATTAAACCCGCCAAAACTACAGTAGCGAACACATATTCCACTCCGTGGGAGAGTGCAAGGGTAATGATAATGACTGCAATAGCTCCTGTAGCGCCAGAGATCATTCCAGGTCTACCGCCAAAGATAGAGGTAACTAATCCCATCACAAATGCAGCATACAATCCGGTAAGTGGAGAAAGGCCGGCAATCAAAGCAAAAGCTACGGCCTCGGGAATCAAAGCTAGTGCAACAGTAAGCCCAGACAGAACTTCCGTTTTGTAATCTACACGCTGGCTAAAATCAAATAGGTTGAAGTATTTTTTCATACGAAAACAAGGGTGTTAAATAGATTTCTTTTAATTTCAAATGGAGTTGGCAATGAACAAGCGGAAGGCAGATGAGTCTCCACGTGCGGAAGAATCACTAAAAATTACCGTGTTGTGTAAGCTGACTTGAAAATTTACATTGCAATGCAAAGGTAGTGTTTTACCGAAAACAAAACAATATTCTAAATTTCACTTTCTATCCCTATTTGATTCCGAATATGAATTTTCAACCATTTTTGTTAATTCAATCGATTTCGGAAAACCTTAAAATATTTTCAACGAATTGATTTTTTTTTTAAACTTTCGGTGTTTTAGTGTCATTCTCATGTGAAAAGTGTCAAAATAGACCTTTTTGAGAAAATAGAAGAAAATTCTGCAAAGGAGTTACAGTACTCTTTTATCTGGTTTAATTCTTTACCCGTTTCTTGATTGTAAATTTGGGTGTATCAATAGTCCTTTAATTCTTTAAAAAATCGGTCAACTTTCCGGTGAAGCTGAGATTTAATTCATGCATAGCACGGGTACAGGCAACATAAAGCATTTGTAAGTCGGCCTCGGTTTTGTAATTGGTGTCGCTGACAAAGGGTACGATGACTTGATCAAACTCCAAGCCTTTGGCCAGATGTGCGGTGGTCAGGACTTTTCCCCCAGAGAATGAAGCACTTGCTGCATCGAGCATATCGACGGAGAGGCGACGTTCTTTAATCGCAGAGTGGAGGGTGTCAGCCTGTTCTTGGGTTTTGCAAATGATGCCAATGGAGTTATGGTCTGATTCCTCAAATTCAACTAGTTTGTTTAGCGTTTGATCGATTTCATCCCGTATACTCGTAAAGCCGGAAATTACCGGTTGGTTGCCATGTCGCTCAATAGGCTCTGCCAATACACCCTTTTTGATTTTTTTGGTAAACTCGGTGATTTCGTATGTGGACCGGTAGCTTTTCAGCATAGTCATGCAATCCGAATTAGAAATGATCTGTTGGATTACCTCCAGATTTGATGAACTGAATGGATTCACAGACTGGTTGATATCACCCAAAATAGTCTTCCGGCAAGGAAATATTCGGTTTATCACTTGGTACTGTACGGCTGAGTAGTCTTGCATTTCGTCAATAATTAAGTGCTTGACTTTGTACAAGGGTTGTATCCCCTCCAGTTTGAATTTAAGATAGATAAAAGGGTAAACATCGGAATATTCGTATTGGCCACCTTTTCTCATTTTTAGAAGCTTCGGGTTACCCAGCCATTCGTAAAATTTTTTATAAAGCGTCCTCAGATTGGTGGAAGGAAACATCTTTCGAATTGTCTGCTGCAATTCCGTCCGCTCTTTACCGGTGATTTCATAGCCATACTCACGATTGACTGAAGCAACTACCTCGCGACCGATTTCATTGAATCTCTTTAAGATCGGAAAGCGATTATACTGTTCAAATTTTTCACGGATAAACCAACCCGGGATCACTTTTTTACTGATCGTGATATCATGTTCATCGAAGGCTTTATTTTCCAAATGGAGTAGGTACTCATCCATTTTTCTCAGGAAATCCAAACTGGATTTTACACGGATTCGTTCCAGAAGTGCTGTGGGTGGATTGTCCAGCAGCTCTGAAACTTGCTCGAAAAAGCCCTGAAATTGGATTTCATATTCCAAGAGCCGATTTGCGAGCTCTTCCATGCTAGTTTCTTCGACAGATTCCTCGCCGAGTTCTGGCAGGACGTTGGAGATATAGCTGGCGAAAACCTTATTGGGAGATATGATCAGGATTTCTTCCGAAGAGATCGTGTCTTTTTGTTTGTAGAGTAAATAGGCTATTCGGTGGAGTGCAATACTTGTCTTACCGGACCCGGCCACACCCTGGATTATGAGATTGTAGGCATTTTCATTTCGGATGATGGCATTCTGCTCCCGTTGGATCGTGGCCACGATGTTTTTCATCTTGGTGGAAGAAGCCCGGTTGAGTTCTTTTTGGAGAAGATCATCCTGAATCGTCAGGTCACTTTCGATCATGTATTCCATTTTGCCACGCCGAATCCGGTATTGGCGCTTTCGAGTGACTTCTCCTTCGACTTTTTCTGTTTTGGAGTGGAAAAATGCCTCCCCGAGTTCGAAATCATAAAAAATGCTGGATATCGGAGCTCTCCAGTCAAAGATTAAATTTTCATTTTTTTCCTCATCGGTGAAGTTGTGCACCCCAACATAAATCGGAGAATTTTTGGTCCTGCCTTTTTGAAGAAAATCAAATCTTCCAAAGTAGGGAATATCTCGCAGGCGGTGTAGCCGCCTTTTTTTGCTGACAGCGGCATCACCCATCATGGCGATCTGGCCTACGGATTCCCGGATGGCATTTTTTTCCAAATGATCCATGTCCCGCTTATGCTCTTGCAAGTGAGCTTTGGCCTCGTTGATATCCCGAAGCTGAGTCTCTACCCGGTCGTCGATCTCTGCAATTGATTTGTTGATTTTGATCAGAATCTGATTCAAATATTTTTTTTCTTCTTGTTCCGAAGTGTTCATTTGAATGGGAATATGCTCAGGTTTTTGAAGGATTTTTTTTAAGACTAGACTTGGGATATTTTCTTAAAAATCTGGGTGTCAATATAAAAGACCAAGCTTTCCATGTCTCTTAGAAATACCATCGTGTTTGAGGTAATCTGCACTCCAAACGAAATCTCCATTCCCCGAGCAAATTTGGAGATTTCGGCCGCACTCATTTTCAAGTCTCGGTCGAGATGTGTTTTACCGGTTATTTCGAAGTCTTTAAATCGTTTCTGTTTTTTCAAAATCCCAGTGATAGTTTCCAGGATTTTGTCTTTTGTTGTTTGGGTAGTATCGTCCATTTTTAGTAAAGCTTAGGGTGAAAAGAGGAAACTCAGCAAACCAATCCTCAAGGGGCAACTGCCTTTTTATTTTTCTTTTTAATAATCACTTCTGCTAGATGATCGAGATTGAACTCTTTGGGTAGGTCATCCGTGGTAATTCGGATTCGGTAGATGTTTCCTATGTCAGTTAAAAAACTTGCTTGTGTGGATTGGCTCAAACCAAAATCCCGGCTAAACACACTGTCACGACGCAGGATTTTCGTTTTTTTGTTGTATCGGAGATTGAAGACTAATCGAATGTCGTGAAAGAGTTCACTTTGGGTATTCATACTTGTACTTTTAGAGAAATGACAAGTCGTCAGTGCGACGACAAAAATTTTAAAAACCTTCTCAGTAAGTATGGAATTACATGTCACAAATTTAGGCTTAAATTGCCTTTTTTACAAGGTTTATTCAGATTTGAAACTGAAATTATAACAGACATCCTTTTTTTTTCAGATTTGGAGTAGACTTAGATCTGTATTATGTTAAATTTTGAACAAACATAACCTCAATGGAAAAAGCTCAGGAAGAAGACATGAGGGTGAAAATCCTCGCTAAGATCTCAGAAATCGAAACCGAATTGATCACACTCCGAGAGCATTCGGCACCAGAAGCCCTGGATAGTGCAATTGGCCGGATTTCCCGAATGGATTTTATCAACAACCGCTCGATCAATGAAGCCCAGATCAAGAAAAACGAGGCGAAGCTTAAAGGCCTGAACAACTGGCTGGGAAAACTAGGCACCTCGGATTTTGGCAAATGCATTCGATGCGGTCAGGAAATCAACATCAACAGACTGTTGTTTATGCCGGAAAGCAATTACTGCATCAGCTGCGCGAGGTGATAATTTTGGAATTTTCAATCTTTTTATTTGTTCCAAAGGACAGCCTTTTAGGATTTTTCAAAGGGTTATCAGACTGATTAAAATAATTTCAACGCACTGCACTATATTCTCCGGGTAGGGATCTTTTGGTCATTATAATCTGCCAAAGATTGTTTTTTCGAGTTCGAAATGAGGCAGCACAGGTATTTAGGTAGTATTCCCACATCCGGTAAAACCCAGTTCCATATTTTGATTCCAACTCAGGCCAAGATTTTTTGAACTTTTCTAGCCAAGCCATCAGTGTTTTATCATAGTGAGGCCCAAAATTATGAACATCTTGAAGTACAAAATAGGGCTCCATGGCTATACTTAACTGAGTCATAGAGGGGATTAGACTATTCTGGAATATGTACTTCTCAATCCAGGGATCAGTGCTGAAATTTGTTTCATTGCTTCCGATAGTATGAACCATGGTAATTCCATCGGGTTTAAGAAGCCCATCTACCATCTCCATATATTTTCCATAATTTTGATAACCCACATGTTCCATCATTCCGACTGATACTACTCGATCAAATTGGCCAACCACATCTCTGTAATCCTGCAATTTAATTTCAACGGGTAATCCTTGAGTCCGGCTTTTAGCTAATTTTTGCTGTTCTTTGGAAAGGGTTATGCCCAAGACGTTTACTTGGTAGTTTCTGGCTGCGTAGGCCGAAAAACCTCCCCAACCACAGCCAATATCAAGAATCGTCATCCCTGGTTCTAATTTTAGTTTTCTGCAAATCAGATCCATTTTTTGAAGCTGGGCTTCTTCCAGGCTACTTACATTTTGGCTCTAGATGATTTATAGTGGCTAACTTGAAACTAAAAATACAATATTTTTTAA
>VFQM010000905.1_pt1 | contig 29089 bp, 27 predicted proteins | sample 3512391 | NCBI WGS metagenome assembly VFQM01 (sample SAMN10412369, study PRJNA504923) | tailings metagenome | isolation source: Replicate 1 from Balatoc abandoned mine | place: Philippines
CGTCCCGGTGTGGAAATTGCCGCAGTGCTGGGCTTCAAGTCCGACAGGCTGCTAGGCTTTTTCCTGTTCAGGATTCGTTCTGGCGAGCAGTGGAAGCCCAGCACAAGGTTTCCACCATGCGGCTTGTGGGCAACGTTCTGGATGACCAGCAACTGCTGGAAGCCATCCTGGAGCAGTCAAAACCCCCGGTACCCGAGCCGGCGCAGGGTCTGCACTGGCTGCTGTTCACCCCATTTCGATACCGGCCCAATGCACCCGGGAGCCGATTTCGCGCACCTAACGACCCCGGGGTGTTTTACGCGGCGCACCAACGCCGAACCGCCTGTGCCGAATCGGGTTACTGGCGCTGGCGGTTCGTGCAGGACAGCACGGGGCTGAATTCCCTGGAGTCCCACCCCATGTCCCTGTTTTCGGCCGAGGTTCATGCCCAAGCTGTGGATTTGCGACTTCCGCCGCTCAAGGCCCGTCGGAAAGACTGGACGCATCCAGATGATTATTCAGTCACCCAAAGATTTGCGCGGGATGCGCGGGAGCAGGGCGCTCAGCTGATTCTTTATGAATCGGTACGTGATCCGGAGAATGGCGGATGCGCGGCGGTGCTGACACCTGATGCCTTCACGCCTGGGCAGGAACCCAAAACCGAAACCTGGTTCTTGGCCGTTACGCCAAAGGGAGTGGTGTGGCAAAGGGAGTCGGGTGAGCATTTCGAATTTACATGGGAATAGCGCCATTCTGACCCGAATCGGCAATTTTTAGCCCATCAGCTTAGCCCCATGCTAACCGAAAAGAGGGAAGACGGTGGCTGGTTGTCCTTGGGTCACAGTGTTCCCGCTGTGTTGGGGATTTATGCTTCCAAACGACACGAAGAGGACGGGGGTAAGTAAAAAAAGGCCGGCGAATGCCGGCCCTTGTATTTCTGGTGGAGACGGGCGGGATCGAACCGCCGACCTACTGATTGCGAACCAGTCGCTCTCCCATCTGAGCTACGCCCCCGCAAAGTGATATTTTACAGATGAAGCCTTGCATTTGGTAGATGTGACCGAATGCCTCGCAGAACGAATAAGTGATCAAAACTGGTGCTAGGATAGCTTTATGAAAAACATCACCAAGAGCCCAATGGAGAATGCTGACGTGGATCAGGATAGGCTTGCTCGCGTTTTCAAGCACGCCAGCGAGGTATTTGGGGATGAAGGTAAAGCGCTTGAGTGGCTGCAAACACGGAATATGGTGTTATCAGGAAACAAACCTGCCTCCCTTCTGACCACATGCGAAGGGGAAGACACCATACTGGCCGTGCTTTCAAGCATCAAACATGGAGGCGTTGTTTAACTTGCCTCGTTACAGAGCCCCCTTGTGCTGAGCCTGATTGGTCTCGCCACTTCCAAAATTTAGGGCACAACACTTAAGGTCGCCTCTCGTTCGAGGTTGCCACGAAAGACACCGCCCGAGTGAACTGCCGGATACATGATCAGATCCGGCAAGGACGGCTCGAAATCATCAAATCCGATCTCCACCGCCAAGTTGTGGCAAGTCCCAAAAAGGCATCTATCTGCCCGGGTCAGTTCAAGCCCAGCACCAAATACCATGTTCCCTAAACCCATCTGGGGAAATCCTGTCCTTTCCAACAATAAAGCGAAATCCGCTTCATTCTCAAGAAAGATGACAAAAACGCACTCCTTTAAACGGTATTCATTTGCCAATTATTTGGTAGGCTAATTCCGACAGCGACAACACGTCTGTCAAATTAAACGCTTCCTGCCCGACGGGGCAGGGTGCATAGAGATACCTCTAAGCAATAGCTTTTTTTGGGATCGCCAACAGTCATCCTCTTTGAGGGTCTGGCCAATCAACGCCACCAACAAAACATCTTGTCGCTCATCGCGACTGGGCAGCCACCAAGTGGCACCCCCTTGTGCTTAGGCGGTTACCTTCGCCTGGGTTTCCCCTTTTCTTTGTTATGGAGGTATACATGAGCCCCCAAAATGAAACTACCAGTTACATCCGGTTCGACAATGACGACAAGTTCACCCTGTGTGCCATGTTTATTGACCGGTTGTACGTCGTCCGTGACGACGGTCTCGTAGAAACGAACGTCACGGACGTGTCCAAGCCACTCGGTCACTGCTTGTGCGGGCTTCAGGCAGGCATGAATGAGGTTTTCGCGGTTGAGCCGTTGCCTCTGGGTATTTCCTACTCGATCCGCCAGGTTGAAAATCGCGTCACACACCAAGTGGGTGGTGCAATTGATCTTCATCGTGACAGCAAGCTCATGCCGGTGGAGGAATTCAAATCCTTCGCGCACGAGAAGCAAGCCCAAGTGGTCGGCATGCTCAAGTGGACCATTATCAATCGCGGCGCGAATCGCAACCAAGCATGCCTACCCATTGACGAGGATCAGTTCATCGACGGTGCAGATAACTTTGCCGCCGCCTTCAACTCCCACCTTAACGAGGAGATCGAAGTCAGCGTCCATGATTCCATGCGCAACGAAATCGTGCTCAGGTCGATGTTGAGTAAGTTGATGCTCCAACACCCCCCACCTGAACACAAAAAAAATCTTGTATTGCGAGGCTTCGTCACAGCCATCAGCTACAGCAAGCCTGGCTTTGTGTTTGCGCGAGAGCACAATGCTGGAACCGTCAAAATCGAGTGCCCGAAGCCAGAACTCGTCATGCCTCACTTGTCGTTGTTGGCGAGCCGATCCTGCCTGTTTGAAGCCTGCGTTAGTGTTGCAGAATATAAGCGCGGCAGAAAATCAGTAGCTGATCTCAAGTGCAAGTTGCTCGAAATAAAGGCTGTAAAGGAATTCGACGCCGAGGAAATTATCGATAATCTTGAAGCTGTAGCTAACAGCTTGGCACAACTGTCCGCGAGCTCGGAGGAGTGGAACAAAAAGTCCAGAAAAGACAAATTTTCGGAGTCCATCTCACCGCAGAAAGGTGGTAACGGCAAGCGCAAAAAATAGCTGGTGAGCTGTCTTCATATTGCGAAGGGGGCCCTCGGTAACCTCCCGGACGAGGAAACCCAAACGCTTGCGCCGGCCGGCCTGGGTTTTCTCGTCCCCCACAAAAAGCGGAATCGGCCCCGGATTGATCTGTTTGACTCCATTGCTTTCCGCGTGCGCGATGATGTCCTTCTGCCAGTCGCTTCCTGTCATTTTCTCGTCGTATCGCAGTTCGATCCGTTCCTTCTGAACCTCGACCGCACTCAGCAGTTTCATCAAGGCATCGAGCTCCTTCTTTTCCCTGATCAATAACGGCGTAGTGCCAGGCATGTATCCTGCCATCCAGATTTTTGCCGTCCCCCCGATGGCATCCTGATCGAGCCTGGATAGCTTGCGGTTCGTGACTGCGAGCTTCTTGACCCGGCCCCACTCCTGCGGAGAAAGAATGCCGGGGTCAGGCAGTCCAAGTTCGCTGCCACTTATCCCGTCTGCTTGATACTGCGCTTTCCCGGCAACCCATCGAGCCCTCTTCAGCATCTCAAACACCTTGTCAGGATTGAGCAACAGGCGGGCGGAAAGATTCTCCAGGCGGGCCTCCTTCTCCGCTGCCTGCAAGAGTCTGAGCACCGCCGGAAGGTCGAAATCCTCCTTCCTTTCCTGCTTGAACCTTGGCTCGGGCAAAGTCAGTACCTGTGGTTCTGACACGCATTCCCAGGTCCGATCGGCCTTGATTCTTTGCCTCAGCAGCAGGCGTGTATCAAGCATTCCGCTTGCTTTGGCACGGGATGGGATTGGGGGCTTCACCCCCAGCAGAATGTGCAACTGATCCGTGCTCATTTCCGGATCCAGCACGGCGCCCGGGGTAAGCCTGAGTGCCATGTCGTGCAAATGACAATAATAGTGTTGTGTGGTTGCCGGGTAGGCGTGGCCGATGACAGCCGCCAGCGCCCACATGCCTCTTCTGCTCTGTTTGTCGACGTCGAGCAGTTTGAGCCGGATGTTTGCCTCGCGGGCCGGGCTCGGCAGCCCCAGTGAAGCCCTAAATTGAGCATTTTTCCCTGCAATGCCATCCGGCAACAATGCCGTGGAATGGCTGCATCCAAAACTGTGCCGGCAATAATGAATTCTTGCATTCGGGTCGCCCGTCGCAACAACGAGCGCATCGGTTACGCGGCTGGAAATTTTCCACTGGCTGACCAGAGTTCTGGACGCCTCTTCTTCCGAAAACAGCCCCGCAAGCCGATCGTCCGCATGGCAGTGGTCGATGTGCGTTAGCCACTTACCAATGATCGACCTTTCATTTTCATTCAATTCGATGAGCGTCGGTACATAGCGTATGCCGGCATCCGTCTTGATCTTTCTAAACTCGTCGTTGCAAACCCTGACCACAAGGTTATCGATTCCGCCGAGGAGATCCTTGCGCCTGATCCCGGTCGCCTCGGAGACTCGCAGTCCGTACCGGTAAACCAGTATCAGGGTCATGCAGTTGATCAGGCGGTCGCGTTCCGGCAGGAATTCGTCATGTTCAAGAAGATTCAGCGCGATCATGTATTCCCCGAAAGTGATGAAGCCCGCATCCACCACCACGCCCTTCCTGACCATGCCCTCGGGGATGATCTCCCCCCAGTCCAGTTCAGCTGCGCCAAACTGCTGGCGCAGGAAAGCGTGAAAGTATTGCAGCCTTTCCAGTATCAGTTCGGGCTTCTTTACCCTGGTGTCGTCCAGGACCCTCGAATAGATTTCGCCGATCGCCTCGGACTTGAGTCCGGGCAGATCGATGTCGTGGGCACGCTCGACCAGTGAAGTCTTGATAGAGGAGAGGTAGGTGACGGCCGATGACAGCTTGATCTCTCCCTTCACGGAACCGTGTCGGCACAGATTCACGAACCACCGCCCGAGGAGATAGCAGATCCCGGGCAACTTCCTTTCGGACAGTTTCTGGTTGATCAGCTTTTCAACTTCATCAGCGATTTTTCCCTTGGGCGCCGTGTTCCTTGCGCGCGTCTTGCCATCCTTGCCGACCTTTTTCCCCCAATGCGCGGAAACCAATTTGTCCATTTCCTTGATGAAGGCCCGCGCATCCTGCTTTGAGTTCCCCGCTTCGAACCGTGGAAGCGTCTCGTCTTGGTCGGGATAGGGCGTTGGCTCTTGGGCTGCCCCGTTTTCTTCGCCTGCCAGACGCGGCAGCTTTTTCCGGATCGGACTCTTTCCCGTCACGCAGCGAAGCCAGGCATGCCTCGGCAGGGACGCCGCGCCCGATTCACCCGACACATAGCCATACAAATACCCTGGCAGATCGACCCTGGCCTCATGCTGGAACATGGTCACCAGCTCGACAATGTTGTCCTTCTTATTGCGCCTGTCTGCGCCCTTGAGTTCACCGATCAGCTTGTCGAACTCGCGCATGACCTCCACTTCGGTTTCCGGACTGAAGGATGTCTCCGAAAACAGGACGGCTGCCTGAAGGCCGATCGGGAAACGGCGTATGTTCTTCTCGCCTACCTGAACCTCGAGGAAGTAACCTTCACCTTCATCCTCGACCAGCCAGAATGGCTTGCCCTTGACGATGCCCTTGATGACATCGGCATCGAGGACCCGAGCGAGCATGACGAAAGCAGCCAGGGCATAGGCTGAACGCAGAGCCGGATACTCCCTGGCCGAGAGAGGTGTCCGAATCTCTTTCAACCGCTTAAGGTAAAGCTCTCTTAGGGATTTCGCGAGCTCCGCCTCTGCCAGTGTTTCAGGTTCGAACAGCGAGGGTTCGTGGGCGATGATCTGGCGACGTTTTGGAAGGACCAGATCAAGATCGTTTTCCTTGATGATTGTCTTCAGCCTCGATCTCAGCTTGCTCTTTCTCGCCCAGGCGCGCCGGTCCGACCGCCTTGCCTGTCCGGCATCAAGACTTTCCAGGAGATTGTCGATGTCCTGCTGGTTGAGTCCATTCTCAGACCTTCCTTCCAGCCGGTCGGCAATCAGCCTTTCGATCGCCGCATCATCCGCGATTTCCTGGTCGAGCCTTTCCTGCATCCTCGCCGCCGCCCCGAAGGGACGGGGCTTGCTCTCATTCTTCTTTTTATCCCGAAACCGGCTGGCCCCAGCACTCGTCGGCGGCGCCAGCCCCCGGACCTCCGTCCAACCATGGAACGCCATGAACCCCTCGATGGCATGAACCGCCTCAGAAAATAGCCCCTTGGCTGTGTGGGGCGAAACCGGGGACAGCGAGGATGTGCCTACGTCGATATGCCCAAGCAGTTGCGCACTGGCCTCTTCCGACACGCCCTTATCCAACAGCCAGGTCGCGAGGAGATGTCGATGCACCCTGTACGTGTACTCCCATGAATCCGGAAAGTAGTTGCTCAGGCCTGCTTGAGAGACGGACCGCCAGTTCCCCTCCATATCCAGAAAGAAAAGGAACGGCAGGATGCGGGCCGAGCGATTTTCGAGTTGAGCGGCCAGTTGACCACCGAGGTCCTGATATTTATCCGGAACCAGGGCCAACAATCCCCGAAGATGGTCGAGGTAAAGATCGAGCTGCTTGATGGCAAGTTCGCACAGCGGAACAATCCGCATTGTCCGCTCCCTGCCCAGATTCTTGTCGTCAATCAGAACCTGTCTTAGCAGGAGCGATATCGAGGCATGCGCGTCGAGGGGGTCCGAAACCGGGCGGTGCCCGGTCGCATACATGAGCAGCGTTGCCACATAGGCAGTGTAGTGGTTGTGGAAGTGAACCAGTTCTTCCCACTGCGCGCCTGCACTTAAGGCGCCGATCTGGGCCCGCAGGTGTTCCGCCAGCCTATGAATCTCTTCTACCGGCGGGATCAGATGCGATCCGACGTACTCATTAGGCTCTTCGTGGTCGTCTTCAATTCCAGGGTCAAGCCCAGCGACTGACCATATGCTCCTGACCGCATCGCCATAGCCTCGCTCAACAGCCGAAGCAGACGCCTGGGAATAATAGGTGGAAGAGGGTGGCGGGTCCTCCGGCTTGCCCGCGATCCAGTAGCACATGACTGCCCGCTGGGTATCGGCGAAGACCTGGGTTTCCAGAATCCTGGCAATCCGCCTGGGGGTGAACTTGTGCTGCTTTCCAGACGTTTCGTTAAGCCACTGCCTGATCAACTGCCTCGCCTTGCGGTTGGTTAACCCAAGCGCCTTGGCCAGGGTCATTCCGGCATGCTTTCTGGCGAAATTCTTCTTGAGCGATCTGGCGATCAATACCGGAAGCGGGAATTCCAGCATTTCAGCTGGCTTGTTGAGCAGCGGGCTCTTCATTCCTGGCGACGGCTTCCAGGCATTCGGCGGCCGTGGTACAGGCTTCCTATAAATGCCCAGAACCGGGTCGATGCCTTCCGACTTTCCGTCGCTCACCGTTATAAGAAATGAATTCTCCGTGCTTGTCCCTGTGCAGATCGACACCCCCACGAACATCGCGGCGAGCCTTTTTTCCAAGTTCTTCCCCGCTAGAGAGGACTCAACCGCCTGAACAAGGGCTGCCACTTCGGCGGGCGGTAGGTTTCCCCATGCATAGCGGAGCCGCTGATTATCCCGGTAGGACCTGAAAGCGGTGCTGATGCAGTTGGATTCCTGCACATCCTCGTCAGCCTGATCCTCTGGCTCGACTTCAGGATCCCCATCCGCCAGCAGGAGTGAGTCGGTCTCTTCGCCTGCCTCCCAAGCTTCCGGCTCCGTGGGCACATATTCAACCTGCCGTACCGCCAGCTCCGGGTTGTCCCAGTCTTCCTGGCTATCTGTTTCAAGCCTGATGGTTACTGTGGGGGAGCCTGCGACCCGTTCAGCCCCATGAGTCCGCCGAGCCTCCCCTGCCAGCAACTTCCCCAGAGACTCTATGGCAGTAATGAATTTGCCATCGGACGCACGCTGTTTTCTCTGATCGTCGGCGTCGATATATCCCGAAAACCTGCGCGCCCAAGATACAGCGACATCGAGTGAATCAGCCGACTCGGGCGGACTGCACCGTTCAAAGAACGCGGCCCATTCCCCTAATGCATGGCCATGTACTGCAGTCCCGACAATATCAAGCCAGGATTGTTTGACAGCCTTTGGGTTACGGGTCAGCGCAATGACCAGGAGCGCAAGGCATAGCGCGATGACCGCCTCTTTCGGATGTTTCTTGGAGATTGCCAAGGCGCCCCTTAAGGGGTTGTCCCCGAGCTGGCCACCGACGCTGGCGCCTCGGCGTGTTCTTTGGTGCGGATTATCTAGGGTGTAGAGATCATGTTCCTGAATCAGGAAACTGACGAGCCTTGCTAGTTCAAGGTGCCGTGTCCCCGACCAGGCATCTACATAGCCGAAGACCTCATCGTTATTCCGCGAAATTTCGAAAATCGACTGAGGCGCATTCTCGAGATCGAGAAAGCTAGCCCAGAAATTCCACTCGTCAGAAAGCCCCGCCTTACTGACTCGCTTGTATAATTCGCCGAGTTGTGTGGTGCGAAGGTCGATTGCTACACCCCTGTCGAAATCAAAATTGTGGGCCAATTGAATGCTCACCAAGATTTTCGGCAGATGTAGCAGGCGAAAAATGGGTTTGTGGCCAGCATCAATCCATATTTTTATCCTATTGATTTACAAAGTAAATAAAAAACGTTATGGGGGTTTACCCCTTATTTAAACGTTTGTTGGGATAAAGAAACGGCCAGCCAAGTCACATTCGCAATGCGCTCCACCACCATACCAAAGCCCGGACATGCTCCGGGCTTTTTCTTGCCCGCGAAGGGCCAGTAGTGGCGGGGGTTCGCGGGCGGTGCGAATTTCGCTGATCGCCGGAAGGCGCCGATTTCCCCTCACTGGCCACCCGAATTCCTCTCTTTTCTCTGTTTTTGTCTAGCCCGGTCTACGGTCGATACCCTGTAATCATGCGGGTTTCCGGGCGGTGGTTTGCACCACAAAACGCATAGCGGACGGGTTTCGAACGTGCTCTCACGGTCAACTGGCCAGCCCGCCGATCACATCCCGCTGCTCATTCCAGTCATCCGGCAGCGGGTTCTCCACAAAGAACAGCAACGATAGCCCGACCGGTTGCCGGCCCCGCGCAATGTCATCGACGATATCGGGTGCCAGCCTGGCGAGCTTCAACATCTTCTGCATCCGCGCCAGCCCCATCTTTTCTGCCTTGGCCAGCTCGGTCATATTCTTCACCCGGCCGGTGTCGAGCATCTCCTGCCAGAAGAACGCCTTGGCCAGCGCCGCCATCAGATTCTCATCGACGGACGTTGGGCGTCCCGGATTCAGCGGCGATGCCATCCGTCCCGGCGTTGTCGGCTCGACCACCACCTTCCGTGCCTTGTGCCTGACGAAGCGCACCGGGATGAACGTGGTCAGCTTGATGCCCTCATCGAGTTTGGCCGTGCTCGATTTGGCCTGCCCGATCTGTTCCATCCCTTTCATGCCATTTCCTCCATCTCAAGTTCCCTCAGTTCCGCCCCGATGCTGTTCGGCGCCAGTTCCGCCATCAGCGCCGACCACCCGGCCGGCTGCCATTCGATGTCGATCCCCTCGTCCTTGAGTTGCACCTTGGCGATCAGCAACTTCACCAGCCTGCAGCGTTCTTCCGGGAACATCTCGTTCCACACCGCCGACAGGTTGCGCATCGCCAGCACTACCGATGGTTCGGAAACGGTGGCGTCCAGTTTCTGGACCTCATCCCTCACCGCCTGAATCATCTCCGGTGCCTGCAATGCTGATTTCACTTGTTCCAGCACCAGCGCCTCGATTTGCTCGGCGGGCACGATGCCGAAGGGGTTGGTACCGCGCCCGAGTTTCTTGTCCGAATACGGCAGGTAGTAGCGATATCGCTTGCCCGATTTCTTCTTCGTGGCGGTTGGTAGCATCCGGTCACCGTTGGGGGCGAACAGCAAGCCGCGCAGGATCGAATCGTTGTCGTGGCGAGTCATGGTCTGCGATGCACGCATGTGCGCATCCTCGGCCAGAATGGCTTGCGCCTGATCCCACAAGGCTTGATCCAGGATTGGTTGGTGCTCGCCAGGGTGGTCTTTGCCCTTGTGACGGATCACGCCGATGTAAAGGGGATTCCTCAGCATCTTGTAGAGGTTCTGCTTGGTGATCGGTCGCCCTGGACGGAAGACGCCATCCTGTGTCGTCCATGCCTTGGTCGTCACGCCGCGCTGATTAAGTTCTCTGGCCAGTTCGGTGGTCGACCGTAACTCCACGAATCGCCGCCAGATGCCGTGCACGATTTTGGCCTCTGCCTCGTTGATGACCAGTTGCCGTTTGCAAACGTCGTAGCCCAACGGCGGCGTGCCGCCCATCCACATCCCCTTGGCTTTCGACGCAGCAATCTTGTCGCGAATGCGTTCGCCGGTAACTTCCCGCTCGAACTGCGCGAACGAGAGCAGGATGTTCAGCATCAACCTGCCCATCGAGGTGGCCGAGTTGATCTGCTGCGTGACGGCACTGAAACTCACGCCGCGCTGATCGAACAACTCCACCATCTTGGCGAAGTCGGCCAGGTTACGCGTCAGCCGGTCGATCTTGTACACCACAACGATATCGACCTTCCCGTCATCGATATCGGCAAGCAATCGCTTGAGAGCAGGCCGATCCATATTGCCACCGGAGAAACCGCCATCGTCGTAGTCGTCGACCACCGGAATCCAACCCTCGGTACGCTGACTAGCGATGAACGCCTGCCCAGCCTCCCGTTGCGCATCGATGGAGTTGAACGACTGATCGAGCCGCTCGTCGGTGGAGACCCGGCAATACACCGCGCAGCGTTTGCGAACCACTGGCGCCTTCATTTCTTGTCTCCTTTTTGCTTGATGCCGAAGAACGCCGGCCCCGACCAATTGACGCCGGTGATGTGCCGCGCCGCCGCCGACAGGCTTTTGAACACCTTGCCATTGAGATCATAGAAGCCCTCCGGGGTGACCGTGACACGGTACTCATTGGATTCATACTCGCGCAGCAGGACCGTGCCGGGCATCAGATGCACCTCCAACCGGCGCTTGCCGAACGCCGATTGTGATTCACCGAGGCGCACCAGCCGCCGCCGGATGTCGGGATCGACGCCGCCGTGGGCAGCCTCCTGAATCTTGTAGGCGACACGGGAGGTCACGTAATCGCGGTTCCACGTACCGGGCCGGCGCGGGAAATGGGCGTCCCACAGCGCCCACAAATCTTGCATCGGCATCGTGGGGAGTGCCGCCAACTGGGCGGCCACAGATGATGATCGGGTCATCGCAAACTCCATGTCATAAGGGGTTTGTATGAACGCTTCTTCCCGGGCAGAAGCCAAGTCAAACCGTGCTCTGGTCGGGATCATCGGCTTGGCCCGTCGCCACATCGAAGCGTTCGCCAAGCAAGGTCTGCTGGCGCCCGGTGCGCTTATCCCGCACGCCCAGGATGTAAACCTCACCGTTCCATACGCCGCAGGCCACGTCGGTATCCTCAGCGTCGGCAGGCAGCAACCAGCCGGTGATGCCATCAGGTAAAGCCAGCAAATCTTCCGGGCGGTGGATGGGCCAGCGCATCGCCTCCTGATACTGATCGGCAAATTGCAGGATTTGTGGCGGGACATCCGGGAAGTTCTCCTGGCTGAGGATGGGAATCCAGGCCAGCAACTGCCCGCTGGCAAGCCACTGCTGGACGCGCTGCTCGACTTCCGGGTCGTAGTGGCCCAGACGCTCGATGGGCAGGTGGCCGGTGGCGGTGCTGTTGATCGTCGTGGTGTTCATTTCATTTCCTTGAAATTGTGATTGGGTGTGCCGGGTGGTAACCAGAGTGGTAACTGGTAACCCTGGTAACCTCATTTCGTCGTCTGTCGGTAGCGGATCAGCGGGCTCGCGCCCCCCGCATGGCTTTCTGGCGAGGAAGGACCCGTCGAATCATCTGGCGCTGCAGCTTGTTGAACTGCTTCATCTGCTGCCTGGCCGACTTGCGCACGATCCGGGTCAGCCGGATGCCGGCGACGATCAAGCGCCATTGCCAGGGGATGGTGCTGACGATGCGACGCGGTCTGAGGATGGTGGTGGGGTAGCGTTGAGGTACAGCTGGCCCGCCATCCCATTCCTCGACCTTGACCGATACCATCGTCACGGCAGGCTCAATCACCGGCGAAGGCCGGTGCATTGGCATGGGTGGCTGCATCTCAGCCAGTAGTTGTTCCCGTTGCGCGGCCGGCATCTGCCGCAGAACGGTCTCGACCAGATGCACTCTCTGCTGCAGTGGCGCGAACGGATTGGTCATATCAAACTGGGCGCGCTTTATTTCCATCGATCTCTCCTGAAGGTTTTGGGTGCCGGCTTTCTGCGATGCCTTTCGCAGTCAGCGCCGGCGGGCATTACGCGGCATGGCGAATGGATCTGATGCATCCCGAAATCGCTGCATCAGGACGGATGGCAGCTATGCCGTGACTCGCTGCCATCCGCCACGATCAGGTGGCAGGAACCTCCTCGGCCAGCGCCGCTTGTGCGATCTCCACCAACTCGCGCGGAATCTCAATCTCGAACCGAGATTCGTCGTGGCGGTAGCTTGTTTCGCGCCGAGCCGCCGAAGCCCGTGCCACCGCACTCATGACGGGCATCAGCTGTTCGTAGAGTTCAATCTCGGCGACATCGGCCCGGCAGTGGATGAAGGTTCGCTCGGCCTCGCGAATGCCTGCCGGCAGGTCACCCAACTTGGCGCTGGCCATGTCACGCTTGCTTTGCAGATCAGCCAGTGACGAGCGGGCGATCCGCAGTTCCATTTCGAGTTTGGTCAGGGATTCGGGGACAACGAATTCGCCCTCGCCCTCCAGCAGCGTCTGGGACGCCGACTTCGTTTCAGCGGCGATCCGGGCCTCGAGATCGGCAATCCGCTTGTTGAGCTTGGCGATCTGGGTATCGGTCGTCTCGACATTGGCGGTGTGCACCTTGCTCTGTGCGATCAACTCGGCCAAGCGCTTCTGGGCATTGGCGAACGCCTCCGGGGCATCGAGCACGCGCTGGAGAGGGCGCATCTGACCTTCGAGGTTGGATACCTGCGACTTGAGTTGATCCACACGCTGGTGCGCCGCAGTGAACACAGGCCAGTGCGCGCTGGCCGCCGGGGGCACGTTCATGGACATCGAACCGCCGGCCTCGCGCAGGCGCGTCTGCTTCTCGCTTTCCCGGGCGTACTGCGCCTCGGCCTCGACCATATCCTTCTTTACGGCCGCCAGTTGCCGGCTCAGTTGGTCGTGGTCGGCCTTAACCTTGTCGTAGTAGCCGGCGGACTTCTTGTTGAACGGATTCAGTTTCATCGGTGTTCTCCTATCGGGTTTTGTGGTGGGCGGCGGCAAGCTTCTGCACCGCCTGGATCAAGGCTTCGCCGGCATTGCGTGGCTTGACCACGGGCTTGGTGGGTTCGATGGCCTGGATGCCGAAATGGCGCTGCCAGACCGGGTGCAGGTTTTTGGAAATGGAAGGGGGCTTATTCACGGTGTGCTCCATAACGAATGCCACCCTCGACGCCGGGCGGCGTGGCGGTTGAATGGGGACGGATCGGGGCGATGCGCCACAGGGCTCCTTCCCGGCTGTGGCCGAGATGGCTGATCTCGATGCCCTTGGCGCGGTAGGCCGGGGCGATGCGGCGCAGCTGATCGGCCAAGCCCTTCGGTGACTTCGGCCACGTGCTGCGATCCGGGATGATCTGGTTGTTGAGCAGGTCGTAGAGCTGGCCGGCAGTGCCCTGCCAGTTCCAGGGCGAGATGCGTTCCTCGAAATACTTGTCGAGCACCTGCGCGACGGCGTTACTCTCCAGGGCGCGGTCGATGCCGGCGCGCACCAGTTCGGCGTACAGGCGCTGGAATTCGCCGGGCTCGAAACCGAGGGCGCGGGCCACGGCTTCACCGAAACGCTCGTAATCGGCCATGCGCTGCTTGTGGGTGAGTTTTATCGACGGCAGGATGCGCAGGGCATCGGCGAAGAGATCGAGCAGCGCGCCGAACACCAAGGGCCGGTCACGTTCCCAAGCCGCCGAGGTATCGGCATCGTCCTTCCTCGACTCCGGCGGTATCGTCGGCATATCGACGTGGATCACTCGGTCGATCAGGTCGGGCCGGGTGGCGACCACAGCGATCCCGTTCAGCACCACGGGCCGCTTGGTTTCCATGATGTGTTCTTCGCCGTTGGTGTAGAGCTGACGTGAGGCGAAGCCACCGCCGGTCGATAACGTGCAGAACGCATCCTGCTGCTCGGCGGTGAGGCCGGAAAGGTTCTCGTAGCTGACCAGCCAGTTGTTGGCGGCGGCGACGAAAATGTCCTCCACCGTCTTGGGCCTGCCGCGCAGCATTACCTTGTTCGGATCGACCAGACTGCGCAGCACAGCCTGCGTGGTGGACTTGGCCGAACCCTGCTCGCCAACCAGTTCCAGCACCGGGAACGGGGTGTCGGGTCGGAAACTGTCGAGCAGCCAGGTCAGCACCATCACGCGGCGATTGGCCGGGATGTTGGTGTGCTGCCAGAGCAGGCCGATGTCGCCGCCGTGCTGCGGCTCCGGCAGCGGTCGCATCGACTGAGTACGGGTGAAATACGCCGGCGAGTGGTCGAGCACCTGCCAGCCAGTCGGAGTAACCAGCACCGCCCGCCATTGCTCGTCGCAAAGGTCGATCAGGTAGCCCGAGTCGTCCTTGGCGGCGCGGACGTGAATGTCGATCTGCTTGCCATCGTTGATGCCAGCGGCAGCAATCGTCGCCAGTGCCGACTTCATCGTGGTTTCGGGAACGCCGGTTTCCTTGGCCCGCCAGTAGGCGGTGCGCAGCCATTCCTCGTAGCCGGTGGAATAAACGCGCCAGACTTCCTGCCGGCCCGGCATCGGTATGACGGCGACGGCGTTGCGGTCGGCGTCGTGCTTGAGTTGGCATTGATTGCGAGCCAGCGCCACCAGCTCATCGAGGGCCGATGGTTCGTCACCGCCACCCGGCAGCGATTGCTGCACGGCCTTGTCGAGTTCGGTGACCGAGCAGGCCGGATTCGTCTGCTTGGCCTGATGCCGCAGACGCAGGTAGTTGGGCAGGTCGGTGGCGCGCAGGATGGAGAAAGCGGCGACCACGGCGGGTTCGACGATGGCACCGACGTCATCGCGTAGGCGCTCGATGGCCGCTTCGATGATGGTGACGGGATCGTCGGGCATCCCCTCTGCCGGCGACGTTAACAATAGAGCGCCATCGTCACCACCATCACCAACATTACCGATGTGACGGTGGTGATGATCGTGATGGTCGTTGTCTACTGACAAGGCCGGAGAAAGGGTGGTATCGACCATCACGCCTGCACCATCCTCGATGCCTTGGTGCGTTCGGCAATCCAGCCGTCGATCTCGTGCTCCAGCCAGCCGACGGTATTGGCGGACAGGCGGATCGGTGCCGGGAATTGTCCGTCGGCAATCAAGGCGTAGATGGAACTGCGGCCAAGCCCGGTGCGCGCCTCGACTTGGCGGCGGCGCAGCACTATCAGCCTGGGCTGGATCGTTCTGGACATCGGATGAACCTCCTGTTTCGCGTTGGAATGCGATGGAGGTTGTTTGCCGTACCCATGCCGTAGCAAGGGCGGCGGCAAAGATGCACGCAGGGATGCGGCTTGGCGGGGAGCGCTACGGCAAAGGAATTTCTGTTTGCCGGTAACGGACTACGGCAAAGAGGTCAGTCGTCGATAAAGTAATCGACGGAGTCAGCCCAGTCGGGGAAACTGCGGGTGATGATGCGTTTGACGACCTTGGCCTTCATGTAGCCCTTGTCCACGAGCCAGAAGGCGATGAGATTCGGCTGCCAGCGCGATTGCTCACGGAGGCGGCCTGCGTAGGTACGTGCATCGGTGAGGCCATAGTCCTTGGCCTCCCGCATACGCTTCTTCCACCATTCGGTGTTTTCCTTTTCGTCTGCAACGACGGGGAAGGCCGCAATGATCTCGTCGCTGGGGACATCGCCGGCGGGAGGCTTGAGATGGAGGGAGGTCGGCATCATGGATTCAGTCACATCGACATCCTCCTCGCTGACAATTTTCTGCTCCGATGCTTCAACGATGGTCTGCCGGTTGTCGGCATCAGCCACGGCAGCAATTGACGATGTCGGGGAATGCATGGGTTTTGCCCAAGCTGGCACTGGCGGGAGGGGTGCCATCGGTCGTGGCGGTGCGGCCAGTGGACTCTGGCCGTCCAGCCGGATAGCCCAGGCATCGAAGGAGATTCGCTCGATGATGAGGATGCGCCGCTCTGCCAGTTCGCGAACCGGATCATCGAAGTCCTTGCCATCGCGACGACCGTACTTGACGTCACCGCGTTCGCAGGCGGTTAGTAGGGCTTCGTATTTGGCTTGGCGACACCGGTCATCCCGCTGGCACCAGCGGTCAAGGATGTACCAGGGCGGCAGCCAGTCAGCGTGTTCCCAGTAGTGATCGCAGGTGTCGTTTGGCCAGTTCATCGAGAGTGAGTTCCAATGGAGAAATCTTACCGGACTCGCGCCATCTCCTCCATGCCGACGTAAACAAGAGGAGAGCATCATCACGACCGTCACGCCGCCGGTGATGATTGTGATGATGGTGATGGTCACCCTCTATTGTTGACGTCGCCAGGAGGAGGTATGCCCAGGCGAAAGGGGTCCTTCCTTCCCAAAATTCCATGCGGGGGGCGCGAGCGCGGCATTTCGCTAGCGTCAAACTGCAAACCGAGGTTTGCAGGGTTTGCAGGTTTGCACCCCGTTTCGCAGGGATGGCGGCAGCGAGGTAGAAAGGGTACGCATTGTGTGCGTACCGTCCCAGGAAAAGGCGCCAACCCCTTGCCAGGATTCGATCTGCAAGGGTACGCAACGCCCAAAGGCAAAGGGTGGGGATTGAATTCACCCCCTTGAAACCGAAAAACGGTCACCCCTTTTCCGGCCAGTGCTGGCGCGGCTTTCGGCCGACTTCATGGCCGAAAATCGGCAAAACGGCCACCGTGAAATTTGGCCGAAGGAAAGGGCCTGCGGTACGCGCAGACCCTTTGGCGGCTTGCAGTCAGGCGATGCGATAGGCCCGCTGCCCATCCATCGTCTTCTCGGTGACGACTTGGTAACCAAGGCGCTTCCTGACCATGCCGGAGATCGCGCCCCGAACGGCGTGGGCCTGCCATCCGGTACCGGCCATCATCTGGGCGATGGTCGCACCGCCGGGGTGACGCATCGCGTCGATGATCGTGGCCAGCTTCGTGCCGGGACGGATGGTGCGCGATGTGGCCTCCAGTTTCTGGACGTCATCGGGGGCGTCCGCTTTCTGGACACCCTTCGGGACGGGACGACGTTTGCCGACGGCGGCGTAGCCGGCATCGGTGAGCCGGTGGCCGCCTTCGGATTCCGTGATGAGTCCTCGGGCGAGCAGCCCGTCGATCACCTTGGCGCGGGCACCGCCGCGCAGGGTTGGCGGCAGAGGTTCGATGTTGCCGTCGGGGCGGTCGGCGGCGGCCTTGATGATGGCGATCTGGGTGTCGGTGAGTTTGGCTTGGGTGGTCATGTCGATCTCCGATGGATGGTGGGCGTCGTCACTCGTCGCTACCGAAAATCGCCACCAACTCGTCCAGCCCGGCCTCCACCCGCCCGAGGTCGCCGACGTGGCCCCAATGAATGGTGTCGGGGTCATGACCAAAATGGTCATCGGCGAGTTGCTGCAGCCGTTCCAACTTGGCGCGGATGGCGGCGGTGCGGGCGAGGTAGGCGTCAATGGCGGTCTGCTTGGCGTTCATCGTGGGCTCCGTGGTGTGATTGACGACGCCACCATGAACGCGCTGTTCGATCAGGAAGCCAAGCTATCAGATCGGTGATGGTGCGAAATGAGGTTCGAAAGCGAAAAACGGAATGGCGGCAGACTCCCATTCGCCGGAACCCTGATCAACGGGGACGTGGGCGGCAAAGGTTTCCGTGTCTAACACGGCTATACGTGGCGGAACGGAGCGGATGTCCCACAGGTGGAAGACATGGTTGAGGGATTCGGTGGCCAAACTCCACTCATTCCGCGTAAGGTGCAGGAGGCCGGAGAGCCCCTGCGCCGAGGTCTTGACTTCGATAGTGAGCCTTCGGGGATCATCCATTGAGACGCGGGAGAGCACGTCGTAGCCGTCGGCATTGCTGTCAAGTGCAATCCACTTGGGCTCTCGTCCGGTACGCCGGCGCTCAATCTCAATAGATAACTTCTCCCCGGTTCGTCCCGTTTCAGAGAGAGATGCCGCACGAATGCCCCGCGCCCTCGCAGCGAGCGTATCCCAGAATGCAACAGTGTCAGAATCGCTGCCGTAGGCGAGCCCGGCCTCGACGAGGACTTGGCTGATGCCCTTGGGGGCTTGTAGCAGAACCTCACGCCGCCCGTACGTGGCAAGTTGGGTCCAAGGCGGATCCGACACGTCGATATAGTCTAGGATCAGGAGTCGAAGTTTTGTTGTGTTGTCTGGAGCCGAGATAGCTCGTGTTCCTTTGACGGTAGTGGCCAGAAGACCGTCGGCAGAGGGTTCAATCCATCGCAGATCAAGGGCAGCCTGGAGAATATCCTTTGAAGGGACAGATCCCAATGCGAGCGACTCAGCCCCGAAGACGGTCACGGCTTGCCGGGAGACTGCGCCGAGGAGTTCGATGCACCCGAAAGCAACTCCAGGGGAGAGGGGTCTGGTCACGCGCGTCCGCCGAGCGAGAGAAGAAGTGCGCGTACATCGCCCTCGTCGAGGCCGCCCTGGTCCTCCTCGTCGCCCTCATCGGGGTCCATCGGGAGGGGAGAAACACGCAGGGAGGAGTCTTCCAGTACCTCAGCCATCCTGCCGATCTTGAACTCGAGGCGCTGGCGCACCGTCTCATCGACGCTATCGGCACACTCGACGATCTCGACCACTGTCTCCTGCCCTGGAGCAAGCCCAAGGCGGTGGATGCGATCCTCGCTTTGGAGGTATTGAGCGGCATTGAAGCTGCGGTCGAGGTAGATAGCGTGGTGGCATACGGTGTGTAGGCTGATGCCCTCACCGGCGGCAGCAGGGTTGGCCACCATCACCATTACGGATGGGTCGTAGTGGAAGAGGCGAACCTTCCCCTCGCGGGTGTCGTCATCATTTTCGTCACCTGCGTCCACTCCACCATGTATGTGCACCGCTCCGAGGTCTTGGAGTGCGGCGGCGAGGTGTTCGACGTTGTCGACGAATGTCGACCAGATCAGAACCTTCTTGCCATCTCGAGCAAGCTGGCGGGCACGCTTGATAACGTAGCGCAACTTGGGGCCACGTCCCTCGGCGAGGGCGAGCGCCAGAGCCTCGGAGTGCGCAAAACCTATCTCTCGGGCGAGGAGTGCGGGATTGGAAACGAACTGTAGTATCCGCGTGACCGAGCGCCCGAGGGTGCGGAATGCCTGCCGGCTCTTTTGGCCTAGCGCGTGAGCGGCCTCCCGTGCGACCTCGCTCTTCATCAGCTCATAGAGGCGGGCCTGTAGAGGATCCATTGGGATGGTTTTGCGCAAGCGCGTGACCGGAGGGAGTCCGAGCTCGCCCTTGTTTGTCCTGACGTAGACGGGTTTGACGAGCTCGATTACGTTGTCTTCGTTGCAAGCAATTTCGGGGAAAAGGAAGCTGAACTGCGGCAACAAGTCCGCTGGCGACTGCGGCATGGGCGTCCCAGACATCACCAGCTTGCTGACCGGTAGGTGCGAGAAGCCGAGGACGGCATCAGTGGAGATATTGGCCATGCCCTTGATACGATGGCTCTCGTCGAGAAAGACGTGAACACGCCTTCCTGCAAGATGCTCGGAGACCACCTCACGGACTCGCGCAAGTTGCTGGTAGCCGATGATCATGAACCGTGGATCAGCTCGCAGCTGTGCCGGTATCTTGTCTGACTTGCGAAGGCGGGTGAATGTCTGGCCCAGTTCGGGAAGGCATTCGGCGAGTTGCTCATCCCAGGCGGCAAATGCATTTTTTGGGGCGATGACGAGAAGCCTGTCGCCGGGTTCGGCCCGGCAAGCAAAAGTGGCGAGGGCTTCGGTCGTTTTGCCTGCACCGGGCACCGAGAAAGTCGCCCCGGCTGGCAGTGCAGCAAGAAGGCGGACATTTCGCATCTGTTGCGCGGTGAGCGAGCGCACGAAGCCAGCGGCAGAAAGCCGTGCGCGCAGCTCGTCCTCCCCTAGTCTCGTTGTTTCAAGCGCACGCCCGTAACCCTCAGCCCGTCGGTGGGCGGCGGAAAGTAGTGCCGAGGCTGCATCTGAGATGACGAAGTCCGCTCCGCTCTTGAGCCGGAAGCCTCTCACCAAGTCGAGAATTTGTGGCCTTTGGGCAAGGAAGTTCCACCACGGGAGGGAAACGGAGAAGGCCCCCTCGCCACGAGCCTCCTTGGAGGCCTGGAGCATCATGTCGCGGACAATGCCCAACCAGGGTGTCGCCTGATCTGCGGCATCCCACGAAACCACGGCGCGGCGGTCGGCCTCGCGGTAGTTGAAGACGAGCACGTCAGCCCCTTCGCTCGGTGATCCAGGCTTCGATTCGTGCGATGGCAGCCTTCATCGCATCGAGCTGGGCAGAGACGCCATCGACGGTGCATTCCGGTCGCAGACCATGACCGGATGCATTCTGGACGAGGGCATTAGCTTTTTTCAGGGTCTTAAAGAGAAAGTCGGCAGCATCCCTTTCCTTGCTTTGCTCATCCTGGGATCGGATAGTTTCGATGACGATGTCTCGTGCCTTCTTCACGGACTCGGCGTCCTTCTTGATCTCGGCTACAAGAGCAAGTTCGGAGGCACCGACAGGCTGTCCAACAGGTGTGGGCGAACCAAAGGCTTCTATAGCCGCCTGATCCTCCTCGGGCTCCGGTAGCGGGAATGCCTCGGCGAGTCCCTCCTTAACTGCACCGAGGTGTTCACGAACTTTTGGAATGACGGCGTAGAGACGTTCCCCGGCCTCCCCAGAGTCGTCGATGAGTGCGAAGGAGGCTTGCTTTACGATCTCGCGGTCACCGTGAGAGGCCGTAGCATTCATGGCCTTTAGAAGCTCCTGAAATGCGTAGCGGTCCCCCTTGACCTCAGACCATGCGTTCTCCTTGCCTCGTGAGACGAGATATTCTGCGGCCAGCGCGCGCATGGCAAGGAGGTCCTCGATGTCGCGCTTGCTCTTGCCGTAAAGTTGGGCGAGCTGGGGCGTGGTGAAGCCGTGGAGCTTCTGCTTCTGAGCCATCATGTTGGCTTCGGCATCCCAGGTGTAGTCGCTCCGAATGTCCTTCTCGATTTGAAGGCGGGCCTCGAGACGGTCGAGCTCCTGCTCGTCGCAATGAGGTAGGACGACAATGTCGATGTGCCCGAAATGGGCATATGTCTGGACGTCCTCATGGTGCAACATGCGCCAGCAGCACAGTCGGCGATTTCCATTCACGACGAAGCCGTTCTCATCGAGAATGACCGGCTCGACCTGAATCTTGGTGGGATCCTTGAACTTAGCGAGAAGCCCCTCGTCCTTGACCATACTGAGGAGGATGTGGTGCTGCGCAATCTGTACGTCCTCTAGCTCCGGATCGCCCTCGTCGAAGAAGTCGGCCTGCATGTGCTTCGAGGAAACCCACTCCTGCTGGGCCGAAGCGGTTCTCCCGTTGGAGATGCGGTATTTGGGTAAATTGAGGGGCACGCGCAAGATGGGAAGCGAGACCGTGCCACCCTTGAACCCATCGACACGCCAGGTTTCTCCAGCAGGTTGCTCGGAGAGTTTTCGAAACTCCTCACGGCGATCCGGGAGGGGCCAACCGTAGGGTGATTGCCGCGGCGGCGGCGGAATGCGTGTCGGCTCGGGCATGGGCGGTCCTATTCGAAAGAGAAGACGGCGATGGGCATGTGAATAACTTTTCGGAAGATCGCCAGCTCGGTTTGAAGGCGATCGGCATTAGCGACGTTGTCGCCCAACTCGCGGGCGGCCGGGGATGTCGGCAGGATGAGAGCCCCGGACTTCACGCGGTCCTCCATATAGAGCTTTTGTAGCTTGAGGAGATCGGCGTACATACGTGACATGTTTCCGCCCGTCTGAACGCAGAGCCCTACACCACCTTTGAGTGAAGAGATAGTGATCTTGGAGGGCGGCTCGACCTGAAATTCCCCGGGCCATCCTGCTCGACCGAGCTGACTGACGATATGTTCGCGTATCCTGGGAGCAGCGCCTCGCTCCAGGCGAACGTGGCACGAGTCAATGGCGGCCTCTATCTCGCGGCGCTCAGCAATGGGCAGGACATTGGCGCAGCCCTGATGGAAGTGAACAAAGTGTTTCACTGTGCATCTCCTGGCGGCCTGGAGAGAGAGCTTTGCGTATGGTCGTAGAGGGGTTTGTCGTGGGGGCGAAACCGTACTCGGCCCTCCGCAGCCTCAACGAGGCGGGTGACACCAGTTTCGACAAAGACCGGATCGAGCTCGCAGCCCCAGAAACGCCGGCCGTGGATCAAGGAGGCGACGCCTGCCGATGCGACGCCGGCAAATGGATCGAACACTAGGTCCCCAGGCCTCGTCATAGAGAGAACGAGTCGCTCAATCAGGCCGACAGGGAACTGGCAAGGGTGACCGGTTTTTTCGACGTGATTGCTCTTGACGTTGGGAATGTTCCAGACGTCCTCGGGGTTCTTGCCCAACGGGTTACCGGAAACCTCTCCCTTGCGAGGCCCCTTAAAGTGCTTCTTGCCTGGATACTTTGCCGGCACCCGGACGGCATCGAGGTCGAAATGGTAGGCGTCGGTCTTCGTGTACCACATTACAACCTCATAACGCCCAGAGAAGCGCCTCTTGGTGTGGAGGCCGTGCCCGAAGTGCCATATAACTCGGTTACGTAGCTGCAACCCATGCTTTTTGAAGATGGGGGCAAATTCGATATCGAGGGGGGCGATCTGGCCATTATCGACGAAGTTGCCTACCTGCCAGCAGAGCGACCCTGTGTCCTTGAGTCGGGGTATCAGGAGGTCGATCACGCGCTCCTGCCATTCGAGGTATTTGGCGAGGTCGTCCTTCTTTTCGTAGGATTTCCCAATATTGTATGGAGGGGAGGTGACAACGAGGTCGAAGAGTGGCTCTTCAGGAATTCCTGCGAGAAACGATTCGCAATCGCCCCTCCACAGGGCGGCATCGAGGCTGAGGATGTCTGAAGGATGCCGGCGCGTACCGTCAAGGACGGTTGGTATCCCCTCCTCCTTCTTGGTTACCATCGCCTGCTTGGGCCGCCGTACATCTTTTTTGGCCTCACCTATAGTCATTCTTATCCCTGTTTATTCCTGGCAGCTCACGCCACCCTTTCTCTGTGATGGAGTCAAGCGTCATTATCCTGCAAAGGGGCCAGCTTGCCGAGGCCGATATTCCGTGCGCACGCAACGAGCTGTATTGGCCCGCCATTGATCGCCTACGCACTGCGTAAATTGGTCAGCAATAACACCAACTCGGCGATGGCAGTAAACGGCTCTGGATCGTCATAGGCGGTGGCCCTGGTTGCCAGTCGCCCCGCGCGCAGCGTAGCAATGTCCAGGTGTTGCCGCGTTGTGGCGAACGTGCCTGTCGCACCCTTTTCATAGCCTGGAAAATACTGCTTCAGACGCTGTATCACTTCATCTCGATGCAGCGGCGACTGTATCTCCTCGTAGTGCAGCAGCAGCCACAGCTCGAAGCTCGGCACCGACGCGATGGCCTTGAAAATGACAGGCTGCTTGTTGTCGTTCCTGAGTTTGCCATCAAGCGACGCGGCGAGATCCAATGCGTCGAAGTAGCTGGCATGGTCGTCGCGATCGAACACGGCATAGACCTGCTCGAAAGCACGGGGCTGGATGTGCTTATGCCGGTCGCCCTTCTCGAACAGTTCCCTGGCATATTTGACTACCTGGATCGATGACGTCCCCAGCGCGCTGGGCTGGACCTCGACGTTGGCAGTCTGCAGGCGATGGGCAGCGCGAATTTCCCTGAAGTAGTTGGGCTCCGTCTTGCTGCCCTCGGAAACGATCAGGATGCGGTCATAACTGGCACGCCGATTCAGCTTGCGTTCAAGCTGCTTGCGCTGACGCTCCCAAGGGGAGTTGTCGCGCGCCATCAGTGCCTCACCCCCAGGTCGGAGTGGAGGAAAGGCACACCTCCATAGCGACCGATCAGGTAACCACGCTCCAGGGCTTCATTCTTGCGCGGGCTGAATTCGGACAGAGCTACCAGCGTGGACGCCTGCTCCTGATCTTTCTCGACAAACCAGACCTGGTCACGGCGAAACAGATCCGGGGCGTCGAGCAGCGAGGTGTCGTGAGTGGTGAATATCAGCTGCGCGCCGCCGGTATTGGCCTCGGGCCGGTGGAACAGCCGCACCAGTTCGCGTACCAGCAGGGTGTGCAGACTGGTGTCGAGTTCATCGATGACCAGTGTCAGCCCCTTCCTCAGGATGTCCAGCACCGGCCCGGTGAGAAACAGCAGATTACGTGTGCCGTTCGATTCGTCCATCAGATCGAACACGGCCTGGCCTTGTTTCGTGACGTGGGAGAAGCGTAGCTGGTGCTCTTCCATTTCTTCGGCGCGCACCTCTGTCTTGCCGGCCACCAGGTCGAAATGGACAGCTTGCCCCGGTACCTTGCGAGTGACGACCTCGATGTCGGCAATACTAATGTCGGCGGCGGTAAGGAAGTCGCAAATCTGCTTGCGGCCTTCGGCTTGCTTGAGCATCTGGATCGACACCTGAGGGCTGAGCTGGGCCTGCTCGTTGAAGACCACCAGACCATTGGCAAACCAATCGAACACGGGGCGGAGCGCCTCGCTGTTGAGCTGGACCGCCATCGACAGGAATAGCGCATTCGGCCGGGTGGCGCTTTCCCAGAGGTTCTTGGGGCCCTTGAGGCCAGGACCGAATTCGTACACGTCCTTGCCGGTCTTGGCATCAAAAACACGTTCGAACCAGCGCTGTGGCTTGAAGGCCTTATAGACCAGCAAGTGCTCGCGCACGATGCGCTGCGTGGTCATGGCAAAGCCATACTGGTAGCGCACGCCGTCCACAATGAAGGTGACTTCGAACTCGGTCGGCTGGCCGGCTGATTCGGTATCGAGTCGGAAGGGCTGCACAGCATAGGTCTGACCGGGCTGGATAACGGTGGCCGACTCCATCACCACACCGCGCATGTACTGAAGTCCTTTGATGAGATTGGACTTGCCGCTGGCGTTGGCGCCGTAGAGGACGGCACTCCTCAGCAGATTGGGCGCAGCCTTGAGGTTGGTGGCGAGCGTGTGAGTGTCCTGCAGGGTCTTGTCCTTGGACGCAACAAGGCTAAGCACCTGCTCGTCGCGCAAGCTGCGGAAGTTCTTGATGCGGAACTCGACCAGCATCGTATCCACCCCTTATCAATAAAATATGTGTTAATTATGCACATAAAACGCAGTTAAGCAATTTATTTTTGTATGTAGGCCGTATTTCTGATAGGATCACCATCCGCCAATAGCCAGCCAGCCTTGTGGAGCGTCGTCGGAGAACTGGATCCGTGCAGGATGAGCAACTTACCGCATTGCAGTTGGAGAACGCCCGCCTGATCTCGTTGCTGGAATCCCACGGCATCGAATGGCGTTTGCCGCTTCCGCCTGCTGCACCAGACCCAGAACCCGAGCCCTCACGGCTCTCCACTGGCGAGAAGGTCGCACTATTCCGTCGCCTATTTCGGGGGCGAACTGATGTGTATCCGGTCCGATGGGAAAGCAAGACCACCGGCAAGGCCGGCTACTCGCCGGCCTGCGCCAATGAGTGGCGTGCCGGGGTCTGCGAAAAACCCCGCATCAAGTGCGGCGACTGCGGGAAGCGCCTGCTGATACCTCTGTCGGACTCGGTAATCTATGACCACCTGGCCGGCGAGCACACCGTTGGGGTGTATCCCTTGCTGGAGGACGATAGCTGTTACTTCCTCGCTGTCGATTTCGACGAGGCCGAGTGGCGTGACGATGCGCGGGCATTCATTCAGTCCTGCGAAGAACTGGGCGTGCTGGTGGCCCTGGAGATTTCCCGGTCAGGCAAGGGCGCACATGCCTGGGTGTTTTTCGCCAGCAAGGTTTCAGCCCGCGATGCCCGTCGCCTCGGCACCGCCATCATCAGCCACACCTGCGCCCGCACCCGGCAACTGAAGTTGGAGTCCTACGACCGGCTGTTCCCCAACCAGGACTCCCTGCCCAAGGGCGGTTTCGGCAACTTGATCGCGCTACCGCTGCAGAAACACCCTCGAGAGAACGGGTGCAGCGTATTCGTCGATGCCGATCTGCGTCCTTACCCGGATCAGTGGGGATTCCTGTCTGGCATCCAGCCGATGGCAGCACACGACATTGAACCCACCATCTTCAGGGCGACGGGCCATGCCCATCCGCTCGATGTGACGTTCATCGACGACGAGGACTTGAAAGAGCCGTGGAAGCGATCAGCCATCAAGAAATTGGCAGGTCCGATGCCGAAGTCGCTGACAGTCACACTCGCCAACCTCGTCTATTTCGAGAAAGCGCAACTGCCGCAGGCACTGGCCAATCGGCTGATCCGCTTGGCCGCGTTCCAGAATCCGGAGTTCTACAAGAAACAGGCGATGCGCTTCTCGGTATGGGACGAGCCGCGCGTAATCGGCTGCGCCGAGAACTACCCCAATCACATTGCGCTCCCACGCGGCTGTCTCGATGCTGCCCGGGATCTACTGCGGGACAACGGGATTGCCTGCGATTTGATTGATGAACAGTACGTCGGTGTGGCTTTGGAAGTCGGTTTCGCCGGTACTCTACGACCGGATCAGGATGTGGCCGTGACGGCCATGCTCAAGCATGATGCCGGCGTTCTCTGTGCTCCGACCGCCTTCGGTAAAACGGTGACGGCGGCGGCGATGATCGCCCGGCGGGGTGTCAATACGATGGTGCTGGTGCATCGCACCGAGTTGCTCAAACAATGGCAGGAACGCCTGCAATCCTTCCTGGGTGTCGGCAAGGGCGTGGTCGGTACCATTGGTGGCGGCAAAGCCAAGCCGACCGGCAAGATCGATATCGCCGTGATGCAGTCGTTGTCGCGCCAAGGCGAAATCAATCCTGTTGTCGAGAACTACGGCCACGTCATCATCGATGAGTGCCACCATATTGGAGCGGCTTCCTTCGACGCGATTCTGAAAGTGGTCAAGGCCAAGTACGTGCTCGGCCTGACGGCAACGCCGATTCGCCGTGACGGACAGCAGCCGATTATTTTCATGCAGTGCGGGCCGATCCGTTACACGGCGGCCAAGCCGGCCAGCGCGCCACACGATCTGATCGTGGAGCCACGATCACTTTTTACGCAAATCGATTTGCCGACGGAGGCGGGCATCCAGGATGTGTTCCGGCATCTTGCAATCGATCAGGCACGTACCGCCGCCATTGCCGCCGAAGTCAGGGATGCTTACCGGCAGGGCCGTAAGGTGCTTGTTCTGACCGAACGTACGGAACACCTCGGCGCGATTCTGGCCGCCCTGGATGGGCAAGTGCCAGCGCCCTTCGTGCTGCACGGTCGAATGTCGAAGAAGCAGCGTGCCACCATGATCGCCGAGCTTGATGAGTTGCCGCCCGAGGCGCCGCGCATTCTGCTCGCGACCGGCAAGCTGGTCGGCGAGGGCTTCGATCATCCAGCGCTCGACACGTTGGTGCTGGCAATGCCGATCTCGTGGAAGGGAACCCTGCAGCAATATGCTGGCCGCCTCCACCGCGAGCACGCTACCAAGACCGATGTCCGGATCATTGATTTCGTCGATACCGGACACCCGGCGCTACTTCGGATGTGGGACAAACGGCAGCGCGGCTACCGGGCAATGGGCTACAGGGTTGTGGAACACCCCCAGGAGGCCGCAGACTTGCTCACTGGCCCCAATAGCGCGTAGTTCGGTAGTAAACTCCCCGCCACCAATCAATTCAAGGGCTTGCACCATGCAAGCCCTTTTCTTTTTTCTTCCGTGCCAAGCTCGTGCCATAGCTGTGCCATGTTCGTGCCATCCAAGTTCAGTTGTTTCTGAACGCATGACCTTTGCACTCTCAGCTTGGCCCACTCTAAGGACAAGCGCATTTCAGGTGTCGTTTCCGGATTTCTGCTTTTCTTCTTCAGAAACGTAAACAGCCAGATCTCCTATCTGACAACCAAAGTAGCGACATAGTTTGTCCAAATTGTCTGTCACTGTAGACGCGCCAGGATGATTGGCAATCTTCGATAATGTCATGCGATTGATCCCGGTTTCTTCGGCTATCTCACGTAGCGTGACGATGCGCCTCTCCCGGAACTCCTTGTCCGCAATTAACTCCTTCAGCCGAAACCTGATCATATCTACCGCCTAGTCTTTGGCTCCTTTGATAAAAAATATTATCGCATGCTCTTGAAATTGATCTTTCAATGATTATTATTGGTTACATGGGATGTTATTTACTATCCCATGATTACTTTTTTAATCATAAAGGAGATGGGCATGAGCCAAACTTTTCTTACGACGTCAGAGTTGTCCGAGCGTATCAAGTATGACTGCAGGACGATAAGGGAGCAGCTCAAGGACTCCGTCCTTATCGAGGGCATTCACTACATTCGCCCTTTTGGCCGCAGAAAGATTCTTTACCTTTGGGAGGTCATTGAGCGGGATTTGATCGGGGATGGCGAACAACACATTTCGATCCCCATGGCAAATGGCGGGGTGGCAAATGGCTAGCATCCGCTGCCGTAAAGACATGGGCACCCTGCTGATGGATTTCACTTACAAAGGCATCCGTTGTCGCGAGCAAACCGCGCTGCCCGACACCCCAGGCAACCGCAGGAAGCTTGAGAAGCTGCTGAAACAGATTCAGGAAAGAATCGCCTCCGGTGAGTTCGCCTATCGTGATTTCTTTCCAAATAGCCGTCTTGTCGCACGCTTCGAACAGCCTGCCGTCTCTGGCTTTACTGGAGATACTCAGGCAGTTGCAATACTCGGAGGCCATCCAACTGCCAACCCAATCGTAGGCGTAACACCCCGATTCTCGGACTTCACCGACCAATGGTTTGCAGAAAACGAGATCAGGTGGCGCAGGACCTACCGTCGTACCATCGAGGACATCATCAAGGGCCGCCTGAACCCTACCTTTGGAGAGAAGGTGGTCGGCCAGATCTCCAAGGCGGATATCCTGCAGTTCCGGTCCACACTCGGCAAAGTTCAGATCCGGAAAAGCGGGAAGACACTGTCCG
>VFQM010000906.1_pt1 | contig 29043 bp, 25 predicted proteins | sample 3512391 | NCBI WGS metagenome assembly VFQM01 (sample SAMN10412369, study PRJNA504923) | tailings metagenome | isolation source: Replicate 1 from Balatoc abandoned mine | place: Philippines
CTATTGCCTGCGCAAATCGCAAGCCTCATGAGCATCCCATATGCGAGATTCACCTCTTCCCCCTCCTGGTTGACATCTCTCTTCCTTTGCGGGCAATATGCCCCCGAAAAATAGGGTCCGCCCGGATCGGCTGCGGCAAGATGGGCGAAGACGGACAGATAATCGAAGGCGGCCTTCCGGCCAGCTTGGGGAGATGCGTTCCATGGCAGAAGCACCGAAAAGAAGGGCCTCGCAAAAGCCCGCCGGCGCCATTTTCAACTATGTCGCCAAAGACAAGAAGGGCAAGCAAGTCAAAGGCGAGATGCGCGCCGCTGGCGAGGCGATCGTCGCGAACGCCCTGCGCAAGCAAGGCCTGAGCCCTGTCAGCATCAAGAAGCAGGGATTCTTCGCCAAAGGGAAGAAGATCACGGCCAAAGACATCACCCTGTTCACCCGGCAATTGGCCACCATGATGAAATCGGGCGTCGCTCTTCTGCAGTCCTTCGATATTGTCGCGAAAGGCCATTCGAATCCCGCTGTTTCGCGACTTCTGCTGGACATCAAGTCGGATATCGAATCCGGAAGCTCCCTTTCCGCCGCGTTCGCGAAGCATCCTCAGTATTTCGATCGCCTCTATTGCAACCTCCTCGAGGCGGGCGAGCAGGCCGGCATTCTGGAGCAGCTCCTCGAGCGGCTGGCCGTCTACAAGGAAAAAAGCCAAGCGCTCAAGAGCCGCGTCAAGAGCGCGCTGTTTTATCCGGCCGCCATTCTTATCGCCGCATTCATCATCACGGCCGTCATCATGATTTTCGTGGTTCCGGCTTTTAAGGACGTGTTCAGCAGCTTTGGCGCGGAGCTTCCGTATCCTACCCAGGTCGTCATCAAGATCTCCGACATTTTTGTCGAATATTGGTGGCTGATTTTCGGATCGATCGGCGCGTCGGTTTGGGGATTCTTCCAGGTCCGCAAGCGCTCCATAGCCCTCCAGAACGCCATGGACCGCTGGTTCCTCAAAGCGCCCCTTTTCGGCGAGCTCCTGACGAAAAGTGCCATCGCGCGCTGGTGCCGGACCCTCTCCACCATGTTCGCGGCCGGCGTTCCGCTGGTCGAGGCGCTCGAGTCCGTCGCGGGAGCGTCCGGCAACTATGTCTACATGTCCGCCACCATGAAAATCCGCAGCGAGGTCAGCACGGGCACCAGCCTGACCACCTCCATGATGAATTCTGGCGTGTTCCCCAACATGGTGACCCAGATGGCCTCCATCGGCGAAGAATCCGGCTCCCTGGATTCTATGCTCGGGAAAGTAGCCGACTTCTATGAGGCGGAGGTCGATGATATGGTCGACGCGCTTTCGAGCCTCATGGAGCCCCTGATCATGGCCGTGCTCGGCGTCGTGATCGGCGGACTGATTGTCGCCATGTATTTGCCGATCTTCAAAATGGGCTCGGTCATCAAGTAATCGACCCGTTCGGACTCCTCAAAGCCAGGCGGCCCTTCCGGGCCGCCTTTCTTTTCCAGATCGGCTCCATCTCCGATTTTCATTGAAAAAAACAACATTTCCCCGTAAACTGAACGCCCCCTCCCTTCTCCGACGCCCAAGCCATGGCCTCTTCCAGACTCTCCAATGCCCTGAGCGGACTAAAAGGCCTCGATGTCCCCGGCAACCCGTCGGCGCCGCCAGCAACTCCCTCTTCCCAACAAGCCGCCTCTTTCCTGACTCCCGAGCAGGAAGGCGCTTTGGCGGCCCGCTCCGATATCCTGCAGGTCAAAGCGTATGCCGGCTGCGGGAAGACAACTCTTCTTCGCGAATTCGCTCGCCAAGGGCCGCATGGCCGCACGCTTTATCTCGCGTTCAACAAGCCGATCGCCATCAGCGCCCAGGCGGATTTCGGGCATACGGCGCTTTGCCAGACATCGCATTCTCTCGCGCTTCGCTCTCTGATGCGCTCTCGCTCCTCCTGGCGAGGCGTCGCTCTTGAATCCAAGATCGGCAACCCATCCCCCTCTCGCCTCAGCGAAGCCCTTCCCGGAGCCTTCACCCCCGGAGAGATTTCCGCAGGCGCGCCCAGGATTTGCCTTGAGGCGATTCGCTCGTTTATCGCCAGCGCGGATCCGGAGATTTCCTCCGCGCATCTTTTTCAGTCAACCCCGCTCGCGAAAGCAGCCGCGACCCGCCTCTCTCTGGATCCGCAGCGCCTTTTGGCGGCCGCGAAGCTTGCTTGGGAGATCATGTCGGACCCGAGCAACCTCGCTCTGCCGCTTTCGCACGATGGCTACCTGAAAGTGTGGAGCCTGTCTGAGATCCCGATCGAAGCTGAGCTTATCCTGATCGATGAGGCGCAAGACTCCAACGCGGCCCTGCTTTCCGCCCTTCGCGGGCAGCCTGCCCGGCAAATTTACGTCGGCGACGAGCACCAGGCCATTTATGGATTTCGTGGAGCCCTCAATGCCTTCTCTCGCCTCCAGGGCGCCGAAACCCATTATCTGACCCGCAGCTTCCGCTTGCGGAGCCGCCTCGCCCGCCTCGCCAGCGGAGCTCTGCTGCTGAAAAAGGCTCCCAAACCCCTTATTGGCGAAAAGGACGGCGGCTTGATCGAGACGAAGATTCCCCTTGGAGCCAAATCCCTGTTTCTCGCCCGCTCCAATCCTGGATTGTTTGAGCGCGCCCTATCCCTGGCCAAGGCGGGGAAAAAAATGCATTTCCTGGGGTCCGACACATCCAGATTCGCCATCGATGGCCTCGACGACCTCCTGATCCTGCGCTCCGGAAAAAAGCCGCAGGATCCATTCATGGCCTCCTTCGCGGATCTCTCCGCCCTTCGGGACGCCGCAGAGGAGATCTTCGACAGCAGCTTGCTGCTGAAGATTCGTCTGGTTGAGGAATATGGGCAAAAGCTTCCCGAGGCCATGCGCTCGATTTCTCGCAGCACCGAAAGCGACCCCGGCAAAGCCAGCGTCACGCTCAGCACGGTCCATAAGGCCAAGGGCCTTGAGTCCGACTGGTGCGAGCTCGCGGATGATTTCGAGCTATCGGCTTTTCAGCGGGATCGGCTGGAGTATTGGGATGAGAAAGAGACCGAGGAGGCGAACATCTTTTATGTCGCCATCACCCGCGCCAAAGAAGGCCTCGCTCTTTCCCATCGCCAGATGGTTTGGGCACGACGGATCGAAAAGCTATTTTCGGACCCGGCTAAAGCCGCGGTTCCCTCTGCCATGCGGTCCCAAACGGAGGCCTTCTTGCTTCAAGCCATCGCTCCCGCTGTCGTCTCTGGAGGAAAAACCGGCCGCCGAAGCCTTTGAGCACCCTCGCTCCTTGAGTTTTTCCTTGGGCCCCACATTTAACGGGGAGACGCGCTTCGCCTTTCTTCTCCATCGGCAAATTTATTGTCCGTTTTTCCCGTTCTTTGCTATACTCTCTCTGTGGCTCAGGCTACCTCGACTATCATCAATCATCACAAGGAAAGAGACCATCCATGGCGAATCTGACCCCAGAGCTTGAAGCGGCACTGCACAACGTCTTCCACTATGCCAGCGAAAACCGGCATGAAGTCGTCACCGCGGAGCATCTCCTTTTTCAGATTCTCGACACCCCGTCCGGCATCAAGACCCTCGAGGCCGTCCGGGCCGATATCAAGCAGCTTCGCGCGGATCTGGCCGAATACCTCGACACCTATATTCCGAAGCTCCCCGCCAGCAGCTCGAAAAAACCCGAGCACACCGGCGCTTTTTCCGACGTTCTCCAACGGGCGATTTTCCAGGTCAGCGGATCCGGCCGCTCCGAGGTCAGCGTCAATGAGATTCTGATTTCCCTGTTTGGGCAGAAGGACTCTCACGCTCTTTATTTGCTGGGCAAGCAAGGCATCAAGCGCATCGATGTTGTCAACTTTGTCGCGAAGGGCGTCGCCCCCGGCGCTTCTGGCGCTCCGGTTCCCGAAGGCGCAGAGGAGCACGGCGAAGATGGCGAAAATCAGGTGAATCCGCTGGATGCGTTCGCGGAAAACCTCAACCGCCGCGCCAGCGAAGGGCGGATCGATCCGCTGGTCGGCCGCGACGAAGAGGTCGAGCGCACCATCCAGATCCTGTGCCGTCGCCGCAAAAACAATCCCCTGCTCGTCGGCGAAGCCGGCGTCGGCAAGACTGCGATCGCCGAAGGCCTCGCCAAGCGCATTGTCGAGGGCACCGTCCCCTCGGTTCTGGCCGATTGCGAAATTTACGCTCTCGATCTGGGCTCCCTGGTCGCCGGGACGAAATACCGCGGCGATTTTGAGCAGCGGATCAAGGCCGTTGTCTCCAAACTCAAGAAAGATCCCAAGAAAATCCTGTTTATCGATGAGATCCACACCCTCATCGGCGCGGGAGCTTCCGGCGGCGGCAACATGGACGCCTCCAACCTGCTCAAGCCCGCTCTGTCCAGCGGCGAGCTTCGCTGCATCGGCGCCACGACCCACCAGGAATTCCGCACCATTTTCGAAAAAGAGCACGCTCTGGCTCGCCGCTTCCAGAAGGTGGACATTGGCGAGCCTTCCATTGACGACACCATCAAGATCCTCACAGGCCTGAAGGATCGCTATGAGAAGCACCATGGCGTCACCTATACCGCCGAATCGATCGAAGCGGCCGCGCGCCTCGCTTCCCGCTTCATTCCGGATCGCCACATGCCGGACAAAGCCATTGATGTCCTCGACGAAGCCGGCGCTCGCCAGCGCACTCTTCCCGAAGGCCAGGCGAAAACCGAAATCGGCATTCCGGAAATCGAGGCTGTGGTCGCGAAAATCGCCCGAGTCCCGACCGGAAGCGTTTCCCAATCGGATCGCGAGCGCCTGCGCACTCTCGACGCCAGCCTGAAGAATGCTGTTTTTGGCCAGGATCCCGCGGCGGACATGCTCGCCCGCGCCATCAAACGCAGCCGCGCCGACCTGGGCCGCAAGAACAAGCCGATCGGCAGCTTCCTGTTCGCCGGCCCCACCGGCGTCGGAAAAACGGAAATCACCAAGCAGCTCGCCGATACCATGGGCCTGCCGCTGGTTCGTTTCGACATGTCCGAATACATGGAAAAGCACGCTGTCGCCAAGCTGATCGGCGCTCCGCCGGGATACGTCGGCTTCGAAGGCGGCGGCCAGCTGACGGAGGCCATCAACAAGCACCCCTACTGCGTGCTGCTGCTCGATGAGATCGAAAAGGCCCATCCGGATATTTTCAATATCCTGCTCCAGGCGATGGACAACGCTTCCATGACAGACAACAACGGCCGCGCCGCCAGCTTCAAAAACGTGATCATCGTGATGACCACCAACACGGGGGCTGAGGCTTCCGAGCGCATGCCGATCGGCTTTAGCCAGGTTCCCACCGACACCCAGAATGCCGCTCGCGACGCGGCCCTCAAGGGGAAGTTCTCTCCGGAGTTCCGCAATCGCCTCGACGCCGTGATTCAGTTCAGCCCGCTGTCGCCGGAAGTGATCATGAAAGTCGCCGAGAAGCAGCTCACGATCCTTGAGGCCGAGCTTCGCTCTCGCGACGAGCCCGTGAGCGCCATTTTCTCCGACGCGCTCAAGGCGCACCTGGCCAAAGCGGGGTTCGATCCGAAAAACGGCGCCCGCCCGATGGAGCGCCTTATTCAGGACACGATCCGCGACGCCTTGGCGGATGAGCTTCTGTTTGGGGATCTGCAGCAGGGCGGCGAAGTCGAAATCGACGTCGCCACCGCGGCGGACGGCTCGGTCAAAGTGGTCCACAAAGTGACCCAGGCCGGATCTGCTCCGAAGAAAAACCCGCCCCGCAGCCGCAAGAAGATCGGGTCGCCGTCCTGACGCGGGCGAGCCAACCGCATGAGCCGGCGCAAGCCGGCTCTTTTTTTGCGAGTTGACACTTCCGCACCCCATCGGCAACATGCCATGAGATTTGGAGCCCCGACAGCGCATGGCAAAACAGCAAAATTCTCCGCTTCCTCCGGGAACGAAGCTTCAGCAATATGTCATCGACCGCGTGATCAGCACGGGCGGCTTCTCCATTGTCTATCTCGGATACAATGAGCACGGAATTCCCGTGGCGATCAAGGAATTCCTTCCCGCCGGGATGAGCATCCGCTCCGGCGGCGTGGCCGTGCGCATCGCCACCCCAGATGACGAACGCCGGTTTCAGGTCGGATTGCGCACTTTTTTTCGGGAAGCGGAAGTCATCAGCCGAATCGACAGCCGCAGCGTCGTGCGCATCCTCAATTTTTTTCTCGCGAACAACACCGCGTATCTCGTCATGCCCTTCGAGCACGGGCGAACCCTTCAGCACCTGATCGTTCATCAGTTCGAAACGCTCACCGACGCGGTCATCCAGCGAATCTTTTGCGACGTCCTCTCCGGTCTTTGCATCTTCCACGCCAATGACATCCTCCATCTCGACCTGAAGCCCAGCAACATTTGGATCCGGACCGATGAGTCCGCGATGATCATCGATTTCGGAACCAGCCGCATCGGAAAAACCGCCAAGAGCAGCACGCCCCCCATGTTCACGCCGGGATTCGCCGCCCCGGAGCAGCATCGCAAGCAATACAGCCCCGAGCGCATCGGCCCCTGGACGGATATCTACAATTTGGGCGCGACCATCTATTCCTGCATCGAGGGCGAGCCCCCGATCACCGCCGAGGAGCGCGCGGACGGCAAGGAGCTTCCGGAGCTCGAGCGCCGCTGGGGCGGCCAATACACAGGGAAAATGCTGCGCATGGTCGACAAGATGCTTCGCATGAGCATCGACAAACGCCCATCCGATTCCGAGAAAATCCTGGCGTCGATGTCCCGCTATGCCCCAATGCCCCAGCGAGACGCATTTTCCCGCTATGCGAAGGATACGTTTTACTTATCCTGACCCCTGGCGTTTCCTGGGGATTCGGGACGGGCGCCTTCCGTTCTTGACCTTTTCGGCTTCTCGGCGCATGTTTGCTCTCGTCCTCTCTCTCTGGAGACTCCCAATGATTCGCTTCGCCTGCCTCCTTTCTCTTCTTTTGGCTTCGTCCGCCGCCATGGCCGCATTGCCCGGTTCCACAAAATCCTCAGGGCAGGCCATGTATAAGTGGGTGGACGCCCAAGGGAAAACCCATTATTCGAGCGTCATCCCCCCGGCCGACAGCAAACGGCACATCAATGAGCTCACCCGCGACGGACGGCTCCTGTCCGTCTCCGAAGCGGAGGCCAGCAGCGAGCAGCGGGCGCTTCGCGAAAAGAAGGCTCGCGAGGCCGAGCGCGTCGCCAAGGCTCGCCAGCAAGAAGATCGCCGCTTTCAGGCGCGCACCGAGCGCTACGGCAGCATCGGGGAGTTCGAGAAGGACATCGAAAAAACGGCGGCCGGATGGAAGGAAAAGATGGAGCCGTTTTCCCAGCGCCTGCAGGTGGTCGAGGGGCACATCGCCGCCAATGTCGCCGCCAATGACTCCAAGCTCAAGCTAGCCGAGCTTCGGACCGAGCGGGACAGCATCATTTCCCAAATGGTTCTGATCAAATCCGAGAGCGACCTTCAGATGCAAAAAATGCGGGAAGACCTGAATTTGTGGAGAACGCGGAGCAAAAAATCTGACAAATAATTCGCCGCCAACCCGGGATATTCTCCGCTCCGGATTGTCTTGCTCTTTGCGTTGACAACCTCTATCTGGCGCCCTACTATCCCGGCCTGATTCGCTTCCGCAGCGAAATAATACGCAAAAAACAAGGAATTCGAGGGAGAGTCATGAAAGCCGATCTAGGTAAGCTCAACAAAGCATTCGATTTTTTCGATCTCCCGCCCAAGCCTTTGGTTGGCCTGGAGATCAGCTCCTCCTCCATCAAAATGGTCGAGCTGTCCCGCAAGCGCAACGGACAAATCGCCCTGGAGGGCTATGTCGTGGAGTCCGTTCCTCGCGAAGCCTTTAATGAGCAGGGCATCGCGGACGTCGACGCTCTCGGCGCCAGCGTCGAGCGCGCCTGGAAACGCCTCGGGACCAAAATCAAGAACGTATCGCTCTCCCTCCCCTCCAATGCCGCGATCACCAAGAAAATTCACTTGGCCGCCGATTTGGATGAGGAGCAGGTCGCCGATCAGGTCGGCATGGAGGCGAACTCCTTCCTTCCCTTCCCCCTGGAGGAAGTGAACTTGGACTGGGTCTATCTCGGCCCCTATGCCCAAAACCCGGAGGAGAGCGAGTATCTGGTTTGCGCGGCTCGCAAAGAAATTCTTGACGACTATATCGGCGCCTGCCAAGCCGGCGGATTGAAGGTCATTGTCGCCGACGTGGAGAATTACGCCCAGCAAGCCGCTTTTGAGCATCTGGTCAACTCCAGCGAAGGGCTCGACGAGCAAGTGCTCGCCCTGGTTGACGCTGGCAGCTCCACCTTGCGGATTTTCGTCTATTGGCGCGGCGCCTCCCTGTTCTTCAAGGAAATCCCCTTCGGCGCGAACCAGCTCACGGAATCCATCTCCCACACCTATGGCCTCGGGCAGGCCGAGGCTGAGGAGGCCAAGCGCCGCGGCGGCGCGGGCCTTGATAACTACGAGAGCCAGGCTCTGCATCCTTTCCTCGAGTCGATGGCGATGGAAATCAACCGCGCGCTGCAATTCTTCCTCACCCAGGGAACCGTCGAGCGCATCGATCGGATCTTCCTCGCGGGAGGCTGCGCCACTTTCCCTGGAGCCGCCAGCGCTGTCGAAAGCCTTTCTGGCGTGCGCTCCGAAGTGATCAACCCCTTCAGCGGAATGGATCTCTCAAGCCAAGCCAAACGCTCCGGAGCTTTGGAGGCTCCCATGCTGATGACCGCTTGCGGACTGGCCCTCCGCCGCTTTGACTGATAGGAGCTCCATTCCATGTCCACCACGCGTCCTACCACCCCGAAAATCAACCTTCTTCCTTATCGCGCAGAGCGAAAGAAAGAGATCGCCAAGCGTTTCCAAACGTTTCTTGGCATCGCCGCCGGCGCCGCCGTCGGCATCATGGTTTTGATCCATGTCGGCCATTCGATGATCAAATCGAATCAGGAAACCCGCAACGCCTACATCGACGGGCAAAATCAGCTCCTGGACAAGGAGATCGCTGAAATTGGCCGCCTCAAGGATGACATCGCCGCGATGATTTCCCGCAAACAGCTGGTCGAAGGCCTGCAGGCGAATCGCCCCCGCACCGTGATGCTCCTCAATTACATCGCGAACCCGCCCGAGGGCGTCTTCTATCGCGAAGTATCGCAGAAAGGCGACACCGTCACCCTTCGCGGCTACGCCCTCTCCAACACCGCCGTCTCCGCCCTGATTCGCCAAATCGAATCCAGCGGCGTTCTCGTGGGGCCCAAGCTCCTCGAAACCAAGAAAACCACCGTTGGCGGCAAATCCGGCATGGAGATGATGGACTTCGGCATTACCGCCCAATTGATCAATCTCTCGGCGATCGCTTTGGAGCAGAAGAACGTAGATGCCCGCAACAAGGCATCTCAAGCGGTTCGCGACGCATTGGAGCAAAACCGCAAAGCTGGGAAAACCCTTCCCGAAGCGGATCCCGCTGCCGAGCAGCCGGCCTCAGCCGAAGCCAAGGCTGCTGCCCCTGCGGGCAACGAGCCAACCCCGGAGCCCGCCGCCCAACCGGAGAACTCCGCTTCGCCTGCTCCCGCACAACCCGCCGCCGCGGCTCCCAGCCCCTCGGCTGAACCCAAGAATCCTTAAATCCAGGAGATCGTAATGAACTTGAGCGAACTGAATTTCAAGGATCCCAGCAAGATTCCGAACCCGATGAAGGCCGCCACCATGGCCGCCGTCTTCGTCGCAGTTCTCGCCGCCGGGCTCTTCCTTGACACCAAAGGCCAGCGCGAGGAGATTGCCACTCTCAAGCAAAAGGAAACCGAGCTGCGCTCCGCGTTCCTGGACAAGAAGAAGCAGGCCGTGAACCTCCCCGCCCACAAAAAGCAGCTTGTGGAGATCGAGGAAGCTTTCGGAACCCTTCTTCGGCAACTTCCGAACAAATCCGAGATGGACGCGCTGCTCAACGACATCAACCAGTCCGGCGTCGGCCGAGGCTTATCCTTTGATCTGTTCAAGCCGGCCGCGACGGAAAACCGCACCGACTTCTACGCCGAGCAGCCCGTGAATATCAGCGTTTCCGGAAGCTTCGCGCAATTCGGGGCATTCAGCGAAGATGTCTCCAAGCTGTCCCGGATCGTGACTCTCGACAACATCGTTCTCAAGCCGCTCGCCAAGAAAAACAACAAAGACGACAAATCTGCCACGCAGACCGAGTCCACCCTGTCCATCACCGCCGTCGCGAGGACCTACCGTTATCTGGACCCGAAAGAAATCGAAGCTCAGCGCGGAAAAGGGAAAAAAACCAAAGGCAAGAAGCCTAAGGCCAAATAACTCCGCGCAGAACCACAAGACCAATCCAGGAGCATAAAATGCGTTTGATCCGATCTCTAGCTCTCGCCGCCGCAGCGCTGACCCTCGTCGGGTGCTCCAGCGGAGTTCAGGACATTGAGGCCTGGATGACCTCCGAGGCTTCCCGTATGAAGGGCCAAGTGGCTCCGCTGCCTCCCGTTAAGCCCTTCGTCCCGGTGGCGTTCGCCGGCCAGGACAGCCCCGACCCCTTTCTGATCCGCCAGCCGCATTCCGGCAGCATGGAAAACGCTCCGGACCAGAACCGCAAAAAGGAATTCCTCGAGGGATTCCCCCTGGATCAGCTCTCTTTCGTCGGGATCATCCATCGAAACAAGATCACCTGGGCCCTGATCAAATCCCCGGACAACAACATCAACATGGTTCGCTCCGGAAACTATCTTGGGCAGAATTACGGCAAAATCCATTCGGTTTCGGAAGACGAGCTTCTCGTCAAAGAAGCCATCATGGACGCCCAAGGCGGCTGGGGCGAGAATGAAGTTTCCATCCCGCTGGAAGAATCGGCGTCCGGAAAAAAATAATTAGCCAATCCGCCATCGGAGGATCCCAATGAGCGCTCTCCCAAGCCTTCTCATCTCCGAAGAGGAGATCGCCTCCGTCCTGAAGCGGGCCTTGGATTCGAAGTGCGCGGTCCAGGCCCTCTTCAATCAGGGGAAATACGTTTTCCTCACGACGATCCTCTCCTTCGATAGCGAGCACGCTTACCTCAATTTCGAGGGGACGGATGAGATGGCTGTCATGAGCGTCATCGACTTCTACAGCCCCGCGGTCTTCGTCCTCTTCATGGATGGCATGCGATATCAGTTTCTCGCGAAAAACTCCTCTTTCGAGAAAAGCGAATACAAAAATCTCCTCAAAATCGCCACGCCATTCTCCATCACCGTTGTCGAGGGCCGCAAAGCCGCCCGCTATGACCTTCCGCCTGGCGAAGCCTATCTTCGGGCTGCTCTTCCCGGCGGGGACCATTCCTTCCCCATCCGCGAAATCAGCCGCGGCGGCCTCTCCATGTGGAGCGGCTCCTCTCATGGCCTCGTTCCGCACTCCACGCTGAAATCCTGCGACATTCGCTTCTCGGATGGATTGCTGGTCCCTTGCTCCATCGAAATCGTCCGCATCAGCTACACGCTCGGCGCTGATCAGGATAAGACCCATATCATCGCGAGCAAATTTGTCGATGTCGCGGAAAAGAAAGCCGCTGCGCTGAATGAGCGCATCGCGTCATTCTCAAAGCCCAGCATCTAATCCTGGGGCAGCCTTTCCAAGCCACTCTCCAAGCCAGCTAGCCCTCTTTTGGATGGCCCGCCTTACGGCGCCGCGGAGGCGCCGCCGCGGCTTTCCAGGATCGCCTCGGCCTTCCTCCGATCCAGCGACTTCTTGATCGAAGCTTTCAGATCCTCATCCATCGGCTTTTTTTCGCTTTGGGCGAGCAGATACTCCAGATAATCCGGCCGGATCGAATCAATCGGCTCCCCCGCGAATTTCCCGAATGGCATCGCCGCAACCTCGATCCTTCGCGCGGCGAGATCCATCAGATCCTCCAGGCTATCCTCCCCGCCGCATTCGAAAAACCGCTCAATCTCGCTTTTGAATAGCTCCCCCGTCACGAGGATATCCGCCGCCGCCCTGTGTGCGGCCAATCCTTGCGTGTCGACCTGCAGCCCGAGCCAATAGCGAAGAACCTGCTGCTGGTGGTTCGCCAACGGAAACCCCCTAGCGTTCTTCTCTCCTCGCTGCCACAAATGCTTCGCCAGCCTCAGCGTGCAAAGGCTTTTGTTTCCGGAGAGCCCCGGCAGCATCGCCAAATCGAATGGGGCGTTGTGCGCCAGGATGACCGCATCCCCGATCTCCGACATCACTTCGCCCCAGAGCTCCTCCAGCGTCGGGGCGGATTCGACATCCGCATCCACGAGGTGATGCACAGCGCTCGCCTCCGGAGGGATCGGCCTTTGCGGATTCACGAACCAGCTCTTCGGCGCCCCAAGGCGCATGTTCTCCAAGCGAACAATCGCGATTTCGATGGGCTTATCCGACGAAGTGTCCGGGCCAGTCGTCTCTGTATCCAGCACGATGAACGTGCTTTCTGTGATTTTAGCCATCGCCGTCTCAGTTTATAAACTACAGCGAACTATAGCAAACAAAATGAGATTTTCAATGCCAATGCGGGGCATCGCATCCATATCCGCCGGAGGCTTCACCATTTTTCGCCGGCGTTAGCATCCCTTGGGCGACAGGGCCCTCATCGAAGGCATTTGCTCTCGAATCGCCTGCTCTTCCTTCAGTCGCCGGGCTTTTTCGACGCGCATGAGCAGAAGAACATCCGCATCCGGATTTTTGTTTCTGGTCGGATTCAGATAGTAATCCACGAACTTATCCGGCAGCTGGTCAAATCGCATCCCGCTATACGATCCATACGGCATGGTCGGGTATTCGATCGGGCCGCTCACGAAATTCATGAAGCTCTTCAGGGAGTCTTCCTTCCCCAAATCCAGATACCGATCCATCGCCGCCTGGAAAATATATCCGGTCACCAGAATATCGGCTCCTGCCCGGTGCGCCGCCAGTCCTTTGGTGTCCACATCCAAATCCAGCCAATACCTCAGAACCTGCGCCTTATGATTCGGCAGCGGCTCGTCATACTCGTTTTTGTCGCCCCGAGCCCAAATATGGCGCGCCAGACGCAGCGAGCAGATGGTTGGATGATCCTTGAAAAACGGGAGCATCGCCAAATCAAACGCGGAATTATGAATCACCAGCGGCGATTCCCCCACGAAATCCTTGATCTCATCCGTGACTTCGTCCAGGGTCGGCGCCCCTTCGATATCATCCTCCGTCAGATGATGCACCGCGCTCGCCGATGGCTTTATCGGCATTCCCGGATCGACATGCCACGTTTTCATGTGGCCTGAGACGCCCCCTTGCCATTCCACTCCGGCAATTTCGATCGGACGGTCTTTCTCGACGTTATTTCCCGTCGTCTCCGTATCCAGGATGATGAATCGCGTGTCGTAGAGTCCGCTCATATTCTTTCTTTTTCTTGTCGTCGATGAGTTTTCTTGTTTGGCTATTCTACCCCAAAAAATCAGGCGGGCACAACCAGGCCGGTTTCTTCGCTAAAGGGCGCTTCGCAAAGCGATTTCCTCCAGTTTCGCCAGGCGATCCCGCGCGGCCGCCGCCTCTTCGAAACGGAGATTTTTGGCCGCCTCCAACATTTCTTTTTCGATTTTCGCCATCAGCTTCCCCAGTTTTTTCGGGTCGCCGCCCAGGGCCGCATCCAGATCCCCAGAATCTCCCGCCCCGGACTCTTTTTTCCCGCCCTTGGGGCTCTTTGCTGCGGATCCCGTGGCGAACACGCCATCGATCAACTCTTTGATCTCGCTTTTCGCCGCCACGGGAATGATCCCATGCTTTTGGTTGTGCTCCATTTGGCGCTTCCGGCGCCGCTCCGTCTCCTCGATCGCTTCCCGCATGCTTTCCGTGATCTTGTCCGCATACAGGATCGCCTTTCCATGCGGATTTCGCGCGGCTCGCCCGATCGTTTGGATCAGGCTCCTCGAGGAGCGCAAAAAGCCCTCCTTGTCCGCATCCAGGATCGCCACCCTGGCCACCTCCGGCATATCCAGCCCCTCTCGCAGGAGATTGATTCCGACTAGGACATCGAAGTCCCCTTTCCTTAAGCCGCGAATCAGCTCCACTCGCTCGATGTTGTCGACGTCCGAATGGAGGTATTTCGCCCGGATTCCCTGATCCACCAGAAAATCCGAAACTTTTTCCGCCATTTTTTTCGTCAGGCTGGTCACGAGAACCCGCCACCCTTTCTTCACGGCAGCCTTGATCTCCCCCAACAGGTCGTCGATTTGCGTTTGCGCGGGGCGGACCTCGATTTCCGGATCAAGGACCCCCGTTGGGCGAACCACCAGCTCCACCGTGGCTTGCGCCGTTTTTTTCTCATACTCGGCCGGCGTCGCCGACACATAGATGGTTGGCGGCATCCGCTTCTCGAATTCCTCGAAATTCAAAGGCCGATTGTCCAGCGCCGAGGGCAGGCGAAACCCGAAGTTGACCAGGTTCTCTTTTCTGGCGCGGTCCCCCTTGGACATCCCGCCGATCTGCGGAATGGTGACGTGCGACTCGTCCAGAACCAGCAAAGCGTCTTTCGGCAAGTAATCCAGCAAAGTCGCCGGCGGCTCCCCCGCCGCCTTCCCCGCCAAATGCCGCGAATAATTCTCGATCCCTTTGCAGAACCCTCCCTCTTCCAGCATCTCCAGGTCGAATTCGGTTCTGGTTTTGAGCCGAGCGGCCTCGATCGCCTTCCCTTCTCGCCCCAGCTCCGCCAGCCGGCCCTCCAACTCCTCCTTGATTCGCTCGACCGCTTTTTTCAGCGAATCCTCCGGGATCGCATAGTGGGTCGCCGGATAGATATTGAAGCGAGGGACATCCGCCAGGCGCTGCCCCGTCAGCCCATCCAGCAGCGACAGCCTCTCCACCTCATCGCCGAAAAGCTCCACGCGCAGCGCGTCCTTTGAGTGCTCCGCCGGAAAAATGTCGATCGTGTCTCCCCGCGCTCGGAAGGTTCCGCGCTTGAATTCCGTTTCCCCTCTCGAATACTGCATCCCAACCAGGCGACGCAGCATTTCCGAGCGCGAGATTTCGCTTCCCTTCCGAAGCGACAGGATCATCTCGTGATAGCTCTCCGGGCTTCCTAGCCCGTAAATCGCCGAAACGGTCGCCACGATAATCGCGTCTTTGCGCTCGAGCAGCGATTTGGTGGCCGATAGGCGCATTTGCTCTATGTGCTCATTGATCGCCGAATCTTTTTCGATGAACAGATCTCTGGCTGGAACGTAAGCTTCCGGCTGATAGTAGTCGTAATACGAAACGAAATACTCCACGGCATTGTCCGGAAAAAAATCCCGAAACTCCGCATAAAGCTGCGCCGCTAGCGTTTTGTTCGGCGCCATGATCAGCGTCGGCCTTCCGTATTTCGCGATCACCTGCGCGAGCGTGTAGGTCTTCCCGGACCCGGTCACGCCCAAAACCGACTGCCGAAGAAGACCGTCTTCCAGCCCCTTCAGCAAACTCCGGATCGCCTCCGGCTGATCGCCCGCGGGCGGAAACGGCTCCCTCAGCGAGAACAGCGATTGATTCGCCGCAGGAGATTCCGCCGATCGCTTGCCCATTCCGCCCCCGCAAGCCCTTGAAGGCTCATCGCCGGGCTCGTTTCGCATCACTGCAATCCGTCAAACAGGCCCTCGAGATCATCGAGGTCTCCATAGCCCCCGCCAGCCTGACCGGCTCCGCCGGCGCTCGGAGCCGCGCTCGGGCCCGAGGGGCTGAAGGGCGTTCCCGCGCTCGCGGCGGGGCGCTGCGGCGCTCCGCCCGGGCGCTGCGGGACCGAATCCGGGTCCGTCAGCGAAATGGAGATCATCTCCTCGCCATCCTTCATGCGCTTCCAGCCGGAGACGAGCCACTCCTTTCCGTTGTGGGTCAGCTTTCCGCGGTAATCCGGCTGTTTCTCCGTGCTTTTGTTCCGGTTCGGGAACAGGTAGCCGCTATTGTCTTTCGTTGTCTTCTGCTGAGTCATGTGGGCATCTCCTCTTTAGCCTCGACAGGCTATCTTTTTTCGGGCAAAAATCAATATCCACCGCATTGGGCTATTTCGCCTCCAGCTTCACTGGATATCCCCAAAGCGATTCAATATATCCCAGCGTCATCTTCGCGCTGTCCTCATCCAGCGGACGCCCCCTGTATGGGCGATAGCTTAGGCGCAATACCCTGTCCCCCCGCAGATCGGCCCCCTCCACGGAGATCGCCGGCACTCTCGCGCTGCGCGTGTGCTTCTCCGCCAGCAGCGCCCGGATTTTTCCGTAGCCGCGCTCATCATGAATCTTCTCCACCCTGTAGGTGGGCGACTCGGCATCGTCCTCGAGCGCGAACAGCCGGAAATCCCGGATCAGCTTCGGCGAGAGATACTGGCTGATGAATCCGGAATCGTTGTATTCCCGCACTGCCTCATGGCATGCGTCGAGCCAATTACTCCCCGCCAGATGCGGGAAATGCGAACGATCTTCTTCCGTCGGGGATTCGCACATCCGCTTGATATCCCGGAACATCGAGAATCCGAGCGCATACGGATTGATTCCGGAGTAGTAGGGCTTGTCGAATTCCGGCTGCGCGATCACGTTGGTGTGCGACTGGATAAAGGTGAACCACGCTCCATCCGTGATGAGCCCCTTCTCGTGCATCCGGTTCAGGACGTAATGATGCGTGAAGGTTGCCCATCCCTCATTCAGGACCTTCGTCAGGCCTTGGGGATGGAAATACTGCGCGATTCTCCGGACAATCCGAACGATTTCCCTTTTCCACTGCGGCATTCCCGGGGCTCGCTTTTCGATGAAGTAAAGCAGGTTTTGCTCTCCAGCCCAGCGCTCATCAACCCATTCCGCAGGGACCTCCTCCTGACGCTGCCGGGAATAAACCGTCTTCTCCCACAGCAAGTCATAGTCTCGCATTCTCTGATCCGCGCTTTGGGCCAAACGGAAATCTTCCGAGGATTCGCGCAGGCTCTTGGTTTGCCGCTTGTGCGTGTCCACCCCATGATCCATCAGGGCGTGGCAAGCGTCCAGAACCGCCTCCACCGCGTGGACGCCGAACTTCTCCTCGCATCGGGCGATGAACACTTTGGCGAAATTGAGCTCATCGAGAATGGACTCCGGGCTGGTCCATTTGATGAACTCCTGGTTGTTCTTGAACACGAAATTGTGCCCGAATGCCGCATGCGCCAGCACCAGGGTCTGCATTGTCATGTCATTCGACTCCTGCAGATAGCTGATGCAGGGGTTGGAGTTGATGACCACCTCATACGCGAGAGACTGGTGCCCCGCCTGATAAGACTTCTGGTTGGAGATGAAGCTTTTCCCCAGCGACCAATGCCGATAATACACTGGCATCGCCATGGAGCTGTATGCGTCGAGCATTTTCTCCGAATCGATCACTTCAATCTGGTTCGGGAAAACGCTCAGCTTCAGCTCTTCCGTTGCGATCTTTTCGATTTCTTCGTAGACGGCATCCAGCTTCCCGAATGTCCAATCCTCTTTCTCATCAAACAAAGCCGCCATATCAACGATCCTCCGCGCTCTTCTTTTCGAACAGCTTTCTGAACACCGGATAAATGTCCGCATCCCTGGACACATGCCGAAGCGCCAAATTCTTCCGATCCCTCCCCACCTTCGCATAGGAATCCCAGAGGGTCGTCTCCTCGACTCTCCCTCCGTCATCCATTCCGGAGGCCCATTGCGTTTCCGGGTCGATCTGGATGTAAGCCCAATGCTGGACCGCTCCGAGCAGCTTTTCCGAAAGGACCTTTTCGCACGCCGGATTGTCCGACTCGTAATTGTCCCCATCCGAGCACTGGCAAACGTAAATATTCGTTTGCCCAGGATTCAGCCGCCCCGGGATCATTGACGCCAACAGATCCAGCGCGGTCGACACCCGCGTCCCCCCGGTCTCTCGAATCGAAAAGAACTCCTCCTCGCTCACTTCGCGGGCCGAGTCCGTGTGATGCAGAAAAACCAAGTCGATCTTTTCGTATTTCTTGGAGAGGAACAGGTAGAGCAAGTAGAAGAATTTCCTGGCGAGAGTCTTCTCCCTTTGCCCCATGGATCCTGAATTATCCATGATGCACACCATGGCGGCCGCGGTCACCGGCTTCTCCTCCTTCACCATGGAGCGATATCGCAAATCCATGGAGTCGATAAACGGAATCGCCTGGACTCTCTCGCTCCAGCGCCGCTTCGCGGCTTCGATCTGCTCCTCGCTTCTCCCGTCTTCGCCGTCATTCTCCTCCGATTCGGCCAGCTCCTCCTCGGAGCGCCCAATCGCCCCCCTCAGGGCGATCCTCCGCAAATGAGCCATCCTCATTGACTTTTGCATGGCCAATCTTGAGGGATTTCCGGAAGTCGAATAGCCCGCCGTGCGAGGCTTTGTCTCCGTGACATCCGCTAGCTCTTTGCGGACCAGATCCGGAAGCTCCAGATCCTCAAACAGAAAATTCAGGAACTCTTCTTGGGAAATCTGAATGACGAAAGGATCTTCTCCGCCGTCGCCCAGCCCCCCCTTTTTTCCGCCCTGTCCCTGGCCAGACTGCTCTTTCTTCAGCTCATCTCCCTCCACGAAATCCTTGTTTCCAGGAAGGACATGCTCATTCGATCCGCCTTTTCCGAAGCGAAATGAAGGCTCTTGGATTGTCTTCCTTCGGATCTCCACGGAGCCGCCATTTTTTCCGATGCTCTTGAGATTCCCCGAATTCAGGATATTCGGCATCGCCTCGCGGATGCTGTCGCGAACGCGCTCGAGAAATTTCCGCCGGTTCTCCGCCGATTTCCCTTTGCTGGCTCTTCTGTCGATTACGGATGAGAGCGTTTTCATGAAATCCCCCGCTATGAAGCCCGTCAGCTCGAATGATTTCCGCTTGGCTTCCCTTGCTCGCCGAGCGATCTGGTCCTTTGGAAATTATGGCGCGGATGAGGTTTCCGCGCCATGATCCCGCCGCCGATCAATTGTTTTTCTTCACCCGCATGAACCATTCCGTCACCAAGCGGGTTTGGCGCTTGGTATAGCCTTTATCCCCCATGATCCGGACGAAATTGTCATGGGCCTCTTGCCCCTTGGCGTCCCCTTTCGGAGAGAAGGAGATGATCGGAAGAAACTCCTCCGTGGAGGAGAGAACCTTCCCTTCGATCACTTCTCGCATCTTGTTGTAGGCATTCCACGCCGGCATTTTCCCGTGATTCGCCTTGTATCGCAGCGTGAAATTCACGACTTCCGCGCGGAACTCCTTCGGATTTCCGATCGCCAGGCCCGCTTTCTCGATCTTCTCCAGCTCCGCGTTCAGCTGCCCCCGGTCATAAGACACATGGGTTTCCGGATCGCGATATTCCGCATCGTTCAGCCAGGCATCCGCGTAATGGAAATAACGCTCGAAGGTGGTTTGGCAAAAATCCGAATAGGAATCCATCAGCGCCGCGCGGATCTCCTTTTCGACGAAGTCCAGATAGCGATCCGTCAGCGGCCCCTTCAGATTCGCCAGAAGCTTTTCCTCTGCGTCTTTGGGGAACTGCTCCTTGATGATCTCATTCTCCAGAACGAACATCAGGTGAACCGGGTTGGCCCCGATCTCCTCCGGATCGAAGTTGTAGGTCTTGGAGAGAACCTTGAAGGCGAAACGCGTCGAGATTCCATTCATTCCCTCCGAAACGCCGGCCTCATCCCGATACTCCTGCAGGGGCTTCGCGCGCGGATCCGTGTCCTTGATGTTTTCCCCATCATAAACGCGCAGCTTGGAATACAGCGTCGAGTGCGCGGTTTCCTTCATCCTGGAGAGAACGCAGAACTGCGAAAGCATATCCAGCGTCCACGGAGCGCAAGGAGCTTTGCTGAGCTGGGAATTATCCAGCAGCTTCTTGTAGATCTCCTTCTCTTCCGTGGAGCGCAGGCAATACGGAACTTTGATCAGCGAAATCCGATCCAGAAAGGCCTCGTTGGTTTTGTTGTTCCGGAACTGCTGCCACTCCGACTCGTTGGAGTGCGCGAGAATGATCCCGTCAAACGGAATCGCTCCGATCGCCTCGGTTCCGTTGTAGTTGCGCTCTTGCGTCGCCGTCAGGAGCGGATGCAGCATTTTCAGCGGCGCCTTGAACATCTCCACGAAATCCAGGACTCCGCGGTTCGCCCGGCAAAGGCCGCCGGAATAGGAATAGGCATACGGATGATTCTGCGGATAGCGCTCCAGCTGCCGGATATCGATCTTGCCGACCAGGCTCGAGATATCCTGGTTGTTTTCGTCGCCCGGCTCGACCTTCGCGACGCAAATCTGATTCAGGCGAGACGGATACACCTTCTCCACCTCGAACTTGCTCAGGTCCCCCCCGAACTCTTTGAGCTTTTCGATCGCCCACGGCGACGGTCCCGTGCGAAGCGCATACGCCGGGATTCCAGCCTTCTCCCGCAGCTTGCCTTTCCACGGACCGAAGTTGAGCAGCCCGAGCGGGGATTCGAACACGGGAGAGCCCTTGAGGACATAGACGGGCTCTTGCTCGATCAGCTCCTTGAGCTTCTCTGCGATCGAGCTTTTTCCGCCGCCGACCGGCCCGAGCAGATACAGGATGGACTTCGATTCCTCCAGGTTTTGCGCGGAGTGGCGCAAATAGGAGACGAGCTGCTCGATGGGCTCCTCCATTCCGTAGAATTCGCTGAAGGCCGGATAGACTTTGATGATTCGATTCGAAAAGATCCTGCTGAGCCGCGGATTGTCCCGCGTGTCGATCAGCTTCGGCTCCCCGATCGCCTTGAGCAGCCGCTCCGCCGCCGAAGCGTAGCAGGAGGGGTCCGCCTTGCATCGGGAGAGAAATTCCGCAAACCCCATCGTTTCGCTATGCGACAGGAAATCTTTGTGAAATTCTTCGAGCAGATCTTGTTCAATATGGCTCATCGCAGCTTCTCCAGTGACAAAAAAGGCGCCGATCCGGCAGCTGCAGACTACGCAAAACGCAATAGAACAGTCAATATTTTTTTGATATATTTTCGCGAACCCGCACCCTGCTGAACAACCTCTCTCGAGCGGATTGCCTCAGTTTCCGAGGTCTTGGCGCCTAAGGCGCTCACTCTCCGGACAGGCACCCTGGATGCTCATCCCTAAAGAGCTCGGGGCGAAATAGTGGCGCGCCATAAGGGATTCGAACCCTTGGTGGCGGATCTCTCGATCCGCGGCGGTTTTAAAGACCGCTGCTCTCGGCCGCTGGAGCGAATGGCGCAGAAACAATGGCGAAATTCTATACTGATTCTCGCCTCAGGTCAAAGAGGTTTTTTCTCTCTTTGACCATCAAACTTTGGCTTCAGATGGCATGCCTGGCAAAGCCTATCGCGGCAGCCCATCGCTCCCTCACTTGGAAAGCGCGGCCTCTATATCTGCTTTCCCGAGCTCTTTGGCTAGGTCCGCGGGGCTTTTTCCTTCGGCGTTGCGCAAACCGGGATTCGCCCCATTGGCCATCAGCAGTCCGATCACATTCATGGCGTCGCGACTCACTGCCCAATGCAGGGGGCCCCAGCCGTTGTCATCTTGGCAGTTCGGATCCACGCCCCGGGTCAGGAGGATCTTGACTCCGCCCGCCGAACTATAGCGCGCCGCCTCAATCAGCTTTTGCTCCAATTCGCTCGCCATCGCTTATTTGCCCCCAATATCCTTTGCCCCTACTCTACAGAGCAATCTTTTTTTTGCAAGACTCAAAGAAAAATGAAGAAGACAGTGTATCGCTATGTTTTAAAACAATAAAAATCACTAAGCTCCCTTTGACCTTCTTTCCTATTTTAGATATCATTCGTTTCTCGCCGCTTCGCGGCCATGATGAGAACCCTTGAAAATGCGAACCTCACGCTCTGAGTCCATTCCGTTTCGTCGCGCTGTCTCTGTCGATCCCACTCCCTCTATTGCCGTCACCCGCTCTCGGGAACTTCGCCGGGCCCTGCATGTGTTTCTCCCTTTTCATCGGGCCCCTCATTGGATTCTGTCGCTCGTTTTCGCCAATGTCATTCTTGTGGCCGCTTACTTTCACCAGAGCCTTCCGTTTGATCCGATCCTCTCTTACGTCGGCATCACCTCCTCCGCGAAAGCCTCTGCGATCGCTTCCTCCGCCGCTCCCTCTGGCCATTACTCCACCCTGGCCGCTCCGGGCGACGCTGTATTTATGAGCGCGGAAGAGCGCGCCGCCGCCGCCTTTATCGCCAAACGCTATCGAATCGCCCGCGAAGCGGCCGATTTGATCGTTGTGGAAGCCGCCAAGGCCTCTGATGAATACCGGGTGGATCCCTTTCTTCTTTTGGCTCTAATGGCCCGAGAAAGCTCTTTCAATCCATTCGCTGAATCTTCCGTCGGCGCTCTTGGCCTTACGCAAAACCTTCCGGAAGCCCATCCGGAAAAAATCTCTACGCTATCCTCTCGCGGCGGGCACATTCTGGACGTGCGCGACAACATCCGTCTCGGCGCTCAGGTTTTGCGCGAATATCTTGACCGATTTGACGGGAATGAAACCCTGGCGCTCCAGCAATACAATGGCGCTCTCTCCGACCCTTCCCGCTCCTACTCCCGCTCCATTCTCGCCCTGCGCGACAAGATCGCTGAATCCAGCCGGTGAGGCGCCGCTGGCTTCCCGGCTCCGGATTCGCTAGACTTTTCCCATGGACCAGACCGATGCCTCATGGGAACCGCTAGGCGAGTATTTCATTCGCGTCGTCCGCGAAGAGATTTTCGCGCGCTCTCCCTTTTACGATGAAGAGCTCCGCTCCCTCGCCCACACCAAGAAGGCGCGCTGGAACTCCAGCTCGAAATCCTGGGTTTTCCCCTTGTCCCAGGCGCTTAGCGTTCGCGAAAAGCTCAGCGAAATCAGCGCGAGGCGCGCGCAGGAGCGGGACGCCGGGCAAGCGGAAGACCTGGCGGCCTTGCGACGCCTCAAGCAGGACCCCACCCATTTTTCCTCCAAAGACTTTCGGGCCCAATTCGACCCGGACTCCGAGCGGTTCTCGGTTCAATTTCCATTCAATCCCAATCGGTTTTTTCAGTTTCGCAAAATTCCCGGAGCCGAATGGAGCTCGAGCCAAAAATCTTGGAGCGTCCCTATTGCCGGGCAATCCCTGATTTTTTCCATCATCGCCGAAATTCAGTCCTTCGAGAGCCAGTATCTTCTTCGCAACGCGCCGTTCGCCCCGAAAGAGCTTGAGGAGCCCCTTTCGCTCAAAGGCAACGGGATGCTCGCCCTGGCCGTGACCTTTGACACCAAAGCTCTCACCTACAAGATTTTCTCCAAAATTCCGCTGGAGTCGCCTCTCGGCCGGGAGGCTCTGGAGCCGATCTTTTCCGCCAGAGGGCTTTATCTGCCCGCCACGGAATCCCCCGAGCGGGACCTTCCGCGCAAAGGCCCGCAATCCATCGTCGTTGAGGCTTGCCAGCGCGAGGGGGTTCGCCAGGCCATCGCGGATCTTCTCGCCTTTGAGCGCCAATTCTCTTCCGCCGTCAAAGTTCCGATCTCCACTCGCGGCCTCCCTCCCCCGAGATCCTATTGGCGCTCCTCGCCGCACGACGCTCCCAATAGCGGCGAAATCTTCATTGTTTCGCAACAAGCCTACATGGTGGCCCATTCCTCCAAAGCGAAAAAAACCAAAGCGGCGAATGCGCCTTCCATCGATTGGATCGCGACAGCCGTCCCTCTTTCTCATGCGGAGGCCGTGCGTCGCTTGGGCGAACTAGGGCGCGATTCCCTCGCTCGCTGCGCATGGCTCTCCGGCATTGACTCCGATTCTCTTCCTAACTATCTTGAGGGGGTGAGACTTCGCGAGGAAGTGAACCTTTCCGCTCCCGAGTCTCCAGTCGCCAGCTTGCCCCGCCGCCGTTCCCTCTGAGAGGCCCCATGAGCACACCTTCGTCCGAAAAATCTCCCAGAAAATGGGCGCGCCGTCTTTTTTTGGCCAGCGCGGTTTTTTTGTCCATTTCGCTGCTGGCCATTGCTGGCCTGACCGCCGCCGTCATTCGCGAAAGCGGCCTGGCTCAATCCTTCCTTCCGCTTCTGCAGGCCACTTATCTTTTGCGGACTTCCTATGTTTCGGAAATCTCCAAAGAGGAGCTCCGGGAAAAAATCCTTCAAGGGGTCCTATCTCAGCTTGACCCCCATTCATCCTATTTGCCGCCGAAAGCGCGCGACGCCATGATCGAGCAGCTTGAAGGGTCTTATGGCGGAGTTGGCCTGACGGCTCGCGCCCTTGACGGGAAAATCATCGTCCAAGAGGTTCACCCCGACTCCCCCGCCTCCGCCGCGGGCCTCAAGCCAGGCGAAACCCTGGTGAAAATCAACGGAAGCCCGGTGGATCCTACGGATATCCGCGCTGCTTTGGATCGAATTCGCGGCCCGATCGGCAGCGAGGTTCGCATCGGAGTCCTCCGCGACGGGAAAATCGCCGACATGGCCATCCCCCGCGCTGGCATATCCGTCCCCAGCGTTCAATGGGCCCTAATCCCCTCCGGCGAGAATTCGCGAACCATTTACCTTCGCGTCCGGAACTTTGGAGACCGGACTTTTTTTGAAGTTCGGGATGCCCTGGTCGCGGCATCGCAGAAGCTGCTTCCCAACTCCCCCTCCGGAATTCTCTTGGACCTGCGCGGCAACCCTGGCGGTCTTCTTGAGGCCGCGGTCGATATCTCCGGCCTTTTCCTTCCCCCAAACACCGTGGTTGTTTCCTCCAAAGGCCGCTCCGAGGAAGAGACGCTCGAATTCCCGACTCCGGCAGCCCCTCCGTCAGATCCCATTCTTGCCTCGGTGCGTTCTCTTCCTTTGGCGGTTTTGGTTGACGGAGCCTCCGCTTCCGCCTCCGAAATTGTCGCCGGCGCCATTCAGGATCTTCAGCGCGGTTTGGTGGTTGGATCCCGAACCTTCGGCAAAGGCTCCGTCCAAAGCATCTATCCGCTGTCGAATGGAGGGGCCATGAAGGTCACCACCAGCCTTTATTACACCCCCAAAGGCCGCTCCATCCAGGCGACCGGAATCATTCCGGACATGCCCGTCTCCATTTCCAAGCCGGCTCCCTGGCTGTCGGAGGCTGATCTCCCGAACCACCTCTCCGCGCCGGCCGCTCCCAAATCGGAGCGCAAATCCTCCGAGTCTCGCGCCGGATCCGCTCCCTCAGGGCTTGTTTCCTCTCTGGAGGAGGAGCTGCCTGTTTTCTCCACCGAGATCGAGCTTCTGAAGCTGGATGAGGTTCAGTCCAAAGCCCTCGAGGCCCTGTCTTCCGCCCCTCGCCCTTCGGGTCAGCGGGCAGGCGGAAAAGTCTCCGCCAAATGATTGGAGTCGCTCCGCCGGATCGCGCTAGGCTCTAGGGGATTTCGCGGCCGCCGCCGGGGCTTGATTGCTCTGGCTTTCGGCGGACCAAGGGCTGCGGGATAGGTTCGCGTTTTGGAATCGCGGATCTTCGGAAACCTCCGCTCCGGCCCACAAAGGAATCGACACTTTTTCCGTTTCCGAGCTCAGCTCGATTTCCGCCAGCCAAAGCCCCTTGTGCGCCCCGAGAAATTCATCGATTTCCCAAACTTTCCCATCAACTTCCAGCCGACGGCGAATTTTTTCGATGACCAGTCCTTCGGCCATCTCCAGCATCTCCAGCGCGGCGGATGGATCAATCGGAGTCTCGATTTCTCTCCTTGCGATCCCCTTTGCTCGCCCCTTCACCGTCAGCCAGGCTCCCTCTCCGTCTGAGACTCTGATTCTGGCGACTCGGTCAGGATTCGCCGAAAGGTATCCTTGCCGCATCCGAACCCCGGGCAAATCCCGAAGCCCATCCCGGAAAGCTTCTTCCACCAGAAACTTTCGCTCGATCTCCATTCCCATCGCGTCTCCCGCTATCTCTGGCCGTATCCCGCCAATTCGGCGATCAGCTTCTCCAGGAACGCAGTGATCGCCGACCCCATTTTCCGGTCGGCGGCAAACGCCTTTTCCCCGCCCGGATAATTGATCTTGTATCTGCTTCCCATTTTTGAGCTTATCAGAAAAAAGGCGACCCCGAAATCCGGCAGGATCCATACGAGCACCCGCCCCTCTTTCGTTTTCGCGGAGTCCCCCTTCCCATACAGCCGCTCGAATCTTTTCTCATTTTCTCCGGCGAGCCGGCAGAATGCGATCGGGTCTTGCTTCGCTTTTTCCTTCATCCATAGGGCGACCAGGGTGTTGGCGGAAATATCCACCGTCTCCCTCTTGTCCAGCAACTCCATCGGATCTTCTCTCATGATCGCTTTTTTGCCCGCACGTTGACCGCATTGCCAATTCCTACCTTGGCCCTGGGAAAAACTCAATATCGCCGCATCAGCTCCCGCCGCCCGGATCTTTCAGCAAGGTCCGCAGGAAGCGATTTTTTGTCGACCCCTTGTTGTTCATTTGGCAAACCATTTTTTGGTGCGGAACGATCCACTCTAGCGCTTGCTGCTCCATTTTGAGCTTGCGGACCGTCCCATCCCAATACATCTCGTCGATCCCCAAAATGATCTTCGTGCTCACGTTGGAGATGAAATCATCGGAAAAGTGCGTCGGGCTTTGGGACGCGCAAAACAACCCCACCCCGAATTTCCTCGCCTCTTTCGCGATGATGTTGATCACGTTTTCCCCATCATCCGTCAGGAAATTGTGAGCCTCATCCAGGATGATGATTTCCACCAAATCCGACTGAACTCCATTTTGCACGGCTTTTTGAAAGAGGCTCTCCAGGATGAATGCGACGAACAGTTTTTTCTCATCCAGCGAAAGCGCTTTGATGTCGTAGCGCCAAATGGAGCTGTTCGGATCGAAAGGGGGCGGAATCGGCTTGAAGATCCCAATCGCATTCAGGTTCTCCAGCCGCTCGACCACGCTTTTCATCACGTCGCGAGAATCGTATTTGATCAGGTCGGACATTTCCATTCCCGTCTGGATCGACAGAATGTAATCCTGGTAAAGCTGGATCGCCTCTTCAGCCAGCTTCTTGATCTCTCCTTCGATTTTCGCTTTTTCGTCCGGCAAGGCGCTCGCCTTCACCGCATGCTTTTGCTTCGCGTTGTATTGCGCGATTTTTTTGTTCAGCGTCTCAAGGCTCGCGACCGCGCGCGAGGAGGTTCCGAGAAACATGCTCTTGAGCTTGAATTGCGCGAACTTGTAGGCGTCTTCCAGCGTGGGAAACTTCTTCGGATATCGCCGCTGGATTCCGTCGTCCAGGCGCCAGGAATCCGGCTTCCCATCATAAAACCCGTTCGCGGCATACAGATCAAACAAGATATTTCGCAGCGCCGCCTCTTGCTTAGTCCCCAGTTTCCGGCTGGTTCTGTTCAGCGCGGCGAGGAAGTATTGGATTCTCTTGCGCACCCCGCCAAAGTCCGCGTCCGGATTGATCATCAGCGGATTGAATCCGTATTGGGTCGACTCGCTGAATTTCACGGTGCTGGAGCCTTCGATATCGATATCTCCATGCACGTCCATGACGTGAACCCGAATCCCCCCTTTGGCTTGCTTTTGCAGCTGGGAGATCATTCGCTTGAGCGTCCAGGTTTTCCCCGTTCCTGACTTCCCCACCAGCAGGACGTGTCCATTGATCAAGCGCTCTGAGTCCCACACAATGGGAACCCGCTGCCCTTGCTTGGCCGAGTCTGCGTCAAAACCCAAAACAATCTTCAAGATCTTCCCCTTCGCGAAGTCTCGCACTCTAGCCCGCGCGGGCTTCCAGGTCAACGCTTTCGCCGCAGCAGATCACTTTTCGACGAATCGCCTCACTCCGCTTAGCCCCCTCAGCCAGGCCAGCTTGATCGCTTCCCCGATTTCCTCCGGCGAAGCCTTTCCGATTCGCGGATCCCAAGTGACTCCCTGATCCGATACTTTCTGCCAGGCCGCTACTCTCTCCGCCTGCTCTCGCGGCGGCAAGATGCCCTTATCTCCCCCGCCGAATTTGGCGATCACCTTTCCCTGGCGAGCCTGGAACCGATAGCTATCCTTCTCGACAAAACATGGCGGCTCCCCCGAAATCCATAAATATTCCTCCCTGGGGGAAATCGCCACTATGCTCGCGAATTCCGGCGGCGCGGAAAGCTCTCCGCCCCACCCCTCTCCTGTCAGCATTCCCCCGCGCGCTTTGCGAATCCTGTCCCGATGCTCTTCCCATGGGCGCTCAGATCTCCAGAGCGCGTCCGCATCCCATTTCCCGGAGCCCGGCCTTTTCCCCAGCGCTGTCGTCAGCGCCATTCCGAAGGCTTCCGGGTTCGCGTTTCCGATCGGGCATATCGCCAATTGGCGAAGGCGCTTGGCCTCCGAGCCCTTTAGGGCTCCTTCCTTTCCGCTCAGCTCCTCCTCCAGCCGGCTCGCCAGATTCGCCGCCTCCAGCGCTGTCCCGATTTTTTCCGCAAGCGCGCTTTCCGAATCTTCCGGCAAGCACCGGGCGGCGCACTCAATCGCCCAGCCCGCCTCCTCCGGATCCGCCGGCAAAACCGCCCCCATTTTCACTGAGAGGACGGATTTCCCCTTCGGGGAGCGGCCAAAAATTTCCGCGCTGTCCCGGAAAGCGATCGAGGGCCCGCCGCAGCCAGCGATCGTCTCGCAGATCCACTCGAACACCTCCCGAGCCGGGATGACTTTCGCTCCGCCCAAGGCGTTGAACTCTCCCATCCGAATCGCTTCGTTCAGCCAAAGATCGAAATCTTCTCCCTTTGCGGAGGCTAGTTTGGGCGCGTCGGACGGCGACGCCAAAATCCAATCCCCCCCTTCTAGCACCCGCTTCATGAAAGCATCCGGAAGCGATAGGCATAAGCGGGCTCCAGGCTGCGCCTGCTTCGCGAATGCCAAAAAATCCTCCAGATCCGCATGCCAGCCATCCAGAAACAGCCTCGCCTTCTGCTCCTCTCCCGGCGAAGCCTCCAGCATTCCCACCGCCTCTGCGAAGAGCCGCAGCACAGGCGCCACTCCCGCGCTTTTTCTGCTCCCCACTTCCGTCCCCGCCGCCCGGATCAAGCTTAAATCCGCGGAGACCGAAACGCCTTCCTTCCCGAGCCAAGCAAAATCCCGTAGCGCTCGAAAAACCCCGTCCAGCCCATCCCCGACCGCCAGGCTCCATTCGAGCGCCCAGCGGCCC
>VFQM010000907.1_pt1 | contig 28946 bp, 28 predicted proteins | sample 3512391 | NCBI WGS metagenome assembly VFQM01 (sample SAMN10412369, study PRJNA504923) | tailings metagenome | isolation source: Replicate 1 from Balatoc abandoned mine | place: Philippines
CCGCGCACCGCCGCGTCAAGGCGCTGGAGGAAAGCGGCGCGATCCTCGGCTACCGGGCGCGGCTGTCCCGGGCGGCGCGGGGCAACCCCTCGACCGTGTTCGTGCAGGTTACCCTTACCGACCAGCGCCAGGCCACTATGCTCGCCTTCGAGGAGGCGCTGGCCCGCACCCCGCAGGCGGTCGAGGCCTATCTCATGAGCGGCCCGTCCGATTACCTCGTCAAGGTGCTGGTACGCGACGACGACAGCTATGAACGCATCCACCGCGAAATCCTCTCGGCGCTCCCCGGGGTGCAGCGGCTGGTCAGCCAGTTCACCATCCGCACGCTCGAGGGCGGCGACTGAGCGGGCGCGGGCCGCCCGTTATGTTACGGTTCAGGGTAACGATTGCAGTGGAATGTTAGTTCACTGACCCGTATAGGACCGCAATGGCCACGCCGATCTACGAATTCGCCCAGATTCCGCGGGTTGACGCGGCGGCGAGCCCGCGCGGCCGGTCGCGGCGCGTGCGCCTGGCGGGGCAGGAGCCCACGGTCGGGGTGATCTACAACCCGCGCAGCCACCGCAATCTCGGCGCGGATTTCGATTGCGAGCTGTGCCCTCATGTCCATATCGCCCAGCCGCGCGAGCGGGGTCAACTGCCCGAGGCGCTGGCCGATTTCGCCGCACGCGGGATCGATCTGCTCGTGATCAGCGGCGGCGACGGGACGGTGCGCGACGTGCTGACCTGCGGGCAGCCGATCTTCGGTGACGAATGGCCCGCGATCGCGGTGCTCCCCAAGGGCAAGACCAATGCGCTGACCGTCGATATCGGCGTGCCCGAGGACTGGGGCCTGCAGGATGCGATCGACGCCTTCGACCACGGCAGCCGCATCCACCGCCGCCCGATGACGGTCGCCCCGGCGAGCGAGCCGGGCAAGCAGGTCGCCGGCTTCATCCTCGGCGCTGGCGCCTTCACCAAGGCGACCCAGGCCGGGCAGAGCGCGCACAAGCTCGGCGCGTTCAACAGCATGGTGGTCGCGGTCACCGGCCTGTGGGCGCTGCTGCAATCGCTGTTCGCCGGGCGCGGCAATGCCTGGCGCAAGGGCGCGCGGATGCGGATTGGCCTTGGCGCGGGCGATGTGCCTATGGCCCATAGCGGGCATGGCGATCCCGAGATGCGCCAGCTGCTTTTCGCCTCGACGCTCGAGCGTCTGCCTGCGGGTATCCGGCCCTTCGGCGCGCTGAAGGGCGGGCTCAAGCTTGTCGCGCTCGACCAGCTCTCGCGCCGCACCACGGCGCTGGTGCCGCTGGTGCTGATCGGCAAGATCCGCCACGGCCTGCGCGAGCGCGGGATGCACCAGCTTGCCGCCACCCAGTTCAGCCTGTCGATCGATGACCAGTTCATCCTCGACGGCGAGGCCTTCCCGCCGGGCGACTATCGCATCGAGCAGGGGCCGGAGCTTGCCTTCGTCGCGCCATGAGCGATAGCGCCGCGGCGCTCGCCGGGCGGATCGCCGCGCGCCTGTCCGTCCCCGTCGATCCCGCCGTCGCCGGTTTTGCGCGGGCGCTGGCCGATGCCGCGGGCGCGCAGGCGGTGCTGTTCTACGGATCGAACCTGCGGACCGGCTCGCTCGAGGGGGTGCTCGATTTCTACATCCTCCTGCCCGGCCAGCAGGAGAGCGCGATCTGGCCGACCGTGTCCTATCACGAGCGCGAGCATGAGGGGCAAACGCTGCGCGCCAAGGTCGCGACCATGACGCTCGCGACCTTCGCCCGCGCGGCCGGCGGCACGCTGTCCGACACCACCATCTGGGCGCGGTTCGTCCAGCCGAGCGCGCTGATCTGGGCCGAGGACGATGCCGCCTGCGAGGCGGTGATCGCCGCCATCGCCGCCGCCGCCACCACCGCCGCCCGCCTCGCCGCCGCGCTCGGGCCGGCAAGCGGCACCGCCGAGGATTACTGGCGGGCGCTGTTCCGGGCGACCTACGAGGCCGAATTCCGGGTCGAGAAGGGCGGACGCGAGAACGATATTCTTGCGGTCAATGCGGACCACTTTGCCGGACTGCTGCCGCTCGCGCTGGAGGCTGCGGGGATCGCGCCGGGCCTGCACGGCACCATCCTCACCCCGCGCTTGCTGCCAGCCGAACGCGAGCGCATCCTCGGCTGGTGGAAGCGTCGCCGCCGGATGGGCAAGCCGCTCAACCTGCTGCGCCTCGTCAAGGCGAGCACCACCTTCGAGGGCGCGGCGCGCTATGCCGCGTGGAAGATCGAGCGGCACACGGGGATGCCGGTCAAGCTGACCCCGTTCCGCGAACGCTTCCCGCTGCTCGCAGCGCCGCAGGTGCTCTATGACCTGTGGCACCACAAACGCCGCACCTGACGCTAGAGGTATTGCATCGCGATCGTCATCCGCGTGACCCCCGGGCCCGCGGTGAAGCGCGCCTTCTCGACCGCGGGCGGGCGCGGGACGAGGCCGAGGATCTTCCTGATCCCCGGGTTGTTCGACATCCCCGCGCCGTCGGTCGAGATATCGGTCTGGCGGTTGCCATTGGCATCGTGCTGGACGGCAATGGCGAAATCGCCCGTCGCGGGGAGCGGCACGCAAACTGTCATGCTGCCCGCCTGCGGCCGCGCATCGACCCGCATCACATAGCGCTTGCTCACCAGCCAGTCGGCCTTGGTGGCGGGATAGGCGCGCACGAACAGGTTGCCCGACGAGGACTTGAGCCCCGTCACCGTCAGCCGCACCGCAGGGCCCTTGCCCGCAGCGCATTCGCCCATGTCGTTGGCCATCGCCCGCGCATAGGCATAGCGCTGCGCGGCAAGCGGTCCGGCCAGCAGCGCGCCGGTCAGGCCGGCCAGCGCCAGCCCCGCCGCGACAAGGCGGGCGAGCCGGAACAGGCGGGACGAGGGCGTCTGGGCGGTCATGGGCTACTCTTGGTTAGGCAGAGGGGGGCAGGCACGCAAGCGCGGCGACAGCGACGGGGCCGTCCGGTCAGGCTGCCGCTATGGCCCGGCGCGCCTGAATTGCGGCTTAATTGCCCATGATGGCGGCGTTCATGGTGGAAAAGCCCCCCGCGCGCCTTGTCGCGCGATTCGCCGCGCTCCTATGTCCGGCAAAGCGTCCAAGAAAGGCTCTGTGCCCGCGCCATGACCACGCCCCTGATCTCGCCTTCGATCCTCTCGGCCGATTTCGCCCGGCTCGGCGAGGAGGTGCGCGCGGTGGACGCGGCCGGCGCGGACTGGATCCATATCGACGTGATGGACGGCCATTTCGTGCCGAACATCACCATCGGCCCCGATGTGGTCAAGGCGCTGCGCCCCCACACCGCCAAGCCCTTCGACGTCCACCTGATGATCGCGCCGGTCGATCCCTATCTTGTAGCCTTCGCCGAGGCGGGGGCAGACATCATCACCGTCCACCCCGAGGCCGGACCGCACATCCACCGCACGCTGCAGGCGATCAAGGCGCTCGGCAAGAAGGCGGGCGTGGTGATCAACCCGGGCACGCCGGTCGAGGTGCTCGACAATCTCATGGACCTTGCCGACCTCGTGCTCGTCATGAGCGTCAACCCGGGCTTCGGCGGGCAGAGCTTCATCCCCTCGCAGCTCGAGAAGATCGCCCGCATCCGCACGATGATCGCCCGCTCGGGCCGCGCGATCCACCTCGAGGTCGACGGCGGCGTCAATGCCGAGACCGCGCGGCTGTGCATCGAGGCGGGGGCCGATGTGCTCGTCGCAGGCTCGGCCACCTTCAAGGGCGGGCCGGACGCCTATGCCGCCAATATCGCCGCGCTGAAGGGCGCGAGGTGATGGCGAGTCTGCTGCGCTCTCCGGCCGTCACCCGCGCCGAGGCGCTGGTCGAGCGGTCCGTGGATGCGCCGGTGCTACCGCTGGGACTGGCAGCCGAGCCCGGCGCCGCGCCCGACCCTGCTCCCCCGCCGCAGGAACCCTCGCGCGCGCTGGCGCTCTCGGACGTCATCACCGTCAAGTCGGGGCCGGGCGAGGCATTGATCCGGCTGGCCTATCGCATGGGCATCCCCGGCCATGCCATCACCGCCCCGTTCCGCCGCCCGCAGGCCCTGCGCGTGCTGGCAACGGTGGAGAGCCCCAACCGCGGCGACCGCACGGCGGGCACGGCCCTGCGCGCCGGGCACTTCCTGATCCACGGCGTCCGTCTGCCGATCGCCAGCTTCGACTTCTCGCCCGCCGCCCACCATGCGCCGGGGGTCGAGCGGGTGGTGCATTCCTTCGGCTGGCTCGCCGATCTCGCCGCCAGCGCCCCGCGTGCCGATGGCGCCGCGGTGGCCGAGCGGATCGCGGCGCAGTGGCTCCACGGCCACGGCCAGGCCGGCAGGGGCACGGCATGGGAGCCGGAGCTGGCTGGCCTCAGGCTCGTCGCCTGGCTGGTCCACGCGCCGCTGATGCTGGGCGGCACCGACAAGGCGCTCAGGTCGCGCCTGCTCGCCGCCATCGCCGAGACCGCCGGCTGGCTCGACAAGCGCGCGCCCAAGGAGCCGGCGGGCCTCGGGCAGGTCGCCGCCTTTGCGGGCGTGGTCGCCGCCGGGCTGCTGCTCCCCCACGGCAAGCCGCGGCGGCTGTTCGGCGAGGCGGGCCTTGTCACGGCACTGGGCGACATGGTCGGCGAGGATGGCGGCGTGCTGTCACGCTGCCCCGCCGCCCAGCTCGAGGCGATCCGGCTGCTGACCGATCTCATCGCCTGCTACGATGCCGTGAAGATCGCGCCGCCCCCGGCCCTTGCGGTGATGCGCGAGCTGCTGGTGCCGCCGCTGCTCGCCCTGCGCCACGGCGACGGCGCGCTCGGCAACTGGCAGGGACAGGGCGCAATTCCTGCCGACCGCGTCAATGCAGTGATCGAGGCGAGCGGAGTGCGCACCCGTCCGCTCGCGCAGGTCGCCGGCTGGGGCTACAGCCGCGTCAAGGCGGGCGATACGCTGCTCCAGTTCGACACCGCCCCGCCTCCGCGCGAGCGCCATACCCGCACCGGCTGCGCCTCCACCCTCGCCTTTGAACTGTCGGACGGGCCGCAGCGGATCATCGTCAATTGCGGCGGCGCGGCGCTGGCCGGCGGACAGGTCCCGGCGCGCATCGGGCAGGGCCTCAGGGCCACCGCCGCCTTCTCGACGCTGGTGCTCGACAACGCCAATTCCACCGCGGTCCTGCTCCACGGCCAGCTCGGCAAGGGGGTGGAGACAGTCGAGCTCGACCGCCGCCAGATCGCCCGCCCGGGCCAGCGCCCGACTGGAAGGGACGCAACCCGCATCGAGGCCGCGCATGACGGCTATGCCAGCCGCTTCGGCCTCACCCACCGGCGCATCCTGATGCTCTCGGGGGACGGGACCGAACTGGCCGGCGAGGACATTCTCGTGCCCAGCGCCAGGAACGGCAAGCGGGGCAAGATCGCCTTCGCGATCCGCTTCCACCTCGGGCGCGGGGTCGAGGTGGAGATCTCCCCCGACAAGCGCGGCGCCAGCCTGCTGCTGCCCGACGGTCGGCTCTGGCAATTCCGGCTCGGCGGGGATAGGGGCGGCTCCGACGAGATCACCTTGCACGCCGAGGACAGTCTGTGGGTCGACGGCGAAGGCCGGCCCCACGCCACCGAGCAGCTGGTGATCGAGGGACTGGCAATGCGCAGCGGGGGACAATTCTCCTGGCGCCTCAGGAAGACAGGATAGGTTTCAGCCATGAACGACAAGGTGATCCGGCGGGCGCTGCTTTCAGTGTCCGACAAGAGCGGTTTGGCTGACCTCGGCCGCGCCCTTGCAGAGCGCGGCGTCGAGCTGGTCAGCACCGGCGGCACCGCCAGGGCCCTGCGCGATGCCGGCCTTGCGGTGAAGGACGTCTCGGATCTCACCGGTTTCCCCGAGATGATGGACGGGCGGGTGAAGACCCTCCACCCCACCGTCCACGGCGGGCTCCTCGCCCTGCGCGACAACCCCGAGCACGTCGCCGCGATGGAGGCCCACGGGATCGGCGCGATCGACCTTGTGGTGGTCAACCTCTACCCCTTCGAGGCGACCGTCGCCAAGGGTGCCTCGCGCCGAGAGATCATCGAGAACATCGACATCGGCGGGCCTTCGATGGTGCGCTCGGCGGCCAAGAACCACGGCTTCGTGACGATCCTCACCGACCCTGCCGACTACGCCACCCTCGTCGCGGAAATGGACGCAAACGGCGGCGCCACCACCCAGGGCTTCCGCACCTGCATGGCCGGCAAGGCCTATGCCCGCACCGCCGCCTATGACAGCGCGATCGCGAGCTGGTTCGCCTTCGCCGATCCCGAGGGCGAGACCACGCCCTTCCCCGACACCCTCCCCGTCGCCCTCAAGCGCGCCGATACGCTGCGCTATGGCGAGAACCCGCACCAGTCGGCGGCGATCTATGTCCCGCAGGTGGCCGGAACCGCTGGCGTTCCGCAGGCGACGCAGCTTCAGGGCAAGGAACTGAGCTACAACAACCTCAATGACGCCGATGCCGCGCTGGAGCTCGCCGCCGAGTTTGCCGGGCAGGAGCCTGCGGTGGTGATCGTCAAGCACGCCAACCCCTGCGGCGTGGCGCAAGGCGGCTCGCTGCTCGCGGCATGGGAAGCGGCGCTCGCCTGCGATTCGGTCTCGGCCTTCGGCGGGATCGTCGCTGTGAACACCGAGCTTGATGCCGCGACCGCCGAGGCCATTTCGGCGATCTTCACCGAGGTGGTGATCGCGCCGTCCGTCTCGGCAGAGGCACGCGAGATCTTCGCCAGGAAGAAGAACCTGCGCCTGCTGGAATGCGGCACCCTCCCCGATCCGCGCCGCGCGGGCCTGGCGATGAAGACCATTGCGGGGGGCGTGCTGATCCAGTCGCGCGATGCCGGCTGCGTCAGCCTCGACGATCTCAAGGTCGTCACCAAGCGCGCCCCCACCGAGCAGGAATTGAAGGACTGCCTGTTCGCCTGGACCGTGGCGCGGCACGTCAAGTCCAACGCCATCGTCTACGCCAAAGGCGGCGCGACCGCGGGCATCGGCGCAGGCCAGATGAACCGCCGCGATTCCGCCCGCATCGCCGCGATCAAGGCCAGAGAAGCCGCCGAGACCTATGGCTGGGACGCCCCCCGCACGGTCGGCAGCGCGGTCGCCTCCGACGCCTTCTTCCCCTTCGCCGACGGGCTGATCTCGGCCGCCGAGGCGGGCGCGACCGCGGTGATCCAGCCGGGCGGCTCGATCCGCGACGACGAGGTGATCGCCGCCGCCGACGCAGCCGGCCTCGCCATGGTGTTCACCGGGATGCGGCACTTCCGGCACTGATGTTGTGGGAGGGCGCCTCCGCGCCCTCCTCCTCGGTGCGTTTCGATCCCTCCGGGATCGAGCACCTGCGGCTCGCGCGCTTGCGCTCGCGGCGCTGTGCGCCGGCTTTGCCATCCTACATTTTTGCCCGCGGGCTAGGGTGCCGCTGTCGTGTGAAACATCGGGTCTGGCGGGGTCTGGCGCGGGGCTGGAAGGGGGTCTGGACGGGGTCTGACAGGGGTCTGGATCGGCTTGCGGCTGTTGGATTTCAGCCTCTTTCTTCCTGAAGCTGCTCGTTTTTTTGCGCGCCTACCGGTGTTTCACGGGTCTGCGCCGGAACATGCGGGCCATCGCGCCGGGCACCGGGATAGCGGAGCCCCGGCTTTGTAGGAAAGGCCGCGGGGGAGGGCTTGCTGGGTGCGGGATTCTAGGGGTTTTTCCGCATTCCGCCGCATTCGCCACACGCCTCGGCCCGCACGCGCGCATCTTGCAACTATTTTTCAGGGGTTTCGTAACCAGTTTAGGGCCACATTAACGACACGGCCTCCCGCCAGTTCATCCCGCCGCAATCCGGCTGCGGGCAGACAGGCGGCGAAACCCGAGCGAATCACGAGTTCCGTCCCATGCGTCTCTTCTCTTCCGACCTGCTGCGCAATTTCGGCATCGGCTTCGCGCTGGGCGCCGTGCTGATCGTCGGCGCGAATGCGGAAGACTGGAGCGGTGCGGTGGCCTCGCCCGCACAGGCCGCAGAGCTGGCCGCCCCGGCGCAGACCACCCCGCCCCCCTCGGACGAGTTCGTGTTCGCCCCTGCCAGGGGCTGACCCATGCACAAGATCGCCGCTCTGCTCGCCGCCGGTTCGCTGGCGCTGGGTGCCTGCGCCGACACTGTCGCCGCCGAGGAGCCGGTCAATGCACCGGCCGCCGCGCGGATCGCCAAGGAGCCCAAGGGCTACAAGACCGCCGTCTTTGCAGGCGGGTGCTTCTGGGGGGTCGAGGGCGTCTTCAGCCATGTCAAAGGGGTCACACGCGCGGTCTCCGGCTACCATGGCGGCACCCGCAAGAGCGCGAGCTACGATCTGGTCTCGAGCGGCATGACCGATCATGCCGAGGCCGTGCAGATCACCTATGATCCGGCCGTCGTGCGCTATGACCAACTGCTGCGGATCTTCTTCTCGGTGGTCGCCGACCCGACCCTGAGGAACCGGCAGGGCCCCGATATCGGCACCCAGTACCGCGCCGCGATCGTGCCGACCAATGCCGAGCAGGGCGCGGTCGCCCGGGCCTATCTCGCCCAGCTCGGCAAGTCGGGGATCTGGAACAGGCCGATCGTCGCCGGGATCGAGAGCTACAAGGCCTTCTACCCCGCCGAGGCCTATCACCAGGACTTCATGTTCAACAATCCGAAGCACAGCTACATCCGCCGCTGGGACGCGCCCAAGGTGGCGGCGCTGAAGCGGTTGTTCCCCGCGCATTACCGGCCCGGCTTCCTGAAGGACGGGGGCTAGGGTCCACACCCTCCCCGGCCGAGCCACTGGCGCTCGCCTCCATGGCCGATTATACCGGCAGGCATGGGACAGCACGCACACAGCCATCACGAACTCGCCGGCGCCGATCTTGTCGCCGAGGCCGCCCGCGCACTCGTCGCCTCGGGCGAGCAATGGACCTCGATGCGCGAGGCGGTGTTCGCCGAGCTGGCAAAGCACGAACGCCCGGTCTCGGCCTATGACATCGCCGACAACCTTTCGGCCGCGCGCGGCAAGCGGGTCGCGCCCAACTCGGTCTATCGCATTCTCGACGTCTTCGTGGCCAACAACCTCGCGATGCGGGTCGAGAGCGCCAATGCCTATCTCGCCAATACCCACCCGGGCTGTGCGCATGACTGCATCTTCCTCGTCTGCGACGAATGCGGCGAGGCCGCCCATGTCGATGACGAAGAGGTGAGCCGCGCCGTCCGCGCCATCGCCGCCAGCCGCCAGTTCAAGGCGACCCGCCCGGTGCTGGAGATCCGCGGTCTGTGCAAGGCCTGCGCCTAGCCTTTACCTCCCGGGACGGGAGAATTGCCGGTTTGACGTCGATCAACCCTTCATCGACACACCCGAATTACGGGTGTAAGGCTGGGCCGTATGACACAACCGCCTTACACTCCGCTGCTCGACCAGGTTGACACTCCGGACGATCTGCGCCGCCTCAAGCCCGAACAGCTCCGCCAGCTCGCCGACGAATTGCGCGCCGAGATGATCGACGCCGTGAGCGTCTCGGGCGGCCACCTTGGCTCGGGCCTTGGCGTGGTCGAACTGACTGTCGCGATCCACTATGTGTTCGACACGCCCACCGACAAGCTGGTGTGGGACGTCGGCCACCAGTGCTATCCTCACAAAATCATCACCGGCCGACGCGACCGTATCCGCACCCTGCGCCAGGGCGGCGGGCTGTCGGGCTTCACCAAGCGCTCCGAGAGCGAATATGATCCCTTCGGCGCGGCGCACTCCTCGACCTCGATCTCGGCGGCGCTGGGCTTTGCGGTCGCCAACAAGCTCAAGGGCCAGCCGGGCCGCGGGATCGCGGTGATCGGGGACGGCTCGATGAGCGCCGGCATGGCCTACGAGGCGATGAACAACGCCGCGCAGGCGGGCAACCGGCTGATCGTGATCCTCAACGACAACGACATGTCGATCGCGCCGCCGGTCGGCGGGCTTTCGGCCTATCTGGCGCGCATGGTGTCCTCGAGCGAATATCTCGGCATCCGCAGTCTGGCATCGCGCGCTGTGAAAAAAATGAGCCGCCGCTTGCACGACACCATCGGCAAGGCCGAGGAATTCACCCGCGGCATGGTGACCGGCGGGACCCTGTTCGAGGAACTGGGCTTCTACTACGTCGGTCCGATCGACGGGCATAATCTCGACCACCTGCTGCCCGTGCTGGAGAATGTGCGCGACACCTCGGAAGGCCCGGTGCTGATCCATGTCGTGACCGAGAAGGGCAAGGGCTATGCCCCGGCCGAGAACTCCGCCGACAAGTATCACGGCGTGCCCAAGTTCAACGTCGTGACCGGCGAGAAGGCCAAGAGCGCGCCGTCCGCGCCGGCCTATCAGGACGTCTTCGGCCTGACGCTGGCGAAGCTCGCCGAGACCGACGAGCGCATCTGTGCGATCACCGCCGCCATGCCGACCGGCACGGGCGTCGACAAGTTCGCCAAGGCGCACCCGGCGCGCACCTTCGATGTCGGCATTGCCGAGCAGCACGCCGTGACGTTTGCGGCGGGTCTGGCGGCGGAAGGGATGCGGCCTTTCGCGGCGATCTATTCGACCTTCCTCCAGCGCGCTTACGATCAGGTGGTGCACGATGTGTGCATCCAGAACCTGCCCGTCCGCTTCGCCATCGACCGCGCCGGACTGGTCGGGGCGGACGGGGCGACGCACGCCGGCAGCTTCGACATCACCTATCTCGCCACCCTGCCCAACATGGTCGTCATGGCCGCCGCCGACGAGGCCGAGCTGGTCCACATGACCTACACGGCGGCCGAGTATGACGAAGGCCCGATCGCCTTCCGCTATCCGCGCGGCAACGGCACGGGCGTGCCGCTCCCCGAGGTTCCGGTGAAGCTGGAAATCGGCAAGGGCCGTCTGGTGCGCGAGGGCAGCAAGGTCGCGATTCTCTCGCTGGGCGCGCGCCTGACCGAGGCTTTGAAGGCCGCCGACACGCTCGAGGCCAAGGGGCTTTCGACCACGGTGGCCGACCTGCGCTTCGCCAAGCCGCTCGACGAGGAGCTGATCGCCAGGCTGATGCGGACCCACGAGGTGGTCGTGACGGTCGAGGAAGGCGCGATCGGCGGCCTCGGCGCCCATGTCCTGACCTTCGCGAGCGACACGGGCCTCACCGATAACGGCCTCAAGGTCCGCACGCTGCGCCTGCCCGATACCTTCATCGATCACGACGATCCGATGAAGCAGTATGACGAGGCCGGGCTGAACGCGCCGCAGATCGTGGACACGGTGCTCAAGGCGCTGAAGCACAATTCTGCCGGGATCTCCGCGGAAGAGGCGCGTGCCTGACACGGCGAGGGAGAGCGCGCCCGATCCGTTCGTGGCGTGCTATTCCGTCTCCAGGCTGCTAGGCTGGGCCGCGCTGTCAGGGGGGATGGGCGCGGCCGGTTTGTTCATGGCGGTGACCGGAGGGAGCACCTTTGCCCTGCTGGTGGGCGGGGCCGGCACTCTGTTCTTCGGCGGGATCGCCGCATTGCTCGCCCTCCGCCTGTTCGACCGCCGCCCGCAGGTCGTGATCGACGCCGGGAGCATCTACGTCCGCTCGCATGGCGATGCGCGGATTCCGCTGCGCTCGATCAGGACAATGCGCACAGATGTCATCACGCCGACGATGACCAAGCTGTGCCTCTATCTCCACAAGCCCGGCAAATATCCGATCGGGACCCGCCACCGCCGCTTTATCGCCCGGATCAACGGCGAGGCGGGGACGCGGGCCTTTTTCGGCGACGTTTGGATCTGGCAAGCCCATCTCGACCAGCCGGTCGATGCGATCATCCGCGCGATCTGGGCGCACCGCCCCGCGACCGAGTTCGAGAAGCGGATGTGGGCGATCGAGGACGCGGCCAGCCCGGGCTCGCCCTAGCGCGGCTGGGTGATGCCCACGCTTTCCGGATTGGCGGGAGGTTCGACCGGCACCGGCGCCTCTTCGCCCGGGACGGCCGGCTGGGCCTGTTTCAGCTCCTCCAGCTCCTCGAGCCACATCCGGTCGCGCTCCGAGATCGGCTCGCCCTTCAGCTCGGCGATATCGCGGCGGCGCTGGGCGAGATAGGTCTCGCGGCGCAGGCGGTAGGGATCGTCCGAAGCGCGGATGCTGGCGATCTCCCGGTCGAACTCCACCCGCTGGTCGAGGCCGTTGACCACGAAATAGGTCGCCGCATAGGCGGGCCGGTTGAAGGGCTTGCCGACCGCGACGGGCAGCAGCAACTGGTCGAGCGTGCTGCCCGCAAGGTCGCGCACGCTGGTCGCGCCCGTCACGGGCAGATAGAGATAGGGACCCGGCCCGACCCCGTAATAGCCCAGCGTATTGGCAAAGCCGTTGCGGCGATAGGGCAGACCGATGCCGGGCTTTTTCGCCACATCGAACAATCCGCCCACGCCGATGGTGGAGTTGATCGCCATCCGCCCGAGCGTCTCGAACGCCTTGCCGACCTTGCCCTGGAGCAGGAAATTGAGCGCCACGCTCGGCTCGCCGAGGTTCCTCACGACATTGCCGAGCCCGTCGCGGACCGGTTCGGGCAGACCGTCGCGATAGGCATAGGCGACCGGCTCGACCAGCGCCTCGTCGACCGCCTGGGTGACGCGGTAGCTTTCCTCGTTGATCGCCTCGACCGGATCGCTCCTGGGCGGGCCGACCTCGCCCTCGACCACGATTTCGTTGACCGCCTCCTCCCCTTCGGGCGCAGGTGCGGGCGCACCCTCGGCGGGGGGCACGGCGTCCTGTGCGGCAGCAAGGCTCCATGCGAGCGGCAGGACTTCCACAGGCCCGGAGACAGGCCCGGAGGCAGGCAGGGCCACAGGCACAGGCGCGGCCGCAAGCGCGGCGCTCAGCAGCGAGGGCGAGGTGGCAAGCAAGCCAAAGCCGGGCATCGAAAGTCCTTTCTCTGGAGCCTATCGAACGAACGTGCGCCCCTGTCTATTCCGCAGACCTGTCTATTGTGCGTTTCTTGCCCTTTACCGGCCTGCCCTATACGCAGCCTGAATTAACGAACGACATTGCCCAAGGTTTCTCCCATGTCCCTGATCCAGATTACCCGCGAAGGCCCCGTCACCATCCTCACGCTCGACCGGGCCGAGACCATGAACCCGCTCGGCGCCCCGGGGGACGGGGACGAATTCGTGGCGGTCGCCAATGCGATCAACCGCGACATGGAATGCCGCGTGGTGATCGTGACGGGCGCGGGCCGGGCCTTCAGCGCGGGCGGCGATGTCAAGGCGATGCGCGACAGGACCGGCACCTTCGGCGGCTCCACTCCGGCGATCTCCGACGGCTACCGCGACAATATCCACCAGATGCTGCGCGCCCTTTACGGCTTGCGCGTGCCGGTGATCGCGGCGGTCAATGGCCCGGCGATCGGCCTCGGCTGCGATGTCGCCTGCCTCGCCGACATCCGCATCGCCTCGGAATCCGCCAAGTTCGGCGTGACCTTCCTCAAGCTCGGCATCATCCCGGGCGATGGCGGCACCTGGATCCTGCCCCGCGTGATCGGCATGAGCCGGGCGGCGGAGCTGTTCTACACCGGCGATGTGATCGACGCCGCGACGGCGAAGGACTGGGGCCTTGTCAGCCGCGTCGTCGCCCCCGAGGCGCTGATGGACGAGGCGCGGGCGCTGGCGGGCAGGATCGCGGCGCTCCCGCCGCATTCGCTGCGCCACACCAAGAACCTGCTGCGGCAGGGCCAGCAGACCTCCTATGACACGGCCTTGGAACTTGCGGCCAACACGCAGGCTATGATGCACACCACCGCAGACCATGCGGAGGGCGTCGCGGCGCTGATCGAGAAGCGCGCAGGCGTGTTCAAGGGCGAATAGGCGGGCGCACGCGAAGCCCGCCGGGAGGCGGGCCGGTGAGCGTGGAATTGTGGATCGCCCTCGGGGCCAATCTCACCAGCCTGCTGGTCGCCGCGGGCGGCTGGCTGTTCGCGTGGCGGCTCCAGAAGGAGAAGAAGCGGCAGGACCGGCGCGACAAGCTGCTGGCGCGGGCCTTGCGCGAGATCCTTGCCCGCATCGCGCTGGAGGAGGCCACGCTCGACCACATCGCGGAACGGCTTCCGGTCAACCGCCAGGGCCTGAAGGTCGGACTGCGCGACGCGGTCGAGGCAGAGCTGGGCTATCGTCCCGCCATGTCACGCAGCGAGGTGAAGCGCCTGATCGAGCGGACACCGGCCTAGCGCCTTATCAGACCAGCCACTTCCACACGCCCGCCGGAATCCCGGCGCGCCACAGGTGCATCCAGCTTCCCGCCAGCCACAGCGCCGTGCCTGCCGCCAGCGGTACCGCCCCGACGCCGAAGATCTGCCCGAGGCGCGGCCAGTAGGAGGTGCGGCTCGACCATTCGTCCCATGCCGCGCCCATCAGCCGCGCCTTCTTGCCGTCCTGCAAGCGCGCGCCGACCAGCGCGAGGATGCCCATCGCGGCCGCGGTGATCATGGTGCGGGTGCTCCAGAACAGCACCATGTGCGAGATCGCCCACAGCCCGATGCCCCACATCATCGGGTGGCGGGTGACGCGGAACACGCCCTTGGGCTCGCTGCGCGCCTGTTGCTCCGCCATCGGGGTCGGCAGCGCCGGATTGCCCGCCAGCGAGCCTGCCAGCAGCACCATCGCCGGCCATGTCAGCGCGGTGGCAATGATCCAGCCGGCCTCGCCCGATCCGCCGAGGTCGGCAGGCGGCGCGGCGACGAACGTGAAATAGACCCATGCCAGCGTCGCGAAGCTCACCGCCGTATAGGCGAGGCTGAAGCCCTTTTCGCCCAGGGCCCGCACCATGGGCCCGCGCAAGGGATGCGACATGATGAAGTGCGAGCCCACGAAGGCGACATTCGCCTCGAGCAGAACGATCAGATCCCAATCCATGGTGTCTCCCCCCGGTCGGGGGCGAGACTAATCGCGGATCGCGATCAGTTCCACCTTGAAAACCAGCGTCGCATTCGGCGGGATCGGCCCCCGCCCGACCGGCCCGTAGGCAAGGTCGGCGGGGATCGCGATCTCGATCGTCTCGCCCACGCCCATCTGCGGGATGGCAATCTGCCAGCCCTTGACCAGCCGGTTCAGCGGGAAGGTCGCCGGCTCGCCGCGGGCATAGGAGCTGTCGAACTCCATCCCGTCGATCAGCTTGCCCTCGTAGTGGACCGTGACCACGTCGGAGACCTTGGGCTTCTTCTGCGAGGCGAGATACTTGACCCAGCGCCAGCGCACCCCGCCCTCGGCGGTGTACCAGCCATCCTCGGCCTTGAGGTCGAGCAGGTAGGACTGCTGGCGCATATGCCATCGGATATCCTGCGCGTCGCGGTCGACCGGCCGGGCGTCGACGTCCTGCGCCTGCGCGGGTTGCAGAGCGAGCAGCAGGGCTGCGGCGAGGGCCGCGAGGGGGGTGACGGGCTGTTTTGTCATTACCAGTCGTAAGCCTTGGGCCGGTCGCTTTCGTCAAGGTCCTTGTAGCGATCGCGCAGGCGGGTCTGGTGATTGGTGAGGTCCTGCTGGACCCCGCCGATCCACACCCGCGTCGGCACCGAGCCCACTTCGAGCGGGTCACCGGTCCACATCACCACATCGCCAAGCGCGCCGGGCTTCAGCACCCCGGCCTTGCCGCCCATGCCGCTGATCTCGGCCGGGACCGAGCTGATCGCGGCGAAGGCCTGACCCCAGCTCATGCCTGCCGCGCCCGGCACCTTCGTCAGCGCGACGAGGTTGCCGGCCACCTGTTGCAGGCGGCGCGGGTTCTGCATGGTTTCGGCGTTGATCGCGACCTTCACCCCCGCACGGGCGAGCCGCCCGGCGTTGGACTGGGTCGCGCCCAGTTGCTCGAAGGTCTCGGGCAGGTCGATCAGGCCATTGGCGATCACGGGGATACCGGCGGCGGCGATGTCCTTCGCCACCAGCCAGCCCTCGGTCGCGCCGACCAGCACCGGATCGAGCTTCGGGAACTCCTGCTTCAGGGCGAGCACGGCGCGGATATCGGCCATGCGGTCGACCGCGACGTAGAGCTTCTGCCTGCCCGTCACCACCGGCACCAGCGCCTCGGCATCGAAGCGGCTGAGGAACACCTCGTCATCCTTGGCGATCTCGGTCGTCTGGGGGATGCCGCCCTTGCCCGTGCTGAGCGCCTGCGCCTCGCGCAGGGCCGCACGCAGCAGCGCGTGCGCCGCCGGGCGGCTGCCGCCCGCCCGGTCCGCCCCGCCCTCGCCCAGATTGATCATCTGGAAGGCGCGGGCCTGCACCACCGGAGTGGCGTCGCCATCTAGATCGATGATCGCGCCCTGCCCTGCAAAGATCGAGCCGGCCGGCATCATCGTCGTCGCCGCGCGGGTGATCCCGGCGGCCTTGTGGACGAGGATGTGCTGCGAGGTAGGGTTGATGCTCGTCGAGGCATCGAGCGCCGCGCTGAACGGGGTGCCGCCGGCGGCGATGTCGTTGGTCTCGTCCACCGCAGTCACATCCGCGAGGCCGAGCGTCGTCACCGTGGCGAAGATGCCGGGGGTGACCCAGGCGCCCTTGGCATCGACGGCATTGCCGCCCGCAGGTGCGCCGCTGGCCGGGCCGGCATAGACCACCTTGCCGCCTTGCACGACGACGGTGCCGCCGCTGATCGGCTCGCTGCCGTCGCCGGTGACGAGGCGGGCATTGGTGATGGTGAGGTCCTGCGCCAAGGCAGGCGCGGCGGCCAGAGCAAGCGCGCTGACGGCACCCAGAGCGAGGAGCTTCTTCACTTCACATCTCCTTCACCGGGCTGGCCAAGCTCGAAGTCGCTGACGGGCCTTGTCTTGGGGTTCATCGCATCGAACATCAGCGCGCCGTCGATCCACACCTTCTCGGGGCGCGAATAGACGCTGAGCGGGTCGCCGTTCCACAGCACCACGTCGGCCATCTTGCCGGTCTCGAGGCTGCCGGTCATGTCGGCAATGCCCATCGCCTTGGCGGCGTTATAGGTGATCCACTGGATCACGGTCGCATCGGGAATGTCCATGCCCAAACGCAGACCCGCGGCCTGCGCCTTGGCGGCTTCCTGGTTGAGGCGCTGGATGTCGTTCTGGTCGTCCGAATGGATCACCACGCAGGCACCCTCGCGCTGGAGGAAGGCCGCGTTCTCCATGATCCCGTCATAGCTTTCCATCTTGAAGCCGTACCAGTCGGCCCAGATCGCAGAGCACACATCGTTCTCGCGCAGCAGATCGCCGATCTTGTAGGCCTCGACCGCGTGGTGGAAGGCGGCGACCTTGTAGCCCATCTCCTTCGCCATATCGAGCACCAGCGCCATCTCGTCGGCGCGGTAGCAGTGGTTCTGGATCAGGATCTCGCCCTTGAGGACGCCCACGAGGGTTTCCTTGCCGAGATCGCGCTTGGCCTCGGGGTTGTTGGCATAGTCGATCGCCTCGAGCCAGGTCTCGCGGTTGACCGCGAGGTTGCCCATGCGGGTCGAGGGCATCCGCCCGCGGCCGCCATAGACGCGCTTGGGGTTCTCCCCGCAGGCCATCTTCATCGAATAGGGCGCGCCCGGGAACTTCATCCCCTGCATCGTGCGCGACGGCACGTTCTTGAGCGTGACCGAGCGTCCGCCCATCAGGTTGGCCGAGCCGGGGAGAATTTGCAGCGCGGTGATCCCGCCATTGGCGAGCGCGCGGCTGAAGCCCGGATCCTGCGGCCAGACCGAATGCTCGGCCCAGACCTCGGGCGTGGTCGGCGCGGTCGCCTCGTTGCCGTCGGAATGGGCGTCGACGCCGGGCGAGGGGTAGTCGCCGAGGTGCGAGTGGATGTCGATGATGCCGGGGGTGACGAACTTGCCGGTCCCGTCGAGCACGGTCGTGCCTTCGGGGATCGCGGTGTCGGGGCCGCCGACGGCAGTGATCTTGCCGCCCGACATGAACACGACGCCGCCCTCGATCTTGCCGCCCTTGCCGTCATAGACGGTCGCGCCGGTGATCGCGGTCGGGGTGCCGGGGAAGGGCTTGTAGGTCGAGGCGAAAACCGGATCGCCGGCCTTGGTGGCGGCGAATTTCGGCTCCGTCTTCTCGGCCTTCGCCGAGGCGCTGGCGGGCTTGGCCCCGTCGCCGGTGGTGGTGCAGGCGGCAAGCGCCAGAGCGCTTGCGAGAGTGGTTATCGCGGCGAATCGCCCCCGCGTTCTCTTATCTGCGAACATTCAAACCTCGCGTTGTTCCGGTCCGCCTGTTGGAACGGAAAACGCGAGGTTTGTCCATGCCGCCCGTCGAATTGGGCGTGGTGCGGCGCTTATTGTGCCGGGCGGATACCGGCCTGCGCGGCCTCGGCATCGCCGAACACGCGCTCGGCCTCGGCCTGGGCGGTGTCGTCGCGCAGGGTGTCGAGGTGCATCAGCTTCCTGATCAGCGGGCTGATGACAAGCACGCCGACGCCGACCGCGATCGCGATCCAGCCGATCTGGCTGTAGACGTCGAGCACGACCTGCTTGCCCGCGCCCTCACCCGAGGCTTTCTCCGAACCCGTCGCCGCCGCGATCAGGCCGGCGGCGAAGTTGCCGGTGGCAGACGCGAAGAACCAGGTGCCCATGATCAGCGAGGCCATGTGCGCCGGGGCCAGACGGTTCATCGCCGAAAGGCCGACGGGCGAGAGGCACAGCTCGCCGGTGGTGTGGAGCAGGTAGATCAGGAAGATGAACAGAACAGGGGTCATCTCGCCCGTCGCCGCACCCGCGACCAGCACAAGGAAGCCCCCGCCCAACTGCATCAGCGCCAGGCCGAACTTGGCCGGGGCCGAAGGCTCCAGACCCTTGCGGCCGAGCCACGTCCACAGCGTCGCGAACAGCGGGGCAAGCAGCACGATATAGGCCGCGTTGATCGACTGGAACACCGAAGCCGGCACCCCGCCGCGATCGACATAGCGGTCGGTATAGAGGTTCAGCGACGAGCCGGCCTGTTCGAACAGCGCCCAGAACAGGATCGAGCCGAGGATCAGGAACATCGCAGCGAAAATGCGGTCGCGGTCCTCGCCCGGAAGCTTAACCACGGCGGTGAACAGCACGTAGGCCACCAGCAGCAGGCCGAACCCGCCGAGCAGGTAGCCCACGACCGACTGGTTCTGCACCATCCACCAGCACGCACCGACCGCCGCGATGCCGACGCCGTAGAGGCCCCATTCGGTGCCCTTGGCGAGCACTGCGGGCGGTTCGCCGCGGCCCAGCAGCAGCGGCTTGAAGCCGACGAACACGATCAGGCCAAGCAGCATCCCCACGCCCGCCGCGCCGAAGCCATAGGCCCAGCCATAGGTCTCGCCGAGATAGCCGCACAGCAGCGAGCCGAGGAATGCGCCGAGGTTAATCCCCATGTAGAAGATCGTGTAGGCCCCGTCGCGCCGCACGTCGGTGCGCGGGTAGAGCTGGCCGACGATCACCGAGATGTTCGCCTTCAAGAAGCCCGAGCCGACGATGATGAAGGCCAGCGCCAGCCAGAAGATGTTGAGGCTGGCGGGATCCTGTCCGCCATTGCCCTCGAAGCCCATCAGGAAGTGGCCGAAGGTCAGCAGCACCGCGCCATAGGTCACGGCCTTGCGCTGCCCGAGATACTTGTCGGCCAGATAACCGCCGAGCACCGGAGTAATGTATACAAGCGCCGTATAGGCCCCGTAGATCACGCCGGCCTGGCTGTCGTCGAACAGCCAGTGCTTGGTGAGGTAGAAAATCAGCAGCGCCCGCATCCCGTAGTAGGAGAAGCGCTCCCACATCTCGGCGAAGAACAGGACGAACAGACCCTTGGGGTGGCCGAGGAAAGTCCCGGCGCTGTCCCCGTGCGGAAGCTCAGCAGTGGCCATGTAAGCGAATATCCCTGAAGTGCGCCCCTCCCGGGCGCGGTCCCATGGCGCGGCAACCTAGCGCCTCAATCGGTCATGTGAAGCTTTTGTTGCGTGGTGGCTTGATCGGCTTCCTCAACTGCATCCCCGCCCCGGGCTCGACCCGGGGCCCAGCTTCTGTTTTGCAACGGCGCTTCTTGAACAGAAGGCAGCGGGGCCCCGGATCAGGTCCGGGGCGGGGAAGATGGGGCGGTAGCAGACACCGCCTGCTCCTTGACCGCATGGCTGTATTATGGCACTGAGGCACCTATGAGCGCGCACCCCAATCGCCCCGTCTACCTCAAGCTGCGCGACCAGATCGCCGCCGCGATCATCGACGGGGTCTATCCCGAGGGTGCGATGCTGCCCTCGGTGCGCGCGCTGGCGGCCGAGCAGGGGGCCAACCCGCTCACCGTCGCCAAGGCCTATCAGCAGTTCCAGAACGATGGCCTGGTCGAGGTGCAGCGCGGGGTCGGCATGTATGTCGTACGCGGCGCCGCCGAACGCCTGCGCGCCGCCGAGCGCGAGGCGTTCCTGCGCGAGGAATGGCCCGAGATCCGCAGCCGCATGGCGCGCCTCGGTCTCGATTTGGCGGACCTCGAGCCCGCGTCCTGAGCCACACGCCCCCCCGCAGGGATGCCGCCGGCAACCCCGTAAAAGACGCAGGATCCCGCAATGTGACATTTTGTATACATTCAATGGGGTCGGGATTGCATATGCGCCCGCGCTGCGATTAAAGGGAGGCGCCTCACGGGTCGGAGGCGGGTAGATAAACGACGGGGCAACCCGCTTAACGGTGTCGGCACGGGCAGACCGCATGGTCCCGTGATGCCGGCAACCGGGAGATCGGCATGATCAGATCCGAATTGCTGCAGGAACTGCACAAGGACAATCCCGACCTGCGCGCTGACGAGGTGGAGCAGGTCGTCGACATTTTCTTCGACGAGATCGCCCAGCGGCTGGCCGAGGGCGGCCGGGTCGAACTGCGCGGCTTCGGCGCGTTCTCGACCCGCGAGCGCGAGGCGCGCAGCGGTCGCAACCCGCGCACCGGCGAGACAGTGGACGTGCCCGAAAAGCGCGTGCCCTATTTCAAGGCCGGCAAGGAAATCCGCGAGCGTCTGAACAAGTAAGGCGGCCGTGCAGGCGCGGGCGGCCCGGGTGGTCCGCCGCGCCGCACCATGGCGGGGACACCCGGATCCCGCCCCCTCTGGCCTTCCCCTGCCAATCTGTGCCAAGGCATCCCCGCGCGGGCGTGGCGGAATGGTAGACGCCGGGGACTTAAAATCCCCTGATCCTTGATCGTGCGGGTTCGAGTCCCGCCGCCCGTACGGCCCCGCCCGACCCCCGCGATGCGCCGCCTTCCGCACCTGCCCCGGGCGTTATCCACACCTTAACCCATTGCTATGTAACTTCTCTTCGAAGCGCGGGCATCCTGCCCCCGCGGGTCTCGCCAGTGCCAGGACCAGGGGCTGTCGGGTTGGGACATTGGCCATGGAAACAGCGACCGATCACGCACGCCTCGAGCCGACACCGGATTCGCCCGGGCCCGAACAGCGCGCCGCACCGCGCTTCACCCTGCTGATCCGCGCCGCCAAGCTCGTCTCGGCGCAGGGCGAGTTCGTCTGCGTGATCCGCGACGTGTCCGAGAGCGGGGTGAGCGTCCGCCTGTTCCATCCCCTGCCCTCCTGCACCCACTATGCGCTGCACATGCCGGCGGGCGCGGTCTACGAGATCGCCCGCGTCTGGCAGCGCGACAACGAGGCGGGCTTCACCTTCGACCAGACGGTGGCGGTGGAGCGCCTCGTCAACGAGGCGGGGGAATATCCCAAGCGGGGGCTCAGGCTCGCGCTGTGCTTCCCGGTGACGCTGAACGTGCTGGCCGGCAGTTTCGACGCGGTGGTGGAGAACCTCTCGCAGCAGGGCGCGCGGCTGGTCTGCGACCACCTGCTGGCGATCGACCAGACCGTGCGGATCGCCATTCCGGGTCTCGGCGGGACCCCGCGCGAGGTGCGCGCGAAGGTGCGCTGGCGGCGTGACCGGCACTATGGCGTGGTGTTCGACGACACCTTCACGCTTGGCGAGTTCGCGCGGCTCGCGGCGCTGTTCCAGGCGCCTGCGCTGCTCGGCGAATAGCTCAGGCGGCGACGAATTTCAGCGCCACGCCGTTGATGCAGTGGCGCTTGCCGGTGGGCCTGGGGCCGTCCCCGAAAATGTGCCCGAGATGCCCGCCGCAATCGGCGCAATGGACCTCGGTGCGCGGATAGCCGATCAGGTAGTCGGTCGAGGTGCCGACCGCCCCCCTGTCGATCGCCTGCCAAAAGCTCGGCCAGCCGGTGCCGCTGTCGAACTTGTGCGCCGAGGCATAGAGCGGGTTGGCGCAGGCCGCGCAGACGAAGGTGCCCTTGCGCTTTTCCTTGTCGAGCGGCGAGGAAAAGGCCCGCTCGGTCCCGGCCTCGCGCAGCACATAATATTGCTGGCGGGTAAGGCGCTTCTTCCACTCCGCATCGGGCCGCCCCTTGGGGAAGGTCTTGGCCTCGGCCGGAGCCGCCCCGCAGCCACCCAGAAAGGGCAGGGCGGCGGCAGCGGCCAGCAGGCGGCGGCGGTCGAGGAGGGGCAGGGTCATCGGTCTCATTCCGGCAATATCGGCGTAACGGCCTTAATACGCCCGGAACGCGCCTGAGGTTTCACCCCGCCCGCTCAGAAGCTCGTGATCTCGACCTCGAGCTTGCGGAAGCCGTGGACGAAATTCGCCCGCACCCGCTCGACATCGCCGGCGACATGGACTCGCATCCGGCGCTTGTGCATCTCCTCGAGCAGGATGCGCAGCTGCATCTCGGCGAGCCGCGCGCCGACGCAGCGGTGGATGCCATAGCCGAAGGCAAGGTGGCGGCGGGCGTTGTCACGGGTGATGTCGAGCTTGTCGGGGTTCTCGAACACCTCCTCGTCGCGGTTGGCGCTGATATACCACAGCACCACCTTGTCGCCCTTCCTGATGGTCTGCCCGAACACCTCGGTATCGTCGGTGCAGGTGCGGCGCATATGGGCGAGCGGGGTCTGGATTCGGAGACATTCCTGCACCGCATTGGGGATCAGCCCGGGGTTCTCCTCGAAGGCTTTGCGCTGGTCGGGGAACTTGTCCATCGCATGGATGATGCCGCTCATGGTGTTGCGGGTGGTGTCGTTCCCGCCGACGATCAGCAGCACCAGATTGCCCATGAATTCCTCGGGCCGCATCTGGTTCATGGCAGGCGAGTGGATCATCATCGAGATGAGATCGTTGCCCGGCTCCTTGTCCATCGTCCGCTCGACCCAGAGCGACTGGAAATAGGCCGCCATCTCCTGGAGGATGCCCCAGCGCACCTCGTCGAGCTCGCGCACGGTGGCGAGTTCGGTGTCGCCCGACCAGTCGGACCAGAAGGTGAGCAGGCGGCGGTCCTCCCAGGGGAAGCCGAAAAGGATCGCCAGCATCCCCGTGGTCAGCTCGATCGAGACCGTGTCGACCCAGTCGAACACCTCGCCGCGCGGCAGGCTGTCGAGCAGCTCGCCGGTGCGCTGGCGAATTTCGGCTTCCATGTCGGTGACGGCAGACGGCGTGAACTTGGGCGCGACCGTGCGGCGCTGGCCGGTGTGCTGGGGGCGGTCCATCGCGATGAACATCGGCAATTCACGCGATTCGACCCCGGAGGCCGCGGCCTCCTCCTCGGAGAGGCGGTTCAGGATGGTGATGCCGCCATATTCCCAGCTCGACGAGAAGGTTTCGGGCAGGGCCTCGATATGCTGGATCGCCTTGTGGCCGACCACCGCCCAATAGGGGCCGAAGGGGCTTTCGGGGATCCAGTGCAGCTGGCCGGCGGCGCGCATCTCGGCGAAGACCGGCTGCCAGCGATCCTCGAAGTAGATGTCCGAGCGGCTCACGTCCCACGGGTGGGGGTGGTTCGGGCGTTCCTCGGGATGGGTCTCGAAATGCTTCCTGAGTGCGTCGTAGGAGGTCGGCTCGCGGCGCACCTGGGGGCGCTGGATTCCGGGCGTCGGGGGGGCGATGGTGGCCATGTCTGTCTCCCGTCGGGCGGCCTCTTGATGGGGCTGCTCCAAAGCGAGTCGCAGTCTGGCGTAACTTACAGCAATGTCAATATTGGTTGCTATTCGGGACTGATTACCCGGCCCTGACGCGCTTGCGCGGCTTGTCGCGGCCGGCCCCGCCCGATTTCATCACCCGCTTGCGGAACAGCAGCGATCCGCCCTTGACCAGCACCAGCACCGCGAAGCCCTGCCACGCCAGCGCGAGGGCATGGGTCCACAGTTCCGGCTCCATCGCCGCGCGCGCCAGCATCGCGAAGGGCGAGGACAGGGGGAAAGCGATCGCGGCCATCTCCAGCGCCGATCCGGGCTGCTTGATGGTGTAGGCCGCCAGGAAGAACACCATCAGTTGCAGCATCGTGACCGGCATCGAGAGCGTCTGCACCTCGCGCACCGAAGTCGCCATCGAGCCGATGGTGAGGAACAGCGCGCCGAGCAGCAGATAGGCCATGGCGAAGTAGATCACGCCGAGCACCGCGAACAGCGGCCAGCCGACGGCGGGCGCGGGCAGGTTCGCCGGATCGAAGCCGGTGGTCTGCGTGATCGCGTCCCCGCCCGCGCTCCACAGGCCGAAGGCGGCCAGCCCCCACACCGCGATGCCGACGAAGGACACCGCCAGCATGGCGAACAGCTTGCCCATGAAGACCGCGTCCATCGGGATCGCGGCGGCGAGGATTTCGATGATCTTGTTGCCCTTCTCCTCGACGAGGTTGGACAGCACCATGCCCGCCAGCAGCATCGTCAGCAGGAACAGCAGCATCTGCGCGATCTGTGCGGTCTGGATGCGGGTGGCGCGCTCGGAGGCGGCGCTGGTGGTGACCGCCTCGGTGGCAACCTCCGGGTATCGGGCGGGGGCAGCGGCGAGGGCATGGCCCGCGACGAGCCCGACCGGCCCCTGCCAGCGGGCGATCTGCGGGCCGGTGCCGACGAGCCTCGGCGCCTCGAGCGTGCCGGTCAGGATCGCGGCGTAATTGCCCCGGCGCGCTTCCATGAACGCGCGGGCATCGAAGGCGGGATCGCCGGCGGCCTCGGGCATGGGGCGCAGGCGCGGGAGGGCGGAGCCGAGCTGCGGGGCGAGCCGCTCGCTCGCGGCGGCCATCGCGGCATTGTCCTGCGGCGACATGGCAAGGCCGACTTCGATCGTCACCGCCTCGCGCTGCACCTCGCCGCCGATGCTGCCTGCAAGCCCGCCTACGATCACCGGGAACAGCGGCCCGAGCAGGAAGAACAGGAAGGCGCGGCTGAACAGCACCGCGACGAAATCGCGCCGGGCGATGACCCATGCGGTGTCGAAGGCATTGAGCCGCGAACGCAGATGCTCGCTCATGCCCCGGCTCCCTGGTTATCGGCCTGCAATTGCCGCGCCGCCGCCTCGCCCGCGATGGCGACGAAGGCATCGTGCAGCCCGGCGCGCTCGATCGACAGCGAGAGGATCCCCGCCTCCCCCTCGATCAGCCCCTTGAGCAGCGGCTCGATCCCGCTTGCGGGGAGCGCAAAGTTGAAGAAGTCGCCGTTGCGGCGGGTGTCGGGCGGCAGGAAGGACAGCCACGCCCCCTCGCGCGCCCGCGTTTCCAGCCGGACCTGCGCCGGGATGCGATCCCGCGCCGCCTCGACGCTGCCCGCGTAAGGCACCTTGCCCCCGGCGATGATCGCCACGCCTTCGCACAGGCGCTCGGCATGGTGGATCACATGGGTCGAGAAGATCACCGTCACCCCGTCCTCGGCCAGCGCGCGGATCATCATCTCGAGCTTGCCCTGGTTGATCGCATCGAGACCCGAGAAAGGCTCGTCGAGCACCACCAGACGCGGCTGGTGAACCAGCGTGCCGAGCAATTGCACGGTCTGGGCCATGCCCTTGGAGAGCTGGCGGATCTGGCGATCCACCGCATGGCCGAGGCCGTGGCGTTCGAGCAGTTCGACGGCGCGCTTGCGTCCTTCCTTCAAGGGCAACCCGCGCAAGGCGCCCATGAAGGCAATCGCCTCGATGCATTTCATCGCCGGATAGAGCCCGCGCTCCTCGGGGAGGTAGCCGATCAGCCGGCCGATATCGTGCGGCCGGTCATGCCCGAACACGCGGCGCACGCCCTCGTCGGGGTCGATGATCCCGAGCAGCATCCGCAGCGTCGTGGTCTTGCCCGCGCCGTTGGGGCCGAGAATGCCGTAAATCGCGCCCTCGGGAACGGAGATGTCGACCCCGTCCACTGCGCGCGTTCCGTCGAAGCTCTTGACCAGCCCGCGCGCCTCGATCGCGAGCGGCTGCTCTTGCGCCCCCGCAGCAAGGTTGCCCGCCGTCCCGTGATTGCCTACCGCCATATGCATGGCTTACGCGGTTAGCGGGCAGGATGAAACGGGAGCCCTTCCGAATATGGTGAATGCCCCGGTGACATCTGGCCTGGCGGGCAGGATCGCCGCCGAGGCCGGGGCGCTGGGCTTTGCCGCCTGCGGCTTTGCAAGCGCCGCCGAGAACCCGCTGCGCGCCGCCCGGCTGGAGCAATGGCTGGGCGAGGGCCACCATGGCAGCATGGAGTGGATGGCGACGCGGCTCGACCACCGCCGCTCGCCGCAGGGGCTGTGGCCCGAGGCGAGGAGCGTCATCGCGCTCGGCATGAGCTATGCGCCCGCGCATGATCCGCTGGCGCTGGAAGGCTCGCCCGATCATGCGCGGATCTCGGTCTATGCCCAGGGCAAGGACTATCACGATGTCGTGAAGAAGCGCCTCAAGGCGCTCGCCCGCTGGCTGGTGGCCGAGGTGCCGGGGGCAGGCGTCAAGGTGTTCGTCGATACCGCGCCGGTGATGGAAAAACCGCTCGGCGAGGCGGCGGGGATCGGGTGGCAGGGCAAGCACACCAACCTCGTCAGCCCCACCCACGGAAGCTGGCTGTTCCTCGGCGCGATCTACACCACGCTGGCGCTGGCGGGAGAGGAGGGCCACCGCGACCAGTGCGGCAGTTGCCGCGCCTGTCTCGACGCCTGCCCTACCGATGCCTTCCCCGCCCCCTACCGGCTCGATGCGCGGCGCTGCATTTCCTATCTCACCATCGAGCACAAAGGCCCGGTGCCCGAGGAATTCCGCGAGGCGCTGGGCAACCGCATCTATGGCTGCGATGATTGCCTTGCGGTGTGCCCGTGGAACAAATTCGCAAGCGAGGCGCAGGCGATGCGGGAATTCCTCCCCCGCGCCGAACTGGTCGCCCCGCGCCTTGGCGAGTTGCTGGCGCTCGATGATGCGGGATTCAGGGCGCTGTTTTCGGGCTCGCCGATCAAGCGCATCGGGCGGGACAGGTTCATCCGCAATTGCCTCTATGCGGCGGGCAACAGCGGCAACCTTGCGCTGCTCCCGCAGGTTGAGGCGTTAACCGCCGACCCCGATCCGGTCGTGGCCGAGGCGGCGGCGTGGGCGCTGGCGCGGCTTACGCCAGATCCTTGAGCGCCACCTCGGGGTCGGCCAGCAGCGCGAGGTCGATCTTGCCGACGCCGCTCTCCAGCAGCTTTCGCCCCTGCACATAGTCCTTCATCGTCCCCACGCAGTCGAAGGCGATGGGCTTGCCGGCCTTGAGGTAGACGACAGTGAACTTGCGGCTCTCCGGATCGCCGCGCAGCACGGTCTGGTCGAAGCCGAGGCTGAGGCCGGCGGTCTGGAGCTTGAGGTCATACTGGTTCGACCAGAACCACGGCAGGGCGTGATAGGGCTCCTTCTCGCCCATGATCGCCCTGGCGACCGTGTTCGCCATGTCATGCGCGTTCTGGACCGATTCGAGCCGGATCACCGCCCCGTCGGCAAAGTCGTTGGCGTGGGCGGCGCAGTCGCCGATGGCGTAGATATCATCGAGCGTGGTGCGGCAGCAGAAGTCCACATCCACCCCGTTCGAGCCCGCCGCCCCGGCCGCGACCAGCGGCGCGACCGCCGGGACGATGCCGATGCCGACCACCACCATGTCGCAGGGCACCTCCTCGCCGGTGTCGAGGCGCACGCCGGTCACCCGGTCCTCGCCCAGCACGGCGTGGACGCCGGTCGAGAGGCGCACATCGACGCCCTGCCGGCGGTGCTCCTCGGCATAGAAGGCCGACAATTCCTCGCCCGCGACCCGCGCCAGCAGGCGGGGGAGCATCTCGACCAGCACCACCTCGCAACCGAGCTTGCGCAGGACGGCGGCCGCCTCCAGCCCGATATAGCCGCCGCCGATCACCACCGCGCGGCTGGCCCCGCTCTCGAGCGCGTGCATCATCGCATCGGCATCTGACTTGTCGCGGACGTAGAACACGCCCGGCAGCACCGCACCCGGCACCGGCAGACGGCGCGGATCGCCCCCGCCCGACCAGATCAGCTTGCGATAGGAGACCTGCCCTCCGTCCGAGAGCGTCAGGCTGCGGCGCACCGGATCGATCGCCGTCACCGCCGCGCCGAGGCGCAGGGCGATGTCCTTGTCAGCCCAGAACTTCTCGGGCCGGATCATGATCCGCTCGAAGCCCTTGTCCCCGGCGAGATATTCCTTGGACAGCGGCGGGCGTTCATAGGGCGGCGCATCGTCGCGCCCGATCATCAGGATCGAGCCCTCGTGCCCGTGCTGGCGCAGAGCGATGGCCGCCTGCGCGCCGCCATGCCCGGTGCCGACGATCACGACGTCGGCGTGTTGGTGGTTGCTTGCCATGCTGTGCCTTTGCCCCTCCGGCTGGATGCGGCCCTTGATGTGGCGCAATCAGCCGGAGGGTCAAGCTGGTGTTTTAGTGCCCCGCCGCCCGCCCGGGTCGGCTTGCGTCTCAGCGCTCCAGCAGATTGCGCGCCTGGCTGGCGATCTGCGCGAGCATCGCCGCACCGACCGGCGGGCGGGCCTGGGCGCGGGCGATCATGCTGCGGAACTGCGCCACCCCCTGCTGGTTGCGCGCCGCCCAGTCGGCTACCGCGCCGCGCGGGTCGAAGCTTCCTGCCTTGGGCCCAGCCTTGGCCTTCATCAGCCGCCGCAGGAACTCGATCCGCATCTGCTGGAAATCGCGCGCGAGGCCCGAGACCAGCAGCCGCTCCCACACGTCCGACGGGCTCATATGCGCCG
>VFQM010000908.1_pt1 | contig 28935 bp, 30 predicted proteins | sample 3512391 | NCBI WGS metagenome assembly VFQM01 (sample SAMN10412369, study PRJNA504923) | tailings metagenome | isolation source: Replicate 1 from Balatoc abandoned mine | place: Philippines
TCTTCCTCGCCGAGATGGGCGACAAGACGCAGATCGCGACGATCGCGCTGGCCGCCCAGTATCAGGCGGTGATAGCCGTCGTCGCCGGCACCACGTTCGGCATGATGGTCGCCAACGTGCCGGCGGTGCTGCTCGGCGACCGCATCGCCGAACGCATGCCGGTGCGCCTGGTGCACGGCATCGCGGCGGCGATCTTCTTCGTTCTCGGCGTGATGACGCTGTTCGGCGCCGGCGAGTCGCTCGGCTTCTGAAGCGGACTGCCGCCAGGTCAGCTGACCGTGACCGGTACCCGGCGGGCGAGCGCGCAGAACAGCTCGTAGCTGATGGTGCCGGCAGCGGCAGCCACCTCGTCGGCCGGCAAGCCCTCGCCCCACAGCGTCACCGGCGTACCGACACCAGCCTCGCGCAGGTCGGTGAGCTCGACCATCAGCATGTCCATCGACACCCGGCCGAGCGTTCGCGTGCGCCGGCCGCCGACCAGCACCGGCGTTCCCGTCGGCGCGTGGCGCGGATAGCCGTCGGCATAGCCGCAGGCGACGATGCCGACGCGCGTCTCGCGCTCGGCGGTAAACAGCCCGCCATAGCCGACGCGTTCGCCGGCGGCGATGGTCTGCACGGCAAGGATCTCGCTGGTCAGCGTCATCACCGGGCGCAGGCCGAGGGATTCGGCCGATTCGTCGGCAAACGGGCTGCCGCCATAGAGCATGATGCCCGGCCGCACCCAGTCGCGACCGGTCTGCGGATGACGCAGGATCGCCGCCGAGTTGGCCAGCGACACCGGCCCCCGCCATTCGCCGGCCATCGCCCGGAAGCGCTGCAGCTGCCAGTCGATGCCGCGCTCGCCGTCGGCCTCGGCGAAATGGCTCATCAGCGTCACCTCGCTGACCGCCTGGTTCTTCGCCAGTTCGTCGCGCAAGGCGGCGAGCTGCTCCGGGCGGAAACCAAGCCGGTTCATGCCGGTGTTGAACTTCACATAGACAGGCACGCGCAGCGGCAGGCCGACCTGGCGCAGAAGCTGCAACTGGTCGAGACGATGCACGACCAGGCTGAGCCGGTGCTCGGCCACCAGTTCCAGATCCTCGACGGTGAAGAAGCCTTCGAGCAGCAGGATCGGCTGGCGGATGCCGGCCTCGCGCAGCGCCACGGCCTCCTCCAGGTCGAGCAGCGCAAAGCCGTCGGCGGTATCGGCAAGCGCATCAGCGGCGGTGAGCAGCCCGTGGCCGTAGGCGTTGGCCTTGATCACCGCCCAGGCGCGGGAACCGGGCACGCGGGCCTTGGCCAGCAGATAGTTATGAAGGAGAGCATCGCGGTCGATGCGGACACTGATCGGACGTGGCATGAGGGCTTATTCGCTATGGTTCAGGCAGCGGCAGTTCAGACAGCCAGCTCGCGCAGGCGGCGCTTGGCAAATTCCATGAAAGTGGCAACCACCCGCGAGCGGAAACGCTCCTTCGGGCAGACCAGCGACAGGCGGCGCGTCAGGCGGGGCTCGAGCGGAATGGCGACCAGGCTGCCAAGCTGCACTTCCTTGGCAACGCTCGCACGCGAGACGATCGCAAATCCGAGGCCGGTGCCGACGACACCCTTGAGCGCTTCGACGCTGCCCAGTTCCATCAGGGTCTTCAGCTTTTCCGGTGCGACGCCGGCTTCGCGGAAGTAGGCATCGGTGACTTCGCGCGTGCCGGAGCCCGGTTCGCGCGAAATGAACTCGTATTCAAGCAGGGTCTTCGGTGCCACCGAGGCCATTCCGTTGAGGGGATAGTCCGGCGCGAAGATGACCTGCAGTTCGTCGTCGCAGCAGGGCTCGGCCTGCAGGTTCGGCAGCTTGGTCTGCGATTCGATCAGCCCGACATCGAGGGTGTGTTCGGCGATGCGGGTCTCGATGCTCTCGGAGTTGGCGACCGTCAGCCGCGCCCGAACCTGCGGGTAGAGCGAATTGAATTCACCGAGCACGCGCGGCAGCAGGGTTTCGGCGATCATCGTGCTGGCACCGACCATCAGCGGCCCGCGCATCTGGCCGGTCATTTCCGCCAGCCGCGTTTCCATCTCGGACGACAGCGCCAGGATCTTGTCCGCGTAGTCGAAGACCAGCTGCCCGGCAGCCGTGAGCGATATCCGGCCATGCCCGCGCTCGAACAGACGGGTGTTCAGGTGCTCCTCCAGCTGCTTGATCTGGAAGGTCACGGCCGGCTGGGTCATGAACATCGCCTCGGCCGCCTTGGTGAAACTCAGGTGGCGGGCAACGGCATGAAAGACCTGAAGGCGACGGTCGGCCATAAATCAAAAAACTCCGCGTATTGACTGGCTCTATTCAAACATATTTGCCCGGTCGGCGCACCGATGTGCCAACCGGGGCAAATACGCCACTACGACTTTCGTGGTATAAACCCGCGACGCCACGAGCTTCGCGCTCCTTTCGCAGCAAAACGCCTGCAGCATCGGCAAACCGCGCTGCCGGAAAGGCAGCTCGCCATGGCCCGACCGGATTCATATTTTTCAGACGTTCCTGACGCATAACGGCAGCCCATGACCGCCCCATCGCCCCATCGCCCCTGGATGCAACACGCCAAGAAGGCGCTCTGGCTGTCGGCCGTGGCGCTCGTGATCGTCTGGTCGCTCTGGCTGCTCTACTCCAAACTTCGCGGCGAGGTCGCCACCGACCCGGCAGCCAGGGAACTCCTGGCGACGGGTGGCTTCTGGCTCAGCCTGAAGATCATCGCCGAGTCCATCGGCAACAGCATCGGCAACGTACCCGCAAGTGGTTATGCCCTCGCCGCCTGCTCGGCACTCCTCGCCTATATCGCGCTGGCCTGGTACGACCGGATCGCACTGATCCACCTCAAGCGCCATCAGGAAATTTCCTGGCCGTTCATTGCATCGTGCTCGTTCGTCACCTACGCCCTCGGCCACAACCTTGGCGCCTCGGTCCTCTCCGGCGGGCTGGTCCGCCTCCGGGCCTACGGCGCCTGCGGCCTTGCCGCCGCCGAGGTGGCCATTCTCGTGGCCCTGTGCTCCTTCACCTTCGCCTACGGTACGGTGCTGCTGCTGGGCCTCGTCTTCGTCGTGCAGCCGGAAATCGTCCATCCTCTTGCCGGGCTCATTCCCCGCCTCGACCTGCCCGAACCGCTCATACGCACGATCGGCGCCGCGATGCTGGGGCTCTGCGCCCTGTACGTACTGGGCTCCTGGCGCCACTTCAAGCCCGTCCATTTCCGCTCGATGCACATCGTCTATCCGCGGCTGCCGGTGGTCGCCCGCCAGCTGATGGCCGCACCGCTCGAACTCATCGCTGCCGCAGGCATCATTTATTTCGTCCTGCCCGAGGCCGGCAACCCGGGCTTCTTCACCGTCCTTGGCGCCTTCCTTCTCTCGTTCTCGGCCGGTCTGATCTCGCAGACGCCTGGCGGGATCGGCGTCATGGAAGCTGTCTTCCTGGCAGCATTGCCGACCGTCGCGCCGTCGGATGTGATTGCCGCACTGCTCATCTGGCGGCTCATGTATCTGCTGGTTCCGCTCGCCGTCTCGTTGCCGCTCATCGTGCTTTTCGAGCGCACCCAGTTGCGGCGGACATCGAATACGTCTTCGTAGCCCTCTCCGCCTTGCCATCCCTGCCCTGACGATGAGCGAAGCCGACAACCGACCGTCCCATCCGTCCGCCCGCCCCTGTCCGGCCTGCCAGGGACCGATGGCGACGCACCGTTTCAAGCGCCAGCTGCACGGCGACGTCTCGCTCGACATCTGCTTCCCCTGCCAGGGCATCTGGTTCGACGATTTCGAAAGCGCACAGCTGGCGCCGGCCGGCGTTCTCGAACTGTTCCGCCTGGTCCACGAACACCACGACGAACAACGCCAGCCCTGGCGCTCCCGGCTGCATTGCCCGCATTGCCGGGAGACGCTGATCGAGGGCCTGGACCGCACGAAGAACGGCCATTTCGCCTACCACCGCTGCCCGCAGCGGCACGGCCGTTTCAACTCCTTCTCCGCCTTCATGATGGAGAAGGGATTCGTGCGCCAGCTGAACGGCGCGGAAATTGCCGAGCTGGCACGCCAGGTGCAGGTCATCCGCTGTTCGGGTTGCGGCGCACCGGTCGACATCCGGCGGGAGAACGTCTGCAACCACTGCCGTTCGCCGATCGTGATCCTCGATCCGGAAGCCGTCGACAAGGCCCTCGACAATTTCGGCAGCCGGGCGAAGCGACAGGAACAGGTCGATCCGCATGCCTTCGCCGACGCCCTCATCGCCAACGAGCGGCTGAAATCGCAGACGGCCCGGGAACGGCAGAAGAGCGCGCTCGACACCGACATTTCCGATCTCGTCCTCAACGGTGCCGAGGCGCTCTGGAGCCTGCTCCGCCGCTGAGTGCAGCGTCACCGCCGGCTTGTCTTTGCATTTGGGCGGGAAGAGAATGGCGGGAGATATTTCCCGCCATTGCCTGCTTTCCACGAGACGCCGCCATGAGTGAAGAGAACCAGTTTTTTCGCCCCGTCCGCGACTTTGCCCAGCGCAACGTCGTCACCGTCCGCGCCGACGACGCGCTGGTCCCTGCCGTCGGCACCATGCGCGAGAAGAACATCTCCAGCGTCGTCGTCGTCGAAGGCAACCACCCGATCGGCATCGTCACCGACCGCGACCTGCGCAACAAGGTCGTCGCCGCCGGCACCGACCCGGCGACGCTGAAGGTGCGCGACATCATGAACTCGCCGCTGTCCACCATCAGCGAGGAAGACCTGCTCTACCAGGCGCTCTACCGCATGTCGCAGCAGAAGATCCACCGCCTCGGCGTGGTCGACGCCGCCGGCCGGCTCAGCGGCATCATCACCGACACCGACATCCTGCGCCTGCAGGCCCACTCGCCGCACCAGCTGGTCCTCGACATCGAGAAGGCGAAGGGCATCGACGACCTGAAGGTATTGCACTCCCGCATCCAGGCACTGGTCGTCCACCTCTCCGGCACCGGCATCGGCATCCGCGATCTGGTGCGGCTGATCGCACACCTCAACGACCAGATCGTGCTGCGCCTGATCGCCCTCCTCCGCGCCGACTGGTTCGACGACCTGCCGGCCGGCTTCGCCTTCCTCGTCCTCGGCAGTGAAGGGCGCAGCGAGCAGACCCTGGCCACCGACCAGGACAACGCGATCGTCTATGCCGACGACCTGAGCCCGTCCGAAGTGAAGCGGGTCGAGGAGTTCTCGGTGGCACTGATCGACGGGCTGATCGCCATCGGCGTTCCCGCCTGCCCCGGCGGCATCATGGCCAAGAACGCCGAATGGCGGCGCAGCCTCGGCGACTGGCAGAAACGGCTGAACGGCTGGATGCTGACACCGATCCCCGAAAACATCCTCGCCTGCAGCACCTTCATGGACCTGCGCACCGTGTACGGCGATCCGTCCTTCGAACGCCGGTTGAAGCAGCAGATCTACGATCAGGCGGCGGCGAACAACCTGTTCCTGCTGCGCATGGTCGAGAACGGCCTGCGCTTCACACCGCCGCTCGGCTGGTTCGGCAAGATCAAGGGAGAAAGCGGCGGCGAACATTCCGGCCAGCTCGACATCAAGAAGGCCGGCATCTTTGCCATTACCGACGGCATCAAGGCCCTCGGCATCCAGGGACGGATGCTCGACGGCAGCACCTCGCAGCGGCTGGACGCGCTGCGCACCGCCGGCGTCATGAAAGCCAAGGATGCCGAGGATCTGGAAGAAGCCTTCGAATACCTCGTGCACCTGCGCCTGCGCAGCCAGGTCGAGGACATCCGCGAAGGCCGCGAGCCGGACAACTACGTCCCGCTCGACCGGCTCAACGTGATGGAACAGGGCCGACTGAAGATCGCACTCTCGAGCGTCGAAAAATTCCAGGGCTTCATCCGGCACCATTTCGGCCTGCACCTCGTGCGCAGCTGACATCCGGTCACGCCACCTTCACGGTGGCGTCACGGACGCCTGCGAGCATTCAGTCTCCAGCCAACGGAATGGAGCCTGCGATGATCGACCGCGACAACACCTGTACCGCCTGTTTCCCTGCCGGCAGCAAGCCGACCTGCAAGGTCTTCGACAACAGCAGCAGCGCGCTGATCATCTACAGCGGCCTGCACGCAGCCAACAAGACACCTTCGATGTGCATGCAGGCGGACCGGCGCTACCGGGTCTGCCACCTCCAGGAAAGTGCTGCCGCATGCAGCCCCCTTCCGGGACTGCGCGCCGCCTGACGCGGCGCGAAGCTACTTGCGGGTTTTCTGCCAGGGCGCCGGCGCGCGGACGAAGCGATCGATCGCCGCCGGCAGGCGGTCGAGCAGGAGTTCGGCGCGTCCGGCCAGCCAGCCCTGCAGCAGATCGTTGGCCTGCCTGAGGCGAAGCTCGGCAAGCAGGGTCTGCGCGACATGGATGTCGTTGAGTTCGCCCAGCGTTTCCTGCATCGCCGCCGCCGCGCCGATGTACTTGCGTACCTGCCGCCCGCGGTAGAGCGGTGCCAGCGCATCGAGCGCATAGCGCAGGCGCTTGATGGCGATGCGCAATTCGTGATGCAGGACCGGGTCGCGCCGGACCTCGCGGCCGAGACGGGCGACGCGGCCCGCCATGCGCTGCAGCCGCCGCCGGGCAAAAGTCGCCAGCGGGGGGGCTGCCTCGGCTTCCGGCAGCAGGTGCACCGCTGCCGAGAAATCGAGGATCAGCCGGCCGAAGCGCGGCCCGGCGAAGCTCGCCCGTACCGTGCTGCGCGAGCGCTCGCGCTGGCGCCCGACAAGCTGCTGCAACTGCCGCGGTGCCGCATGGTCCGGAAAACGTTCGAGCAGCGGCGGCAGGGTTTCATTGACGAAGACATCGAGGTTGCGCGCCTCGCCTAGCCCCTGGCCGAAGGCCTGCCAGGCAGGCCGCCAGGCGTCGAGAAAATCGGCCGGCAGCAGCGGCGCCCACAGCCGCAGCGCGGAACGCAGACGGCGGACCGCGACACGCGCCTGATGCACGAATTCCGGGTCCTCGCCGCGCAGCGCGCCGGCCTCGTTGCGCAGGAGCTGCTCCAGGCAGTCGAAGGCAACCGCACGAAAGGCGGCCACCGGGGCCAATGCCGCGGTGACGGGCGAGGCACCGGCACGGACAGGCCGCGGGGCTTCGTCACGGAAGAGCCGGTAGCCGCGCTCGGCCTTGCTCGCCGCCTCCGGCCGCAGCGGGATTTCTTCCTGCAGGGCCTGCGCCAGATCGAACAAGGCGCTCTGCGGGCCGGAAAGCAGTTCCAGTTCGATCTCGCTGATCGGCTCGCGTCGTTCGCCGTGACGGACTTCACCGTGGTCGAGGGCGAGTTCGATGCTGACGCCGGGGGCCGGTTCGAGCAGCCAGGTGGTGCGCAAAAAATCGGTAGTGAAGGCGGGCTGCAACTCGGCCTTGAGCGACTCCAGGCGCTTGCGCAGGCGTTTGTCGTCCACATGCGAGAAATCGAAGATTTCCGGCAGGCTCGGCGCCTCCCACTCGCTCCGCCGCGCCAGACCGCCGGCGGCGGGCTCGGCACTCTTCACCGTCAGCAGCCAGCCCCAGGCGGTACGCCGATGCCGCACCGCAATGCGGGACTTGAGCAGCGCCAGATCCGGCGTGTCGTAATAGCAGTTGGCGAGACGCTGGCGCGCCGGTTTGACGGCGGCGAGCAGCGGATGCCGGCGCAGGCGGCTGGCAGCACGGGCGGGAAGACTGAGCTTGAGTTCGGTTTCGATGGCCATGCGGAACGATATCGGAGCAGCGCGGGCAGCGGCGAAATGGGTGACGAAGGCGATGATACCCGCATCGCCCCCCGCAGATTATTTCATCGCCTTCACCGTCTGCAGCGAGGTGTATTCGGCCAGCCCGTGGCGACCGAACTCGACCCCGATGCCGGATTGCTTGACGCCGCCGAACGGCGCATCGGGCTGGATCGCACCATGCGTATTCACCCACGCCGTTCCACACTCCAGACGCATCGCCAGCGTGCCGGCGAGCGCGGCATCCTGCCCCCAGACCGAACCGCCGAGGCCGTTCTCGCTGGCATTGGCGGCAGCGATCGCGGACTCGATGTCGTGATAGAGGATCACCGGCACCAGCGGGCCGAACTGTTCCTCATCCACCACGCGCATGCCGCTCGTCGCATCGGCGATGATCGTCGGCAGAAAGAAAAAGCCGGGGCGCGCCAGCCGCTGGCCGCCGCAGAGAATGCGTGCCCCCTGCCGGCGGGCGTCGGCGGCCAGTTCCTCGACGATCGCCAGCTGCTCGCGGTTCTGCAGCGGGCCGAGCTGCGTCTCCGGCAGCAGGCCATCGCCGACGATCAGCGCCTGCGCCAGCCGCGCCAGTTCGGTGCAGAGCGCTTCGTAGATGCTGTCGTGGACGTAGAGGCGCTTCAGGCAGGCGCAGGTCTGCCCGTTGTTGTGCAGCGTCGCGGCGAGCAGCTTCGGCGCCACCGCCGCGACATCGACGTCGGGCAGGACGATGCCGGCATCGTTGCCGCCGAGTTCCAGCGTCAGGCGTTTCAGGTTGCCGGCGGCGGCCCGCATGATGCGCCGGCCGGTCTCGGTCGAGCCGGTGAACACGATCTTGTCGATGCCGGGATGAACGGCCATCGCCGCACCGACATCGCCGTTGCCGGTGACGATGTTGAGCACGCCGGGCGGCAGGATCTCGTTGGCCAGCGCGACGAAGCGCAGCGTCGCCAGTGGCGTGAATTCGGAGGGCTTGATGAGCACGGTGTTGCCGGCGCGCAGCGCCGGAACGACGTGCCAGATGGCGATCAGCAGCGGCCAGTTCCACGGCGTGATCGAGGCGACCACGCCGAGCGGCTTGCGATGCACCTCGACCCGTGCCTCGGCATCGTCCTGGATCAGCTCGACCGGCAGATCGAGATCGGCGGTGAAATGCATCCAGGCGACGGCGCCGCCGACCTCCATGCCGGAACCGACGCCGTCGAGACCGCCCAGCGGCTTGCCGCTCTCGCGCGTCAGCATTTCCATCAGCGCCGGCATTTCCGCGTGCATCGCATCGGCCAGTGCATGCAGCAGGCGCCCGCGCTCGGCCAGCGGTGTCTCGCGCCAGCCGGGAAAGGCCGCCCGTGCGGCGGCGACGGCCTGGTCGACATGTACCGGCGTCGCCCGCTGCACCTCGGCGAACACCTTGCCGTCGACCGGATTGATGACGCCCAGCGTACTGCCGGACATCACCGGCCGCCCATCGATGATCATCGGAATGCTCTCCATCGTCCTCGCTCCCTTCTTCGGTTCGTCTTGTCAGTCCGTGCCAGCCGGCTTCGGCGCATTCAGCCGCCGGACGCCGGCCACAAAGCGCTGCAGCGTCTGCGAGAGTACGCCGCGCGGGATCATGATCTCGATCAGCTGGAAGCGGCCGCGTGTCGCCACGGCCTTCTCCAGCGCAGCCTGCAGTTCGCGCCGCGTGCGCACGCGCACGCCGTCGCCGCCGAGCCCGGCGGCCATCGAGGCAAAGCCCCAGTCGTCGAGATTGTTGAAGCCGGATTCCGGCTGGAAGGTGCGCAGCATCTCCCAGCTGGCGTTGTTGAACAGCAGCACGATCGGGTCCCAGCCGTAGCGCCGGCAGTTGCCCAACTCCCAGCCGGTCATCTGGAAGGCGCCGTCGCCGACCAGGATCAGCGGCCGCTGCCCGGTGGCCGCCTGCAGGCCCAGCCCCGCCGGCACGCCGAAGCCCATCGTCGCGTAGTAGCCGGGAGCGACCAGCGCGGTGTGCTCGATGTCCATCGCCGTAAACAGGCAGTCACCCATGTCGGAGGCGATCGGCAGCTTGCCGTGTGCGGCCATCAGGTCGTTCACCGCCGTCGCGATGTCGTTCGGGGCGATCGTCGCGTCGTCGGCGACGAGCCCGCGCGGATAGTGCGGCGGCGCGAATTCGAGCCGCCGTTCCGGCTCGCCGGTGCGCGCGAGCAGCGCCTCGACCAGTGCCGCCAGCGGAATCTCGGGATAGACGTGATAACCGAGCCGCACCTCGCCGTCGCAGGCGACGATGCTCTTCCTGAGATCGATCTTCTTCTCGGAAACGGCGAAGTTGGTGTCGGAGAGCAGCACGCCGAGCAGGAAGAGACCGTCGGAGTCTTCGACCAGCCGGGTCACTTCCGGCAGGCCGGCCATGCCCATGTAGGTACCAACCAGCGCTGCATCGGAATCGGCCAGCAGGCCACGCCCCATGAAACAGGTCGCCACCGGCAGCGCCAGCCGGCGCGCGAGTTCGGCGACCTTGGCCTCCAGCCCGTAGCGGCGCACCTCGACGTCGACCATCAGCATCGGCCGCTCGGCTTCGCCCAGCCGGCGCAGCACTTCGTCGGCACAGGCCGCCAGCGCCTCCGGATCGAAGCCGGGCGCAGCCAGCGACGGCACCGGCTGACAGGGCATGCCGACCATGTCGCGCGGCAGTTCGATGTACACCGGCCGCGAATGCTTGACGCAATTGCCGAGCACGCGTGCGATGTCGGCCGGCGCCCGCGCCGCATCGTCGAGCCGGACGCGGTCGCAGGTGATCTCCTCGAAGATGCGGAACTGCGAATCGAGCGTCTTCGCCTGATGATGCAGCAGCAGGCCCGAGTGCGACTCGCCCTTGCCCGGCCCGCCGGAGAGGACGACCAGCGGCGATTTCTCGGCATAGGCCGCCGCCACCGAGTTGATCATGTTCAGCGCACCCGCACCGTAGGTGACAGCGGCGACGCCAAGCGTCGTGCCGCCGCCATCGATGCGTGCGGCGGCGTCGGCCGCGAAGCCGACACCGGGCTCATGCGACAGCGTGTACAGCGGCAGGATCCGCGATTCCTCGATGATGCGGAAGAACGGCAGTGCGAAATCGCCGGGGATGCCGAAGATCTGGCGGGCGCCGTTGGCCTTGAGCGCGGCCAGCAGCGATTCGGTGAGGTTCATGCAGGAGTTTCCGTCGATGATCGAAGGCTGATTATTACGCAGCCACGCCGCACGATCCGTTCGATATCGACACCAGACATGCTAGTTTACGCACGTTTTGTGCATGCAAAGGCAGCCCCATGAGCGAACTCAGCATCGACCGCTACGACCTGCAACTGCTCGCTGCGCTCCAGCGCGACGGGCATGCGACGAACGCCGAACTCGGCGAGAAGGCCAGTCTCTCCGCCTCGCAGATCAGCCGCCGCATCCAGCGGCTGGAAGAAGCGAAGGTCATCACCGGCTACGCCGCACTGCTCGACCCGCACAGCATCGGCCTCGGCGTCACTGCCTACGCCCAGATCATCCTCGAACGCCACGACAAGACGCGCCCCGCCGAATTCGAGCGGGCCGTCCTCGCGATGCCGGAAGTCCTTGAGTGCTTCGCCGTCACCGGCGAGGCGGACTACCTGCTGCGCATCGTCGCCCCCGACCTGGCGGCCTTTTCCGAACTGATGATGAAGCGGCTGCTGAACCTGCCCGGCGTCGCCCAGGTGAAGACGAACATCGCGCTGTCCAAGGTCAAGGAAACCCACGAGCTGCCGCTCGATCACGTGGCGCAGCCACGGCAGCAGAAGCGGCGGGTGCGATTTACCGGCTGAACGCCGCGCCGCCTCGTCCTCACACGTCGAGGTCGAAGCGGTGCGGCTTTTCTTCCTGGTCGTCGTAAGGGGTATGCAGGTGCTGGAACAGCGGCAGCTGTGCGCCGCCCCCTTCCGCGTCGATGCTGGCATGGACCGTGGTCGCCGGGCCGGCGGCTGAATCGGCGTGGTGCACCTCCAGCCACTTGATCCTGCCGTGCGGCAGCGCGGCGAAAAGTTTCTCCGCCATTTCCGGCGACAGCTGCTCGTTCCGGCCGTCGCCGACGAGGAAGACGGCGCAGTCGTAGTAGCCGCCGTCGGCCTCCAGGATTTCGCGCCGGTCGTGCACCGCCAGCAGCGCGTTGTGCAGACCGAGCTTGCTCGCCGGATGCAGGGAATAGTCGACCCAGGCCGGTCCCGTGTCCGGCGGGGTGAAGCCCTCCGGCAGCAGCGACGACCAGTAGCACACGGCAAATTTCAGGTGCTGGAACATGCTGCCGGCGTCAGCAGCTTGCAGACCAGAGCGCCGCGTACGCGAAATTCATGCGTTCAGCGGGCAGCCGGCGCTTCCGGAGTGGCAGGTGTCGCCGGAGTGGCAGGCACCGTCGGCGAGGCGGCGGCAGCCGGCACGGCGGGTTTCGCGCGACGCGGCAACCCGTCGGCGTCGAGATAGGCAGACACGGTCTCCCAGTGGCGGACGCCTTCCTTGCTGACGGTCAGCCGCAGCAGCCAGCCCTCGCGTTCGGCATCGGTGTCGAAACCGTCGAAGACGAAGTTGCCGAGGCTGTAGACGATCGGCTTGCCCTTGTAGGTCTCGCTGCCCTGCGTGACGTGCGGATGGCTGCCGACGACGGCATCGGCACCGGCATCGATCATCAGCCGGGCCAGCTGCCGCTGGCGGGCACTCGGCGAACGCTCGCCCTCCCAGCCCCAGTGCATGAACGGTATGACGATGTCGGCACCGGCGGCCCGCGCCGCGCGGATGTCGCGCACGACGTGGCTGTCCTCGCTCCAGGCGATGCCCGGCCAGTCCGGACCGGCCTCGAAGGCGCGCGGCTTGTACTCGTTGTAGCCGAGCACGGCGATCTTCAGCTTGCTGCGCTCGATGATGAAGGGCTGGTGCGCCTCGGCGAGATTGCGGCCGCCGCCGAAGGCCTTGATGCCGGCAATGTCGAGCAGCGTGGCCGTCTCCAGAAACGCCTCGTGGCCGTAGTCGCCGGCATGGTTGTTGGCGATCGAGAGGGCGTCGAAGCGGCCGGAGAGCCTGTCGATGACGGCGGGACTGGCGCGGAAGACATAGAGCTTCTCGGCATCCGCCTTGCCGCCGGAAGCGATCGGCGATTCCAGGTTGCCGATGCGGATATCCGCCTGACCGAACTCGTCGGCGAATTCGGCAAACGGATCGCGCCCGCCGGCGATAGCCCGGCCGGGGCCGTCGGCGAGCATGACGTCGCCGACGAAGAGCAGGCGAACCACCGCCGACACCTGCTCGGCCAGATTCACGGCCATCGGCTCGGCGACGACCTCTTCCTTCGGCGTCTCGGCCAGCACCGGCTGCGCGAAGAACGACAGCGACAGGACGGCGATCCCGAGGAAACCGGAAATACGGGACCGGGGGCGGTAGCGCAAGGACGAGAACGACAAGGCCGGCATGCTCAGCTTTCTCCCTTGCCCGAATCGGTGACCGAGCACCAGTACTCGAACTCGCTGCCGAGCGCGGCTTCGTAGATCCGCTGCAGGCCGGTGAAACCGTGCCGCTGCCCCTGCCCTTCGATCACCGGCCACGGGTAGGTGGCCTGCTGCAGGATTGCCGGAGCGCCTTCGCGATCGGCATAGACATAGGTCTTCACCGAAGCCATCTCCTCGCGCTCGGTCTCGATCACGACGCGGAAACGGAAGAAGGTGCCGATCTTCAGCGTCGGCGCGCGGTAGGGGTCGCCACCGGGCTCGACGGCGATCGTCTTCGTCTGGCCGCCGTAGGTGGTGTGGCACCAGGCGGTTTCGGCCTGCGCGACAGATGTCGCCAGCGTCAGCATGAGCAGCGGCAGGCCGCGGCAAACCGTGAATATCGGAGAACGCATTCAGTTTCCTCTGGTTGGCGGGTCGGACGGCAGATCCGATCCCGCAGATTGTTGCTGGCGCATCGTGCGTCGTGCCAGGCACAGGTCTTCCCAGGCCTTGGCCTTGTCCGGCAGATTGCGCAGCAGATAGGCCGGGTGATAGGTGACGAGGACCGGCACCACCAGTTCCCCGTCGCGGTATTCGAACAGGGTGCCGCGGCTGGCGCCGAGGGCACGCTCCTCCTTGAGCACGGCATGCATCGCGGCACGGCCGAGAAGCACGATCAGCTTCGGCCGGATCAGCGCGATCTGGCGTTTCAGGTACGGCCAGCAGGCAGCCATCTCCCCGGCTTCCGGCGTGCGGTTGCCGGGCGGCCGGCACTTCACGGCGTTGGCGATATAGACGTTGTCGCCGCGCTTGAGGTCGATCGCCGCCAGCATCGCATCGAGCAGCTTGCCGGCCTGGCCGACGAAGGGCTCGCCGCGCGCATCCTCCTCCGCTCCCGGCCCCTCACCGATGAACAGCCAGTCGGCCTGCTCGTCGCCGACGCCGAGAACCGCCTGCTTGCGCTCGCGGCACAGGCCGCAGGCCTGGCAGTCGGCGACAGCCGTACGCAATGCCGGCCAGTCCATCGTCGCCACCCCGGCCATATCTGCAGCCACACCGGCGGCCATCGGTGTCGGGCTTCCCTGTTTGACGGCTGGCCCGAGCCCGGCATCACCTGCATCCATTTCCGCAGACGTCGACGCGGTCGCCGCCGGCGTCTCGGCGGCGTTTCCGTCGCGCAGGCGCCAGACGGGATCGATGCCCATTTCCTGCAGCAGCCGGCTGCGCGTCAGGCTCATGCACTCACCTCGACCAGCGAATGAACCAGCACCAGCGCATCCTCGCGGCCGATCGGTGCCGGGTAATAACCCTTGCGCACGCCGATGCGGACAAAGCCGAAGTGCTGGTAGAGATCCAGCGCCGCCTCGTTCGACGGCCTGACTTCGAGCAGCAGGCTGCGGCCGCCGAGACGGCGGGCGATGGCCATCGCATGCCGCAGCAGGCGGGCGCCGAAGCCCATGCCCTGGCGCCGTGCAGCAACGCTGATATTGAGCAGGTGTGCCTCGTCGACGGCCATCATCACCACCACGTACCCGACCAGCTCGCCGCCGACGCGGCAGACCCAGGCGCTGTAGCCCGCAGAAAGGGCATCAGCGAAGTTGCCGCGGGTCCACGGAAACGGATAAACGTCATTCTCGATACGCAGGATATCGTCGAGGTCGCTGGCATTCATCGGCAGCATCTCGACCTGCGGGGCGAGGACCGCACTCATGCCTTGCCCCCGGTCGCCAGCCGTTCGGCGACGGTCAGCGCCACCTTGTCGCGGACGTAGACCGGAACCGCCTCGGCAGCATCGATTCCCTCGCCACGCATCAGGCGCGGCGCCGCCAGCGCCGCGACGGCGGCGGCGGTCGGCATGATCTCCGGCAGCAGCGCATGGACCTTCGGCATCATTCGCTCGTGCAGGCGCGGATAGGCTGCGAGCGCATTGCCGACCGCCACCCAGCCGCCGCCTTCAGGCAGCGGCACCGCCTCCGGTGCATAAACCCCGATCGCCGAAACGGCGACCCCGTCGATGAAACAGCCGGAATAGACCTCGTTCATGCGGGCATCCAGGCAGACCGCCACGCGCGGCGCGCCTTGGCCGGCTGCGTGTGCCATCGCTTCGAGGGTGCCGACCGGCAACACCGGCAATCCGTGAGCAAAAGCCAACCCTTGGGCCACGCCGCAGGCCACACGCAGGCCAGTGAAGGAACCGGGGCCGGCACCGAAGGCAATCGCCTCCAGCTGCGAGAAAGCCAGCCCGGCCTCGGCCAGCAGCGCCGATGCCAGCGGCAGCAGGGTCGCCGACGACGGCTGCCCGGCCGGACACTGGCGTTCGACGACGACACCGTCGCGCCAGAGGGCAACGGAACCGGCGTCGGTCGAGGATTCGAGGGAAAGAAACTGCATGGCCGGCATTTTACCCGGGTATCGACCCGATCCGTTCGCTCTCGATTGGCACAATCCGGCAACCATTCGCGACAGCGAAATCCGTAGAATCCGGCGCTGCACCCCACCCCCTCGTCACTCCCATGGTTTTCGGAAAATTCATCAAGCGTCTGGTCGGCAGCGATGCACCCGTCGAAATCAACGACGATCCCTTCGGATCGCGACCGCCGCCACCGCCGAGTGCAAGGCCGCCGGAACCGGAATCCGAGCCGCCGCCCGCGCATCCGATCGTGCAGCGTGACGAAATCATCGACGACCGATCGCGCATCGCCGGCTACCGCTTTTCGGTACGCCGCCCGGGCACGGGCCCGGTGCTTCTTCCACAGGAAGCAGCAGCGCAACTAGACACTGAAAACCTGCCGGCTTTTGCTGCCCGCCGTCTGGCATTGATTCCGCTCGCAGCCGGTGACTGGATGCACGCCGACTTTCGCCGCTTCATTGCCCCCGGCACCACCTTCCTGGTGAATGCCCCCGGCGCGAAGGACACCGCCGCGATCGATGCCTGGCTCGATACCCTGCGCGACATCAAGGCGGCTGGCGGCCGGGTTGCGGTCGGCGACGACGCCGTCCAGCAAGGCGAGGGGCTGGCCGAGGCCGACCTGCTCTTGCTCGACATGCGCAACTACGCACTCGACAATTTTGAGCGCCTGCTGCGCCGCTTGCGTCGCCTGCATCCGGCGCTGGCCATCGCCGTCGATGGCGTCGCCTCCTGGTCGGAGCACCGCCTCTGCCAGTCGCTTGGTGCGACCTATTCCCTCGGCGGCTTCGCTGCCAGCCGTGACGAGGAAGACAGGAGCGAGCGCCTCAACCAGAGCCGCCTGATCCTGATCGAGATGCTCAACCTGCTGCGCAATGACGCCGAACTCTCGGAAGTCTCGGCCGTGGCAAAACGCGATCCCGGGGTCGCGCTGAAGATCGTTGCCATGGCCAATTCCCCGGTAGCCGGGCTGTCGTCGCCGGTAGCCAGCCTGGAACAGGCGATGATGGTGCTCGGCAGGTCGACGATCTATCGCTGGCTGTCGATCACCATGTTCCGCGCCGGCGATGGCGGCGGTCGCGACGAGACCCTGCTCGAACTGGCGCTGTGGCGTGCCCGCTTCCTCGAACTGGTCGCCGGCGGCACGAACTCCCGGCAGGAATGCGACGAGCTGTTCCTGGTCGGCCTGCTGTCGCTGCTAGACAGCCTGCTCGGCGTGCCGATGGACCAGATCGTACGCAAGATGAACCTGCCGGAATCCGTCGCCGAGGTGCTGCTCTACAGCCAGGGGCCGTACGGTCGCTTCCTGCTGCTGGCGCTGGCGGTCGAAAAAGGCCGCGACGAACAGGCCGGGCGGCTGGCCGCGATGCTGGCGATGCCGATGCCCGCCGTCGATAAAGCTGCCCGGGATGCCCGACAGTGGGCGGAAACGGCGCTCGACGCCGGCTGAACGAAACGACGGAAATACGAAAGACGGAAGACGAAAAACGAAAAGGGCCGATGCGGCCTGAACCGGCGCTCAGCGCCGGGAATCGCCGCGACGCGGACGCATGTCGCGGTTGGCGTCGTGCAGGTCGCGTCGCAACTGGCGGCGCTCATCCGGAGACAGGCGCTGCGGATACTGCGGCGCCTGCCGGCTATCGTCACGGCGCTGATCCCGCCATTCGTCGCGTCGCTGCGGCGCGAACTGCCGCTCGCGCTGGCCGCGATCCTGCACCAGCAGCCAGCCGCCGTTCGGCGCGGCGGTGACGGCCGGCGGCAGCGTACTGCCGGCGATGGCCAGCAGCAGCGCAACGAGATGGCGGCGGACAAAGCTCATCGCTGGACGACTCCCGCCACGGCCAGCGCACCGCCACGCAGGGACTCGCCGAGGCTCGTCCGCGTATCGTCGTTGGCAACCAGGATCACGATGGCACCGATCAGCATGCTCAGAAAGAGTTTTCCCATGACGTCACCCTCCGGGTACGTGGCGGTCTGCCACGCCTTGCATCCTGAGGGCGACATGTAAGCGAAGTTTGTTGACGCTGACCGGAATTGTAAACGTTTGTAATCCGGCAGGGACGGAGAGGTGCCGGAGCGCGGGTCGGCGCTCCGACTGGGTGACCGGCAAGGAGTCCCGGCTAGAGACGCTGGTAGCCGAGATCGTCCGTGCAGACGGCCTGCGCCCGCAGCGTGCCGCGCCGCTCGGACATTCCGGAAATCCCGGACAGCAGGCGGCTCATGTCGTGCTGGCGGATCGGGTTGGCGGCGCTGCCGACATCGACGAGATAGCGGCGACCGAGAATGCTGCTCTCGCCGGCCAGCGACAGGGCCGACACCGGCTCGATGGCTTCGCCGCTGCGTGCGATGAACGACACCACGCGCTCCTGCGCACTGCGCAGCTGCGCACTGGCCAGGCCACCCATGCTGCCGCGCGAAAGCCCGGCAGGATTGAAGGTGTAGGCCTTGATCGGGCTGCCGACAGCCGCATACATGGCCAGGCCGCCGCCCATCGAGTGCCCGGTGGCGATGATGGGCCGGCCGGGATGGCGGGCAACGAGGTCGCTGACCAGCGTCGCCGCCCAGCGGTATTTCACCGGAGCGGCATCGGCGAACTGGACGAGGTTGGCCATGATGTCCTTCATCGAGGCCAGGCGGGTGCCACGGAAGACCACGATCAGCGGGCCGGACTGCTCGTCGCTGCCGAAGACCTCGGCATAGCCCTCCGAAGCCGGATCGCGATGCGCAACCAGGACACGCCCGTCGTCGCCACGGAAACGGGCGACCGTCTGGCCGCTGTTCTTCATCTGCAGCGCATAGGGATGATCGTAGATTTCGCTGCTCAGGCGGGCCAGGACAACCGCCTCGTCGACGTGTTCCATGAGCTGGCTGGCACGTTCGCTGCACCGCCCGTCATTGCGTTCGCGGGCCACCGTTTCTCTCGCCGCCGACTGTATCCGCTGGTATTCCTCGACCGCCTTTCCCGCCAGTTCGCGGAACTTCGCGATATCGGCTGCCGCCGCCGGCATCGCCAGCAGCGACATCGCAAGAGCGAATGCGAAGCCGGCCTTCGTTGCCGGCCAGGGCGCCCCGGTTCTGGTCTTCATGGTCATTCCCTCGCGTCTGCCTTGGCGTGGAAGCCGAAGTTCTGGCCGAGCAGGACGGTCTTGCGGATCGTCTGGTTCAGCGGATAGACCAGTTCCTCGGCCTGGATGATGAGGCGCAGGGCCTTGGCGGTCGACGTGCCTTTCTGCGCGATGACGCCCTGTTCGAGCTTGGCGTAGACGCTGCTGCCGGTGACCGGATTGACGGCCCGCAGCGACACCAGCAGGGCGACCGGCAACAGGTAGAGCGGCAGGAAGCGGGACCACGCGGGAACCGGCAGCAGGCGCATCGTCAGGTAGAGCGACTTCATCAGGTGCGTGAGGCCGCCGATCAGACTGAAGAGCAGCGCCAGCGGCGGCACCACGAGACGCTCGGCCGCCTCCCGGCCCTCCTTCTCGAACTTGCCGCCGGGCGAGAATTCCTCGCGGGCAGTGCGCAATGCGCGCAGCCGGTCGTCGACGATGCGCTCGACCAGCACTTCGTAGAGGTTCAGGCGGATCTCGGTCGGATCCTCGGTCACCGGCACCGGGCGCCCGAGGTCGTAGCCGAGCGCGTCGGTGATCCTCTTCTGGATCACCGGATGGTTGATGAACGAGGCATAGCTCAGGCCCGGCGGCATCTCGGCGCCGATCGCCTTCCTCGTTTCCTCGGCGAAGCGCGCATCCGCCTCGCGCTTGGCCTTCATCAGGATCGGCCGCTCGAAACCGGCGCGGTCGTCGGGCCGCCAGTTGGCAGGCACCTCGTTGCCGCGCTGCCTGACTTCGTTCCGCACCTTGCCCCAGTGCGACGACGGGATCTGCGACGGCGAACGGCCACCGGCGCGTGCACGCAGATGATCGACGTAGCCGTACCACTCCTTGTTGGCCCTCGCCTGCCCATCCGCGCGCGCCTTCGCATAGCGCGCGCTGCCTTCGTCGTAACTCTTGTAATTCGCCTTGATCTTGCGCACTTCCTCCTGCCAGCGGCGTTCGAAGGAGGCCGGATCACCGAGGCACTGCGGTCCGGGCGTGCAGCTCGTTGCCGCCTCGCGGATGCCGCGCTTGAGGACGCCCACCTGATCGCTCACCGGGAACTGCGCGGAGAGCACCGGGAACAATGCGGCAAAGGCCTTGCCGCCGGGCGATTGCCAGGCGCCGTCCGGCAGCACCAGCCCGTCGATGACGAGGTAGCCGGAAACCGCCTCGCTGATCGCGGTGGCCAGGATCACCGCGTCGGAGCGCTGCGAGCCCTTCATGTCGTCGATGATCGATTCGACGAGGCGGTCCTGAATGAAGAACATCAACGGAATCGAAACCGCCATCACCGCAGCCAGTCCGGCGACGGCGCGCTGCACGGTCGCGTGCGGCACGAAAGTCCACAGCACGAGGCCGAGGGCGATGCCGGAGAGCGCCCGCCCCCAGCGTTCGAGCCCCTTGATGTCATCGATGCCGGCAACGCCGCCGGCGGCATCGAGCAGGCGCGAACTGAACGCGAGCTCGGTCAGCAGGTAGGCGACGGTGAAGCAGAGGAGGACGACGGTAAAACGCCTGGGTGACAGTTCCATGGTTCAGCGAGCTCCCCAGATGCCGGCCTTGCGGGTCTGGGCATCCTTTTCCGCATCGAGATAGCGTTGCGAGGCGTCGCCTCCGGCAAAGGCCAGCCCCGAGAAGATCGCGACCTCGCCGACGTCGGTACCGTCGCTGACGGTCACGCACGACCATCCGTCGCTGCCCTTCCCGCTGCTTTTTTTCCGATTGCAGGCGATGTCGCCCGCAGAGGCGAGAAAATCGTTGAAGGCGGCCTGTGCCTGGGCATGCACCACCGGCTTCAGCCCGGCGATCGGCAGATCCTTGCCAGCGATCCGGACCGTCGCCGAATCGACGGCACTGGCGCGCCCGGTGATCTCGGCCGCCGTCTTCACTGGCGCCGGCAGCGGTGCCTCCGCTACGGCCGGGGCCTGCTTCGGCTCCTGGGCATGGCGCACCCCATAGATGCCGCTATCCCCGAACAACCAGACCGCCAGCGTACTGACGAAGAGTCCGCCGAGCATCGCGGCGGATACCGGATTCACTTTCACCTTCGGCACCGTCGTCGACATCTCAGGTGATCACCCAGCGGTTTTCCGCATCCAGGCAGCTGGTACCGACGGCGCTGTTCTGCTGGCCCTTGGCATCGAACACGACATGCTCGACGTTGCGGCACATGCGGCCATCCTGCGTGCGGGCAAGCGCGGTCAGCGGGCGGGAGTAGCCCCAGGAACCGGAGTTCCCCTCGCTGACGATCGGTGCCTTGGCCGGCGCCTTCGCCACCTTGGTCTCTTCGGCCGCTTCCGTCGCCGCCGGCTTGGCACCGCTCTTGGCTGCAGTCTTGGCGGCCGGCTTCGTCGAGGTCTTGCCCGCTGTCTTCGTCGTCGCCGCGGCAGGTACCGGCGACTTGGTCGCCACGCGCGTCACCGCCTGCCCCGGCACTTTCCCGAGTTCGACCTTGGCCCCCTGCGACGACCAGACCACCGCCTTGCCGACCTGCTCGTCGGCGGCGGCCACACCGGCGGTCGCCGCCGCCTTCTTGTCGTGGCAGTCGAGCATCGAGGCGATCTGGTTGCCGATGAAGCCGCCAACCAGTGCGCCGACCACGGCCCCTTCCTTGCCGCCGATCAGGGCGGCACCGGCAAAGCCGCCGGCGACGGCACCGACACCGGTGCCGACCCAGTCGCAGGTATCCATCGAGGCCACCTTCGCTTCGATCGACGCACAACCGGAGACGGCAACGCTGATGGCCAGAAATATGGCGAGAAGACGCTTGGAGATGCTGATCATTTGAACTTCCGTTTCAAACTGAAAGAAGACTGACTTGGGCAGAGGCCGCAGAAATGCTCCGGGAAATGCGCAGCACCCCGGGCTCAGCACCCCGGCGCGATCTTGCGGCGCAGCAGCGACTCGGAAACTTCGGCGCGGATGCCGGCGACCTTGAACTCGCTGTTCAGCACCTTGTACTTCGCGGACAGAAAGGCGCTGCCGTTGTAGCTCTCGCCGGGGCCGATCGGCGTCGTGATGGTGACGCGCTCGGAGTGCTGGGCCATGTCGTAGCCCTTCTTCGCCCCCTCCTTCGCCCCTTGCGTCGCATCGCCGGTCTTGGCCGCGCCGGCGGCGGCACCGATCCAGCCGCCGAGGGCGCCGCGCCAGAAGGCACCGGCCTTGGTACGGAACGAGACGGTGCCATCGACTTCGCGATAGACGAGGAAGAGCGAGTTGTTGCGTACCCGGTAATTGACCCGGATGCCGTCCTGGCTCTGGTAGCTGCCGTCGTGGTGGTAGGTCGTCGCCGTATTGCCGTTGAAGTAGGTGTTCGAATAGGCCGCGCCCTGCTTCGTGCTGTAGACGTTGTTCGCCCCCTGCGAACCGGCGGCGACCAGATCGCTGCTGCCATTCAGGCGGGACAGCTCGTTCTGGGCGTATTGCCGGTTGCATGCGAGCTTGCCGGCAAGCTTCTGCTCGGCCTCGACCGCGTAGCGACCGGCCGGGAACTTCTGCAGATAGTTGTCGAGACCGACCAGATCGCCGCGTGAGCTGGCCTGCGCCCAGGCCAGCTCATCGAGCTTGCCGCGGGCCTCGGCGACGTACTGGCCGTTCGGAAAGCGCTGTACATAGGACGACAGGCCGCCTTCGGTCTTCGGCGTATCGCGCCAGACGGCATCGTCGACCGCCCTGTTGGCCGCTTCGACATGCCGCCCCTGCGGAAACTGGCGGACATAGGCAAGGAAATGTTCCTGCGTCCCGCCGGCCTTGGCCAGCGCGAATGCATCCCCGTCCTTCTTCGCCTCGCTGTAGTACTGGTATCCGACGACGGAACCCGAACCGGCGATGGCGGCAATCGCCGCCAGTACGCCGAACCGGATCGCATTCGACGTTCCGGCCGAATGCTTCCCTGCCGGCATTTCACTGCCGGATGTGTTCTCGCTAGCCATACTCCCCCCGAATCTGACGGCGACTGCCCTTGCTGCGACTGCTGGTTTCTAGTGGATTACTTGCGCGAGCACTGCGAGGCACTCATCGACGCCGACGTCGACTTGCCGTAGCCGGCGGAACGGCAGATGCGATCCGACTGCTTGTCGACGATCTGCGCCGCGGCCGAAGCGCTGCCGGCCGAAACGACGGTCTGCGTCTTGCCCGAGGGGCTGACGCAATGGACGGTGCACACGTACTGGTCGGCCAGTGCAGCGCTGGAAGCCAGCAGCAGGCTGGAGGCAATGAGGAATTTCGCTTTCATCGGTACGCTCCCTGTCCCGATTGATTATTGACGGCCAGGCGACCGGGACTTGCCGCCTGATGCACGACTGCTGCCCGCCATCTCCGCTGCAAGCGACATGGCACAACGAGCTCGGTAAATCCTATAGACCGGACTGTGGCTTTTGGTTGACGTTTGCCCAAGACCGATCCCGGTTTCAGGACATCATCCTATTGCGCGAACTGTGGCTTTTGATTGACAATCGCCGCCACAAAAAAACAAACAACAATCAAAATTCAGGGGGCTCTGTGAGGGAGCGTTTCCAGGAGTACGTGCTCCAGCGGGGGAAAGCGCTGGGCATCTCCCGCACCGAACTGGCGCGCCGTGCGCGCCTGTCGCGGGAAAGTCTGTACAAGCTGCTGCGCGGGGACATCGCCAATCCGTCGATCGAAACCCTGCACGGGCTGGCGCTGGCGCTGGAGGTTTCGCCGCTCTACCTGATCCGGCAGTATTTCGACGATCTCAATCTCGGCCCGGGCACCCTGCTGCGATCGAGGCACGAAAACGATCACTGCTCGTTCGTGCGCGACGTCACCATCCCCGACGACATGGCCGTCGGCGTCAACCAGACCTTCGTCAAGGTCTGGGAAATCCAGAACACCGGCACCCTGCACTGGCACAACCGCCAGCTGAGCTGCCAGGACGACGATTACGTCCTCGCCCGCCGGGCGTCCGACGGCACCTTGCAGGAGGTGATGGATTGCCACCTGCTGCCGGCCAACCGCCATGTGCCGCTGCCCGATGCAGCGCCCGGCGAGGTCCTGCGCGTCGGCGTCGAATTCGTCGCTCCGCCCTTTCCCTGCACCGTGATGTCGATGTGGAAGGTCACCGACGGCGATGGTGCGCTTTGCTTCCCGGACTTCGTCGGCATCTGGGTGCGCGTTCGGGTGGTTGCACTATGAGCGTCACGAAGAAGAGCCGGCTGTTTGCCGGCCTCTGCGTCACGCTCGTCGCCAGCGGCGCCCTCGGCGACGACAGCACGCACCTCGGCGAAGTGCTGGTGCGCAGCAACCGCAGCCTCGCGACCTCTTCGTCGGCCACGCTGCTGGCGACGCCCCTGTTCGAAGTGCCACTTTCGGCAAGCGTGCTGAGCACGGCCGACTTCGGCGAGCGAGCAGCGAAGGACATCGCCGACATCGCCGACTACGCGGCCGGCGTCTCCCGCCGCTCGAACTACTGGGGCGTGAATACGCCGACCTTCCAGCTGCGCGGCTTCAACGCCGGTGACGCCTCGGCCTACTACCGCGACGGCTTCCGCTATCAGGCACGCGGCCCCGTGGCGATGGCCAACATCGAGCGGGTGGAAATCCTGCGTGGCCCGCAGTCAGCCCTCTATGGCTGGGCAGAACCCGGCGGTGCGGTACAGCTGCTGACCAAGCAGCCCAGTCGCCAGACGCTGCGCCAGATATCGCTGAAGGCCGATGCCTGGGGGCGCACCACAGCCAGCGCCGACCTCGCTGGCGCCCTTGGCGTCGCCGACAGTTTCCGGCTGGTGTTCGCCAACGAGCATGGCGGCAGCTTCCGCGACCGGCAGCAACTCGACCAGACGCTCATCGCCCCGTCCTGGGCCCACGATTTTTCCGGCGGACGCCGCTTGCAGCTTGCCGCCGAATGGCTGGACGACCGACGTACCACCGACTATGGCGTCCCCGCCGTCAACGGCAAGCCGGCCAAGGTTTCGCCCAGCCGGATCTACACCGAGGACTGGGGCCGCCAGCATTCGCGTTCGACACGCTATTCCGCGCGCTGGGAACAGCCGGCCGCCGAGGGACGTCTGTCGCTGGCCTGGTCGTACTACTCGCTGAAATACCTGAAATACCGGGATGCCGAGCCCTATGCCATCTCGGGAACCACGATCAGCCGCTGGTACGAGGACTATCCCGAGCGCTACCGCTGGCTGACCGGCCACCTCGACTGGTCGCGTGAATTCGTCACCGGCGACCTGCACCATCATTTCTCGACCCGGCTGGAGATCTCACGCGAGACGCGCGCCCTCGAGCACGGCATCCTCGACGAATACCCAACGATCGATGCGTACAACCCAATCTACGGAAAGAGCTATTCACCGACAGCCGATTACGCGGTGTACGACCAGGCATGGAGGAACCGCAGCCTCGGCCTGGTGTTCCAGGATGAGCTGCGCAGTGGCGCCTGGACCTGGCTCTTTGGCGTTCGCCTCGACCGCCTGCAGCAAACATTCGATTATGCCGACCACCTGCCGACCCCCTCGCGCGAACACCGTAGCCAGCGCGACAACTCGGTGACACCACGCCTCGGCGTCTCCTGGCGGGCACTGCCCTGGCTGTCGCTGTACGCCAACCATGCAAGCGGCAACATGCCGGTGCTGCCGCAGAACCGTGCCTTCGGCGGTGGCAGTTTCGACCCGGTCAGTGGCCGACAGACCGAAGGCGGCTTCAAGGTCCAGCCGCAGCATGGCGACTGGCTGGCCTCGCTGGCCAGCTTCGAGATCACCCGCCAGAACGTCCTCACCCGCGACACGGCCCACCCCGGCTATTCGGTGCAGACCGGCGAACAGCGCTCCCGCGGCTTCGAACTGGAGTGGCAGGGACGACTGGCACCGCGCTGGCGACTGACGGCACAGGCGACCTGGCTCGATGCCGAGATCACCCGCGACCGGCGCTACCTCCCTGGCAACCGCCTCCCCTACGCTGCCCGCTTCGGCGCCTCCGCCTGGCTGCAGCTCACGCTGCCGGAAACGGACGGTGGCCGCTGGCTGCTCGCCGCCGGTATCGTCCATCAGGGTGAGCGCTTCGCCGACTTCGCCAACACGGTCACCCTGCCCGCCTACACCCGCTACGACGCCGGCCTCACCTGGAAGGCACGCGACTGGGCGGCGACCCTGGCCGTCGAGAACATCGCCGACCACCGCTACTACGCGAGCGGCGTCGAGAACCGCCCGGCCGTGATCTATCCCGGCGCCCCGCGCACCGTCTCGCTGCGGCTGACGATGGATCTGTAAGGGCTGGATACGACGGGAGGCTGCCAAGCCGGCGGTTTTCGCGCTAGCATTTCCGCCATGACCCAGAAAAAGATACTCGTCGTCGACGACGACCAGCGCCTGCGCGAGCTGCTTTCCCGCTATCTCGGCGAACAGGGTTTCCTCGTCCGTACTGCCGAAAGCGGCGCGGCGATGGACCGCTGGCTGCCGCGCGAGGCCTTCGACCTGGTCGTCCTCGACCTGATGCTGCCGGGCGAGGATGGCCTCTCCATCTGTCGTCGCCTGCGTGCCGCCGACCCGCTGCAGGCGATCATCATGCTCACCGCCAAGGGCGACGAGATCGACCGCATCGTCGGCCTCGAAATGGGCGCCGACGACTACCTGCCGAAGCCCTTCAACCCGCGCGAGCTGCTCGCCCGCATCCAGGCCGTGCTGCGCCGCCGTGGCGCAGCGGCACCGGGGGCGCCGGCCACCGAGGAGCAGACGGTCGCCTTCGCCAACATCGAGGTCGACCTCGCGGCCCGCACGCTGAAGAAGGGCGACGAGCACCTGCCGCTGACGACCGGCGAGTTCGCCGTGCTCAAGGTGCTGCTGCAGCATCCGCGCCAGCCGCTCTCGCGCGACCGGCTGATGACGCTGGCGCGCGGCCGCGAACAGGGGCCGTTCGACCGCGCCATCGACGTCCAGGTCTCGCGCCTGCGGAAACTGATCGAGCCGGACCCGGCCAATCCCCGCTACCTGCAGACGGTGTGGGGCTTCGGCTACGTCTTCATCCCCGACGGCCAGGGCAAATGATCGACACGCTGCGACGGCTGGCGCCGCGCACGCTGCTCGTTCGCACCTTCCTGCTGGTCAGCCTGATCATCGTCGTCGCCGTCGGCATCTGGGCGACGCTGTTCGGCCTTGCCACGCGCGAGCCCAAAGCCCGCCACCTCGCCCAGCTCACCGCCAGCGCTGTCAACTTCACGCACGCCGCACTGATCGCCGCCGCGCCGGAGAAACGGCGTGCATTGCTCTTCGAGCTCTCCGAGCGCGAAGGCATCCGCCTGGTGCCGGCCGAGCCGGACGACGAGATCGAAGCGCTGCCGGACGATGCCTTCCATCGCCTCTTCCGGCGGGAAATCCTGCGTTTGCTCGGCAACGGTACGCTGCTCGCCAGCGCGGTCAACGGCGAGACCGGCATCTGGAGCAGCTTCCTGCTCGACGACGATGCCAGCGACCTCTACTGGGTGATGCTGCCGCCGGAGCGGGCCGAACGCACCTTCCCGTGGCACTGGCTGGGCTGGGGCATGGCTTCGCTGGTGCTGGCGCTGCTCGTCGCCTGGCTGATCGTTTCGCGCATCACCCGGCCGCTGCGTATCCTGGCGCACGCCGCCAGCGAGCTCGGCCACGGCCGCCGCCCGACACCGATCATGGTCAGCGGTGCCGACGAAGTGCAGCAACTCGCCGGTGCCTTCAACCAGATGACCGAGGACCTCGCCCGCATCGAGCGCGAGCGCGCCGAAGTCCTCGCCGGCATCTCGCACGACCTGCGCACGCCGCTGACGCGACTGCGCCTGGAGGCGGAGCTGTCGGTCGGCGACGAGGCGGCACGTACAGCCATTGCGGCCGACATCGACCAGATGGATGCCATCATCGCGCAGTTCCTCGACTACGCCCGTGCCGATGCCGAGGAGGCCCCGCAGCCGGTCTCGCCGGCGCAACTGCTGGCCGACATCGCCGCACGCTACGCGCGCCTCGGCCTGCCGGTGAGCGTGGGCAGCGCAAGCAGCCAGCCGGTGGCACTGCGGCCGCTGGCCATCGCCCGCGCCCTCGGCAACCTGGTCGACAACGCACGCAAGTACGCCGGCGGGGAGATAACCCTGCAGGCGGAGATCGACGGCGACATGCTGAAGCTTGCGGTGCTCGACCGCGGGCCGGGGATTCCGGCCGAAGAGATGGAACGGATGAAGCGCCCCTTCACCCGCCTCGACGACGCCCGCAGCGACGTCACCGGTACCGGCCTCGGGCTGGCCATCGTCGAGCGCGTGGCGCGCCTGCACGGCGGGCGTTTCGACCTGTCGGCGAGGGCCGGCGGCGGCCTGGCGGCAACACTCGCCATCCCGCTTGCAGCGTAGCGGGCTACGCCGGCAGCAGGGTCACACCACCGGCGCCGCCGGCACCAGCGGCCAGCGCGTCATCGGCTCGTAGGTCGAGCCGCGATCGGTCCGCCAGGAACGCGCCAGCACCAGCTCTTCCGCTGTCCAGGCCTGCGCCGGCAACGCCGGCAGTTCGCCGGGATGGGCCGCCTTGCGCAGCAGCGTCACATGCGGCGTCACCGCCCGCTCGGTATCGAGGAAGCCGGCCTGCACCAGCGCCCGTTGCAGTTCGCCGGCGAGCGCGGTCAGTTCCGGGGCGATCTCGCTGCAACCGGCCCAGACGATGTGGTTGTGTCGCCAGTAGCCGAGACGGTCGAGGCGGATCGGCACGCGCGGCAACGTGAGGCCGGCGGCGACCGCCTGCAGGGCCGGCAGGCGCTGTTCGGCGATTTCGCCGAGGAAGGCCAGCGTCACGTGCAGGGATTCCTCGCGGATCATCTTGCCTCCGCTGCGGCCGACGATGCCGCCGGACTGCGTGTGGAGCGTGCGGGCGACCTCGGGCGGCAGCCAGAGGGCGAAGAAAAGACGGGCGGCGGATGCTTCGGTTTCAGGATTCATTGCTGATCAACACGGCGGCTTCCGCCACGATGCCCTCTCCACGACCGGCGAAGCCGAGGCGTTCGCAGGTCTTTGCTTTCACATTGACGTCGCCGGCGGCGAGCATCAGGTCGGCGGCGATGTTGTCCACCATCGCCGGTATGAAGGCCGCCAGTTTCGGGGCCTGCGCGATGACCGTCGAATCGACGTTCACCACATGCCAGCCGGCCTGCTGCAGCAGGGCCATCGTCGCCCGCAGCAGGACACGGCTGTCCGCCCCCCGCCAGCGTTCGTCGGTATCGGGAAAATGCCGGCCGATGTCGCCCAGCGCGGCGGCGCCGAGCAGGGCATCGGTGATCGCGTGCAGCAGCACGTCGGCGTCGGA